>Ga0209577_10004206_pt1 | contig 13543 bp, 9 predicted proteins | sample GraSoiAngelo_109_FD_185874 | JGI IMG/M metagenome (GOLD analysis project Ga0209577, IMG submission 185874) | Grasslands soil microbial communities from the Angelo Coastal Reserve, California, USA - 14_0903_12_20cm (SPAdes) (version 2) | ecosystem: Environmental > Terrestrial > Soil > Grasslands ... | reverse complement strand
TCCCTGGGCACAGTCGATCCCCGGCCAGGATCACTCTCCGCCCTCCTCGGACGGCGCGTACGCGGACTACGCCTCCGCGCTCGCCGCCAGGTACGGGCCGGGGGGATCCTTCTGGGCCGAGCACCCCGGGCTTCGTCCCGAGCCCGTCGACACGTACGAGATCTGGAATGAGCCGGACAACCCGGCGTTCTGGTCGCGCGCGCCGGACGCTGCGGGGTACGCCCGCTTGTACGCGCGCGCGAGGGAAGAGATCGCGGCGGTCCAACCGGACGCGCGCGTGATCGTCGGCGGGCTCACCCACCCGCGGTCGTTCCTGCCCGAGATGTTGGCCGCCGACCCCTCGCTGCACGGGCGGATCGACGGGGTCGCGATTCACCCCTACGGCCGGACGCCGCAGCTGGTCCTGCGGTCCGTTCGCGGGGCGCGCCTGGAGCTCGACTCGCTCGGGCTGGCGACGGTGCCGCTCTGGGTCACAGAGCTCGGATGGACCACGAGCCCGCCCGGGGCGCTCGACTACCTCCCCGAACGGTTGCGTCCCGCCTACATCGAGCGGACCGTCTCGGAGCTGGGACGCACCGACTGCCGCATCGCCGCGGTGATCCTGTACACGTGGGTCACGCCCGAGCACGATCCAGCGGACCCGCAGGACTGGTTCGGCATCAATCCGCCGACCGCTGGCTCGAGCGCGGACAGCGAGGCGTTCGCCGCGGGGGTTCGCGGGGCCCGCGCTCCCGGATCCCCCGTCGGGGTCTGCAGGAGATGATCAGCTGGTCGGGCCAGTCGGACCCGTGGGCCCGGTGGGACCGGTGGGACCCGTCGGACCAGTAGGCCCGGTGGGGCCAGTCGGACCCGTCGGCCCGGTGGGGCCGCTCGGCGGCGGCTTGCTCGAGCACCTCGTCGCGATCCCTGCCTTGTACCGGCACCCCTCCATCGCCAGCGCGGCCCGCTCGAAGGCACCGAACGCGGGCTTGGCGTGGAAGCCGCCGGCGCTCAGCCGGAACAGGCCCGCGAAGTCGAACGCGAGATAGTTCCGGCGCTCGAGCCCCGCCCAGTCGTAGTAGTAGAACCCGGCCAGCCCCAGGCGGGCTCGATCCTTGACCAGCATCGGCAGCAGCGTCGCGATGTTCTTCGCCTGTCCCGATTCGTTGGTGGCGAAGTCGTAGCCGACATTGTGGGTGGTCCTGCCCTGGGAGGACGGCCAGCTGACCTCGTCGGCGATGAGCGGCTTGCGCGCGTCGCCCGCCGCGTCCATCGTCTTGCGCACCAAGCCGAGGATCGTGATCACGCCCTGGGGCGTCCTCGTGTACGGGTGGACGGCCACCTCGTCGAACAGCTTTCGCGCGCCGGAGATCCTGTAGATGCGCCCCAGGTCGAGCCACGAATAGTTCGGGAGCCCCGCCAGCACGACCTTCGCGTGCCGGTCCGCCGATTTGATCGCGTCGTGCGCGGCCTTAAGCAACGCGACGTAGCGCGGGGCGAACGGCTGAGGCGGCCAGAACGCAGGGATGTTGGGCTCGTTCCACACCTGCCATGCTCGGATCGGCTCCCGGATTCCCGACCGGCTATTCGCCCAGAACCTGCCACGCGGCCCGTAGCGCCGCACCAGCGCCTTGGCGAACGCGGCGTACGGGGCGGTCGAGCGCGGCAGCCGGACGATGCCACCCTTGTAGCTCTGGCCGTCCCACCGTGGAGCGTTGAGGATCACGGGCATCACCGTCAGCCCTCGCTGGCCGGCCAGGCCGACTAGCTCGTCGGCGTAGGTGAAACTGGTCGGGATCCCGCCGACGTTCGTGAACTGAGTCCGCTGGCGAGAGGGCACCTGCTTCCAGCGCCGATAGGGCTGCATGCTCGCCCAGTCGAAGACCACCCGGAGGCTCTGCACGCCGCTTCCGACCATCGTGTCGAGCTGGGGCGCGAGGTTGATCAACGGGTCGGGCCACACCGGCTCGTCCACCACGACCCCCACGAACCCCTGCGGGACGCGCTTGGGCGCCGCCTTGGGCCGTGCCGAGCTCGCGCCCGCGCCCGCGAGGGTCGCGGCGCACAGCAGCACAGCAACAGCTGCGCCGGCAAGGAGAGACGGCCGAAGCACGCGCGCCAGTTTAGGCACGCCCCCCCGAACACAAGAGGCGGCCGATCGTTTCGTCGGTGAGCTCCGCGGTGCGCGCCCAGCTGAAGCCCGACGACCTGCGGAGGCCGGACTCGACGAGCCGTTCGCGAGTCTGCGGCTCGCACGACGCCGCCAACACCGCGCCGGCAAAGGCCTCGGGATCGCCGGGATCGACCAGCAGCCCCGCGTCGCCCACGGTCTCCGGCAGCGCGCCTGCGTCGGCGGCGACAACCGGCGTCCCCGAGGCCATCGCCTCTAGGCAGGGCAGCCCGAAGCCTTCGTACTGTGAGGGCATCGCCAGTGCCCGGGCTCCGGCGTACAGCGCCGGAAGCTGATCGTCGGGGACGTATCCGAGGCGGCGCAGCGGGACGCCCGTGGCTCGTAGGTAGTCACGGTCGGCGCCGGCCAGAACGAGCTCGAGGCCTTCGTCTCGCAACGCCTGGGAGGCGCGCGCCAGCAGCGCCAGGTTCTTGCGCTCGGAGGGGGTTCCCACCACCAGCACGTATGGCGCCTCGAGCTCGTAGCGGCGCCTCACGCCGGAGGGATCGGCATCGGGCCGGAAGCGCTCTCCCACCCCCCCGGGGATCACCGCGATCCGATCGGGCCGCGTCCCCAGCACCTCCACGAGCTCACGCCTGGAGAACTCGGACACCGTGATCACCAGCCTGGCCCGGCGCGCCAGCGCCGGGAGCATCAGGCGCTGGTAGCGGACGTAGGAGCTCGAGTACGCGTTCGGGTACCGCAGCGCAGCGAGGTCATGGATCACCACGACGTTTCGGCTCGATGCGAGCGGCGCGAGGTTGGCAGGTGAGTAGATCAGCGCGCAGCCGGCCGCGCTGGCGGGCAGGAGTCCCTGTTCCCAGAGATGGCCAGCCGCATGGGCGAGGACCGATGGCGGCCGGATCACCCGGTAGCGCTCGGGCCGCAGCGCCGGGAGCCGCGCGACCATCTCGCGAGCGAGCCGCTCCACGCCGCCGATCTGCTCACGGACCGCCGCCCGGGCGTTGATGGCGACGCCGAGTCGTGCGGCCGGGCTCTCGCCCGGGGCCACTATGTGGCGTGAACGCGACGGCGCAGCGCGAGCCCCACACCTAACAGGCCGAGGCCGATTGCGGCGCAGGCCCCCACGTTCATCCCGGTGAACGGCAGCGTGCTCCCGTGGGCGCCGGCCGACGAGACCGTCCCGCTCGAGTCCGTCGAGCCGTTGGCCGGCGTCGAGGAGGACGGCGAGAGCGAGGAGTTGCTGAGCGACGAGGAAGGCGAGGATTCGCCGGAGCTCGAGCTGGAGCCCGAACTCGAGCTCGAGCTCGAACCGGAGCTCGAGGAGGACGAGCCGCTCGACTGGGACGTCGTGCTGCTGCCCGTGAGCGGATCGACGTACTGCTGGTCGCCGGCGGAGGTGCTGGTGCCGGATGCCAGAACGGCCGCGGCCCCGGCCAGGGAGCCCGCCGACAGCCCGATCAGGCAGGCGACGATGAGGACGACTCGGCGCACGATCCGTATTGAACCAGGCGCCAAGGACCGGCGGCGATCGACGCCGCGCCCGGCTCGCTCAGCGCCCCGGATCCACGATGTGACCGGCGCGCACCGCGGCGGTGCTCGCGGAGAAGATCCCACCCCCGGCGACCGGGACGAGCGAATAGGTGACCCTGAAGCCGGTACCGCTCGACTGGAGCTCCGACGGCGTGGCAATTCCGAGCGCCGGGCCCGAGCCGGTGTTGACGATGAACCGCCGGCTGCTCGGGCGCAGGTTGATCTTGGTGGTCTGCCACAGCGGGCTCGAGATCGCGCCCGTGCGTCCGCCGGCCGCCCGGGCGGAAGCGGCCCCGAACGCGGCCGAGCCGAAGTTGGCCAACGGCAGGGTCTGGCAGTTGGTCGCGCTGAAGCACTCCGACGGTGCCTCGACGATCCACTCCGCGGAGCTGATGTCGACGGATGACCTCCGAACGGTCTTGCGGAAGCCACGCCCGCGGGTGGCGTCGTATAGACCGACCGTGACCGATCTGCCGTTCACCGCGACCGACGCCTGCATCCGGTCGCCCGGCCTGACCGTCAGCCGGATCGGGGTCGAGGGCGCCGGCACGAGCTCATACCAGGCACTGGAGGCCACCCGTCCGCTCGCGCTGCAGTCGACCTCCGTGCCGACCTGCTCCAGCGCGCGTGAGCTCGCGCTGTAGCCGCCGATCCCGACCCAGTACGACGAGTAGGTCCGCGTGCCGCGAACGCAGGACACCGCGGGCTCGATCCACGACCCCTGCACGCTGCGGTACGAGACGCCCGAGCCATGGGCGGCGTAGCCGGCCCAATTGGTGCTCTGGGTGGTGTCCGCCAGCGCCGCCGGAGCCGACGCGAGCGCGACGAGCGCCCCCAGGCAGGTACAACGGCGAACCCCCACGCGGGGATGTGTCGATATCCGGTCCAGAATGCTCGAGCGCCCCAAGAGATCACCGTCCGCCAGCAGAGGCGATCGCGTCCGCGCGCCCCAGGCAATCGTACATCGTGACGCTGGAGCTCCCGGTGGACACGGAGACCGCCCGGCATGCCCGCCGTACGGCCGCGAACGCGTCCTGACTGCCCGCCCGGGTGTCGCCCGCCAGCCGCGGCCCCGCCGCTGACTCGGCAATCACCCACCGGAGGCGGCCCGCTCGGACCTCGCCGGCCGGCCAGGAGATGCTCACCGAGCTCTCGCGCCCCGAGAAGCCGCCCAGACCGGCGACGCTCGCGCCGTCAGAGAGGATCGCCGAGGCGGCTGTGCTCTGGCTCTCCACCGCGATCGTCCCGCCGCCGTGCGAGGAGGCGTACGAGATCGCGGAGCTGATCGAGGCGGACCCGCCGCCGAAGGCCCCGGCGGAGCCGCCGCCGAAGGACCCCGGGGCGCCTCCGCCTGTGCCTCCCGGAGGCGGTCCCGCGAAGCGCGGGGCGCCGGACCCGGGCGGAGGTCCGGCGAAGCCGGCGGCCGGAGGCCCACCCGCGAGTCGCGAGCCTGCACCCGGACCGCCGGGCGCACCCGCCGACGCGCTGGCCGGCCCTCCGGTCGGGAACGTCGAGCTCGTGGCGTGGCCGAGCGTCTCGGCCGCCCAACTCGCCGGCGCGGCCAGCAGCGCCGCCAGCGCGGCCGCCACGAGTACGACCCGCGGCAGCCGGCGGGGCCGCCCGATGCCGAGCGCGACCGCAGTCGCCCCGCCGATGAGCACGATCACCGGGATCGCCCAGCCCAGCCGTCCGCCGGTCTGTCCCAGCACCACCAGCTCGGTCACCGCCGCGCCGGCGATCGCGAGCGGCGCGATCACGCGTGCGCTGGGCGCGCGGTCGAGCATCAAGGCTGCCCCGGCCCCGACGAACGCGGCCCCGAACGGCGCCAGGAACGAGACGTAGTAGGGGTGGAAGATGCCGCCGGCGAAGCTGAACACGACCGCGGGCACGAGCAACGCGCCGCCGACCGCGATCAGCCATCCGGTGCGGGGGTCGCCCCGCCTCAGGCGCGTCAGGACGACCAGCGCCACCAGTGCCACGAGCGAGAAGCCCAGCAGCCACCCGGCCTGGTCGCCCAGCCCGTTCTGGAGCAGTCGGAACAGGCCGGTGGGACCCCCGAACATCGTGCCGCCGAAGCCGCCGCCGACCCCCCCGCCTGCTGGGCCGCCGGACTGACCCGCGACCCGACCGAGACCGTTGTATCCGAAGATCAGCGACCACACGCTGTTGTCCGAGGTGCCCGAGATCCACGGCCGGTCGGAGGACGGCGTGAGCCAGACGAGCAGGGGCCAGGCGCCTCCGACGGCGAGCATCGCCGCGCCGCCCGCCAACAGCTGACGGATTCGCGCCCACAGCGTCCCGCGTGCGCTCCACATCCACGCGGCCGCGATGCCAGGGACGACGAGCAGGGCGACGCCCATCTTGGTCTCGAAGCCGAGGCCGATGAGCACGCCGCTGGCCACCAGCCAGCGCGTGCGGCCGTTCTCGAGCCCCCGGGCCACCGCCCACACGGCGGCTACACAGCACAGGACCAACAGCTCGTCCGGGTTGTTGTGGCGCGCCACCGCGACCGTTACCGGCGTGGTCGCCAGGGCCAGGCCGGCCGCGAACCCGGCGACGCGGCCGAACCGGCGGGCCACGAGGTCATACACCAGACCGACCGCGGCGATCCCCATCAGCGCCTCCGGCACGAGGATGCTCAGCGGGTGAAAGCCGAACACGCGCACCGACAGGGACTGCACCCATAGGGCCAGGGGCGGCTTGTCGACCGTCATCAGCCCCGCCTTGTCCAGGGAGGCGAACAGGAAGTCGTGCCAGCTCGTGCTCATCGACCGGACGGCGGCGCTGTAGTACGTGTTCGCCCAGCCGTTGGTCCCCAGGCCGTAGAGGTTGAGGATCCCGGCCAGGCTGAGCAGCCCCAGCAGCTCGGGCCGGGCGCGCAGCCGCGCCGCCAGCCCGCTCGCGGCCCGGATCCCCTGGGAGGCGCCCGGAAGCGGATGACGAAGCGATCCCGACGTCATCGGACGCCGCGCTCGCTACGGCTGGTCGGGGGCACGGTGGGTCTCGGCGTAGGCGCCGGCCAGTGCGAGCGCGGCGACCACGGCGGTCGCGGCGATTCGCAGGATCCAGCGAAGAAGCGTCGTCAGGCTCACGTGGCGGAGGATCGGCTCCACCCCGAAGGCGGCGCGAAGACCGCGCTAAGAGAGTTGTAGGAGCCGGATGCGTACAGTTGAAGGCGTGGACAGCTTCGACGCCAGAGGGACCCTCACGGTGGCCGATCGCACGTACGAGATCTTCCGCACGGGTGCCCTCCAGTCGAAGTACGACATCGCCCGGCTTCCGTTCTCGCTGAAGATCCTGCTCGAGAACCTGCTGCGCAACGAGGACGGCGAGTCGATCCGCGCGCAGGACATCGAGGCGCTCGCGACATGGGACGCGACGGAGGAGCCCAGCACGGAGATCGCCTTCACTCCCGCACGGGTCCTCATGCAGGATTTCACCGGGGTTCCGGCGGTTGTCGATCTCGCCGCCATGCGGGAGGCCATGGGCGAGATGGGCGGCGAGGGGGCCAAGATCAATCCGCTGGTTCCCGCGGAGCTGGTGATCGACCACTCGGTCCAGGTCGACGTGTTCGGCTCGCCCCAGGCCTTCCAGCGGAACGCGGAGCTCGAGTTCGAGCGCAACCGCGAGCGCTACGCGTTCCTGCGGTGGGGCCAGGGTGCATTCGAGAACTTCCGCGTGGTGCCCCCGGATACCGGAATCGTGCACCAGGTCAACCTCGAGTACCTGGCGCGGGTGGTGTTCGTGGACGATTCCGATCCCGCCCGCCCCTGCGCGTACCCCGACACCCTCGTCGGGACCGACTCCCACACGACGATGATCAACGGGCTCGGCGTGCTCGGCTGGGGGGTCGGCGGGATCGAGGCCGAGGCGGCGATGCTCGGGCAGCCGATGTCGATGCTGATCCCGCAGGTCGTCGGGTTCAAGCTGGTGGGCGAGCTCCAGGAGGGCGCCACGGCGACTGACCTGGTGCTCACCGTCACCGAGATGCTCCGCCGCCACGGGGTGGTCGGCAAGTTCGTCGAGTTCTACGGCGAGGGTCTCGCGAACCTGCCGCTCGCCGACCGCGCGACGATCGGGAACATGTCGCCCGAGTTCGGCTCGACGTGCGCGATCTTCCCGATCGACTCCGAGACGCTCCGCTACCTGAGCTTCTCCGGGCGTCCGCCGGAGCAGATCGAGCTCGTGGAGGCGTATGCGCGCGAGCAGGGACTGTGGCACGACGAGGACTCTGATGAGCCCACCTTCACCGAGCGTCTCGAGCTCGACCTCGCGACCGTGGTGCCCAGCATCGCCGGCCCGAAGCGGCCCCAGGACAGGGTCTCGCTGACCGAGTCGAAGGCTGCCTTCCGCCTGGCGCTCGAGGGCTACGTCCCCGACGAGGATCTCGAGGACGAGGCGCTCGAGGAGAGCTTCCCGGCGAGCGATCCGGTGGCTACGCACGTCGAGAATGGCGACGGGCACGAGCCGATCGGGGACACCGGCGGCGTACAGGTCGCGGAGCGGCCGAGCAGCGCCACGCCGGTCACGCTCGCCGACGGGACCGAGACGGAGCTCGACCACGGCCACGTGGTGATCGCCGCGATCACGAGCTGCACCAACACGTCGAACCCGTCGGTGATGATCGGGGCGGGGATCCTCGCGCGCAACGCGGTCCAGCGGGGTCTCGGCGTTAAGCCATGGGTCAAGACGTCGCTCGCGCCCGGCTCGAAGGTCGTGACCGAGTATCTCGATCGGGCCGGGCTCACCGAATATCTCGACGCGCTCGGCTTCAACCTCGTCGGCTACGGCTGCACGACGTGCATCGGCAACAGCGGCCCGCTGCCCCAGGAGATCTCCGACGTGGTCCAGGCGGAGGATCTCGCCGTGGTTTCGGTGCTGTCGGGCAACCGCAACTTCGAGGGGCGGATCAATCCCGATGTGAAGATGAACTACCTGGCCTCGCCGCCGCTGTGCGTCGCCTACGCGATCGCCGGAACGATGGACATCGACCTCTACGACGAGCCGCTCGGCAAGGACGACCGGGGCGAGCCGGTGTTCCTCAAGGACATCTGGCCGAGCGAGGCGGAGGTGCACCTGACGATCGAGGACGCCGTCCAGTCGGACATGTTCCGCAGGAGCTACGGCGAGGTGTTCGGCGGCGACGAGCGCTGGAACTCGATGGATGTCCCAACCGGGGAGCTGTTCGCCTGGGATCCTGGCTCCACCTACGTGCGACGCCCCTCGTTCTTCGCGGACCTCCCCCAGGAGCCCCAAGCGGTCGACGACGTCGAGGGGGCTCGGGTGCTGGCGATGCTCGGCGACAGCGTGACCACGGATCACATCTCCCCGGCCGGGTCGATCAAGCGCGACAGCCCCGCCGGGCAGTACCTGATCGAACACGGCGTGAAGCCCAAGGACTTCAACTCATACGGGTCGCGCCGCGGCAATCACGAGGTGATGATGCGCGGCACGTTCGCCAACATCCGTCTCCGTAACCAGCTCGCGCCGGGTACCGAGGGCGGGGTGACGATCTACCTCGGTCCGGGCGCCGGCGATGGGGGTACCGAGCTGCCGATCTACGAAGCGGCCGTGCAGTACCAGGAGGAGGGCGTTCCGCTGATCGTGCTCGCCGGCAAGGAGTACGGATCGGGCTCCTCCCGAGACTGGGCAGCCAAGGGAACGCGCCTGCTGGGCGTGCGCGCGGTGATCGCCGAGAGCTTTGAGCGCATCCACCGCTCGAACCTGGTCGGGATGGGGGTCCTGCCGCTGCAGTTCCAGGAGGGAGACTCCGTCGCCTCGCTCGGGCTCAGCGGGCACGAAAGCTTCACCATCTCGGGGCTGGCGGGAGGGGAGGAGATTCCGCGCCGGCTCACGGTCGCGGCGGACGGCAAGGAGTTCACCGTGACCGTGAGGATCGACACCCCCAAGGAGCAGCACTACTTCCGCCACGGCGGGATCCTCCAGTTCGTCCTGCGGGAGCTGCTCGGACCCTAGTCGCGTGATTCCGCGGCGGTGGGTAGGCGTTCGGTTGTTGGCTGTGGTTGAGGGCGGTGTGTGCGGTGGGGTGGTTCGGCCGGCGTCACCACGATCGGGCACGACCATTTCGCTCCAAAGCGGCCGCCGGCCTTCACGCTGATACGCGAAATGGCTGCCCGGGCGACCATTTCGCACCTAGGCGATCGCGGGCCGCCACGCTCGTGAGCGAAATGGTCGTGGCTGATCACGGCACCCGCTACGCCCGCCCCGCGAGCGCTCGAGCTCGCCTCCCCAAGATCGACGAGCGCGAGATCGCGCTGGTGCTCCCGGAACGCTGCCCGCCCCCAGGGTGGCGAGACGCTGCTGGGCGAGAAGGACTATGCCGGCCGCGAGTTCGCCGCCAAGGACCGCCAACCGGGCGCCACGATCCCGCACTCGCTAACGACGCCGCCTAACCGCGCGGAATCAAACCAGCTAGTCGCATCCCAGGGGATGCCGCGAGCCGCCCGCCCGCGCGGCGCCGCGTGGCCGCCCGCGTGAAGTTTCACCCGCGCGCACGTCTCAACTCCAGGACGGCAAACAACGGCTCGCCGCCGGGCGAGCGCCGAGGAGGTAGCCAAGTGAGACGAGTCTTGTTCACGGTCGCGGCGACCGTGTTGATGGCCGGGGCGGTGCCGGCCTCCGCGCTCGCGCACCACCACCATCACAAGCACCATGCGCGGGCGCACCACCGCATCCGGTTCGAGCGCTTCGGCGACACCAGCGCGCCCATGAGCATGAGCTCTTCGGACAACGCCGGCAAGGTCCAGACGTTCCAGAACGGCGTCTTGACGATCGTGTTGAACGACGGGTCAACCGTCAGCGGCAGGGTCACGAGCGACACCGAGCTCGAGTGCATGGCGCCTGAGGAGTCCTCGACCACCCACGAGGACGGTGACCGCAGCGGCGACGACAACGGGTCGGGTGACGATCAGGGCCAGGACCAGGGCGACAACGACCAAGGCGAGGACCAGAGCGACAACGACCAGAACGAGAACGAGGCGAATAACTGCTCGACCTCGAACTTGACTGGAGGCACCGTGGTGCACGAGGCCAGCCTGCGGATCGGTAGCGCAGGGGCCGTGTGGCAGAAGGTGGAGCTCGTCTCCTGACTGCGCGGACGCCCAGCGGGAGCGGCGGTCCCCAGGATGGGGCCGCCGCTTCGCGGACCCGCTTCTCGTGGCGGACTCCCGGAAGGTCGCGCGTGGATCGGGCGTCTATCCCGACAAGGGTGCGGCCGGTCCAGGTCGCGACCCCCGTTAGCCGATGAGCCCACTGGCCATCTCGCTCCGTTTTCTTCAGACGCAGCCCGATCAGCGGCTGGTGGAGCTTGCGCGTGCGGGACATGAACGGGCGTTCGAGGCGCTCGTACGGCGCTACCGGGGCCCACTGCTTGCCTACTGCCGGCGCCTCGCGTCGCGTGGCGCTTCTCCCGAGGACATCCTCCAGCAGGGCCTCCTACAGGCGTGGCGCGCCCTGAACGGCGGGGCCGAGGTGCGCGATGCGCGGGCGTGGCTGTATCGCATCGTCCACAACGTCGCGATCAGCGCGCTGCGCTCGAGCGGAGAGCTGCCAGAGGGCGTCGTCCCGGAAGCGGGCCCGGGAGTGGAGCAGCTCGTCGAACAGCGGATGGCCGCGCGAGAGGCCCTCGCCGGGCTGGCGGCACTCCCCGAGCTCCAGCGCAGGGTGATGGTGAGCACCGCGCTCGACGGCGCGAGCCACGAGGAGATCGCGGCCGCGCTCGGCCTCTCGAGCGGCTCGGTGCGCGGTCTGATCTACCGCGCGCGCTCCACGCTCAGGGCTGCGGCCGCAGCGGTGATCCCCACGCCGGTGATCGAATGGGCGCTCGGTGATGCCGGTGCCACATCCGCGGGGCTCGCCGGCGCAGGGTCAGCCGGACTCGGCGCGTTGATCCTCAAGGGCGGCACGATCATCGCGCTCGGAGCGGTGGCGGGAACGACCGCGGTCGTCGTCGGGGATCGCTCGCACCATGCTCGGCATGCCCACCCCCCAGCCGTGGTCTCCGCCGATGACCGTGAGCTGGGATCGGCGCGAGCACTGCAGGCGGGGCCCGGCCAAGGCGCTCTCCCGACCGCGGCGGCAATCGGTGAAGCCCTCCCGGAGGCCGGTAGGAGCGCCGGCGGAACAGGCCACGACGACTCCTCGTCCGGCGGCTCTCGAGGCGGTTCGGGGCGCGACGGCTCAGGCAACGGTCCTGGCTCTCAGCGGACGACCTCCGGCGACGGCGGGTCGCCCGGCGGTGGCGGCTCATCAACGGGCGGGGATGGCTCCGGTGGCGGCGGCGACCACGGCGCGACCACGGCCTCGACCGGCTCCGACGGCGGCGGCGGCCATCAGACCACCACCACGTCCGGAGGCATCGATGGCGGAAGCTCCAGCGGGTCGTCCGATGGCGGCGGTTCGAGTGGATCCCTCGACGGCGGGTCCTCCGGCGGCGGATCCTCCGACGGCGGCCAGCTGAGCGGGTCGGACGGCTCGCCGACCACGACGACGACCGCCAACACGACCACCACCGCGACGACGACCACGTCCGACGGCGGACACTGAGCCGCGGCGGGGACACCGTCCTCCCACGCCGGGCAATAGCCTTCCCGGCGTGCCCATCCCTGAGCTGCTCGGCCGCCTCCTGACCGCTCCCGGCCCGTCGGGGCACGAGACCGACCCGGCGCGGGCCTGGCGAGAGGCGTGCGCGGATTTCGCCGCGGAGGTCGGCGCCGATCAGGTGGGGTCGTCGTTCGCGAGGGTGCCCGGCACAGCGGACGGCCCGCGGCTCGCGATCGTGGGCCACATCGACGAAATCGGGCTCCACGTCACCCACGTCGACGACAACGGATACCTGCGCTTCGGGCAGGTGGGCGGCTGGGACGCGATCGTCCTGGTCGGCCAGCGCGTGCGCATCCACACCCGGAGCGGACCGGTCCTGGGCGTGATCGGGCGAAAGCCCATCCACCTGCTCAAGGACGAGGAGCGAAAGCAGGTCCCCGAGCTGAAGGATCTCCACATCGACATCGGCGCCAGGGACGGGGACGAAGCCCGGGGCTTGGTCCGCATCGGTGACGTGGCGGTGATCGACGCCGGACCGGTCGAGCTCCGCCACGACCGGGTGATCTCCCGGGCCCTCGACAACCGCGTGGGGTGCTACGTGGCCGCTGAGGCGGCCCGGCTGGTGGCGGTCGCCGGGGGCGCGCCGGGCGAGGTGCTGGCGCTCGCGGTCACCCAGGAGGAAACGGGGTTCGCGGGGTCTCGGACCAGCGCATTCCGGCACAAGCCCGACGTCGCGGTCGTGGTCGACCTGACGTTCGCCACCGACCAGCCGGGCGTCGAGCTCGGGCCGATCACCGAGCACAAGATGGGATCGGGTCCGGTGATCGCGCGCGGAACGTCGCTTCATCCGCGGGTGTTCGAGTTGCTGCACGACGCCGCCGAGAAGGAGAAGATTCCGTTCACCGTCGAGTCCCTGGGACGCGGCACCGGGACCGACGCTGACGCGATCCATCTCAGCCGGTCCGGGGTGGCCACCGGCCTGGTGTCGGTCCCGTGCCGGTACATGCACTCACCGGTGGAGATGGTCTCGCTCGGTGACATCGAGGCCGCGGCGCGCGTGATCGCGGCGTTCGCTCAGGCGCTGGGTCCGGAAACCTCGTTCGAGCGCTGAGCGGGGGCGCGTGGCGAACGAGCTGCTGCTGCTGTTCGACATCGACGGGACGCTCCTCTCCGGCGCCACCGACGCGCACCGGGACGCGATGCATGAGGCGCTTCGAGCCGTCTACTCGATCGACCCGAGCCGGGCGCTTCGGCGCCCGCTGGCTCCGGCGGGTCGTACCGATCCTGAGATCGCGCGGGCGATACTGCTCGACGCCGGCGTCTCGGCCGAGCGGATCG
>Ga0209577_10004204_pt1 | contig 13546 bp, 9 predicted proteins | sample GraSoiAngelo_109_FD_185874 | JGI IMG/M metagenome (GOLD analysis project Ga0209577, IMG submission 185874) | Grasslands soil microbial communities from the Angelo Coastal Reserve, California, USA - 14_0903_12_20cm (SPAdes) (version 2) | ecosystem: Environmental > Terrestrial > Soil > Grasslands ... | reverse complement strand
CACCCAGCTCCACGACGATCGCGTCCCCCGTGCCCGTTCCCGCGCCGGACGGTCCGCTCGCCGCACCCCACCAGTTGCAGCTCGCGTCTACGGGCGTCGTCATGTTCGACCCCACACGGAGCCCGGCCTGGGCGTTCCCAGCGATGTCATTGAACCGCACCTGGGCGACGACTGGCGGGTAGAACGGCACCTGACTTCCCAGCCAAATCGCCCCGGGACGAGCGCGCGCGGTCGGGAACGCGCAGGCCTGCACGACACCCGCGATGCGGTTCCGCTCGATGCGGCCCCCGAGGACGACATAGCTGATGGCGGTGCTGGTGAGGCAGGAGCCGGAGCTGTTCGCGATCGTGTTGCCCACGGTGTTGACGGTGCCGGTCACTCTCACGGGCAGCGTCGCAGAGGGATTGATTCCCCCGGCGGGAGCCACGAAGATCGCGCTCGCCCGGCCCAGGGGATGGCATTCGTCCAGGTCGTTGTCGAGGATGTCGGCGTTGGTCTCGCCGCCGAGGTCGTTCCGAATCACCACGAAGATGCAGGCGCCGCCGGCGCGACGGATCACGTTGCGCTCGAGCCGCGCGTCCACATCTCCGCCGGCGATTATGCCGAAGATCTGGGGAAAGGTGGCCGCCGCGTCGAACGTGCAGGCGGCAGGCCACGTCGCGCACCCGATGGTCCCGTCCATGAAGCTCTCTCGCACGGTGAGTCGCGCCCGCGCGCCGGTGGGATTGGGGTCATTGCCGACCGAGATCAACCTGTCAACCCCGAGGGGAGGACTCACCGCCGTGACGCTGACCCGTTCGACAGTGATGTCGACGACGCCGACGCCGCGGATGCCGTTGACGCCGGTGGCGTGCACCGTGAGTCCGCGGATGACCACCGGCGCCCGCGTGGCGATCGCAACGGCCGTGGTCGGAGCACCGGGTGGCTCGACCACCACCGGTCCGCTCTCGCCCTCCACCGACTCGAGCGTGAGGCCTTTGCCGATGACGATCGCCTCGGCGTAAGTACCGGGGAGCACGAGCACGGTGCCGCCCTCCCCCACCATGTCGATCCCCTCTTGAATCGTCTTCGCGGTGCCATGGTCGTTGGCGTTCGGGTTCACGAGCACCGACGGGCGCCCGACGCCGCCCACCGTAAAGCTCGGTGCGCCGACGCCCGCGGGGTCTGGGCGGTCGCAGCCCAGCAGCGTGAGAACCAGGAACCACATCGGCAGGTGACTGCGTCGTGCGGTCATGGTGCGCCTCCCTAGTGCCGCTTCAGGGTTGAGGGCCGCCGCTGCGTGGTCACTGGTTTCATCGGCCGTCTCGTGGGCGCTCCAGGCGTCAACCCGCGCGACGCGGCCTTGATGTGGAGAGCGCTCGTCACGGTCGCGCTCTGAACGCCGAGCGGCGCCGCATCCGTAGTCGCGTTCGCCTCATTGGAGTAGTCAGACGTGCCGCCGTCTTTGAACGCCACGACGTAGTACGAGTACCACGTCTCGCTCAACAGGCCTGTATCGCGGAAGCTCGTCGCGTCAGCCGGGAGCTCGGCGACCATGAAGTAGCCGCAGTCGTAGTAGTCGTAGCAGTCGTACCGGAGCACCCAATACCCCTCCGCGACCCCGACCCCGGAGTGGTCGGTCCACGTGAGGTCGATGCTCTGATAGTCGACGGTCGTGGCGAAGAGGTCCGTCGGCCCTAGCGGGGGCGCTGTGCAGGCGGGGATCGAAGGGCCCGATTCGCCGCGGCTGTTGGCGGCGTACACGCGGTAGCACACCTGCTGCTCCGGCGTGCGTCCGTCATCGTCGAGAGAGGTCTGTCCGGGGACGAGCGCCCCGAAGGCCGTCCAGCTCGTCCCGCCGTCAAACGAGCGCTCGACGCGGAACGTCTCGGCGATCCCGGAGGTGTCGTACCAGTACACCGTGATGATGCTGCTCGAGGCCGGATAGGCCCCGGCTACGGGCGCGCTCGGCGGCGCGGTGGCGGTGAGGGCGTTGGCGTAGTCGGAGGGCGCCGAGAAGCCCTGGTCCTTCTTGGCGCGCACCGTGTAGTAGTACCGCGTGTTCGCGACCAGTCCGGCGTCGCGATAGCTCACCGCGTTCGCCGGCAGGTTGGCGACGACAATCGACCCGGTCTGGCAGCAGCGCTGCACCTCGTAGCCGTCCTCAAAGGCGGAGTTGTCCGTCCACGTGAGGTCGATGGTCTGACCGTCCACCGCTTTGGCGACGAGGTTGGTCGGAGCGAACGGAAACGCGGTGCAGGCGGTGTTCGACGCAGGGGCATCGCCATACTTGTTGAACGCCACGACGCGGTAGCAGACCCGCTCCTGGCTCGGGGTGCTGTTGCCATCCTGCGCCGACGTCATGCCCGGGCTCGTGCTCACGAGCGTGGTCCAGGGCCCGGCATCGCTGCCGGCGCGCTCAACACGGAATCCGTCCTCGTTGATCGAGTTATCGGCCCACGTGATCTGCACGGTCCAGGTGTTGAGCAAGACTGCGGCGACTTTGGACGCGGCGAGCGGCTCGAGCCGCAGCGGAGTGGCGCACACGGTGTTTGAGACGCCGATGACGCGCTTCTGCTGCCCGATCGCCTGGACCTTGTAGCAATACTGCTGCTTCGGGTCCAGCCCGCTGTCGGTGTAGAACGTGACCTTCGCTGTCGTCGTGGTGATCGTGGTGAACGTGCCGCTCGCCCCTGTCGTGGAGCGAAGCACCTCGAAGCCGGTCTCGTTGGGAGAGTTGTCCTGCCAACCGAGGCTGATCGCCCCCGGCAGGGGGTTGGCGACGAGGCCCGAGGGCCCTTTCTGGGCGGCGGCCAGCAGCGACGGCTGATCGGTTGGGGGGTCGAGCGGGTGCTTCGCGTCGCAGCCGCCAAACAGCACGAAAGCGGTGCCGAGAGCGAACAGGCGTGCCATTGGGGCGTGCATCGGTCGTCTCCTGAGGCTGTTGGTCGACAAGACGTCAGCGCGCCGAGAGGCATGACCGGGCACGAAGCGCCTCCCCGTTGCGGTGACGCCTCAGTGAGACGGACGGCCGGAGACGGTTTGCTCGACCCTGTTAGACCTGAGGGAACAGCGTGAGGGAATGGTGAGAGGCAGCGCGAGCCCTACGGCTGCGCCACTCTGATCGGGAAGCTGCTATTGATGGTCGTGCCGTCGCCGAGCTGACCGGACGAATTGTCGCCCCAGCAGTAGGCTGCGCCAGACATGGTGATGGCGCACGCGTGGCTGTAACCGCCGAACAGCGCCGTGAATTGGAGGCCTCCGGCGACCGGAACTGGCGTTACCGCATCCGTGGTCGACCCGTCGCCAAGCTGCCCCGACCCGTTAGCCCCCCAGCAGTATGCTCCCCCTGAAGCCCAGAGCCCGCAGCTGTAGCCGCCGCCCCCGGTCAAGGCAGTGAGACTCGAGGCTCCAGCGATGATGCCGGGCGCCGGCCTCTCACCGGTGGGCGAGCCGTCGCCGAGCTCGCCCCAGTGATTATCGCCCCAACAGTAGCCTGCCCCGGATTGCGTGAGCCCACAGGTGTGGAAGACACCGGTGACGAGGGTGCTGAAGGTCAAGCTCCCCGAGACGGGTACCGGTGTCGAGCTGTCGTCGAACGAGCCATTGCCCAGCTCGCCGGAAAAATTGTGTCCCCAGCAGTACGCCGCTCCCGTGCTGGCGAGCGCGCACGTGTGCCAGCCGAGGCCCACTGCCAGGGCAGTGAAGCGTTGTCCGCCGAGCACGGCGACCGGAACCGCGCTGCTCGTGAAGAAGGAGCCGTTGCCGAGCTGGCCCCAGTCCCCCCAACCCCAGCAGTAGCCAGCGCCCGAGCTCGTGAGCCCGCAGCTGTGATAGGCGCCGGTGCCGAGGGTGCTGAAGGTCAAGCCTCCGGCGACGGCAACGGGAATGGGGCTGTTGGTAAACGAGCCGTTCCCGAGCTCGCCGTACGAGTTGCCGCCCCAACAGTAGGCCGTCCCGGCGCTGGTGAGGCCGCAGGTGTGATCGAGGCCCGCCACCAGCGACGCGAAGCGGTGGCCCCCTGAGACCGCGACCGGCGTCGAGCTGCGCGTGTACGAGCCGTTGCCGAGTTGACCGACGCCGTTTTCCCCCCAGCAGTAGGCCGTCCCGTCGCCAGTGAGCCCGCACGTGTGAAGGTTGCCCGGAGCCATGGCCGCCAGGACAAAGGGAGGTGGAGGAACGGGGACCGTGATGAAGGCCGTGTCGCCGACTCCCTCGCTTATCGCGATTACAGCCGTTGATCCCGGGCCCGTCGCCCGGACCAGTCCGTTCGTATCCACGGTCGCCACGGCTTGAGCGGTGCTGGTCCAGCCGATCCGACGTCGACCAAAGACACCTGCGCCTGTAGAGTCTCGCAACACCGCGGACAACTGTACCGTCCTGTCCACCGCCACCGTGGCCGACTCCGGAGTCAAGGTTAGGGAAGCGACAGGTAGCAAAGTGAGTCCCGTCGCGGTGAACGTCACCCGCGGCGCGCCCGGCAGTCGGGAGGCTGTGACTGTCACGGTTTGTGTACCGCCGGCCGAGCCGAGCGTGCTCCGGGCCCGGGCGTAGCCCGCCGGCGCTGTCGTCAAGGTATCCCGTGACGGGGCGATCGATCCTCCACCGGCGGTGACCGCCCAATCGATCGCCACGCCCGCCACGCCGTTGCCGTAAGCGTCCGTGGCTTGAACGACGTAATCGGCCTCGAGCGGCGTGGCGACCGTGTCGATCTGATCATTGCCGGAGACGTAGTGGAGCTGTCTCGGCTTACCGGGATTCGCCGTGGCGGCGAAGCACAGTCCCGATCCACACGGCGCGTCTGAAAACAAGAAGATGGGGCCCGGTTGGATGACGCCTGGGACGCTCGCACGGACCATGTACGGACCCGCCACACGGCCGAGGGTCAGTCGGAACGGCGACGTGGCGATTCCCGCGGCATCCGTGACGGTCGTGCCTCTGACGTCGGGGACGCCGAGGAGCGTGTCGCCAGAGATCTCCCACAGCACCGTGACGTCCCGCGCCGGAGCGTCGCCGCGCCGGACGAGGACGCGGAAGGGCAGCGCGAGGGTCGCGAGGACCGTATCTGACTGGCCGTCCCCGCTATTCGTGGGAGCTTTCAGGTAGTACAGCGGGAGCACGGGTAGTGGCGCGTTGACGCGATCGTCGCCGCAGGCCCAGCATATCGCGGCCAGGGTGATGAGTGCGACATGAGCTCGCGTTACGCACCTGGAGATCGTCATGGCGGATTGAAGCCGATCACCACTACCGGCCAGTACATGTCGCAGCGCGTGGTCGAGGTGGAGGCGCACGCCGAGAGTTCGGCAGTTTCCTGCGCCGGGAGGACGCCGATGATGCCGCTAAAAGTCCAGTGAACGGTCGCCAACCCATCCAAACCCGACCTAGTCGTATCTAGGTCTACTCTTCCGACCGACCCGCGGAATCGGACCAGGGCGCGCTCGATCCCCGTTCCGTTCCCGTCTATGACGCGCACGGTCTGGCTCACCAACACCGAGTCGCCGAGCTGATGCGCCGACGACGCCAAGTACGCGTCCACGAAGTATTCCTCGTAACCCGCGGCGCTCGCGGCGGTCGTGAATTGTGCGGTGAACGCGCTCTCGAGGCCGTCGCCCTCGAGGTCGCGTATACCATCCGTGACCACCACTGTGTAGAGGGTCGCGGGAGCGAGCGGCGTGGCGGGGACGAACACCACGGCTACGTGCTCTGCGTCGGAGAACTCGAGCGTGCCCAGGATGGGCGTCGAGCCGCGTTGGACCTGCACCGTCGAGGCGGTCACGGTCCCGGGGTCGATCGGCTCGCTAAAGACGATGACGATAGTGGAGTTGAGCGGGACGTCCCGCTTGCCGGACGACGGGTACGTGCGAACGACTGTCGGCGAAAGCTTGAGCGGCACCGTCTGGATGAAGTGCCGCGGATTCTCCCCGCCGCTCAGCGTGACGGTGATATCTAGCGTGTCGCCCGGGCTCGCGGGCATCGCCACCGGGTCGAAGCCGCCAGCGCCGACCGGCACCGAGAGGGTGTCGCCCGTTCTGGTGTTCCGTATCTGGGCCACGAGGCCGCCCGGAGCGGTCCCCGGCGTGAGTGAGACATAGGTGATCCCACTGCCTGACGCGCCGCTGACGGAAGATGTCCCTCGCGGCGCTGCGGGCGAGGCCGGCGGCAAGGGGTCCGAAACGATGGCCCCGGGGGGCGGGGGCGGGGGTGGAGCGAACGGTGCGGGTGGTCCCACGTTGTCGCGGCAGCCGCTGTCCCAGACCACCGCGCCCAAGACGAGACACGCCGCGGCGAGCAGGCGTCGCAAGCTCGGGAACTTCATCGTCTATCGTCTGCGTCCTTCACGGTCGCGGCGAGCCGCACCGTGTCGCCAACCGTCAGACTGGCGGTCGTCGGGGCGACGGCCACGGACACGACCGCCGGCGGTGGTGGTGTTGGTCCGGGCGAGTTGCTACAGGCCGCGAGTAGGAACAGGGCCAAGGCTGTCAGGCATCTGGTGCGCTTCTGAAGCGCGTTCATGGTTCCCATCCTTACGAGTCCGCCCTATCGTGGCCGCCAGCCGGGGGCGATGGCGGTCGCGCACTCCACCCACCTCATCAAGCTGCGCTTCACGTACCCCTGCCGAGAGGTATGCTGGTGCGACGGACAGCCGGGGACGCGTTGCTCACACCTTCAGTTGGTGCCCGTTCCGACCCGCGCCCGGCATTTCGCTACCGCGGCCGCCAGGCGGGGGCGAAGTCGATCGCCGGGTTGTTGGTGAGGTTGTGGAGTGCCGAGCCGTCGGCGTTCATCACGTAGACTTCCGCGTTGCCGTCGCGGTTGCTCTCGAAGGCGATCTTGGAGCCGTCGGGCGACCAGACGGGAGTGCCGTCGAAATGGGCAGGGTCGTTGGTGATGTTGCGAAGGCCCGAGCCGTCCGCGTTGATCACGTAGATCTCGTTGCCGTCATCGAAGGCGATCTTAGTCCCGTCAGGCGACCACGCGGGGTCGAAGGCCGTTCCCATGGTCGTGAGCTGGGTGACGCCCGACCCGTCCGCGTTCATCACGTAGATCTCCCCGCGGCCGTCGCTGGCGCTCAGGAAGAGGATCTTCGAGCCGTCAGGTGACCACGCGGGCCACTCGTCCTGCGCTGGATTGTTCGTCAGGTTCACCAGGGCGGTGCCGTCGGCGTGCATTAGGTAGATCTCCCAGTTGCCGTCGCGGAAGCTCATGAAGGCGATCTTCCCGCCGTCGGGGGACCAGGCGGGGACGCGGTCGTCGGCGGCGTTGGTCGCGAGCCGGGTGACGCCCGAGCCGTCGGCGTTCATTACATAGATGCCGTAGTGCCCGTCGTGGAAGTCAAAGGCGATCTTCGTGCCGTCGGGCGACCAGGCGAGGGCGTTTTCTTCCGTGCTCAGGAGCCGGGTGACGCCCGAGCCGTCGGCGTTCATCTCGTATACGGACCCGCCGTCGCGCGTGCTCCCGAAGAGGATCCTGGAGCCGTCGGGCGACCACACGGGCCACTCGTCGTCCGCCGCGTTGTTCGTCAGGTTCACCTGACCGGTGCCGTCCGCGTGCATCAAGTAGACCTCCCGGTTGCCGTCGCGGATGCTCGTGAAGGCGATCTGGCCGTCGGCGACGATCGCGGTAATCGCCACGCTGGCAGTGACCGACTTGCTGTTGTCCCTGACCGCGGTGGCCGTGACGCCGAGCGTGCCGGGCGGCACCGTTGCCGGTGCGGTGTAGGTCGCCGTCGTGGTCGTGACTTTGCTCAGGCTGCCGCAGACTCCGGGCCCGCCGCTACATCCCGTGATGCCCCAAGTGACGCCGCTTTTGCTCGGGTCGTTCGTTACCGTGGCTGTGAAGTCCTGGCTGCCACCGGTGAGGAGGCTCGCGGTGGACGGGACCACGGAAATGGAGATCGCGGGGCGTCCGCCGTCCGGTGCGGTCGAGTTCGAGCCGCAGGCCGCGAGCAGGAAGAGGCTCGCTCCAAGAAGCGATCGTGCAGGACAGCGGTGGCGCACGGAGCCCTCCACGTGAGGGGTGCTTTCCCGTTGGTCTGATGCTCCGTGAGACGGACGGCCGGAGACGGGTTGCTCAGCTCGGCTCACGGCAAGATGCTGTAATAGACCAGCGACCCATCCTCGCCGGCGGCCGATCCGTCGAGGAAGACGAACAGCGTCATGACTAGCGCCTGACGCCCGCCGATCTGAACCTGCTCAATGGTCGGATTGCCGAACGAGATGCTGCCGGCGTCGGTCCGGATGTTCAGCAGGTCGGCGGTCTGCGTTTGGTAGTCGTACAGGAACACGCGCCACGAGTCCCACTGGTTGCGGACGCCCTCCCCCTCGATCACGGCGAACTGGTATCCCCGAAACGTGAGCGGGCCGTCGCGATCCCCCACGCCGGCTATTCCATGGGCGATGATGGCGCTATCCAGCGCGGGCTCCGGTGCGGCGCTCCATGTGCTCCAGTCTGTCACTCCACGCGCCTGTCGGCCGACGTCGCACTGAGACCAATAGTGGAAGCCGACCTCGACGCGTGTACTGTCGGCCGCATAGATGTTCGGCGTGCCCTCGGCGCACGGAGATAAGGTCCGCGGGGCGTCGTAGATCCGCGATGTGGGGGCGTTCAAGAGAGCCTGCCAGCTGTCGTAGTAGTAGAAGCGGAGATGGTTGTCACCGTCTGTTTCCGTTACCACGACGAAGCTCGCGCCCGCGGCTTTGATGGTGGGTTGCGCGGCTGAGCGATCGAGCACCGCCCGCCAGGTCCAGTGCAGCAGGTCGGTGGAGGTGGCAAGGTGGGCGTCGAAGGTCCCGGCCCGGTACGTCTGGTAGACTCCAATGAATCCACCGGCGTCAGGGTTCGCGATGATCTTCAGGCCGTCCATCGTGTGGCCGGCGTCGTCGAACGCGCGGTACCGGCGCGCCGTGGCTCGCGCGACCCGCTCGATGTAGTAGCGCAGCTCGGTCCGCGCTTCGGCGCTCGTGGGGTTGACGGGGTTGTAGACGAAGAGATGGAGGCCACCGAGGGGGCCGTAACGCTGACCGGTCGCGAGAATGCGCGTCGCGCCCACTGCCGTGCCGGTCACTGCGCCACCCGAGTCCACCACCGCGATAGCAGGGTCTTCTGATTGCCACGTGACGACGTCGCCCACTGCTTCCGACCCGCACGAGATACGCACGGACGCGACAAAGCTCGAACCCAGCGTCATCGTGGTCTCCGCGGGGGCGAACTGCACCTGCCGTGTCTCCGTGCAACCCGGTGCCGTCGAGTCCGGGCCACAGGCGACCAGCAGGAAGAGGCTCGCCCCGAGAAACGATCGACGAACCATCCGCGGCGTGCTCATGGACTTCGTGGCCGCCAGGCGGGGGCGAAGCCGTTGGTGAGGTTGCGGAGGCTCGATCCGTCGGCGTTCATCAGGTAGATCCCAGAGTTCCCGACAGTATTCCCGTCGCGCTTGCTCAGGAAGGCGATCTGGCCGGCTGCAGCGGGCCCCGGTGCGTCGAGTCGGAGCCGCACGCCGCGAGCAGAAACATGCTCACCCCAATGAGGACCTGGCGCGGCACCGAGGGCGTGTTCATGGTCAATCCCTTCTGCGGGTCGCTGGCCGATGGGGGCGAAGTGCTGCGGCTGCGTGCGCGACTCCCGTCGGCCGCCAGGCAACGGTGTACCCGTCGAACGCCGAGCTGTGCGTCAGGTTCACGAGCCCGGTGCCGTCGCTGTTCATCACGTAGACCTCGTCGTTGCCGTCGCGGTCTGTGCCGAAGGCGATCTTGGAGCCATCAGGCGACCAGGCGGGGAAAGCCTCGTTCGTCCCGCTGTTCGTGAGGTCGACGAGCCCCGTGCCGTCGGGGTTCATCAGGTAGACTTCGAAGTTTCCGTCGCGGTCGGTGTCGAAGGCGATCTTCGAGCCGTCGGGCGACCAGTTGGCAAGTGCATCTAAAGCCGGATTGTTGGTCAAGTTGACAGGCAACGTGCCGTCGGCGTGCATCGCGTAGACCTCCCAGTTCCCGTCGCGGTTGGTCTCGAACAGGATCTTCGATCCGTCGGGTGACCATCCGTCCGCGTAGTCCTTCGCCGGGTTGTTGGAGAGGTTGATGAGTCCAGTGCCGTCAGCGTTCATCACGTAGACCTCGTCGTTTCCGTCGCGCGTCGTCGTGAAGGCGATCTTCGAGCCGTCGGGAGACCACAGTGGGTCGACGTCGTCCCACGCCGGGTTGTTCGTCAGGTTCACGGGCCCCGTGCCGTCGGCGTTCATCACGTAGACCTCGAAGTTTCCGTCGCGGTCGCTGTGAAACGCGATCTTGGAGCCGTTGGGGGACCAACTGGGCCAGTCGTCGTCCGCGGCGTTGTGGGACAGATTGAGGACGTCGGTGCCCGCGGCATCCACCACGTAGATCTGATCGTTGCCGTCCCGGTTCGTGGTGAAGGCGAGCGCCGGCGGGACGACGGTGATCGCCGCACTGCCACTCTGGCCGTCGGCCGCCGCCGTGATACTCGCCGTGCCCGGCCCCTGGGCTTTCACGAGGGCGGAATCCGTCCCTGTGTGCGTAGCGACCACCGTGGCAACCGCGCTATTGCTCGTCGTCCACGTCACCGTGTGTCCCGCGACAACATTCCCGGCTGCATCTTTGACGGTGGCGCGCAGAGAGAACGACCCTCCGACGAGTCTCTGCACCGTGGCCGGGCTGACGGTCACCGACATGCGGGTGGGCCCAGTGGACTCCCCGCCGCAGGCAGCGAGTGCGAAGACGCCCAACCACCACGGCCCTGCGAACATTCGCTTCATATGCGATCCTCCTCTGGCCGACGCCATGTCAGCGCCTCACCGCCTCGGCGCACGATCAATCACCGCGGGGTTGGGGAAGTCCGGCCCCAACCGCTGCAGCAGAACCGACGGGTCTCGCTCTGGGATGCTGGTATCGCGATCGGAGACGCGTGCGGCCGCTCCCGGCTGAACGCTGCCGGCGACCTGGATCGGCGTCAGGGCGCACGGTACAGCGGCGCCGGCGTAGGAGCAGGACTGTGCCGTAACCGCGCCGAGCTGGCCTGAGTTGTTGGTGCCCCAGCAGAACGCGACGGCGCCGGTCGTGACACCGCAGGTGTGGAAGGTGCCGACGCTGATCATCGCGAAGCTGAGCCCGCCCGAGGCCAGAACCGGGGTGGAGCGGCTGGTCGTCGAGCCGTCACCGAGCTCCCCCAGGTCGTTATGGCCCCAGCAGTACGCCGCGCCTGCGGGCGTCAAGGCGCACGAGCTCTCCTGCCCGGCCGACATGGCTCCGCCCGCCGTGGCGAAGGACAGGCCTCCGGCGACCGGCACAGGTATCGGGTGATCCTGCCCCGACCCGTCGCCCAGCCGGTCTGAGACGCCCCAGCAGTAACCAGCGCCCTCGGGCGTCATGGCACAGGAGTGGGCCCACCCGGCTGCCACACTTACGAAACTGTGGTCGCCTGCGACCGCCACAGGAGTCGCAACGGCGTAGGCCGAGGTCCCGTCGCCCACTTGACCGTCGAGGTTGTATCCCCAGCAGTAACCGACCTGAGCAATGGTGACGCCGCATGTATGAAAGAGGCCGGCGCGCACCGACTGGAAGAGCAAGTCACCCGCGACCAGCACCGGTGATGCGCTGAACGTGCGCGAGCCGTCGCCCAGCTGGCTCTGACTGTTCACGCCCCAGCAGTACGCGGCGTTCGTGGTCGTCACCCCGCAGGCGTGATACGCACCGAGGGTGACGCTCGCGAACTGCTGACCGCCCGTGACCGGCACCGGGACGAGGCTGCTGGTCCTCGAGCCGTCGCCTAGCTGCCCGTAGGAGTCGTCTCCCCAGCAGTAGGCCTCGCCGGTGGTCGTGACGCCGCAGCTGCGGCCCCAGCCTGCGGTGACGGTGGCGAAGGTGCGCCCCCGCGCCACGGCGAGCGGCGTCTGCAGGCTTGCGCGCGGCGCGCGGAATGGCGTCCGGAACCCCGTGCCGAGCTGCCCGTCGCCACCCCAACCCCAGCAGTACGCCGCACCGGCCGGGGTGACGGCACAGCTGTGATGGAGCCCGGCACTGATGGAGCTGAAGCTGATGAGATCGGCAGTGACTGCGGCCGAGCCGGACTGGCCTTCACTGGTGGCGGCGATGCGCGCCGATCCAGGCGTGCGGGCGGCGACCAGCCCGCCCTCCGAGACGGTTGCGACCGACGGGTCGTCGGTCGACCACGCCACGGCCCTGCTGAGGACGTGACCGGCGGCGTCTCGAGGTACGGCGATGAGTTGCACGACTCCCCCGACGACCGTCTGCACGTCCCATCGCACAGTGACCGAGGCGACGGGTGCGCCGCCGAGAACTGCCTCCCAGGTCCCTGAAGTGGTGTCCTGGAAGGACGCGCACGAGACGCTGCCGCTCAGCCTGGCGGCCGGTGGACCTGTGACGTCCCCCTCGTAGAGACAGCCGGGGTCGTTACGGAAACTCACGCGCGTACTCGAGAGTCGTCCGTCCGCAAGGGGAGTGCGCCACTGCGTGTTATCCCTGCCAGTCAGCGACCCGACACAGGTGCCGATTTGCGCCGTCGTGCCGCCGATGTCGGCGCCGCTTTGCGTGAACAGGTACGACCCTGTGTCGCTGCACGTCAGCGCCCGCTGCTGATGCCTCCCGCTCAGCTGCTCGGTGAAATTCCACTCACCCGCGAGGTCGATCACGACCGCGAGCGTCGCGCTCCCACTCTTGCCTTCGCTCGTTGCCGTGATCACAACCGTGTCCGACAGCGCCATGCCCGTCACCAGGCCGGTGGGGGAGACTGGGGCCTGCGTCGGGGCGTTGCTCGTCCAGGTCACGGGACGGTCCGCAAGCTCGTGGCCGGCCCCGTCTCTCACGGTTGCCGTCAGCTGCAGGGTGTGGCCGATCACGACGCCGGGTGCGGCCGCGGTCACCTCGACAGAGGCGACAGGCGTGGGTGGCGATGCGGAGTCGGTGCCGCACGCGGCGACGGCGCTTGCTCCACACACCAACAAGAGATGCTTCGCTCGCACCAGCCGGTCGCGTCGTGACACGGTTCCTGCTCTCCCCTTCCGAGGAGTTGGACGGATCGAGTCCTGCGGGTTCCTCCGCGGAGGCCGAAGCCGATCGGAGATCGTCATGACGCTACGGCTGGCCCAGGACTCGCACCGGCACGGAGCTGTCCGTTCCGGTCCCGTTCCCGAGCTCTCCGAAGGCGTTATAGCCCCAGCAGTACGCCGTGCCAGCCGTGGCGAGGGCGCACGTGTGGAAGCCGCCGGCGCTGATCGCGCTGAATGTGAGCCCGCCTGCGACACCCGTGGGGGAGGGGCGACGACTGATGCCGCTGCCCCCATCGCCGAGCTCGTTTTCCGAATTCCGTCCCCAGCAGTACGCCGCCCCGCTGGCTGTGAGGCCGCAGGTGTGATAACTGCCGCCAGCCAACGCGACGAAAGTCAGCCCCCCGCTTACGGCCACGGGGGTGGGCCGCATCGTCGTGGTCCCGTCGCCGAGCTGGCTGGAGCCGTTATCGCCCCAGCAGTACGCCGCCCCCGTCGCGATAACACCGCAGGTATGAAAGCGGCCAGCAGAGAGTGCAGAGAACGTGAGCCCGC
>Ga0209577_10004201_pt1 | contig 13550 bp, 16 predicted proteins | sample GraSoiAngelo_109_FD_185874 | JGI IMG/M metagenome (GOLD analysis project Ga0209577, IMG submission 185874) | Grasslands soil microbial communities from the Angelo Coastal Reserve, California, USA - 14_0903_12_20cm (SPAdes) (version 2) | ecosystem: Environmental > Terrestrial > Soil > Grasslands... | reverse complement strand
GCGGGCACGAAGGGCTGGAGCGAGGAGCGGCTCGCTGCGCTGGTGACGCGCGACTCGATGATCGGCGTTGCGCTCGCGAAGGAACCACAGAACAAGTAAGTGGCCAAATTCCGGCCACTGGGCGTCGCTCCCCTGGGAGACTGCGCGGCATACGTCGAGTTCTCGCGCACCCTCGAGCTCGAAGTGAACTCGATGGTGCAGCGCCTTGCCGTCGCGCTGCGCTCGCGCGGCCTGCCGTGGCTGCGCGACGTGGTGCCGGCGCTGGGCGGAGTTGCGCTGCATTTCGATCCGGGTTTCGAGGGAAATGTGCTGGAGCTTGCGGCCGAGCTGACGCAGCAATGCCTGAAGAAAGGCCTGCCCGCGGCGAAGGAATTCGAAAGCGAGATCGAGGTGCCGGTGTGCTACGAAGCCGAATTCGCGCCCGACATGGATGAGGTATCGACGAAGACCGGCCTTGCAGCCGTTGAAGTGGTGAAAATGCACACCGCCGCGGAATACCGCGTGCTGATGGTCGGCTTCGCGCCTGGCCACGCCTACCTGGGCGGGCTCAACGCTCGCCTCGCCGTGCCGCGGCGCGCGACGCCGCGCACCCAGGTAGCGGCCGGCTCCGTGGCGATCGCCAACGAGCAGACAGTGGTCTATCCCTATGCGATCCCGGGCGGCTGGAACGTGCTCGGGCGCACCCCGCTTGTCGTGTTCGACGCCGGGCGGCCCCGTCCGAGCCTGTTCGCGCCGGGCGACCGAGTGCGCTTCCGCGCCATCACCGGGAAACAATTCGAGCGCATGGCGCAGCAGCCGTGAGCCTCCATGTCGCGCGTCCGGGGCTGCTTAGCACGGTGCAGGATCTCGGCCGCCATGGCGAGCAGCATCTCGGAGTCTGCCCGGGGGGCGCGATGGACCCGGTGGCGCTCGCGCTCGCCAATGCGCTCGTCGGCAACCCGGTCCACGCGGCGGCGCTCGAAATCACCATCATCGGGCCCGAGCTGCGCTTCGAGCACGTGACGCTGATCGCCCTGTGCGGCGCTGAATTCCACGGCGGCTTGCCGCGCAACCGCCCGGTGCTGCTCGCGCCGGGGACGCGCCTGTCGATCGGCCGGGCGGCCCGCGGCGCGCGCGCCTATCTTGCCGTGGCGGGCGGGATCGACGTCGCGCCGGTGCTCGGCAGCCGCAGCACTTTCCTGCCCGGGCGCTTCGGCGGGCTGGAAGGACGCGCGCTGCGGCGCGGCGACGTGCTGCCTCTGCTCGAGGACGTGGCGGAGCTGTCGCAGGAGCGCTTCGGCGCGCTGAAAATCAGCGACGGCCGCAGCGTGCGCTGGTCGGCGCCGCCGCAGACCGTGCCCGACCGCGAGCCGATCCTGATACACGCGATCGAAGGGCAGCATTTCGCGGGCTTCGACGCCGCCTCGCAGCGCGCCTTCTTCGATGCGGTGTGGCGCATCGCGCCGGAGTCGAACCGCATGGGGTTTCGCCTCGTCGGTCCGGCGCTCGCGCGCGGCGACGGCGATGAGATACTATCCGGGCCGACCGCGCTCGGCACGGTCCAGGTGCCGGCGAGCGGCGCGCCGATCGCGCTGATGGCGGACCACCAGACCACCGGCGGCTATCCGAGGATCGCCGAGATCGCCTACGCCGACGTGCCGAGACTCGCGCAGCTCGCTCCCGGTGGGACGGTGCACTTCGCGAAGTGCAGCCTCGACATGGCCGTCGAACTGCGCAAGGACGTCAAAGCGCGCGTCGACGCCGTGCTGCAGAGCATCGGGTGGGAGTTCGGACATTGAAGACGGTCGATCTGAACTGCGACATGGGCGAGAGCTACGGCGCCTGGAAAATGGGTAATGATGCAGAAGTGATGCGGTACATCACTTCTGCGAACATCGCCTGCGGCTTTCACGGCGGCGATCCGGCCACTATCCGCACTACGGTGCGGCTCGCGGTCGAGTGCGGTGTTGCGATCGGCGCGCATCCGTCGCTTCCCGACCTGCAGGGCTTCGGCCGGCGCGTCATGAAGATCAAGCCGCAGGAGATGTACGACCTGGTCGTCTACCAGGCGGGCGCGGTCGAGGCCTTCGCGCGCGCGGCGGGCGCCAAGCTGCATCACGTCAAGTGCCATGGCGCGCTCTACAACATGGCGGCGACCGACGCAGCGCTCTCCGAGGCGATGGTGCGGGCGGCGAAGGATCTCGGCGTGATGCTGTATGTCCTGTCGAACAGTAAAAATCATGCAGTCGCGAAAAAAGCCGGCGTGCGCGTCGCGGGCGAAGTCTTCGCCGACCGCGGCTACTGCGACGACGGCACGCTTGCCCCGCGCGACCTGCCCGGAGGCCTGATCGAGGACGCCGCCCAGGCAGTAAAGCAGGCGCTGGCGATGATCGAGCAGGGCTATGTCACCAGCCTCGGCGGCAAGCGCGTGGCGGTCGTCGCCGACACGCTGTGCCTGCACGGCGACCAGCCCGGCGCCGTGGCGTTTGCCAAAGCGCTCAGGCAAGCCTTTTCGGAAAAAGGAATCTCGATTGCCTCCCCCTAAGCTCTTCACTCCCATCCAGCTCGGCGGCGTGACGCTGCCGAACCGCATCGTCGTCTCGCCGATGTGCCAGTACTCGGCCGACGACGGCTGCATGAACGACTGGCATTTCATCCACCTCGGCCATCTCGCCTATTCGGGCGCGGGGCTTCTGATGGTGGAAGCGACCCACGTCACGCGCGAGGGACGCATCACCCACGGCTGCACCGGCCTGTACAACGACCACAATGAAGCGGCGATGGCGCGTGTGATCGAAAGCTGTAGAAGGCTCAGAAGTGCTCCTATGGGCATCCAGATCGGCCACGCCGGCCGCAAGGGCTCCTCGCAGGTGCCCTGGGAAGGGCGCGAGACGCTCACCGCTACGCAGTCGCCGTGGCAGACGGTCGCGCCTTCGCCGATCCCGGTCGGCGAGGGCTGGCCTCTCCCGCGTGAACTTGAAGTCCATGAAATAAAGCTTCTCGTGGAGAATTTCGTCGGCTCCGCTCTGCGCGCCCGGCGCATCGGCTTCGACGTGCTCGAGCTGCATTCGGCGCACGGCTATCTCCTGCACCAGTTCCTGTCGCCGCTTTCGAATCAGCGAAAGGATGCTTACGGGGTCGACCGAAGCAAGTTTCCTCTCGAGGTCGCGGCCGCGGTGCGGGAAGCCTGGCCGAAGGAGCGCGCGCTCGGCGCGCGCATCAGCGCGAACGACTGGGCCGAGGGCGGGCTCGGGCCCGACGACGCGGTGAGCTACGCGCGCGAGCTGAAGCGCCTGGGCTTCGACTACGTCTGCGTGTCGAGCGCCGCTCTCGTCTCGCCTGCACGCGTCAAAGTCGAGCCGGGCTACCAGGTGCCCTACGCCGCGCACGTAAAAAAATCAGTCAACATCAATGTCCGGGCGGTGGGAATGATCGCCGACCCCGAACAGGCCGAGGAGATCATCGCTTCAGGCAAGGCCGACATGGTCGCCATGGCGCGCGCGTTCCTCGACAACCCGCGCTGGGTCTGGCATGCCGCCGAGCGCTTCGGCGTTAAGCTCGACTATCCGCCGCCGTATGCCCGCAGCCACCCCGAGCTGTGGCCGGGCGCGAAGCTCGCGAGACCGCGGGAAACGGCGTGAATATGCTCGGCGACTGAGCCGAAAAGGAGATGCGACATGACCCTGTGTCCGATTGCCATCGTAGCGACCTGCAAGAAATGTCCGGCATTCAGCGTCTGCCCTCTGAAAGGCGTCATCGGCGATTACAAGAAGCCGGAAGAAATGCAGACGAAGCCCGACGAAGCGCAGCGCGGCGTGAAGCGGCAGAAGGGGAAATGAGATGCACACGGCCATGGTCGTGCTGGGAGGCTTTCTTCTGCTCGTCATCTGCCTCCTCGCCGGGCGCCTGACAGGAGGCGCCGGCGCGGCGCTGGTCACGAAGACGATGGCCGTTGCCGCCCTGATCTTCATCCCGATCTGGCTTGGCGCTGCCCTCGTCAATCTGTGGATCGGAGCGTCCCGTGCCGGCTATTCGCTCGCCGAGGAGTTTCCGATCTTTCTCGCGGTCTTCGCGATTCCCGCTATTGCCGCCGCGCTGATCTGGTGGAAGTTCTCGTAGCAGAAATGCTGAAATCGAAGAAGCCCAAGCCGGCAGCGGTGTGCAATGTCTGCCACGCGCTGACCAGTCACCATGATGTCATCAACCACCGCTGCAGACAGGTGGTCAACGGCAGGCGCTGCTATGGGACGTTCAGAAGCGCCCTTAGCGATCTGTGGGACGAGTGCGGGTCCTGCCATGGCATCGGGATGGTCGGGACCCAGGAGTGCGGCGAGTGTGCGGGGTTCGGCTGGAAGCTCTACGGCTAGCGCGCCGCCCCTCGGAGCGTTACCGGCTGTTTCCCTTCCAGCGAGCGCACCGTAGCTTCGAAGGCGGTGACCGTCGCCAGCATCTGGCTGCAGCGCCGGGCAGATCCGCGAGGTTCTGCTGCTGATCGCGATGTACTGCGGCATCCCGGCGGCGAACGACGCGCACCGGCTGGCGGTGGAAGCGATGGGGCCTCCCAAGGGGGCAAGGCGCGAGTGAAGATCGCCGTTCGCCCGCTGGTCGAAACCGATCTCGCCGAGGCCGACCGGGTGTTCCGTCTCGCTTTCGGGACCGAGTTCGGCCTGCCAGAGCCGATGAGCTTCCGCGGAGACTCGGATCTCGTGAAGACGAGGTGGCGGGCCGATCCCCCGGCGGCGCTAGGCGCTTTTCGCGGCGAGGAGCTGATCGGCTCGAGCTTCGCGGCGCGATGGGGCAGCTTCGGCGTCTTCGGCCCGATCAGCGTGCGGCCCGACTGCTGGGAAAACGGGATCGGCAAGCGCCTGCTCGAGCCGACCATGGCGCTGTTCGAAGCGTGGCGCATTCGCCAGGCGGGGCTCTTCACCTTTCCGCAAAGCCCGAAGCACGTGGCGCTGTACCAGAAGTTCGGCTTCTGGCCGCAGGCTCTGACGGCGGTGATGTCGAAGCTGGTCGAGCCTCGGCAGCAGCGCGGGCAGTGGTCGACTTACACTGGCAGCCCTGCTTCGCTCAGAGCGTGCGCCGAGCTGACGGAGGAGATCTTCCCGGGCCTGGATGTTCGGCGGGAGATCCTCGCCCTCGGCAACCAGGGGCTTGGCGAGACGGTCCTCCTTCCAGAGGGAGGATTTGCCGCGTGTCACCTCGGCAGGGGGAGCGAAGCCGGAAGCGGCGTGACCTACGTCAAGTTCGGCGCCGTGCGTTTCGGTCGCGATGCGCCAGCCCTGTTCGACCGGCTCCTCGCGGCCTGCGAGGCGCTTGCGGCAGAACGCGGCTGCTCGAAGCTCGTGGCCGGAGTCAACACGGCTCGGCATGGCGCATACCGCAGGATGATGGAGCGAGGCTTCCGCACGTTTCTCCACGGCGTCGCCATGCAGCGCCCGAACGAGGCCGGCTACAACCGTCCCGAGTGCTTCGTCATCGATGACTGGCGCTAAGACAGGCTTACCTGTCTCGAAGGACACCTCAGCGAGCCGTAGGAGCAGAACACGCAGCAATCGCCCGGCTTGGGGCGTAATAGCGCGCCGCAGCCCTTGCATGCATAGAAGAACTGGCAGGAGCCGGTGGGCATCGTCTCGCGCTTGCGGTGCCCGCATTGCGGGCAGGTGACTACTGATTCGCGCGCGGTATTTCGCAATCTGCCTCCTCCAGGATCGGACAGTGCGGCCGCTCGCCAGTACGGCAACCCTCCGTCAACTGCCGGAGCGCGAGAAGCATCGCCTGAAGGACGGCGATCCGTGTCCGGATCTGCTTCGCGTGCCGCGCCGCGAGCCTTTGGACCTCTTTGGCCGGCCGGTCCCGCTCCTGCCAGAGACTGAGCAGGGCGCGAGTTTCACCGACGTGAAAGCCCAGTGCGCGCGCCCTGCGGATGAAGCACAGGCTGTGCACGTCGCGCTCGTCGTAGGACTTGCGCTCGGTCAGCAGCCCGATCGCCCGGTAGTGGCGAGCGCGCTTGAGGCTGATGCCTGCTCGTCTTGCTGCTTCAGCGATATTCAGTTACGAGCCCTTCACGACCTTGATCTCGTTCTCCACCGACCTGACGCCGATGACCTTGAAGGCGACGCTCTCGGCGCGCTTGCGTTCAGCGGCGTTCGCGGCTGTTCCCCACAGCGTCACCTTGCCGTCGGCGGCCGTGACGTCGATCGCCGCGGCCTGGATCTTCGCCTCGCCTTCGAGCGCTTTCTTCACGCGCGCGGCGAGCTCCTTGTTCGGATCGGGCTTCGGCGCTTCGGGCGCCTTTGCTTCGGGCGCGGGAGTGGGAGTGATGGGTTGCGGCACTGCCTGCGGCGCAGGTGCCGGCGCGGGTTGCGGCTTGGGCGCCGGCTGGTCGCCGCAGGCTGCGGCACCGAGCAAGAGAACGGCTGCAATCAGTTTTTTCATGGTCTATCTTTCAGTGACAGGTAAACAGCTCTGCGATCGCTCGCGCGTCGAAACGGTACTCGTGGTTGCACATTTCGTTGCGGATCACCACCGCGCCCTGTTCGGCGAGGATGGCCTCCACTTCCTCGCGGCCAAGACCGCGCAGCATGTCTTTGACTTTCGCCTCGTCATAGGGGCAATGATATTCGACGGCGTAGAGGCGGAACACCCTCATCAGCTCTTCCGGGAACACGCGCGTGAGCAGGTCATAGGGCTGCGCGCGGCGTGTTTCGTCGAGCGTCAGCGTCGCGGCGAGCTGGGTGACGCGGTTCCAGCCGTCGGGGTCGCGGCGGTCGGCGTTGGGGAGCTTTTCCAGCAGCAGCCCGCAGAGGGCGCCGCCGTCGGCGTAGAGCCGCAGAAACGCCGGCAGCTGCTCGGACTGCGACAGGTAGTGCTGGAAGATCTGCTCCAGCGTCTCGCCTTCCAGCGGCACCAGGCTCTGGTAGAAGCGCCCGCTTTGCAGGTCCTCGAGCGTCACCGACAGGCGACCGTCGCCCAGCAGGTTTCTTTCATTGGTCTTTCGCAGCCCTTCTTTCCGGTAGTGCGCCATCCCGCGTATGCGCAGCTCCGCCGTGCAATCGGCGACCAGCAGGCTGACCGGGCCCGAGCCTTGCACCTGCAGCGTGACCCGGCCCGCGCCCTTCTGGTTGGCGCCAAGCAGGGTATTGAGCGCGGTGGTATGCCCGAGCAGCGACGCGATATCCTCCGGGTAGTCGCGCCCGTCCAGCATCCGCTGCCAGGCGCCGGTCAGGCACAGTAGGCGGCCCCGGATGTCGAGCTCTTCGAAGAGGAAGCGTTGCACGTAGTCCGTTTGCATGCTCAAAGTATATCGACAGCCGCCGCGGGGAATCTTCTAGAAAATCTCGCGGCTGGCCGCGATCGACCGGATCAGTTCGTCGGGCACGAACACCCTGCCGTCCTTGATCACGCGATGGACCCTGCTGAGGTTCATCGTATCGGCGAGCGGGTCCGCATCGAGGATGACCAGATCCGCGAGCTTCCCGGGAGCAAGCGTCCCGATCTCGCCCTCCATCCCCATGGCCTTTGCGCCATTCGACGTCGCGGAGCGCAATACCTGCAATGGCGTAAGGCCGGCCTGGGCCATGATTTCCATTTCCCGGAATACCGAGGGCCCGTGCAACGTTCCGATGTTGCCCGCATCGGTTCCCATGACGACGGGAATCCCCGCATCCCATACCCTGCGCAGATTCTGCAGCGCGACGGCCGAGGGCTTGGGCGGCGCCGGCTGGTTCATGGCTTTTGCCACCCGTTCGGGAAGCGCCTCCGTGGGAATTTTCCGCAAATCATTCATCGCAGCGAGAATCTGCGGATCGGCCAGGCGCCGCTCGGCTTCGGTCGGCTGCCAGGTATTCGACAGCGCGTATCGGTAGCCCAGGGTGACGAAGAGCGTCGGGCAATAGAGCGCGCGGTTCTTTTTCGCCAGGGCAAGGAATGCCTCGTCCACCGCCTCGTCCTCCACCGAGTGCACCAGAAAATCCGCGCCGGCTCTGAGCGACGCCTTGGCCACGACGAGCTCGGTCGCGTGAACGGCAAGGCGCACTCGTGCCGCGTGGGCTGCGTCGGCAGCCGCTTTGACGATCGCCTCCTGCGCGGCGAGATCGTCGCCCTGCCGGTGGATGAACCAGACCTTGATGAAATCGGGCTTGCGCTCCAATTCGCGCCGGATGAGCGCTCGCGCCTCGTCGGCCGAGGTGATCTTGATGATGGGAGGGTCGCCGAGATCGAGCTTCACGCGATCGACCATGGATAGCAGCGGGCCCGCAACCGCGACGCGCGGCGCCGCGGGACTTTTCAGGGCTGCGTCGCGCACCTCGAAATTCCAGAACGGCCCGCCGATATCCACGACGCTGGTCACGCCGCTCGCGAGCCAGACTTTGAACGTCGCGGGAAGGCGGGCCTTGTTACGCTTGACTTCCTTCGCATAAGGCATCCATGCATTGAAGTCGGCCACGTCAGGACGCGTGTAGAGGTTGCCCGATTGGAAGAAGTGGATATGCGAATCGATCAAACCGGGAACCACCCACTTGCCTTTGCCATCGATCAGCGTCGCCCCCGCCGGCACCGGAGTCGAGCTTTGCGGCCCGATCGACTCGATGCGCCTCCCGGCGATGATCAGCGTGCTGCTCGAAGCGACTGCGGAGGGAAGATCCCGATCGGGATGAATGACCGTGGCACCGACGATCGCGGTGATCGATCCATCCGCCGCCTGGCATGCAACGCCTGCCAGCATCAATGCTGCTGCAAGACCGAACCGACGCGTGCGAGCGAGCGGCGAGAAAAGGTCGGGCGACCGAAAGGCTTGTCCCAAAGAAACATCTCCGGATTGAGGACGTAAAGGTGCAAAAGGGCCGCCAGCGCAACCCGCTGTATTCGCTATCGTTATCATCTATGGCTCTCTTTCTGACTGCTTGTTGCTCCAACCGGCACGCAGCATATGACGCAGGCCCAAAGCGCGGAGCTCCCGGCGCGCGCGGCTTGAGCAGCGGGTCAGAAGGCGCTATTTCGCGCGGCGGGCGGCGTCAAGGGCGATGCCGACGAATACGAGCACGACGGTAGGCATGACGATACCGATGAGAGTTTCCATAGCTGTAGCTTCCCGATCAAGAGTGAAGATACATCAAACGCGCGCAAGGTGCATCCCGTAGATGACGTAGTTCGGAATGCTCCATAATCTGGTGAATCAATTGCTTGAGGTGAGGCCCATGCGGTTTGCGCCGACGTGCCCCAAGCTGTGACAACTTTTCGCTGTCACGAGGGATTACGCCGTAAGCGATCGCGAGATCTCTTAGCGCAATTTTGAGCAGGCTGCCATGCACTTTGCGCTGGAGAATCTGGCGCTCTCTCCGCAATGCGGCTTCGCGAGCCATCGGCTCGGCAGTGCTCCGAGCTTCGAGCAGCAGGAGGCGAAGCTCGCGCTCGTGATCGAGAGGGCGCGCGAAGTCTGGGGCGGGCAGTGATTATTTCGCCAGCCCAGCCTCGCGCGCGATCTCGAAAACGCGCCGGTGCTCCTCGCGCATGTCGGCGAGCAGCTTGTCGGGCGGAGCGTAGTCGAGCAGCATGCCGAGCGGCCTGAGCTTTGCCGCGATTCCCGGCGACTTGATGGCGCGCTCCAGCGCCGGGACCAGCGTGCCGGTCACCTCCGGCGAAACGCCGGCGGGCGCGAAGAACGCCGCCCAGACGTCGAACAGGGGCTGGGCATAGCCGAGCTCGGCGAGCGTGGGAATCTCCGGGAAATCGGGATACTTGCTGGAGATGACGATGCCGCGCACCGCGCCGCTTCGCAGTTGCCCGGTCATCGTGCCGAGCGCGAGCAGCACGCCCTCGATGTGCCCGCCGCGCAGCGCGGTGAGCGCCGGGGAGGCGCCGGCGAACGGCACCATGACGATGCCGGCGCCGGTGAGCGAGTTGATCGTGCGCACGCAGAAGTCGCCCACCGAGCCGACCCCGGCCGTGCCGATGCGCACGCTCGCCGGATTCTTCTTCGCGTGCTCGACGAGCTCGCTCAGGCTGCGGAGCGGAGCGTCGCCGCGCACGCTGAGGATGCTGGGCGAGCGCATGGCGAGCGCGAGCGGGGTCAGGTCCCTGAACGGGTCGTAGTTCGCGTTCGCCGGATCGAGGATCGAACGGAACACGAGCGCGGCGTTGTTCGTGAGCGCGATGGTGTAACCGTCGTTCCGCGCCTTGACCACGACACCAGTGCCCAGCGCGCCGCCGGCGCCGGGGCGGTTGACGGCGACGACCGGAACATTCAGCTCGCGGGACAGCTCGTCGGCGACCGCGCGCGCCAAGGTGTCGGTCGCGTCTCCGGGGGCAAGCGGAATGACAAGGTTGATGGGACCCTTTGGATAGTCCTGCGCCCGCGCGAACGCGGCGCTGATCAAAAGAAGAAGCGCAATGGCGAGATTCTTGATCATGCGTCTTTCCGGGCTTATTCTGGCATCTATGACTACCGTGCCCCAACACCCCGTCGTTTCCGCGTCCCCCAACAACCCGGTGTTTGACCTGCCGATCTACGTCGCGCGCGATGAAGGCCTGTTCGAGCGCGCCGGGATCGAGGTGCGTTTCCGGGCCAGGTATTCCGAGCGCAACGCGTCGGACAAGGAGCCGTTCGCGCGCCTGAAGGAGTCGCTGTTCGAGCAGGGCAAGGCCGACGTGTACAACCTGTGCGAATGGGCCGGGATCGACCGCAGCGAGCACAGCGCCCGCGGCGCGCAGGTGCTCGCGCTTCGCCCGGCGGTCGGCGCGCAGGCGATCCTCAGCTTCGATCCGGCGCTCCAGGAACCGCGCGACCTAGCCGGCGTGCCAGTCGGCATCAACGACAAGACCGGGTCGCACTACACCACGCTGCAGAGCCTGGAGGGGGTGCTGGCGCGCGAGGACATCGTGGTCGAGCACGTCGGTGTTCCGGAGCGGCGCTACGAGGCGCTGAAACAGGGCGAGAGCCGCGCAGTGGCCGTGATGGAACCGTTCATCAGCCTCGGGCTAAAGGAAGGGGCACATCTGGTGGACGTCACGTTTTATCGCGGCGCCGAAGTGATCGCGCCCAGCCTGACCCCTGAGCAGCGCAACGGCTACCTCGGCGCCATCAACGAGGCCGCCGATCGCATCATGGCGGACTTCGGAAAATACAAGCACTACGTCACCGAGCAGACCAGAGGCCGGCTAGCGCCGCACGAGATGAGCGACCATTTCGTGCGCTACACGCACTACGTGGTCTACGATCCGAAGCGCTTCAACCAGGTCTACGAGTGGATGCGCTCCTGGGGCCTCGCGAGCGGCGGCGCCGACCACGCCAGCGTCGTCGCCAGACTTTAGGGACTAGTCGGCCTTCAGTCCCGCGGCATGAAAAAGCGGGTTGGATCGATCGCCTGCATCCTGGCAGCGCTCGCTGCCTTCCGGGCCTGCGCGCAGGACTACCCGGCAAAGCCGATCCGCATTGTAGTGCCGTTCTCACCGGGTGGCGTCGCAGACAACAGCGCGCGCGTCGTCGCCGATTCCCTTGGCGAGCGGTTGGGGCGGCCAATCCTGGTCGAGAACCGCCCCGGCGCGAGCGGCAACATCGGCACGCAGGCGGTAGCGCAGGCGTCGCCCGACGGCTACACGCTGCTCCTCGGCTTCGACGGCACGATGGTCATCAACCCGCACGTGTTCCCGAAAATTCCGTTCGACACGCTGAAGGACTTCGCGCCGGTCACCAAGCTCGGCGACGCGACGCTGATCCTGGTGGCGCATCCTTCCGTGCCGGCAAGAAACCTGGCCGAGTTCATCGCGCACGCCAAGGCACGCTCCGGCTCGTTCGCGTACGGCACGTCCGGAACCGGCGGCACGCCGCACCTTGCGGGGGAGCTCCTGAAGCTGCGCACCGGCATCGCGCTGGAGCATGTTCCCTACAAGGGCGGCGGCCAGGCGATCACCGACGCCGTCGGCGGCCAGATCCCGCTGGTCTTCACCGCGATCGCCACCGCGCAGCAATACGTGAGGGCCGGCAGGCTGGTCGGGCTGGGCGTGCCGGGCGCCAGGCGCTCCGCGGCGCTGCCCGAGGTGCCTACGTTTGTCGAGAGCGGGCTGCCCGGCTTCGATGTCTCCTCCTGGACCGGAATCTTCGCGCCGGCGGCTACGCCGCGCCCGGTGATCGACAGGCTGCAAAGAGAGCTCGCCGCGGTGCTGCGCACGGCGTTCGTCCGCGAGCGCTACGCAGTCCTCGGCATCGAGCCAGTCGGCAACTCGTCGCGGGAATTCGGCGAGCAGGTGCGCGCCGACCTGGCGCGCTGGGAGAAGGTCGTGAGAGCGGCGAACGTCAGGCTGGAGTGACGGTCGCCGCCTGTTGCTAGAGATCGTGATGCGGCGCGGTGGGGGGCTCCTTCCACGTGCCGGTCGCCTCTGCCTCGGCCACGCGGGTGGTGCCGAACGCAAAGAACAACGGCGCGCACAGCGCGCCCATTAGCGCCGATGAAATGGAGCAGTACCACAGCGGCGTGAGGCTCGCCGGAGCGAACACGTCGCCGGGGATCGGGTGACAGACCTCGCCGCCGAAAGCGCCGCGAATCAATCCGGCGACCAGGCCGGTGGCGCCGCCCAATGCGAAAATCCATTGCCAGGGATACTTGTGTCCCAGCCGGCTGTAGAGCGGCACGAAGCTCGCGGCGAACACGATCGCAATCGGCACCGCGAGCCAGGGCTCGAAAATGACGCCATAGAGCCATATCGCCATGGGCACGGTGACATAGCCGAACACGCCGTGCGTGGCGACCGTGGTTTGCGAGGCGATGGCGATCACGAAGCCGGTGGCAAGGGGAAGGAAAATCGTAAAGCAGATCGCCAGGGCGGCGGCCCTGCGGAAATCCGTGCCCAGGTTCAAGTCGACGTTTATTTTCATTCTTTCCTCAAGCGCACTGCGACAGCGGACGTCCGGTCATTCGTTCCAGCACCCGAAGCGGCGAAGATTCGGGAGCGCGCATCCTGTTCACCGGCAGCATGAGCGTCTCTTCCATCGCGAACTGGCCGCTCATCGCGGCATGCAGCACCTGATCGGAAAACATGATCCAGGTCGAACCGACCGGGAAATCGATCTGCTCCTGGGGGGCCTGCTGTTGATAGCCGGCATCGGCTTTGACTCTGTCGTGCAATTGCAGCATCAGGTGATCATACTCACTGCGGCTTCGCTTGGTCACGCGCAGCGCGCGCAGCAGCCGGGCCTCGCCCGGCCACGCCCGGCGTGCGCGCGGTAGAAACCTGGCCGCCATGTCCGCAAACGGCTCTCCCACGCGCCAGGCGCGCGGCTTGCCGTCCGGGTTAATGTTGGTGAACGCGCGCAGGACGCGCGCGCCGCCGGTCGGATTGGAGGGAAACGCATCGGTGTGCAGCCGCGCGTCATCCTTGCGGTACGAGCTCTTGCGGCCGGCGACCTCGCAGGGGCGGAAGCTGGTGCTGGCGAGCGTAAGATGCAGCGCATAGTGCGGCAGCAACGCGCTGATCAGCGTCCGGCAATGACTGGAGAAGCGCTCCATCATCGCCTGCAGCAGGGCCAGGTCGTCCTTGCCGCCGCGTGCACCGCGCAGCCTGCGCTCGCTGCC
>Ga0209577_10004199_pt1 | contig 13551 bp, 11 predicted proteins | sample GraSoiAngelo_109_FD_185874 | JGI IMG/M metagenome (GOLD analysis project Ga0209577, IMG submission 185874) | Grasslands soil microbial communities from the Angelo Coastal Reserve, California, USA - 14_0903_12_20cm (SPAdes) (version 2) | ecosystem: Environmental > Terrestrial > Soil > Grasslands... | reverse complement strand
TGATGGGGCGCGTCCCCTTCGGAGCCAGCTCAGGTAGAGCCAGGTCTGCCCCCCGAAGGGGACGCGCCCCATCATCCCCAGTACGACCAGCCGCAGCCCGCTCACGCCGAGCCCACCGCCTCGTAGACGTCCACCAGCCGCCCGGCCACGCGGTCCCAGTCGAGCTCGAGCGCCCGCCCGCGCGCCGCCCGGCCCATCGCCTCACGCCGGCCGTCGTCCCGGCACAGGGCGAGGACTGCCTCCGCCATGGCCTGGCCGTCGCGCGGCGGCACGAGTGCGGCGCAGTCCACGCTTGCGTAGTCCCGAACCCCGCCGACGTCGGTGGCGACCAGCGGGAGGCCGCAGGCCATGGCCTCGAGGAGTGAGTTGTTGGCGGTGCAGTCGGTCAGCGGCAGCAGGAACAGGTCCGCCGACTGGTACTCGCGCAGCAGCGCGTCGTCGTCGACCCGGCCGACCGCCTCCACGTTCGGCAGCTCGCGAAGCGTGGACAGGCGCTCGTCGCTGGTGAGGACCCGGAAGCGGACCGCCGGCTCGCGCTCGCCGACCAGGCGCACCACCTCCTCCAGCACGTCGAAGTCGCGCAGCCAGGAGCCGACGAACAGGCAGACGGGATCGGCGCCCGGCTCGGCAGGCGGAGCGGCTCCGTTTCGCGGGGCGAAGTGGCTGGTGTCCACGCCGTGGGGCACCGTGAAGACGCGCTCGTCCCCGATCCGCTCGGCGAGGAACGCCGCCTGCTCCGCGTTCAGCGCCACCGCGCCGTCGAGCCGCCGCAGCCTGCGGTCGCTCGGCAGGAGCGCGCGCAGCTTCTCAGGCGGCTGGTGATAGGTGCAGACGATCCGCGCCCTGCGATTTCGCAGCGCGGCCGGCAGCGACCCGAGGTGGCGGTAGGTGTCCTCGGCGTAGAGCAGGTGGACGGTCTCGGGCCCGCCGATCAGCCGGCGCGCTGCGCCGGCCTCGATCGTGAGCGCCCAGATGTCGTACCACTCGCTCGCCAGCATGCGGTCGGCCCACTGCCAGGCCCGCCAGGGCACATGCCGCGGCATCTTCGCCTCGAGACGATCGACGGCCACCCGATCCGCGAGGTACCGGACCACCTGGTCGTATCCGGAGCGCGCCGCGTGATGGGAGAGGTGCGTGTAGGCCAGGCTGACTCTCACGGGACACCCTCGGGTTCGAGCTCGCGCCGCTCGGCCCCCGGCGCGGCAATGGCGCGCTCGTAGGTGCCGAGGACGCGCTCCACGTAGCGATCGATCGAGAAGTAGTCGTCCACCCGGCGCCGGCCGGCCTCGCCCATCCGCGCGGCAAGCGCCGGGTCGCCGAGGATTCGATCGAGCGCCGCGGCGGTGGCGGGCACGTCGCCGGGCGCCACCAGCAAGCCGGACTCGTCATGCGTTATCGCCTCCGGCGCGGCTCCGGTGGCGGCCGCGAGCACCGGGCACCCGCAGGCCATCGCCTCGAGGTAAACGTTCGCCACGCCGACCTCGTGCTGCGCCGGAGAGGCGAAGACATGCGCCGAGCGGTAGAGGCCGGGCAGCTCCTCGCGGTCGCCGACGAAACCCGCCAGGTCGAGGGCGTCCTCCGCCCCTGCGGACCGGGCGCGCTCCCGGAGGTCGGCAAGGAACGAGCCCTCGCCCTTGCCCAGGACGCGCAGCTGGAGCTCGGGCCACTTCGAACGCAGGGACAGCACGGCGTCGAGGACGGTGCCGAGACCCTTGTTCTCGGCAAGGTTGCCGACGAACAGCACCGTGGGCGGGAGCCCTTCGCGGTAGCCCGCGGGCGGCGGATTGAAGGCATCCGAGTCGACCCCGCAGTGCACCACGTCGATCGACTCGCGCGGAACGCCGTGCCGCGGCGCGGTGAAGTCCGCGATGTTCGCGCTGCAGGCCATCAGCGCATCCGCCCGCTGGATCGAGACCTCCTCCATGAAGGTGCCGACGCGCTCCAGCTCGCTGCCGGGCTCGGGCCAGCCGATCCGATCGGCGAACATCGACAACGGACCGTGCAGCTGCACCACCACCGGCGCAAAGCTCCACGGCGTGCGGTCGAGCTGGTAGGCAAACCCCTCCGCGCCGTACTCGGCGAAGTCGATCACGTCGAACTCGCGGGAGCCCATCAGCTCGTGGAGTCCGCGCAGCACCGACCACGTGTAGCCGAGCCAGTACGCCGGCGCCTCGTAGACCGGGAACGCGACGCCCGGGGGCTCGATCCGGTGCACGCTCACGCCGTCGTCCGTACGCGTGACGAGGCCCTCGGCCGCTCCCGTCGCGCTCGAGAGCACGTGTACCTCGTGACCCAGCCGCGCGAGCGCGCGCGCCTTCGTCCAGTTCTGGCTGCCGATGCCGCCGCGCGCGGTCTCGGGCGGGTACTCCTGCGACACGAGGCAGATGCGCATCCCGCTCAACCCCTCAGGTCGAACGCCACCAGGCGCTCGTTGTCGAGAACTCGCGGGAAGCGGTCGGCGAGGTGCCGCTCGAGCTCCGGATAGCAGTCGAGCCACCACATCGCGGGCCAGGCGAAGGCGATGAAGTCCGCGCCCTCGGTGCGCATGCGCTCCAGCTCGCGGACCGCTGTCCGGCCGTCTTCCGGGGCGCCCCAGTACTGACCGTCGCGCTCCAGGAAGGGCAGGATGCGGCGGCCCGGGGCCACCTCCTTCCCCACGCCCTGACCGTCTACCAGGAGGAGCGCGGCACTCTCCGGCAGCGTCGCGCTCAGCTCCTCACGCGCGGTGACGAAGCTATGAAGCCACGACTGCCCGCGCCAGACCTCGGGGTCGGCCGCGAGACCCAGGCGCGCGCACCAGTCCGCCAGCCGCTCGCAGCGGTCGTCATAGCACCACAGGTCACGGCGCAGCTTCTCCTCGAAGCCGAGGCTCGAGTAGTCGTTGCCGCCGTGCAGGCGGTACGAGCCGAGCTCCTCGTCGATCCGGGCGACGGGCCCGAACACCGGGGCGACGTCCGAGAGGTAGGCGTCGGCGCTGGCGCTGCCCACGCCGTGCCGGCCCTCGATCTCGGGCAACGGCATGACCTCGTCGAGGAACTCGCGCGACCAGGCGTTGCCGCTGGTCGGCGGCGTGGGGTAGCTCTCGGGCCCGCCCGCCAGGACGCCGTCGCGCAGCTCGCCGTCGCCGAGCTCGCCGTGGGGCAGGCGATCGCCGGTTGGCCGGCCGTCGACATCGACCGTGCGCAGCAGCCAGTGGCACTTCACCGCCCCCCGAGACTCGATGGCGACGACCGCCCGCTCCATGGCCTCCGGGGCCAGCAGGTCGTCGGAGTCGAGGAAGCAGACCACCTCGCCGCCGGCCGCCGCGAGCCCGGCGTTGAATGCCGAGGTCTGGCCGCCGTTGTCCTTCAGAACGGGCCGGATCCGGTCGCCGTAGGAGCCGATCACCTCGCGGGAGCCGTCGGTCGAGCCGTCGTCCACGACCACCACCTCGGTGCCCGCAAACGTCTGAGCTAGAGCGCTCTCGATCGCCTCCGGCAGGAAGCGGGCGTAGTTGCAGTTGTCGATGACGATGGTCGCGCGCATCAGTCGAGTGCGAAGACGATCGCCTTGTCGTCGCGGAAGGTCAGCTTGCCGTGCCGATTCAGGTGCCGGCTGAGCCCGGCGTAGTGATCCAGCCACCAGAAGGCCGGCCACGCGAACACGATGAAACGGAGCCCCCGGTGCTTGAGGCGCTCGAGCTCGGCCACGGCGGCGGCGTCGTCCACGGGGCGGCCCCAGTAGACGCCGTCCCGCTCGGGAAACGGGATCGTCCGCTCCTGCGCGTCGGCGTCCATCGGCAGCTGCCCCTCGTCCGCGAGGATGAACGGCTCGCCCGCGGGCAGCGCGTCGTCGACCACCTCGGCGAATGACGCGAGCTCGCGCAGCCACCGGTCCTCGCGCCAGCCGTCGGGATCGACGTCGATCCCGTTCCTGCGGCAGGTGGCCGCGACCTCCTCGCAGAGGGCGCCGTGCAGCTCGATCGCGAACGCGAGGCGCTCGCGGTACGACATGCTGACGAAGTCGTTGACGCCGTGGACGCGGTACAGGCCCTGCGGCTCCGGGAGCCTCGCGATCCGCCCGAAGAAGGGGGCCAGCTCGAACAGGTAGGCGTCGGTGGCACGCCGGAAGCGCTGCGGGACCGGCATGATCGCCTCGAGGCAGGTGCGGCTGTAGGCGTTGCCGCTGCAGGGCGGATTGCCGTGGTCGCGCGGGCTCGGTCCGCGTGCCGCCACGACCTCGCGCAGGTCGCCTTCGCACAGCGGGTCCTCCGGCATCAGGGCCCCTGTCCGCTCGCCGTCGGAGTCGACCTCCCACATCGCCCAGTGGACCTTGGCCACGCCTGGCTCGAGCGCGCCCGCCGCCGCTTCCATCGCGCCCGGCAGCAGCATGTCGTCCGCGTCGATGAAGCACACGATCTCGCCGTGGCTCGCCGCGAAGCCCGCGTTGAGCGCCGAGGCGTGGCCGCCGTTCGGCTTCAGCACGGAGCGGATCTCGTCACCGTACGCCGCGACGATCTCCCGCGACTCGTCGGTCGAGCCGTCGTCCACGACCACGACCTCGGTCCCCGGGAGCGTCTGCCCGAGGGCGCTGTCGATGGCCTGCGGCAGGAAGCGGGCGTAGTTGTAGTTCGCTATGACGACGCTCGCCGCGGTCACGCCGGCTCCCTCTCGCCCGTCTCCACGTGGCCGTTGGACGCCTCCACGTGGCCGTTGCTCGCGGCCTCGGGGTGCCCGTTCCCGGACGCCAGCGCCTCCTCCACGTCCTCCTCCACGATCTCCAGGGGGTCGTGGTCGGCGATCTCCATCTGCCGCCGGTAGAGGCCGGAGTAGAGCCCGCCCTGCGCGAGGAGCTCCTCGTGGGTGCCCGTCTCGACGATCCGCCCGTGGTCGATCACCACTATGCGGTCGGCCTCGCGGATTGTGGAGAGGCGGTGGGCGATGATGAACGTGACGCGGCCCTTCATCAGCCGGCCCAGGGCGTCCATGAGCATCGACTCGGTGAACGCGTCGAGGGCCGAGGTGGGCTCGTCGAGGATCAGGACCGGCGCGTCCTTCAGGAAGGCGCGCGCGATCGAGAGGCGTTGCTTCTCCCCTCCCGACAGCGTGCCGCCGCGCTCGCCGATCACCGTTTCGTATCCCTCGGGGAGCGCGGAGATGTACTCGTGGGCGTTCGCCGCCCGGGCGGCCGCCTCGACCTCCTCCCGCGTGGCGTCGGGCCGCCCGTAGGCGATGTTCTCGGCGGCCGTCATCGGGAAGATGAAGGGGTCTTGGAGGACCATCGCCACCTGGGTCCGCAGCGACTTCAGCCGGATGTCGCGAAGGTCGCGGCCATCCATCGTGATCCGCCCGGACTGCGGGTCGAAGAAACGTATGAGCATGTTCACCAGCGTCGTCTTGCCGGCGCCGGTCGGCCCGACGATCGCCACGACCTCGCCCGGATGTGCCTCGAGCGAGACGTGCTGCAGCACCGGGGTGTCCGGCTCATACGCGAAGCTCACGTCCTCGAAGCGGATGTCCCCGCGCAACGTCATGTCCACCGCGTCGGGCGAGTCGGCCGGGTCGATCTCGGTCTCCATGATCTCCATCACCCGATCCGCCTGCGCGGCCGCGTACTGAAGCGTCGACGACGTGTAGGTGACCGAGTGGAGCGGGTCGTAGAGCGCGCCCAGGTAGGCGAGGAACACCAACACGCTCCCCGCCGTCATCTTCCCGTCGAGCACGTAGGTCCCTCCTACGTAGAGGACGGCGCCTGTGCCGACCGTGGTCACGGTGCCGATGGCCAGCTTGAACCACATGCTCATGAAGATCGAGCGTCGGTAGGCGTGGACCAAGTGGTTGCCCGTCTCCACGTAGCGCCGGTTCTCCACGTCCTCGCGGGTGAATGACTGCACCACCGGGATCGCCGAGAGCGTGCGCTCGACCACGTTCATCATGACCCCCTCGTAGTCGCGCTGCGAGCGGCTGCGGTGCTTCATCCGCCCACCGAACAGCTTCATGCTGAGGATCAGGAACGGCGCGACCGCGAGCCCGATCAGCGCCAGCGTCGACTGCAGCGCCCAGATGATCGAGAACATCGCGGCGATCAGGACCACCGAGTGGACGAGGGGGACGACCCCGTCGATCACCAGGATCGATACGCACGAGGGGTCGCCCGTCACGCGCGCGATCGTGTCGCCGAGCGGCCGCCGGTGGTGGAACAGCGGCGAGAGCTTCTGGAGGTGCGCGAACAGGTCGCCTCCCAGCCGCAGCGTCATGCGCTGGCTCACCGTGGTCGTGACCAGCGAGTTGAGCATCCCCGCGAGCGTGCCGAGCAGGAACAGGAACACGGTCGTGATCGCGATCCAGAGCATCAGGCCGCGCTTGCCCTCGGAGCCGGGCAGGACGTTCAGCACGCTCTGGAGCCAGTGCGGCCACGGCTTGTTGCCCACCACGTTGTCCACGAAGAGCTTGATCGGCCACGGCTCGAGCAGCCCGATCGCAGTGGAGAGTCCCATCGTGCCGAGCACGCCCACGAGCCCTCGCCAGTGGGGGCGCACGTAGCGCAGCAGGCGCAGCAGCCGCCTCACGGCAGGAGCTCCATCCTCCGAGCGGTGGCGCGCAGCGCGCGGAACTCGTATTCGGAGCTGTCGAGGTTCGTCCAGTAGGGCCGGTCGCCCAGCCAGCGGAAGCCGAGGTAGAGGCGGGCCGCGTCGCAGCGGCGCTCGAACGCGTCGGGCGCACGCCCGTCGAAGCGCTCGTCGACATAGGCCGAGAGCGCGCGATCGTGCGACTCGTCCCAGCCGTCGATCAGCGCCACGAGGTCGATCTCGCCCGCCGCGAGGGCCGCGGACTCCCAGTCGATGGGGTGCACGTCCGAGCCGCGGATCAGGACGTTGCGGGGATAGAACTCGCCGTGGATCGCCGTAACCGGTGCCGCGGCGAGCGCGGGCGCACACCTCTCCTCGAACGCGCGGCAGAGCTCCGCGAGCCATGGGAAGCGGCGCTCGCCATCCTCCACGTAGTCCAGCGTCCGGCGCGACCAGCCCCGGTAGTACTCGGCGTCGTAGCGGTGGAGCGTCGCGAGCGCGTCCCCGGGCAGCCGCTCGGCGGCCGCGTGGAAGCGCCCGATCCAGGCCGCCGCGTGCACGACCGCCTCGTCGCCGTGCTCGATGCGGTCGATGCGCTCGGCGCCGGGGAGGTGCGAGATCAGGAGCCACCCGTCGCCGTCGCCGCCGTTCTCGCCGCCGTGGAACGCCGGCGTGGACATCCCGATCAGCTCGAGCACGCGCTCGTAGACCGCCGCCTCGTACCCGATCCCGCGCCGGTGGCCGTGACACTCGTGCCCGGTGCCGCCCGCACGCTTGTGGAAAAGGGTCAGGGTCCGCCCGTCGGGCGTCCGGCAGGTGAGGATCTCGCTCGGGAACGTGCTCTCCGCCGGGTTGGGCTCGCTCGCGAGCACCTCGAACGTGCAGTCGCGCAATGCGAGGCGCGTCATGGCGCACGCTCCCCCGCCGGCGTGAGCGTGGCCGGCTCCTCGGCCGGCGCGCGGGCCGAGTCGAGGGCCACCAGATCACGGACGATCGAGGAGCGCCAACGGACCTCCCGAACATCGAACGCGCTGGCTACCGCGGCGGTCGCGGCGGAGCACTCGAGCAGCGAGCGGACCACGCCGCTCACGGCGAGGGCGCCGAGCACGGCCGCGGCCGGAACCGCGCCCGCGAGCCCGGCCGCAGCCGAGAGTCCGGTGAGCGAGAGCAGTGTCAGCAGTCCGGCACCCGAAAGGCGCGGCCAGCAGCGAAGGCGCAAGAGCTGTCTGCCGCCGCCGTGCTCCTCGACCGCGAGGCGGGTGCGCACGGAGGCTAAAGCGCCGGCGCGGGCCTCCAGGTCCCAGCGGTCGAAGTCCCCGCCCCGGCGGGTGACCGTTCCCTCCTCGCCCAGAGTCGTCTCGATCGCCTGGAGGCGATCGGCGGGCGAGCGCCAGTACTCCTCCCAGCGCGTGAGCGTGCGTGGGAGGGGGTGCCTGAGGGCCGGACGCGCGCGCATGCGCCAGGGCGACAGGCCGTGCGCGAGCCGGCCCCAGAGGCGGGCGAAGGACTGCATCAGGTACAGGGAGGCGGTGAGCGTGCGCAGAGCGACCCGTGCCAGGAGCGATCGTCGCGGCGCCGGGAACGCCGCGTGCACCGCGCTCTTTGCCGCCTGAGCGAGCACGGCCACGACCGCCGCGACGAGCAGTGGCACCGCCGCCAGGAGCGGCGACCACAGGAGTCCGAGCGCCGAGAGCCCGGCGAGCACCGCGATCAGCAGGTACCACTCCGGCATCAGCGGGAGCGAGGCAAGCGTTCCTGGCGACGGCCGGTAGAGCGTCTGGAAGAGACCCAGGCCCCAGCTGCCGTGATAGACCCGCTGCCTGAGGTACGGCGGGCGGATCAGCCCGCGCCCGTACATCCGCCCGGCCCACGACAGGTGGCCCGCGCGGTTGTAGCGCTCGGGCCACTTGGCCTCGAGCAGCGCCTCGGCCCGGCCGTAGCCCTTCTGCTGGCGCCAGAAGGCGCGGATCGAGTTCCGCCTGTGGTGCCAGACGAGCGCGGACGGGCTGAAGCCGAGCGTCCAGCCCTTCTCCTGTAGACGCCAGCAGAGGTCCACGTCGTCGCCGGCTGTCCGGAAGCGGGGGTCCCAGCCGTCGATCGCCTCGAGCGCCTCCCTCCGGAACGCGCTGTTGCAGCCGGGGATGTGCTCGGCCTCGCGGTCCGACAGGAGGACGTGGATCGGCCCGCCGGGCGTGTTCGCCACGCAGTCGGCGATCGGGCCGTCCCCCGGCGGCGCGATGTTCGGTCCGCCGATCCCGACGTGATCAGTGGTGAGGAAGGCGTGGGCCAGGTAGCGCAGCCAGTGCGGATCGGGGCGAGCGTCGTCGTCGCAGTACGCCACGATCTCGCCGGAGGCCACCGCGAGCCCGCTGTTGCGCGCGCTGCTCAACCCGCGGTTCGGCGTCTCCACCACCCGCGCGCCGTAGCGGCGGGCGATCTCGGCGCTCTCGTCCCCGCAGCCGTCGCAGACCACGATCACCTCGAAGTCCGGGTAGTCCAGCGCCGCGACGCCGGCGAGGCAGTCGTCGAGCGTGGCCGCCCCGTTGTAGGTGCAGACGACCACCGACGCCGACGGCCAGTCGAAGCGGCCGTTGAATGGCACATGGGCGAACGCATCCCGGGCGGCGTCGAGCGCCGGCTTCGGACGGCGATCGCGGTCGGTGAGGCCGAAGTCCCAGTCGTCGATATCGAAGCCGCCGCGATGCCATTCGTCGGTCCAGGCGAACAGGAACGCGCCCGAGCAGCCGGCCTCGAAAGCGGTCCGGATCTGCCAGTCGAGCGCCTCCGCCTGGACGTCCTGGCCGTTCCGCCGGCTGTCCAGGCCGATCTCGGCCATCACGAGCGGCCTGTCGCCAGCGATGTTCTGGAGCCGCGCCAGGTAGGCGGTGAGGGTCCGCTCCGCCTCGAGGTAGACGTTGAACGTGACGAAGTCGAGGAAGGGAAGCTCGAGGTACTCCGTCGAGGGGAAGTTGACGTAGGTGACGAGGCCCTCGGGGTCCTCCTGCTTGGCGGCCCGGTAGAGGCGGCGCAGGAAGCGCTCGACGGGGCCGCGGCCGTGCCAGCGAACGATCGACGCCGGGATCTCGTTGCCGATCGCGTACGCGAGCACCGCAGGGTGGCCGGCGCACGCCCGCACACCCTCGCGGATCCGCCGCTCGATCGACCTGGCGCGCTCGCGCTCGTCGAGGAAGGTCACGTGCTGCTCCCAGGGCAGCCCGACCATCACCATCAGGCCATGCCGCTCAGCGACGTCCAGCAGCCAGCGCGGCGGGACCGTGTAGGTGCGCAGCGAGTTCAGCCCGTTCCGAGCCATCGCCGCGAAGTCGGCTTCTACGACCGCCGGATCGGGGTAATCGCAGCCGGAATCGTCAGGGCGGAACGTCCCGTAGGTCGCGCCCTTGATGAAGATCTTCTCCTGTTCCCGCAGGAGGAACTTCCCCCTGACATACGGACGCGACGATGCGCACGAACGCCGCGCGTCCTGCGCGTGTTCCGTGATCAAGTGAGCCTCTGGAGGGTTTTTTGCGAGTCCTCGTTTTGCCAGCCATCTTGCTGGCTGGCGCCTACTCTAACCGCGACCTCCCCCCATATGTCAACTGCAATTTCCGAGGCGCTCGGACCCCTTCCGGCAGGATCGCCTCGCTTCGGGTGCCGCGCTTGACACGACTCGTGATCTCGACCAGAGTGGCAGGCGGACTCGCCCCCATCGGAAGGAGACGCAATGCCGGAGCACACCCTTGTGGCAGCGGCAGTTGACGATCTCGCGAGCGGCTTCGGAGGCACCCTCCTCCAGCCGGGCGCGGACGGCTACGACGAGGCAAGGAAGGTCTGGAACGGCCTGTTCGACCGCAGTCCCGCGCTGATCGCGCAGTGCGCCGGCACGGCGGACGTCGTGGCCGCGGTGAATTTCGCGCGCGAGAACGACCTGCTGGTCTCCGTGCGTGGCGGTGGGCACTCCGCTGTCGGGTACGCGACATGCGACGCCGGCATCGTGATCGACCTGTCCCCGATGAAGACGATCGAGGTCGATCCCGACGCGAAGACGGCCCGCGCGGACGCGGGCCTCACGTGGGGCGAGTTCGACGCGGCCACCCAGGAGCACGGGCTCGCGGTCACCGGCGGCCGGTTCTCGACCACCGGCATCGCCGGGCTCACGCTCGGCAGCGGCAGCGGCTGGCTCGAGCGCAAGTGCGGGCTGACCACCGACAACCTGCTGTCCGCCGACATCGTCACCGCCGCCGGTGAGCAGCTCACGGCCAGCGAGGACGAGAACAGCGACCTGTTCTGGGGCATCCGCGGCGGCGGCGGCAACTTCGGGGTCGTGACCTCGTTCACGTACCGGCTGCACGAGGTGGGGCCGCTCGTCTACGGCGGCCTGATGGCCTCACTGCCCGAGCGGGCGAGCGAGATCCTGCGCTTCATGCGCGACTACATGGCGGACGCACCGGAGGACCTCGGCGGCGCGGTGGCGTTCGTCAGCGCCCCGCCCGAGCCGTTCGTCCCGGCCGAGATGCACTTCAAGCCGATCGTGGGGATCGTGATCTGCTGGACCGGCGACCACGAGGAGGGCGAGCGGGTCGTCGCCCCCATCCGGGAGGTGGCCCAGCCCGTGATGGACATGGTTCAGCCCATGCCGTACACGGCGCTCCAGAGCATGCTCGACGCCGGCGGGCCGAAGGGCATCAACGGCTACATGAAGGCGGAGTTCCTGGAGGAGATGAGCGACCAGGCGATCGACGTCCTCGTCGAGCGCGGGCTCAACCGGGCGGGGCCGATGGCCCAGATCATCGTCGAGCCGATGGGCGGCGCGATCGGCCGCATGGGCGAGGACGACACGGCGCTGGGGCGCCGCGACGTGCCGTGGTGCTACCACGCGCTCGCCATGTGGATGGAGCCCGACCAGGAAGCCGCCGACGCGCACATGGCGTGGGCCCGCGGCCTCGCGGACGACATCCGGCCGCACACCACGACGGGCGTGTATCTCAACTTCACCTCCGACCAGGGTGAGGAGCGGGTCCGCTTGACGTACGGGCCGGAGAAGTACGATCGGCTCGTGGCGCTCAAGGACCGTTACGACCCGGACAACCTGTTCCGGCTGAACCAGAACATCCCGCCGTCAGGCAGGGAGCGACGGTTCGACTAGGCCAGGCCCCTAGAGCGGGGCGTGAGCCAGGATCAGGTCGGCGAGTGCGTCGGCCAGCTCCGCGCAGCGCGTCCTGCGCGCGTCGAAGCTGCCGGCGACCACCTCGATTTCCTCCTCGCTCAGCCCGAAGTCCCTGGCGGCCTTGAGGATCGCCAGATAGCGAAGCACCTGGTTGCCGTAATAGGCGTGCGCCTCCACGTCGGCTGACTACCCAGACGCGGAGGCGGGCTAACCGCTCGCCCGCAGGCGCGTGGGACCCGGGAGCCTAATGCCCCAGCACAACCTCCAGCTTTGCTGCACTCCTCTCCTGCTCGCCGGAGTCCAAGGGGCCATTCCCGCGCGGGCGGGTATTGGTCCGCGGGTCCTGCGGCCGTACGTCCAAGCGCTCGACGGGGTCGCGCCGGGGCTTGTCTATGGGGTGTTGTTGGGGTTTGTGTCCCACTACCTCACGGGTCCCGGGACACGGCCGGGCTAAACGGCTTGAAATGGATCTTTAATCCGGGATCAGGCCCTCGCCGGTGAACTCGGCCTGGGCCTCCTCGAACGTGAGGTCCGGTGGGGGGAGGATCACGTCCGAGACCGCGAGGTCGTCGTCGGGCACCGGCGTGCAGTCGCTCTCCACGAGCGACACCATCTGCCCGAAGATCTCGTGGAACTTCGCCTCGTCGCCGGCCTCGACCGCCGCCACGGCCTCGTTGTCCAGCGCGTTCAGGCGGTCGACGAGCTCAGCCGGTACCTCGTACTGACCCTGTCCGGCGATGCGGACGATCACTGCGTCGCACCGGGCGCCCCGCCCTGGCCGATCGCCGGCTTGTCGCCGCCGCCCGACCCTGGACCCACCTCGGCCTTCATCTTCTCGAGCTCGGCGTCCACCTGAGTGCCGGCCGAGAGCTGCGCCAGCTCGCGGTCGATGTCGTCCGAGCCGGAGCCCAGCGCGCTCAGGTCCTCGAACGTCCCGGCCTTCTCGAGCTCGTCCACGGCGGAGGCGCGCGCCTTCATGTTCTCGGTCTTCTCCTCGGCCCGCTGGATCGCGAGCCCGAGGTCGGCCATCTGCTCGCCCACTCCGTTCGCCGCCTCGGAGATCCGCACCTGGGCCTCGGCCGCCGAGTACTGCGCCTTGATGACCTCCTTCTTGGTGCGGAAGGTCTCGATCTTGGCCTGCATCTTCTTCTCGTTGTCCGTGAGCTGCTCCTGCTGGCGCTCGAGCTCCACGACCTGCTGGTCGAGCGTCTGCAGCTCGTTCTGGGCGAGCGTCTTGCGCTCGAGCGCGGTCCGCGCGAGGTCCTCGCGGCCGGCGGCGAGCGCCTGCCGGGCCTGCGTGTCGAGCTTGGCCACGCTCTGCTCGAGCTTGTCGGACTGCATCTGGAGGCGCTTCTTCGACGTGACGACGTCGGCGATGCCCTTCTTCACGTTCTGGAGCAGCTCGAGCTGCTTCTGGTAGCCGTAGTCGAGGGTCTCGCCGGGGTCCTCTGCGCGGTCGAGGAGCCTGGAGACCTTCGCCTTGATCACGGTGGACATGCGACCCGCTAGGCCGGGCATGGCCGCCTCCTTCGTAGTCGTACGTGGGCTGGGCGCGTCCTAGGTTACCCGGCGACCGTCGCTGCGCGCTTGGCCTGCTCACGGTCCTCGGTGAGCGCCGCCTGCCAGAAGAAGTACGCGAGCGCGGCCACCATCACGATGATGTCGACCGAGAGCATGAGCCCGCCGGCGAGCTGCTGATCGGACAGCGGCGAGAGCCCGTGCGTCCGCCCCTTGTCCGCGTACCACGAGTAGGCCGGATGGCGGGAGACGATGAACGCCATGCCCAGGAACATCGACAGCATCCGCGCGCCGAAGATGTAGCCGCCCTTCCACAGCTCGC
>Ga0209577_10004197_pt1 | contig 13557 bp, 11 predicted proteins | sample GraSoiAngelo_109_FD_185874 | JGI IMG/M metagenome (GOLD analysis project Ga0209577, IMG submission 185874) | Grasslands soil microbial communities from the Angelo Coastal Reserve, California, USA - 14_0903_12_20cm (SPAdes) (version 2) | ecosystem: Environmental > Terrestrial > Soil > Grasslands... | reverse complement strand
AAAGGGATCAACGACACCCGCCTCGCGCTCGACGCCTTCAACCTCGCCGCCGCCCTCGCGGGAGGGTCGAAGTTCGGCGACCACAGGCGGGAGGAGGCCGCCGCTTATAGCGAGATGGGATCGGTCTATCTGCTCATGGGCGACGCCGGGAAGGCGCTCGACGCCTACGAGAAGTCGGCCAGACTCTACGGCGAGATCGCGGGGGCGGAGTCGCCCGGGCACGGCAACGACGACGCGAAGGCGGAGCTTGAGCGCATCGAGAAAGTTATCACCGCGCTCAAGACCGCGCCCCCGTCGAAGAAGTGAGTGGAGAGAGCGCGCCGCGACCACGGCGGGTGAAAATCAAACCTGATAAGACGGGGCGTGATTCTTCTCGGCCCCCAGACTTCTGCCTTTCGCGCCTGTCTCCTCGCGGCGTCCGCGTTATGACATCAAAGTCTTTTAGTGGTAGCTTACTCACCTCAACAGTCACCGCGACGCCGAAGGGACGAGTCAGGCGCGGAGGTGTGTCCGAAAGATGGGCTTCGAGGTCGAACGCTGGGGCGGGCGCGAGCCGCCCGACGCGCGCCGTCTGCGGCGGCAGTTGGAGATGGAAGGGTACAGCATCTTCGAGTGGAGCGACCGCGCGGGCGCGTACTACCCGCCGCACAGCCACGCCGAGGATCAGTCGCACTGGGTCTTGAGCGGCGCGCTCACGCTCATCGTCGAAGGCGAGGAGTACACGCTGCGCGCGGGCGACCGCGATCATCTTCCCGCGTGGACTGTCCACGAGGCGCGCGTCGGGGGCGGGGAGCCGGTCGTCTATCTCGTCGGCGCGAAATACTGACGGAAGAAATCCGGCGCGAAACACCGATGGAAGAAACGGGCTACAAGTTAATCGCCGATGAGGCCAACGTCGGGCCGGCCTGTGAGTCGCTTTCGCGCCGGCCCGAAATCGGCTTCGACACGGAGACGACCGCCCTCTCCCCCCTCGACGAGAAGAAGGGCACGCGCGTGCGGCTCGTACAGCTCGCCTCGGACGATGCCGCCTACGTTTTCGACCTTGACAAGCTCGCGCCCGGCGGCGACGCGGCCCGCGCCGAAGCGCTCGAACCCCTGCGCCGTCTGCTCGCCTCAACACGGCCCGTCAAGATCGCGCACAACGCGAAGTTCGACGCGAAGTGGGTCAGACACTTCCTCGGCGTCGAGCTGTGCGGCGACTACGACTCGCGCGCCGCAGGCAAGAATGAGGTCGAGCGCGGCGGACTCTTCGACACGCTGCTCGCCAGCCAGCTCGTCAGCGCGGGCGAGCAGGAAGACCGCCACAGCCTCGCCGTCGTCGCCGAGCGCTACCTTGGCAAGACCGTTGACAAGACCCTCCAGGTGAGCGACTGGGGCGGCGAGCTTTCCCCGGCGCAGATCGAATACGCTGCGCGCGACGCGGCGCTCATGCTGCCCCTGCGCGCCAAACTCGTCGGAGCTTTGCGCGCCAACTCGCTCACGCGCATCGCGCAGCTCGAATTCGAGTGCGTCGTCCCTTTGGCCGCGCTCGAACTCGCCGGCATCTATCTCGAACAGGCGTGCTGGCGCGGCAAGCTCAAAGAGATCGAGCGGCGGCGCAACGAACTCTACGAGCGATTGCAGGACGAGCTGGCCGAGGAGCCGGCGCAGCAGTCGCTCTTCGGCCCCGTCCGCGCTGACTTGAACCTCGACTCGCACGTCCAACTGACGCGCGCCCTCACCCGCGTCATCGGCGACCCCAAACGCATCCCCGACTCGACGCGCAACTGGAAGCTGGAGCCGCTCGCCGCCGAGTTCCCCGTCGTCGGGCGCATACTCGAATATCGCACGCTCCAGAAGACGCTCAAGTTCGGCGAGACGCTGCTCGAATCCGTCAACCCTGAGACGGGCCGCATCCACCCGCACTTCCACCAGATCGGCGCTCCGACCGGGAGGATGAGCTGCACCGACCCGAACGTGCAGCAGATACCGCACGCCTTCGACATGCGCCGCTGCTTCCGCGCGCCCGAAGGGCGCAAGCTCGTCGTGGCCGACTACTCGCAGATCGAGCTGCGCATCCTCGCCGATTTCACCAATGATCGCGGCTTCGTCGAGGCCTTCCGCTCCGGCGCAGACCTCCATCGCACGACCGCCGCGCAGGTCTTCAATGTTCCGGTCGAGTCGGTGAGCAAAGAGCAGCGCGACTTCGCCAAGCGCCTCAACTTCGGCGTCGTCTACGGCATCGGCGCGCGCCGCTTCGCGCTTTTGACGGGCCTGAAGGAGACGGAGGCGGAAGACCTCCTGCGCCGCTACTTCTCGACCTACCGCGAGCTGGACGCGTGGCTGCGCGAGGCGGGCCAGAAGGCCGTGCGCGAACGTACCGCGCTGCGCACGGTCGCGGGCCGCCTCTTCCGCTTCAACTTCGACCCTGAAGACAAGCAGGCCGCCTCGCTCGCCCAGCGCAACGGTAAAAATGCGCCTATCCAGGGCAGCAGCGCGGACATCATCAAGCGCGCGCTCCGACTGTTGCATGACCACCTGCGCGGCACGGGCGCGGCAATCGTCAATGTTATTCACGACGAGATCGTCGTCGAGTGCGCGGCGGGAGGCGCGGAAGGGATGTCGAAGACGGTCGAGGAGGCGATGTGCGCGGCGGGCGAGGAGTATGTCCGTGCTGTTCCCGTCAACGTCGAGGCGAAGGTCGCCGACGAGTGGGTCAAGTGAAACAGGAGGCAGACGGCAGGGGCAGGAAGCAGGGATTGTCTGGTGCGGGCGTTGGCGGTGTCACCCGTCACGTTCGTCAAGAATGGTTTTACCTGCCTCCTGCTCCTGCCGTCTGCCTCCTGCCTTATGCTGCCAGGCGAAATAGACGGGCAGCCCCGTGAGGACGATGAGGAAGCCGATGCCGGAGGTCTGCGGGGCGAGATAGACGAGGTCGAGCGTGAGGAGCGAGGCCAGAAGGATGTAGAGGGCCGGCACGAAAGGGTAGCCGGGCGTGCGGTAGGGGCGCGGCTCGCCGGGCGCTTTGCGGCGCAGACGGATGACAGCGCCGACCATCAGCGTGTAGAAGACGAGGTCGGCAGGGATGATGTATTCGAGCAGTTGCGTGTAAACGTTGCCGTAGGTGACGGCGACCGTGCCGGCGCTCGCGGTCTGCGTGACGGTGCGCGGCAGCGTCAGCAGCGCGGCCCAGAGGCCCTGCACGGCGAGCGCGACCGCCGGCACGTGGCGCGCGTTCAGGCGCGAGACGCGCTTGAAGAACAGACGGTCGCAGGCCATCGCGTAATAGACGCGCGCGCCCGCGAGGATCAAGCCGTTGTCGCAGCCGAAGGTCGAGATGATAATCGCCGCCGCCATCAGTGTCGTGCCCGCCGGCCCGAGCGCCGCCTGCATCGTCGCCGTGGCGATGCTGTTCGGCGGCCTCTGCATCAAGGGGAGCGGCAGCGTCACGACGTATGCGACGTTGGCGAGCAGGTAGAGGCCGACGACCAGGCCGCAGCCCGCGAGCAGGGCGCGCGGCAGATTCCTTCCGGGGTCGCGCACCTCGCTCCCCATGAAGGTCACGTTGTTCCAGGCCGACTGTGCGAACAGAGGCCCCGTCATCGCGCGCCCCAGAATCATCACGAGCGCGAGCGCGCCCGCCGCCTGTAGCCCCGGCTGCGCCGTCTGCGGCGTCCACCCGTTCGCCTGCGGAGTCCACCACGAAGAAGTGTAAGCCGCGCTCGCGTGATTCCATCCGAGCAAGAGGCCGATGAGGATGAGGCCCGCGAGTGCCGCCGTCTTCGTGAAGGTGAAAGTGTTCTGGATGAGCTTACCCGTTTTGAGGCCGCGCGTGTTCGTGAGCGTGAGCAAGGCGATGAGGATGACTGCCGTGAGCTGCTCGGTCGAGAGCGAGACGGCGTAGCCGCCCGACAGCCTGAGCGGCGCAACGAGGTAGTTGTCGCCTGAGACCCACGGCACAAGCACCCCCGCGAAGCGCGCGAACGCCACCGCGACCGCCGCAATCGTCCCCGTCTGCACGACGAGGAAGAGAGACCAGCCGAACAGGAACCCCGACGAGGGGCCGTAGGCTTCGCGCAGGAAGACGTACTGCCCGCCCGCGCGCGGCATCATCGCCGCCAGCTCCGCGCAGCACAGCGCGCCCGTCACGGTCAGGAGTCCCGCGAGCGCCCACGCCGTCAAAAGCCAGCCCGGCGAGCCGACGAGCCTTGAGGACTCAGCCGACGTGATGAAAATCCCCGACCCGATCATCGAGCCGACGACGATCATCGTCGCGTCCGTCAGGCCCAGGCCCTTCAACAGGCGCTCCGGCTGTAGCTCTGCGTCTTGCTCTGGCATTCGCTTTCACGCGGCGGAGAACTGAACTCGTCAGAAGGCGAACGAAGCGGGCGTATGTTGGGCCGTGTGGCCGCGACTTGTCAATCGAAATGAGGGGCGGCGCACACGGCCCGCCGAGGATGACGCCTGCGCCCGCCGAAGTCGGGCTTCCTTGACAGCCGTGCGAAGACTTGCCTAGTCTGGAACTTCGGAGAGCGCGCGTGACGCGCCTCGTTGCCCTGCAATCTTGAATCCGTTTCTTTCCACCTATGATCAAGGACGACATCAGACATCTCATCGAAACGCGCGCCGCGCGCGTCGGGGTCATCGGGCTGGGCTACGTCGGGCTGCCGCTGGCGGTGGAGTTCGCGCGCAAGGGGCTTCGCGCCGTCGGCTTCGAGGTGGACTCGAAGAAGGCCGCGCTCGTCAACCGCGGCGAATCTTACATCGGCGACGTGCACGGGGGCGTGCTCCGCGAGGCGGTCGCCTCCGAACGCCTGCACGCGACCACAGACTTCGACGAACTGTCCTCGTGCGACGCCATCATCATCTGCGTCCCGACCCCCCTGCGGAAGACGAAGGAGCCGGACATCTCCTACATCCTCGCCGCCGCCTCGGAGATACAGAAGCGGCTCAGGCGCGGCCAGCTCGTCGTGCTCGAATCAACGACCTATCCGGGGACGACCGACGAGGTGCTGCTGCCGATCTTCGAGGAGCGCGGACTCCACCTCGACGAAGATTTCCTGCTGGCCTTCTCGCCCGAACGCGTTGACCCCGGCAACCCGCAGTTTCACACCGACAACATCCCGAAGGTGGTCGGCGGCTGCACGGACGACTCGACGGAGGCGGCGGCCACGCTCTACGGCCAGATAGTCCGTGAGGTGCACGCCGTCTCGTCGGCGCGCGTCGCGGAGGCGGCGAAGCTCCTGGAGAACACCTTCCGCGCGGTGAACATCGGCATGGCGAACGAGATGGCGCGTCTGTGCTACCACCTCGGCATAGACACCTGGGAGGTCATCCGCGCCGCGGCCACCAAGCCCTTCGGCTTCATGCCCTTCTACCCCGGCCCCGGCATCGGCGGCCACTGCATCCCCTTAGACCCGCACTACCTTTCGTGGAAGGCGCGGCAGCACGGGTTTGATTCGCGCTTCATCGGCCTGGCCGAGGAGGTCAACTCGCGGATGCCGGAGCACGTCGTCACGCTCGTTGCGGACGGGTTGAACGACGAGCAGAAGAGCTTGAAAGGCTCGCGCGTGCTGCTCCTGGGCGTCGCCTACAAGAAAGACATTGACGACGTGCGGGAAAGCCCCGCCCTCTCGATCATTGACCGCCTGCGCGCGAAGGGCGCGCAGGTGCGCTACCACGACCCGTTCGTCGCGGAGCTTCGCTTCGACGACGCGCACACCGAAGCGGGCGGCGAGCCGCTACAGTCCGTGCCGCTCACCGACGACGAGCTTTCGAAGGCGGACTGCTGCGTCATCGTCACGGACCACGGCGGGGTTGACTACGTGAAGGTGTGCCAGCTCTCCAAGCTCATCGTTGACACTCGCAACGCCCTCTCGCGCGATCTGCGCCGCGACAGTTGCGCCAGGATCGTCAGGCTGTAAGGCGGCAAGGTGCTTCAGGATGAAGCTTCCCAATGTTGAACGCGCCGTCGTGAGTATCGCTAAGCTGCGCGACTACAGCCTCAATCCACAGCACGAGGCTGGGAAGCATAAGGCGCGCGTCTTCAAGGCCGCGCTCGGTCTTACCGCGGGCGACCTCAAATGGCTGCGGGAAAAGATTCTGATGGCAGTTCAGTCGGAGGAAGCGATTGCCCGCCCCGCGTCCCCTTTTGGTATACACTTCGTTGACATCCTGATTGAGCGCGAAGGACGCAAAGCCCTGGTGCGCACGGCGTGGATTATCGAATACGGCACGGACTTTCCGAGGCTGACGAGTTGTTATGTGCTGTGAAAGGACATGGCGATGCAGGGGATCAAAGAGAACGACCTGATCGCGTTGCTGGTGGACTTGCCGGATAAGGGTCTGCGCCGCGGCGCTGTCGGGACGGTGGTTGAGGTCTTCGAGCAGAACGAGCACCATCCGGGCGGCTACGTGGTCGAGTTCGTCGCGGAGACGGGCGAGGTGTACGCCCACGCCGACATCACCGACGAGTCGCAGGTCGTCCAGCTCCGTTTCAGGCGCGAGGCGGCTTAGCCGGGGCTTGAGCGCGGCGCGGAAGCTTAGTGATCAAAGTCATCAACGTCGTCGGGGCGCGGCCCAACTTCATGAAGGTCGCGCCCGTAGTCGAGGCGATGCGGAGGCGCGCCGCGGAGTTCGCGCCGCTCGTCGTGCACACGGGGCAGCACTACGACGCGCGGATGTCGGGCGACTTCTTCCGCGACCTCGGCCTGCCTGAGCCGGACGTTCACCTCGGCGTCGGGTCTGGGAGCCACGCGCAGCAGACCGCCGCCGTCATGCAACTCTTCGAGCCGGTCGTGCTCGAAGAGAAGCCCGACTGGGTCGTCGTAGTCGGCGACGTGAACTCGACGCTGGCGTGCGCGCTCGTCTGCGCGAAGCTTCGTGTGCCCGTCGCGCACGTCGAGGCGGGCCTGCGCAGCCGCGACCGCACGATGCCCGAAGAGGTTAATCGCGTCCTCACAGACCAGATCGCCGACCTCCTGCTCACGCCCTCCGCGGACGCCGACCGCAACCTCCTCGCCGAAGGCATCTCCGCCGAACGCATCCGCCTCGTCGGCAACGTGATGATTGACTCGCTCCTGAAGCATCTCGCGCTCGCAGGGCGCTCGAAGGTGCGCGAGGAGTTGAATGTTGTGGGACGCGACTACGCCGTCGTCACACTCCACCGACCGTCTAACGTTGACGACCCCGCGACGCTCAGCCGGATAGTCTCCGCGCTCGCCAAGATAAGCGAGCGACTCCCCGTCGTCTTCCCCGCGCACCCGCGCACGCGAAGGATGCTCGCGGAGTTTGGACTGCTCGGCTCGTTCGAGGGCGGCGGGCGTCTGCGCCTTGTCGAGCCGCTCGGCTACCTCGACTTCCTACGGCTCTACAGCGGCGCGGCATTGGTGCTCACGGATTCGGGCGGCATACAGGAGGAGACGACCGCGCTCGGCGTCCCTTGTCTGACGCTGCGCGAGAATACGGAGCGGCCTGTCACGGTCGAGGTGGGCACGAACAAGGTCGTAGGCCGTGACCCCGCGCGCATCGTGCGCGAGGCCGAAAGCGCGCTCGCGCTCCGCCGCGACGGAGCGCCGCCGCGCGTCCCGCCGCTCTGGGACGGCCACGCGGCAGACCGAATCCTCGACGCACTCTTGGAAAGGCAAAGGTAAAAGGGCAAAAGAAGATGGCGAACAGCGCGGCTCTCATCATCGGAGGTTGGATGAAAGCCGCGCTGTTTCTCGTCTCTTAACTTTTACCTTTTGCCTTTTACTTTCGCCTTCGTCCGACGGTCGGGCGTGGCCCTCCTCTAAACATTGGAGTAAACTGCTAACCGGTTTTGTAGTGCGACAGATTGACTGAGGGCTGTCGCGGGCGACACAGACCAACCGGCTCTCCCGAACAGTCAATGCCCTTCGCCTTCGTCGAGACGGACTCGCTTGTTTTCTACGGCTTCCACGCCGCGGTCTTCGTCGCGGTCGTCGTCGTCCTGCTGGCGGTTCAGTGGCTGTTCGACAGGCAGGGGCGGCGTTGAAGGTTTTAGCGTGCGCGCGGGCGTCGAGGAGGATGGATGGACGAAGCTTGTGAGGGGCGGCTGCCGGTCGAGGAGGTTGCGAACTGCATCACGCACGGCGTCGGGCTGGTGCTGAGCATCGCGGGCCTGGTCGCGCTAGTCGTCGTGGCGTGTATGTATGGCGGGGCCTTGCAGGTCGTGAGCGGCAGCGTTTACGGCGCGTCGCTCGTCATACTCTACACGGCCTCGACGCTCTACCACGGCGCGCGCTCGCCCCGGCGAAAGCGCCTCCTACAGGTCGTTGACCACTGCGGCATCTACCTCCTGATCGCGGGGACGTACACGCCCTTCACGCTGATCACGCTGCGGGGCGGCTGGGGCTGGACGCTGTTCGGTCTCGTGTGGGGACTGGCGCTCGCGGGCATCCTCTTCCGCGTCCTGTTCGGCGACAGATACAGGCCGGTCGCCGTCGCCTCTTACGTCCTCTTGGGCTGGCTGTGCGTCATCGCCGTCAAGCCGATACTCGCGACCGTCCCCACGGGCGCGATCCTGTGGGTCGTCGCGGGCGGGGTCGCCTACACGTCGGGCGTCGCCTTCTTCGCCTCCGAGAGAATCCCCCACGGCCACGCCATCTGGCACCTCTTCGTCCTCGGCGGGAGCATCTGTCACTACATGGCCGTCGTCCTTTACGTCCTGCCGACGAAGGCGTAACCGGCGCGACAAATTAAACGGGACCGGTCATCGAAGTACACTTAACCACCGCAGGCACAGAGGGCACTGAGATTTCCCAGAGTTCTTTTCTCTGTGCAGTCTCAGTGCCCTCTGTGCCTGCGGTGGTTAATCCGGGCCGACCCGGCGCTCAGCTTACATTTGACTTCTTATCCTGCACATTCTGTCAGTCCAAATTAATCCCCCCTCCGCCTTTGAGCCGGTCGCGGCTATTTGTCAGACGCGACCGCGCCGTCCTGCATTTCGAGCGCGGCCTGCGCGGCGGCCAGGCGCGCGAGCGGCACGCGGAAGGGCGAACAGCTCACGTAGTCGAGGCCGATCATGTGGCAGAAGGCTATCGAGCGCGGCTCGCCGCCGTGCTCGCCGCAGATGCCGACCTTCAAGTCCGGTTTGACAGAGCGCCCGCGCTCCGTGCCGATGCGGATGAGCTGCCCGACGCCGTCACGGTCTAAGACCTGGAACGGGTCGTCGGGCAGAATCTTCACCTCGACGTACTTCGACAAGAAACGCCCGGAGTCGTCGCGCGACAACCCGAAGGTGGTCTGCGTCAGGTCGTTCGTGCCGAAGGAGAAGAAGTCGGCGTGCTCGGCGATCTTGTCGGCTGTGAGGGCCGCGCGCGGCAACTCGATCATCGTGCCGACGGTGTAAGAGACGGTCATGCCGTGCTCGCCCGTCACCTGGCGGGCGACCTCGTGGATCAGCTCGGCCTGGTTGCGCAACTCCTCGGCGGTCGAAACCAACGGCACCATGATTTCGGGCTTGACCTCGACGCCCTCGCCCTGCACCTCGCAGGCGGCCTCGAAGATGGCGCGCACCTGCATGCGCGTCACCTCCGGGTAGATGAGTCCGAGGCGGCAGCCGCGGTGTCCGAGCATCGGGTTGGCCTCGTGCAGACGCTCGACCTGGTGCAGGAGCTTGCGCTTGCCGTCAATCTCGTCGAGCGTCCTGTCCATGTCGCGGATGCTCGCGGCGCGCTGCAAAGAGAGTTTCAGCTCGGACAGTTCGCCGAGCAGCTCCTCCATGTTCGGCAGGAACTCGTGGAGCGGCGGGTCGAGCAGGCGGATGGTGACGGGCAGGCCCTCCATCGCCTTGAAGATGCCGACGAAGTCCCGACGCTGGAGCGGCAGTAACCTCTCAAGCGCCTTCTCGCGCGCGCCCACGCCGTCGGCCAGAATCATCTCGCGCATTGCGGCCAGTCGCTCGTCGCCGAAGAACATGTGCTCGGTGCGGCACAGGCCGACGCCCTCGGCGCCGAAGTCGCGCGCCACCTGCGCGTCGCGCGGCGTGTCGGCGTTGGCGCGCACGCGAAGCCGCCGGAACTCGTCGGCCCACGTCATCAGCTCGCGGAAGTCGTCGCCGAGCGTCGGCTGAATCGTCGGCACTCGTCCGAGGAAGACTCTTCCGGTCGAGCCGTCAACGGTGATCCACTCGCCCTTGGGGACGACAATGCCGTTGACGTTGAACTGCTGCTGGCTGTAATCAATGTTCAAAACGCTCGCGCCGCACACGCAGGACTTGCCCATGCCGCGCGCGACTACAGCCGCATGGCTCGTCATCCCCCCGCGCGCCGTCACAATCGCCTGCGCCGCGACCATGCCGTGGAAGTCGTCGGGGCTTGTCTCCTGCCGGACGAGCACGACCTTCTCGCCCTCGCGCGCCATCTCCTCGGCCTCGTCCGGATCGAAGACGACTTTGCCCTGCGCCGCGCCGGGGCTGGCGGGCAAGCCTTTCGCGACGACCTTCGCGTCGGTGTCCGGGTCAACGGTCGGGTGCAAAAGCTGGTCAAGCTGTTCGGGCGTGACGCGGCGCACGGCTGTCGCCTTGTCAATCAAACCTTCGTGCACCATGTCCACGGCGACCTGGACGGAGGCCGCGCCCGTGCGCTTGCCCGTGCGCGTCTGGAGCATGAAGAGGCGTCCGCGCTCGATTGTGAACTCCACGTCCTGCATGTCGTGGTAGTGGCGCTCCAACAGCTCGACGATGTTTCGGAACTGCTCGTAGACGGCGGGCAGTTCTTCTTGCAGTTGGCTGATGGGCTGCGGCGTGCGGATGCCTGCGACCACGTCCTCGCCCTGCGCGTTCAGGAGATACTCGCCGTAGAGCTTCTTCTCCCCCGTCGAGGGGTTGCGCGTGAAAGCGACGCCCGTGCCGCTCTCCGCGCCCATGTTGCCGAAGACCATCGCCTGCACGTTGACCGCCGTGCCGAGGTCGTCGGGGATACGGTTGACGCGGCGGTAGTCGCACGCGCGCCGCCCCATCCAGGAGTTGAAGACGGCGGCGATGGCGACGCGTAGTTGCTCGTAGGGGTCTTCGGGGATGGCGAGGCCGCTCTGGTCGGAGAAGATGATCTGCTTCTGCGCGGCGATGATGTCGCGGAGCTGTTCGGGGCTGAGGTCTGTGTCGCGCCCTCCCTCGGTCTGCGCCTTGTAGCGCTCCATCACGCGCTCGAACTTCTCGTGGGCCACGCCCATCACGATCTCGCCGAAAAGGGTGGCGAAGCGGCGGTAGGCGTCCAAAGAGAAACGCAGGTCGCCGGTCTGCGTGGCTAGTCCCTGGACGGTCTGCTCGTTGAGGCCGAGGTTAAGAACTGTGTCCATCATGCCCGGCATCGAGAACGGAGCGCCGGAGCGCACCGAGACGAGCAGGGGGTTTTCGGGGTCGCCGAAACGTTTGCCGGTCTTCTGCTCCACGGCGCGCAATCCCTCGATGACCTGCTCCCACATCCCCTCGGGAAAATTCTTGCCGTTCGCATAATAGGCATTGCAGGCTTCGGTCGTGACGATGAAGCCGGGCGGGACGGGCAGGCCCGCGCGCGTCATGTCGGCCAGGCCCGCGCCCTTGCCGCCGAGCAGCGCGCGCTGCTGGCCGTCGCCGTCTTCAAAAAGATAGACCCACTTGTGTTCGCTATTCTGTGACATGAAAATTTCCTTCCCTTGAATTTTGGCAGGGATTAGCTTTCGCGAGGCAGCCGTCAGATCGTCGGTTTCTGAAGCCCGTCCGCGGGAAGTGCCTTGGCCGCGCAAGAGCGTAACCCCGGACGCCTTGAAGTGCAACGTCCGCGCGCGGAGTCTTTCTCGCGAGACCTCTGGCGGCGGCGCACACGTTCCATTCGCCTTTCAGAGCTTGTCCAGCAGCATCAGCACGCCGATGACGATGAAGCCGACGGCAGCAGCGCGCTTGATCCATTCGAGCGGCAGGAAGTGTCCGAGCGCGCCGCCGACGGCGACGCCGAGCGCGGAGACGCACGCCAGCGCGAGCGCCGCGCCGACGAAGACCGTCAGAGGCTTCTTCGTCTCGGCGGCCATCGTCATCGCCGCTATCTGAGTCTTGTCGCCCATCTCCGCCAGGAAGATCGCCCCGAACGTCGTCACGAACACGCGCCAGTCCATGTGCATTCCCCCGCCTCTGACATCTTAAAAGCTCATCGTCAAGATTATCAGATAAACAGCCGCAGGTACGATATGAAGGATGAAGGCGGAAGGATGAAGGGGAAGCAGATAGTCTTTACTTCATCCTTTCCCACTGGCGGGTACTCGGCGCGCGGAGCGCCGACGCTTTCTATTTCGTGTTCATGCGGACGATGGCGGCGACGCCGCGCGCCAGTTCCGCGCTCGTGAGCAGGCGCTCGCGCGAGACGCGCGGCAGCTCGACTGGCCGAAAAATCCGACCCCTAAAAATTTGACGCCAAAATTTTTAGGCCCCGCAGAGGCCGTCGTCCTCAGCGCCTCTCCAGCTTCAACCACACGCCGCCCTTCGGCCTGAGCGACATCGCGGGCAGAAGTTCGACGGCGTGGCTGTCGGCGAGGCGCAGGCGGAAGCGCCGGGCGATTGTCGAGAGGACGAGCACGGCCTCCATCGTCGCGAACGAGTTGCCGATGCACTGGCGCGGGCCGCCGCCGAAGGGGAAGTATGCGAACTTCGGCAGGCGCGCGGCCACTTCCTCGCGCCAGCGTTCGGGGCGGAAGCTTTCCGGCTCGTCGTACCAGCGCGCGTCGCGTTGCACGACCCACTGGAAGGTGAAGATTTGCATCCCTTCGGGGATGCGGTAGCCCCCGACCTCGCAGTCGCGCACGGCCTCGCGCCCGACGCCCCACGCGGGCGGGTACAGGCGCATTGACTCTTTGACGACCCACTCGCAGTAGCGCAGGCGCGGCAAGTCATCCACGCTCGGCGCGCGCCCGCCCAAGACCTCTTCGAGTTCCGCGTGCAGCTTCTTTTCGGCCTCCGGGTTCTGCGCGAGCAAGTACCAGGCCCAGGTGAGCGTGAGCGCGGTCGTCTCGTGGCCGGCGATGAAGAGCGTCATCACCTCATCGCGCAGTTGCCGGTCGGTCATCTGCGTGCCGTCCTCGTCCTGCGCGCGCAGGAGCATCGAGAGCAGGTCGCCCGTGTCCTCCCCGCTCGCGCGACGCCCGGCGATGATGTGATAGACGACGCGGTCAATCTCGCGCACGGCGCGGTTGAAGCGGAAGTGTCCGGGCGTGGGCAGCCGGTTGTCGAGAATCCACTTGAGCGTGGCCTGCGACGCGAAAGGCCGGACGATAAGGTGCATCGCGCGGCCCACGCGGTCGGCCTCGTCCGACACGTCCGCGCCGAAGAGCGTCTTGACGACGATGGCCTGCGTCAGTCGCATCATCTCCTCGTGCGCGTCGAGCGTCTCTCCGTCGCGCCAGGAGTCGAGCGCGCGCTCCGTGAAGGCGACCATCGTCTCGCCGTAGGCGCTCGTGCGGTCACGGTGGAAGGCGGGCTGCGCCAGACGCCGCTGGCGTCGCCAGAAGTCGCCCTCGCTCGTCACCAGCCCGTTGCCGACGAGGCGTCGGAAGAAGGGCGACTTGAACGATATCGGCTTGATGAAGTTC
>Ga0209577_10004194_pt1 | contig 13562 bp, 8 predicted proteins | sample GraSoiAngelo_109_FD_185874 | JGI IMG/M metagenome (GOLD analysis project Ga0209577, IMG submission 185874) | Grasslands soil microbial communities from the Angelo Coastal Reserve, California, USA - 14_0903_12_20cm (SPAdes) (version 2) | ecosystem: Environmental > Terrestrial > Soil > Grasslands ... | reverse complement strand
CCAGCTGCGCATCGGCCTCGTCGGCTTATCCCGCGACCCAAAGGATTTCAGTCGCATGCTCTTCCGCGAGATGTGTAACAGAGGTTACGACATGGTCCCGGTAAATCCGGCCGCCAGTGAATTGGAGAGCAGGCGCTGCTTTCACCGCGTCCAGGAGATTGACCCACCCGCTGAGGGTGTGCTGATCATGACCGCGCCCCGAGATACCGAACGCGTGGTGCGAGACTGCGCCGAAGCCGGTACTCGCCGGGTTTGGATGCATCGCGGCGGCGGCCAAGGTGCCGTCAACAAAGATGCTGCCGACTTTTGCCGTCAGAAAGGAATAGCGCTGGTTGAAGGCTACTGCCCATTCATGTTTCTTCCCGGCACGCCGTTTTTCCATCGGGTACACGGCTTCTTGCTGAAACTGGTGGGCGGCTATCCCAGCCGGGTGCAGAGGCGCGTCCATTCCGCGGTGTAAATGACCCACGTGCCGTTTTGGCTGCGTTTCCCTATTTGACCGCGCCGACCGTGAACCCGGCAATGAAGCGGTCCAGAAACAGGTTGTACAGAAACGCGATCGGGAGACTCGCGATCAGGCAAGCCGCCATCAACGCTCCCCAGTAGTACACATCTCCGCGAACCAAAAAGATGGGGATGCCAGTCCCGATCATCTGATTCGATTCCGAAGAGATGAAGGTCAGCGCATAAACAAATTCCTGGGTTACCAGCGTAAACGTGAAGATCACAACAGTGAGAATTCCCGAGACGGAAATAGGAATCACCAACTTGATGAAAGCGCCAAACCGCGTAAGCCCGTCCACCATGGCTGCATCCTCCAACTCCCTCGGGATGGACTTGAAAAAACCCATCAGAAGCCAGATGGAAAAGGGAACCGTGAAGCTGGGATAGACCAGAACAAGCGCCCACAAGGAATCCTGCAGACCGAGACCCGCCACCACTCTGGAAAGCGGGATGAAAAGCAAGGTCGGGGGGACGAGATAGGTGAGAAAGATGCCGATGCCCAGCCGCTCTCCCCAGCGCCCGGAGAGCCTGGCGAGTGAATACGCGGCCGGCACCGCCAGCAACAACGTGATAGCCACGACGACGATCCCGACGAATGCGGTGTTGCCCAGCCAACGGACAAACCTCGTTTCGGTGAAAAGAAATTTCAGATGGTCCAGTGTGGGCTTAGCATTAAAGCGAAAGGGATTGTTCTCCATCGTGTAGAGATCGACGTTTTGCTTGAAGCTGGTAATCAACATCCAATAAAAAGGAAAAGCCAGCAGGATCGTAAAGGTCCCCAGCACGAGGACGTGCGCGAGTTTGCTCCAAATGCGCCGTGAAATTCGCTTGGCCATCAGGTCACCTCCGCGCGATGAGCCACCCGCAGCATGAAATAGGCAATGATTACCAGCAAAGGCACAAGGAACAGCGAGATTGCCGCCCCTGCGGCCAGGTCGCTGCCCTGAATGCCTAACGCAAAAGCCAGTGAAGGCAACGTCTGCGTGGAGTCGAACGGGCCGCCGGCGGTGAGGATATACACGACGGTCATATCGGTGAAGGTAAAAATCAGCCCGAACAGAACGGCCACGCTCATGATGGGCCGCATCATCGGGACGATGATCTGGAACTCCGTGCTCCAGAAGCCGGCCCCATCCACAGCAGCAGCCTCCGGAATATCCTTGGGAATGGCGGTCCGGCCCGCAAGCAAGATGACTGTAGCAAATGGCAGCATGCGCCAGCTGTGGACTAAGAGAACGGAAGTGATGGCTAGCCGCGGTTCCCCGAGCCACATCGGAGCGCTGAACGGTTTGTAAATATGCGCGGCCACAAGGACCCAGGTGATCACGCTGTAGATCGAATCAAGGATCCACTTCCATCCAATAGCCCCCAGCGCAATCGGCGCAACCCACGGCAGAAGAATCAAAAACCGGATCACTCCGCGGCCACGGAACGTATTTTCCAGGGAAATGGCGAGAATGTGGGCGCCGACAAGCACGACAATTTGGGAGCAGATGGTAAAAATAAAGGAATTTCGGATGGCAACCCGAAAACTGGGGCTTTGCAGGATGCTGCGAAAGTTTTCCAGCCCAACAAAATGCATTTCGGCATTGCCGATGCGCGCGTCGCTGAAAGCGTAAAAGACAGCAAGAAGAAAAGGTCCCGCGACGAGTAGCAATATGTAAAGAACCGCAGGCGAAAACATGGCCGCACCCAGCAAAGGGCTCTGAGCCGCACCGATGGACTTTACTTTGGTGCGTGCTATTGCCACGACAAGGCTCTCGGCTCGACCCGCTTTTCGGTAATGCGATCGAAAAATTTCAACTCGCGCCGCGGTACCACAAAATTGCAGATGTCGCCCAAGTGCAAGTCCCGAGCCGAACCGAGCCGCGAAGAGATTTCTTTGCCTTCCAGCTTTCCGCCGATCAATGTGCCGGAAACAATCCACTCCGAGCCCAGGTATTCCGTGTTCTCCACTTTGAACCGGAAAGGGACGGAGTCGTCGGGGCTCGCCGAGGCAGGCCGGAAATGTTCCGGACGGAAGCCTACGATCACGTCGCCGAGCTCGACCAGGTTCATCGGCGGCGATCCCAGAAAAGTGGCGACGAACGTGTCGGCAGGATTGTCATAGACATCGGTGGGGGTGCCGAGCTGGTGCACCACACCTTTATTCAGCACCATGACTCGGTCGCCCATAGCCATAGCTTCCACTTGATCATGGGTGACATAGATAGAGGTCGTACCCACTCGCCGGTGAAAGCGCTCGAGCTCTTCCCGCGCCGAGGCTCGGAGCTTGGCATCGAGGTTAGAGAGCGGCTCGTCGAGCAGGAAGACCGCGGGTTCGCGCACGATGGCCCGCGCCAGCGCGACCCGCTGACGCTCACCTCCTGAGAGCTCGCGCGGCTTGCGATCCAGCAGCCCGCTAATCCCCAGAAGCGATGCCGCCCACTCCACTTTTTCCTTATGTAGTCCTTTCTTTACCTTCTGAGCCTTCAGCGGGAAGGCAATATTTTTGTAAACCGAGAGGTGAGGATAGAGCGCGTAACTCTGGAACACCATGGCAATGCGGCGGTCGCGCGGACTGAGGTCGTTCACCACTCGTCCCCCAATGAGAATTTCGCCGGACGTGGGAGTTTCCAGTCCGGCGATCATCCGCAGGAGAGTCGTTTTTCCGGATCCTGAGGGCCCGAGGAAAACCAGAAACTCGCCCTCGCGAGTTTCCAGGTTCACGTTGTTGACCGCTCCGATTTGTCCTTCTTTGAATATCTTTGTCAGATCCCGCGTCTCAACGACCGCCATCGGCCCCCCATCCGGTCATTTCCATCTGGCAAAGATACGCTTGTATTCGTCTTCGGCCGCCTTCGCGGCATTCTCCGGAGTTTCATCACCGCGTGCCACTTTGGCAAACATGGTAGGAATGATCCACGCCTTAAACGCCTCGTCGATTGCGGCAGAACCGTAACCGGGATAGCCGACATTTGTGGCCCATTCCAGAACGTTGCCCAGCACTTTGTATTTGTCCGGGGGATTGGCCCGCGGATCATTGGAAATTTCCTGCTTGAGGTCGGGAACGGTGCTCGGGAAGCAAGGAAAATTGTAAAACTGGCCCGCTACAAAAGAGTCATGGAAGGCGTCAATGAAATCGATCAGGAATTGCTGCGCCCCTTCCTTGTTTTGTGCGAATTCCCAGATCACGTAACAGTCCATGACGTGCTCGGCGGCGATCCGACGCACTGGCCCTTTCGGCGCGGCGCAGATCATGATCTTGCTGTCAATCGGAAGATGCTCCCTTTCCGACTGGCGAGTAATGGAAATGGCATTGGCGACGTAGGAAACGCGGCCGGCCAGCATGGCCTGATTGTTGGATGGCGGAGTCCAGGTGAAGACCTCGGGAGTTTCCGACTCCTGATAAAGCGCTTTCATGAACTTCAGGGCTTCAATAGTCTGTTTGGAATTAATAGTGACATTGCCCGCTTCATCCTGCTCGGCGCCGCCAAACGACCAAAGCAGGGCGCGCATGGCCATGCTGGTGTCGAGTTCTTGAGAGAGCCCCAACCCACAAGGATGGCCTGTCTTATCCCTGATTTTCTTGGCGCCGGTTCGCAGATCGTCCCAGGTATCGGGACCATTCGGGAACCCCGCCTCCGTCCACCAGTCCTTCTGCCAGTTGCCCGGATCTGGAACGTAGGAATCGGAAAAAGCGAAATAACGCTTGGTCTTTGGATTGTAGGTAGACTTGTGCGCGAGGTCGATCTTCTTGCCGTGCTTCTTCTCCACTTCCTGGTACACATGCGACATGTCAATGGTTTGCTTCTCGTAGGCGCCGGGCGGCGAAAGCAGCATCAGCAGGTCGTGTCCCTTCTGTGCCGAGGCCTCGGAGGCGGCTTTCGCGTTAAGGTCGACAAGGTTGATGTGATCAACCATCACATTCGTGTCATGCTTTTGTCCCCACTGCTTGCAGAAGGTGCCGTCGAACCAGGTGTCGTAGGCCGGGACGAAATGACTCCACTGAAGTATTTTTAGTGTCTTCTGCTGCCCCGCAGCCTTCTCCGGAAACAGAAAGAACGGGCCGGAAGCCACTCCGACTGCGAGAGCGCCGCTACCTGTCCACTTGATGAATTCTCGACGTGACAGCTTTTCCAGTTTTTTCTTTGCCATCTCGCTATCCTCCAAGGAAAAGATGGGGCCGGGAATACTCGCTCCAAGGTTAGAAGGAGCTTGGCCGAACCGATAATGCTACTAGCCCGGCTCGTGAGTCAATCCGCAGAGCTCTATTTCATGCCTCGCCCTCGTCCCACGACGATCACGGCCCTGAGATTGCTACTTCGGACGCTCCAAGCAAACCAATGTGTATCCCGCGAATCCAATAATGCTGATTGCAGAAAGAACGGGTGGGGCAATCTGGCAAAAGTGCTTGTGCCTTGGTCGTTCGCGCGGACGGGCCAGTCAGATGCCCTGCCGGCAGCCGTCAATTTCCTGAGTGGAGGCGACTTGATAGGACCTCACTGGCGCAAAATTCCGTTTAGATATCTGCTTCTCAAGCCCATCGGTTCAGCAGCTTTGTCCCTGTTGATCCTGTCAGCGGGACTATACCTGGTCAGTTGCAACGCCAGCAAGAGCACTACAACTTCGAATCCCGGCGGATCATCTTCCCCGCCGCCGGTCATGGCGGCAAACGCCATGCTGACCTACCACAACGATAATGCCCGGACCGGACAGAATCTTAACGAGACGACTCTCACCACCGCCAATGTGAACTCCTCCAGTTTTGGCAAACTCTTCGTTATTCCTGTGGACGGCAAAGTCGACGCCCAACCTCTATATCTTTCCAAAGTAAGCATTCCTAACCAGGGAACGCACAATGTGCTCTACATCGCCAGCGAGCATGGAAGCGTTTACGGCTTCGATGCCGACACGGGCGCTTCGCTCTGGCAAGTGTCAACCCTGTCTTCCGGCGAAACACCCAGCGACGACCACGGCTGCAGCCAGGTCACGCCGGAGATCGGCATCACGTCCACTCCCGTGATTGATCCTAAGGCAGGCCCGAACGGCACGATTTACGTGGTCGCCATGTCAAAGGACGCATCCGGGAATTATCACCAGCGCCTGCACGCGCTCAACATAGCTTCGGGCGCAGAGGAGTTCGGTGGCCCGCGCGATATTCAGGCTTCTTATCCGGGCAACGGCGATAACAGCTCCGGAGGAAACGTAATCTTCGACCCAGGCCAGCAACTGGAGCGGCCGGGTCTGCTTCTGCTCAATGGCGTGATCTACACGACCTGGGGTTCGCACTGCGATATTCGCCCTTACACCGGTTGGGTCCTCGGCTATGACGGAAGCACGCTCACGCAGGTAGCGGTGCTGAATGTCACTCCCAACGGCAACGAGGGTTCGTTTTGGATGAGCGGTACGGCTCCGGCGGCGGATGCGAACGGAAATATTTACGCTCTGGATGCAAATGGCACATTTGACACCACGCTCAACGCGCAGGGATTCCCCAGCCAAGGCGATTTCGGCAATGCCTTTCTGAAGATCACAACTACCAACCGGCAACTTGCAGTCGCTGACTATTTCGAGATGTTCAATCAGGCTACGGAAAACTCCACGGATGCAGATCTTGGCTCCGGAGGAGCGCTGGTGTTGCCCGATTTAACGGACGGCTCAGGTCAGACCCGCCATCTTGCCGTTGGAGCCGGAAAAGACGCCAACATTTACGTCGTTGATCGCGACAACATGGGAAAGTTTGATCCGAGCGCGAACCACATCAATCAGGAAATCAAGGGAGCATTGGGATCCGGCGTATTTTCCATGCCCGCATATTTCAACAACACCGTTTATTACGGAGCCCCAGGGGACCATCTCAAGGCTTTTGCAATCAGCAATGCCCAGCTTGCGAGTGCTCCTGGTTCGCAAACCGGAAACATTTTCCCCTATCCGGGCACAACCCCCAGTATCTCGGCCAATGGAACAAGTAATGCAATTCTTTGGGCCGTAGAAAACAGCAGCAACGCCGTTTTGCATGCCTATGATGCAACCAACTTGGCAAACGAGCTATATAACAGCAATCAAGCATCCTGTGGGCGAGATCAATTTGGTGCGGGAAACAAATTCATCACCCCTACGGTAGCCAAGGGCAAGGTCTATGTAGGCACGACCAACGGAGTCGGTGTGTTTGGACTGTTGCACTAGAACTGCACTCAAACCCAAAGTCAATGCGGTATTCGCGATGTTTCAACATCTCTAACGACGCCGTTTTCGCGGTCATCTTTGCTAAGGGCACGCTGCCAAGATTCTATCCAATTTATGAAGCAGAACCTTTGCACTCAGGACCGGTCATACGGCAATGATAGTTGATGTAATCAGCGATCACACCAACTACGCCGGGCGTTTGTGAAATAGCTTTTAGGCGGACTCGGAGAACGCGAGCTGCTTAGGCGAGTCTCCGTCAGGCAGGTTGCTGGTACAGCCCAATCACGTTTCCTCCCGGGTCACGGAACCTCGCGGTGATCTCGGGCGCGTCTGCTCCGATGGGTTGTACGATCTCGCCCCCATTGGCGACGATGGTGTCAACCGTCGCAGCCACGCTATCCACCATGATGTAAAGCAAAAGGCCAGGCTTGCCGCCGGGCGGGCGCCCGATTACCCACGCGCCGCTCACTTGGCCGGTCGTGTCGTCAAAGGCGATGCTGCCGTCACCGCGTGTTCGGATGTTCCACCCAAAGACTCGTTTGTAGAACTCGGAAGAACGCGCAATGTCGGTAGCGGGCATTTCGATATAACAAATCTTGCCGTTCGCAAACGTGGGAGGCATCACTTTTTCCTTAGGCCCCTGCCATTCTAACCGACACCCCTTACCTCCAAAAAACAGTGAACCTCCGTAACTTTCGCCCGCAACCGTCATTGACCTACCTTGTCCTCACTGGTGTACGGGATGATTTTCAAGCCCAATTCCAATCCGGAACGGCGTCGCCGGCAACGCCAATTGCTGAACACTTCCGTGCAAGTATTCACTGGATCTGCCCATATGGATGCTCTTGGCATCAATCTCAGCGAAACTGGAATGCGGCTGTTTACCATCGCGAATTTGCCTTTGGGATCGCAGATTCAAGTTGAATTTCTTACACCCCGAAGCAAAGAACGGGTTCGAGTGTGTGGGATTGTCCGCTACCGTGCGCTGTATCTATATGGAATCGAGTTTCAGGCGGACTCAGATCAACCCTTAAGTGGTCGGGCAGCGGTAGGAGCAATTACCGGCCGCTAGGCTTTTCTTTCCGAAGCCGGAACAAGACAAGGTCTGTTCACGTGCGTCCTGGGGCTGACGCCGCTATATCAGGAGAAGTCTTACTCTCCATTCTTCGACAGCGCCTGCAACTGGAACTGCTCGCCAAGAACCTTGACCAGTGAATTCAAACCGCCGGCCAGCGACCGCCGCCAGCTTTCCACCGAACGCTGTGCCAGTTCTTCCATAGAGCGCTCGAAGGATTGCAGTCCCTGCGAGACTTGGTTCCTCAGCAACTCGGAAGCCGAAGCTTCGACACCCTTCTGGATGATTTTCAAATGCGAGCAAGCATCGTCGAGCTGATCCCCGAGTTCCTTCGCGTTACGTGTCCCCACTTCCTTGAGAACAGTCTCCAGAGCGCTCTCGAGATGAGCCCGCGCCTCGGACACAATGGCCCCGGCCATTTGCTCCAAGTGGCTCTCCAGGTCGGACTCCAGTCGGCGTGCCGACTCGTCCAGCTTCGTGACGCGGCCGCTCAGATCAGTGATTTGCGCCTGCAAGCGCGACGCCTCCGACGTAGCCGCTGCCTGCATTTGCTGAGTCTGCCAACGATGTCCCTCGTACTCCTCGCCCAATCGGTGTTTCAGCGTTCGGATGAGTTCCTCGCTCCATGTCTGAAGACGGTTTCCTGCGTCGGTCGCCTGCTGCTGAAACTCCTGCAGGCCGGTGCCCAAGTGCTGCCGCATGCGATTTGCAATGTCCGCTGAGATGCTTTGCGCCCGTTGCTCCACCGCCTGCAATTCTTTTCCCGCTCGCGCCACGAACTCGCCCTGACTCTCAGTAATCTTCTGGTCTATGGCGGCTTGCGTGGCCTGCAGAACCTTTGCAGCCTGCTCGTTTGTCATGCGCATGACTTGGGCACCCAGGTCCTGCCGCAAACGCTGCCACAACTTCTCCTCCACCTCTGGTGGAATATGCGACAGCGACACTTCAAACTGGCTGCGCTTGGGTTCTCCTCGGGTCAGCTTGGACTTTAGTTCCGCCAGCTCACCTTGCAACGGCTGCACGAGTTCGGCAATTAAGGTTCGCAGATGCTCTTCGGATATCTGTTTTTGAACTCTTCCCGCCACCACTTTCAGCGATGCCGTCTCATGGAGCACGTCATCCTCGCCATTCACCGGCTGTTGCTTGCGTGCGGCTTTTTTCGGGTTTGACGCAGGCCATTCCGGCAATCGCAGCCAATCCGCCGGGGACGATTTCAGTCCCCAAAAATTTTCTGGTTGCTGCAACCTTGCCGCAAGCCTCCAGCCCTCCTGGTTCGCGCCCATGGGCTGGCAGTCCACCACCTGCGCCATCGTCTCCCGCCCTTCCTTGCTGTGGAAGTGCACCGGAACGCCCGCGTCCAGCTTCATGGGAGAGCGCATTGCACAGCCGTGCGCGCTGACCACCAGCGTCTCGCAGATCTCCGAGAAGTGCGTACCCGGCGCAAGGCTCGTGACGAGTATAGGAACGTTGATCGGCACTCTCGAGCTGCGCCGTTGTGCGTCGACTAGGTTTGAACCCTGCATAGTATGTGCCTTGATTAGAGGAGTGCACGCGTTCAGACACGCGCCAACAGGTTGAACTCGTGCTCTGTGTAACTTAACGCCAAAGCGATTGTTCCGGTTCACTCAATGGTGTACCTGGCACTCGTAAAGCGGACATTGCAACCCTGTCCTTTCGTAACCCACCGGATGGCGAGTGGTGGTTCGGCCCTCATGGAACCGGCTTCCCGAAAGGAAATCCCTAAATCTAAGCTGCAAATTGCAGTCAGGAGTGTCGCGCACCGGGCGGCTGCAAACTCCCGAGCCTGACTTATACAAAACGGAGATTCTGCCGAAGATTCTCAAAGCGTCTCTCCGTGAACAGCCGAGTCACCATTGACGTAGCGGCACGAAGGCGGCTCATCTATGGAGCCACCTCTGCACTCCTGTTTATAGGCTTCCTGTTCTTAAGGCATTCCACATGGCAGGGCAGCGGCCAGCTCCACACGCTCATGGAACTGGCCGCTACCCTCCTGGCGTTGATCGTCGGCGTGCTCGCGCTCATGCGCTTTTACGCCAGGAAAGACAACACCTTCCTCTTCATCGGCACCGGATTTATCGGAACCGGCTTTCTCGACGGCTATCACACCGTCCTGACCTCTTCGGTCTTCATGCAGTATTTTCCCTCGCCGCCTCCCTCCCTCATCCCCTGGAGCTGGCTGGCCTCACGCCTCTTCTTATCCGTGCTCCTCTGGCTGAGCTGGGTATTCTGGCGCCGGGAAGAGCGCCAGGGTGAGTCCGGCAGGGTCCCGGAATCGCTCGTTTACTTGATCGTAAGTATTTGGACGCTGGCCTGCTTTTTCTTCTTCGCGTTTGTGCCTCTCCCCCGCGCATACCAACCTATTCCCGTCTTCCACCGGCCGCAGGAGTTTATCCCCGCCATCTTTTTTCTGCTCGCGCTGGTGGGATATCTGCGCAAAGGCCGTTGGAAGAGTGACGCATTTGAACACTGGCTCGTGCTCTCGATCATCGTGGGTTTTGTCAGCCAGGCTGTCTTCATGTCCACGTCGGGCAGGCTTTACGACGCCATGTTCGATGCGGCTCATCTGTTCAAAAAGGTTTCCTACATCTGCACCCTGGTCGGCCTCATTGCTGCGATGTATCAGCTTTTTGTCGGAGGGGAGGGCATCCGCGACCACGCCCTTGCCCCTCGTTCCCGAGCCAGCGCCTCAGTGACTTTGAAGGCGGGGATCATAACCGCCATAGCCATCGCTATTTTTGTTCCACTCATGGTCGGGCTTACCAGCATTATGAACATGCGCCGGATGGCGCACGCCGATGAAACACTGTTTCGCGAGGGAACCGCGCCCCTACCTCAACTCTCCAATATCGAAGTCTCCTTCCAAAGAATGCGCATCGCCTCCAGGGACCTACTTGAGGCTGCAGGAGACGCCGAAACAAAAAAGTTTGAGACTCAGCTCGATACGCTCTCGGATGAAATCGAGAAACTCTCCGCTGCTTACGAAGCGAGAGAGCTTTCGCCCGAAGCGAAAATCGCCTGCAACGACTTCAAAGCAACTCGAAGAAGTTACCTTGAGTACCTAACGCACATCCGTGCGCTGGCCCGAGCCGGTGAACCCAGCAAAGGCTGGGCGATACTCAACAGCCCGGCCTACAACTCTGTGGTCAATGCGCACATGGCCGCCCTCAACACCTTGGAAAACCTGCAAACCAAAGAGGCAAAGCAGATCATCGACAGCAACGCCAGGCTGGCATGGATCTCAATGGCCGGCGTGGGGGTAGCCATGTTCCTGGCGAGCGGGTTCGCGGTAGGCGGTGCGCTCTGGCTCAACCACTTGACCGGACAAAAAATCCTGGCTCAAGAGGCTCTGCAGCTAAGCGAGTACAGGTTCCAACTGGTCTCTCGCGCCACCAACGACGGCATTTGGGATTGGGACCTGCTGGCGGGGGAGGTGTGGTGGAATGACAACGTGCAGACAGTATTCGGCTACGCTCCCAATGAAATCAAGCCCGGGCTCGAAGGTTGGGAGAGTCACCTCCATCCCGAAGATCGCGAACGCGTGACCGGAAAGCTTTCCGCCGCCATCGCAAGTGGTGCCGACACCTGGTCCGACGAATTCCGTTTTCGCCGCCGCGATGGATCATATGCCGACGTTCTGGACCGCGGCCATATCCTCCACGATTCCGCAGCTCGTCCCATTCGGATGGTGGGAGCGATGATGGACATCAGCCAACGCAAGCAAGCGGAAGCAGAACTCGAGTTCAGAAACGTCCTGCTGACCACCCAGCAAGAGGCTTCCATTGATGGCATCCTGGTCGTCGACGAAAACGGCAAGATGATTTCCCTCAACCGGCGGTTTGTCGAAATGTGGGGTGTCCCGGCAGACGTGATTGAGGAAAGATCCGATGAGCGAGCCTTGCAAGCTGTGCTGGCGAAAGTTGCAGAGCCCGAGCACTTTCTGGAAGGCGTCAAGCTTATTTACCAATCTCGCGAGGCCGCTCGCGACGAACTCAATCTCACGGACGGCCGGACCTTCGATCGGTATACCGCACCCATGCTGGGCTCCGAGGGAAAGTACTACGGCAGAGTTTGGTATTTCCGCGACATGACCGAACAGCGCCGCGTTCTGGATGAAATCCAAAAGGCTAAGTCCGCCGCGGAAGCCGCGAATCGAGCCAAGAGCGAGTTCCTGGCCAACATGAGCCACGAACTGCGCACTCCCATGAACGGCATCATGGGCATGACCGATTTGGCGCTCGATACCGAGCTGACTTCCGAGCAACGCGAATATCTAACCATGGTAAAGATTTCTGCCGACTCCTTGCTCACTCTCATCAACGATATTCTCGACTTCTCCAAGATCGAAGCCGGCAAGTTGGAATTCGAATCCATCGACTTCAACCTCCGTAACAGCCTGGAGGCGACCTTAAAAGTTTTTGCCACACGAGCCGATGAAAAGGGCCTGGAGCTCAACTGCGACGTGCATCCCGATGTGCCAGAAACCCTGATTGGCGACCCAACTCGCCTGCGGCAAATCATCGTCAACCTGGTAGGCAACGCCATCAAGTTCACCGAGCGTGGAGAGATCACGGTCGAAGTAGCCTGCGAGTGTAAAGAGAGCAAAGGCCTCATGCTCCACTTCAGCGTCCGAGACACCGGCATCGGCATCCCTCCCGAGCGCCAGGAAGTGATCTTCGAGGCCTTTACCCAGGCGGATGGCTCTACTACCCGCCGCTATGGAGGGTCAGGTCTGGGTTTAACCGTTTCCCGCCGACTGGTAAACATGTTTGGCGGGCATCTCTGGCTTGACAGCGTAGTCGGACAAGGCAGTACTTTCCATTTCACCGTGCGCCTCGGCGTAGGCGCGGAGTCCGGCTGGGCGGTTCCCCTGGCGTCCACCGATCTGGAGGATGTGTCTGTTCTGGTAGTGGATGACAATGCCACCAATCGACGCATTCTGGAAGAAATGCTTACCCGCTGGCACATGCAGCCCACGCTGGCCGCCGACTCCCGCGCGGCCCTTCAGTATCTGCAGCAAAGAGTAGAGACCGGGAACCCGTTCCCGTTGATACTGATCGACTCCAAAATGCCGGAAATGGACGGATTCACCCTGGCCGAACAGATCAAGCAGGACCCGCGCTTGGCGGCATTGAAAATGATGATGCTGACCTCAGCCGGTCAGCGTGGCGATGCCGCACGCTGCCGCAAACTCGGAGTCGCCGCCTACCTCACCAAGCCGATCGGCCAATCTGAATTGCTCAATGGCATTCTCCAAGTACTCGGAACCCACCCCAAGAAAGCTGAACCCTCCGCCCTGGTCACACGCCACTCATTACGCGAGCGCAACAAAACAGTGCGGGTCCTCCTCGCCGAAGACAATCTCGTCAGCCGCGCCGTGGCCACCAGGTTCCTGGAGAAGCAGGGCTACACGGTCGAAGTGGCAACCGATGGCCGTGAAGCGTTGACAAGAGTCAAAGCGGGAAATTTTGACTTGGTTCTCATGGACGTGCAGATGCCGGAAATAGATGGATTCGAGGCCACCGCCGCCATTCGCGAAATGGAGAAGGCCAAAGGCGGCCACATCCGCATCATTGCCATGACCGCTCATGCCCTGAAAGGCGACCGCGAGCGCTGCCTCGCAGCCGGAATGGACGGTTACATTTCCAAGCCCTTCCGTCCTGAGGAACTGCTCACCGAAATTGAAACGCTTTCCTCCGCTCCAGCAAAGTCATGAAACTCGTAAAAAAACTAACCTGATTGCTTGATTAACATCCTCTTGTTCGCCGTCACATTTGTAAGTATCTTAATGTCCCTA
>Ga0209577_10004193_pt1 | contig 13571 bp, 10 predicted proteins | sample GraSoiAngelo_109_FD_185874 | JGI IMG/M metagenome (GOLD analysis project Ga0209577, IMG submission 185874) | Grasslands soil microbial communities from the Angelo Coastal Reserve, California, USA - 14_0903_12_20cm (SPAdes) (version 2) | ecosystem: Environmental > Terrestrial > Soil > Grasslands... | reverse complement strand
GCATTGGAAGGCATAATGACGACGTCCTGCTCGCTGCCGCGTGGGCACGCAATTCCCCTTTCCGCTCCTCCCCGCGATAAGCGGGGACCCATTGCCGCACAGTCGCTTTCTGAATTCCCGCTTGCGCGCAATGAGCGGGACAGGCGCGCTCGCTGCAGCCGATACTCTCCGGGAAACAGCAGGTAAACGCAATGCGACACGGCAGATCGCCGGGCGACCCGCGCGGCGGCGAGTCTCATTGACAGCACACACGGCATCGCCGATATCGACGCCGCAACCGCGCGATTGCGCACGATTCTCGTTGCTCGGAGGCGATGAATGCAAACATCAAATCGGCACCTGTTGATCGCCTCGCTGGTGCTGGCGCTCGCCGCGACCGGCTCGGCCGTTCATGCCGCCGATACCGTTACCCTTGGAACCTCCTTGCAATTGTCCGGCCCGCTTGCCACGACGGGGCGCACTTACCGCGATGCCTATCAGTTCGCCGTCGATACGATCAATGGCAAGGGTGGCGTCGCGATTGGCGGCAAGACGTATAAATTGGCGCTCAAGCTCTTTGACAACAAGTCGGATCTTAGCCAAGGCGTCAAGCAACAGACCGATCTGGCCGCAAAGAAACGGGTCAACTTCCTGTTGGGTCCGTTTGCGAGCAATCACGTAATGGCGACGGCGGCGATCGCCGAGAAATACCAGATGCCCATGATCCAGAGCGGCGGCGCATCAAGCCGCATATTCTCGCGTGGCTACAAATACGTGTTCGGAACATTGCCGATTGCCGACGACTATTTCCGCAGCACGATCGAGATGCTGGGTCAGCTCACGCCGAAGCCGCAAACCGTCGGGCTGATCTCGGGAGACGATGCGTTCGACCGGCACGAATGTCCTCCTGAAGGCGGCCGGACTGCACGTCGCGTTCGATCAGCAGTACTCGGAGCGCATTCCCAACTTCTACAACATTCTCACGCTGGTCCAGTCCCGATCCCCGGACGTGATCCTGTGGAGCGGACACGAGGCGGGCGCGATCGATTTCATTCGCATGTCCAAGAGCCGGGAAATCAGCCCGAAGCTGATGGCATCGTTCACGGTGGGGGTGCCGAGCGCGAGCTTTCGCAACGCGCTCCGGGACGACGCCAACTACGCCTTCGGCATGACGCCTTGGTTGCCGAGTGAACGTCTCAACGACCAGTGGTTCGGCGATGCCAACGCGTTTGCCAAGGCCTATGAGACGAAATTTCGCTACCCGCCGGATTATCATGCGGCGGCGTCAGTGGCAGCGGTCGAAAGCTTCGCCAAGGCATTGCAGGCAGCCGGCACGCTCGATCCGAAGTCTGTCCGCGACGCCATTGCCAAACTCGATTTCGCGAGCGTCTACGGCCGCATCCGTTTCGCCGACGATGGCCAGATCACATTGCCGCAAATCGTGATTCAGATTCAGGACGGCAAAGTCGTGGAGATCTTCACGGACAAGCTGATAAATCCGCCGCTCTATCCCGTACCGCCCTGGGACAAGCGCTCGTAACCAACGCCGAGCCGCTTGCTCCCCATCTTCCACAGCGAGGGGAGAGGATACCGAGCCAGCGGCTCGCAATTACCATGCGGGCTATGCTTTCCCACCCGGCAGGCGTCGCAGCGCCAGCATGGTCACGTCGTCGCTCGGCGGGGCGCCTTTAAGAAAATGCGATACCGCACCGCCGACACCCTCCACGAGCTTCTGCGCGCTCGCGTCAGTTAGCTCGGCGAGACACTTTTCCAGGCGCGCCTCCGAGAACAACTGCTGCTCGGTATCGAGCGCCTCGGTGATACCGTCGGAGAACAGAAACAAGGCATCTCCCTCGTTCAAATCAAAGCGCGCGCTCGCGTAACGCGTGTCGAGCCGAATTCCCACAGGCTGCCCCTTGGCCGCAACCAGCGGCCGCACGCCGCCTTGTGCGCTCAGCAGATACGGATCGTTATGGCCGGCATTGCAGAAATCGATGCTGCGGCAATTGGCATCCACGACCCCAAGAAACAGTGTGACAAATGTCAGTGTCGGATTGTCGGTGGACAGCTCGCGATTGACGCGGGTCACGATTTCACCCGGCGACAGCATGGAGCCGTCATGTGCCCGCGCCAGCTCGCTGACGAGGCGAACCAGATTTTTCGTCCGCGCCATGAACAGCGCTGCGGGGGCGCCCTTGTCGCAGACGTCGCCGAGCAGAAATACGAATCGGCCACCATCGAGACGGAAAAAATCATAGAGATCGCCCCCCACCTCGCGCGCCGGTTCCATGAAGGCATGAATATCGATCGGCCAGTCGGCGGCGGGATGGGGAAAGCTGCGTGGAACCATGGCGAGCTGCATCTCGCGGGCCGCGGCCAATTCGCCTTCCATGCGGGCGGCATGCGCCACCACCGCATCGCGCAGTCGTTTCTTTTCCAGGCAGGCGGCGAGGCGCGCCTTGAGCAGCACCGGATTGAACGGTTTGGACAGGTAATCGTCTGCCCCGAGCTCGATGCAGCGCACGACGCTGTCGAGCTCGGTCAGTGCTGAGATCATCAGCACCGGCAGATCGCGCAGGCGGCCCTGCTCCTTGAGATGCTGTAGAACTTCGTAGCCGTTGAGCCGCGGCATCATCACGTCGAGAAGCACGAGGTCGAATTCGCGCTCCTTCAACATTTCCAACGCCTGGGCGCCGTCGTTCGCGACGGCGACGTCGTCATAGCCCTCAAGCGTCAGCATCATCGTCAAGGTGTAGCGATTGTCCTCGTTGTCATCGACGACGAGCAGCCGTGCTTGTGGGGCGGTCACGCTGGCCCTCCGCTGCGAGCGGATTGAAACGAAAGCAAACGTCACAGTACGACGTCACGGTGTGCCGCTCAAAGCACGGACGTTGCGGGCCGGCAGCTCGAAGGCATGGAAAGGACGACCCGAACGGCGGCAGCCTCGCTTTGCCGCGGACGCCGGCACCGGCACCATGCACACCGAAACGTTAACCATATGCGCTTAACCACTTGTCCGTGCATTTGGCTGAATACTTTGCCTCAACAATGGGTTATACTGGAGCTGGTGCGGGCGCACAGCGTCTCGGCAAGGTACGTCCATGGCCAACGGCCCCTCGGTTCCATCGCTGCCGGAATCTTCGGCGTGCAGCGAAGTCCGTATCGCCAATACCATGTCGGAGCTCGCGCGAGTCGCCGAACTCGTGGATGCGTTCGGCGCCGATCATAAGCTACCGAACAGCGTCATCGTCGCATTGAATGTGTCGCTTGACGAAATTCTCAATAACATCATCTCCTACGGCTATGACGACACGGGCCGCCACGATATTGTGGTGCGCCTCGAGTTGCGGCGCGAGAACGTGCAAGTCGTCGTTGAGGACGACGGCAGGCCGTTCAATCCGCTGGAGGTCGCCCCACCCAATCTGCGCGACAAATCCCGTGAAGGCGGTGTAGGATTGCATTTCGTCCGCAGCCTCACAGACGACCTCAAATATGCGCGCCGCGACGGAATCAACCAGTTGCGGCTGATGAAGAGACTCACGGAATGAGAATCGGGAGCCGGGAATGAAATTGGTGGAAGGGATGAGCGAGGACGTCACGATTGTCGAAGCTTACGGTCGGCTCGACAGCACGACGGCGAAGGAGTTCGGCGATCGCCTGATCTCGCTCGTGCAGTCCGGCCGCGGCGCGATCGTGGTGGACCTCAAGAACATCGATTACATCAGCAGCGCTGGATTTCGTGCCCTCCTGATCACCAAGAGAGCCACCACCGAAAAGCAGGCCAAGCTTGCCCTGTGCGGCGTGACCGGCGAGGTCAAGCGCTTGTTTGAGATCGGCGCCTTCACGGACGAATTTCTGATCTGCCCGACGCAGGCCGATGGGGTCGGCAAGCTTCGGCAGTGACAGGATGAATGAGCCTCGCGCTCGCCCGCTGCGAAGGTTGGCGAATGTCCTGGGGGTCGACCCGTGGCTGCAGTTGATGCGCAGCCCGCCGCCCGCGAGCAGCAGGAAATGCGGGGAATTGATTCACGGCCTCGAAGACGTCCCGCCGCCGCTCGTCGTCTTGTTTCAGGGATTTCAGCACGTTAGTCTAGTCCGCATTCAGCTCATCTATCCCGCGCTGGTCATTCAGCTCGCTGACTTGCCGACCGCTGCATCCGTGAACATGCTCAGCCTCGCGCTGATTGCGCTGGGCATCGCCTCGATCCTGCAATCTTTGCCAAGAGGACCGGTCGGAAGCCGATTTCTCTGCCCGTCCTGCCATACGGGAATCTTTCTCGAACCATCGATTGCCGCCCTCAAGCTCGGCGGCCTGCCGCTGGTGTTCGGGATGACCATCGTCGCCGGGATCATTCAAGCAGCGCTTGCGCCGGTGTTGCGCCGCATTCGGCCGCTGTTGCCGCCCGAAATCGGCGGGCTCGTCGTGTTTTTCGTCGGCACCAGCATCGCGGCGATCGGCTGCCGATATCTGATGGGTGTCGGCGCCGAGGGGCCGGTGGGGCGCGATTACTGGCTCGTTGGGGCGCTGACGCTTGCCACCACCGTGGCCTTGAACGTATGGGGCAAGGGTCAAGCGCGGCTGCTCTGCGCCGCAATCGGGATGGGCGTCGGCTACGTCGTGGCCATGCTCACCGGAGTGCTGCCCGGGGACGCCTTGCATGTTCTCTCGGATCTGCCCTTCTTCGCGCTGCCCCACTTCGCCCATGGCGGGTGGTCGTTTGCTCCATCGATGCTGGTGCCCTTTGCCGTGGCAGCTGTCGCCATCACGCTCAAAGGGATCGGCGACGTCACGGCGATTCAGCGCATCAACGATCCCGAATGGGTGCGCACCGACATGGGATCGATCAGCCGCGGCGCGCTGGCCAATGGGCTCGCAAACATGTCCGCCGGCATTGTCGGCACGCTCGGACTGACGCCGTCGACCGCCAGCATCGGCTTGCAGGCCGCCACCGGCGTGAGCAGCCGCGTGATCGGCTTCGCGGTCGGTGCAATCCTGATGGTGCTCGCGTTCCTGCCGTCGGTCACCGGATCGCTGATTTTGATGCCGCGGCCGGTGATGGGCGCCTCGCTCCTGTTTTCCGCCTGCTTCGTTCTGATCAGCGGGTTGCAGACCATCACCTCACGGATGCTCGACGCGCGGCGCACCATCGTCGTCGGTCTTGCCATCGCCAGCTCGATTGCGGCGGAAATTATTCCGAATTGGGCCTCGCACATTCCTTCCGCCCTCGAGCCGATCGTGAGCTCGTCGATCGTGCTCGGCACGATTGCTGCATTGCTGCTCAACGGCCTGTTTCGGTTGGGCCAACGCCAGCGGGTCACGCTCGCGCTGGATCCGGCCGCCCCCGACGCGCCCGCGCAAGTCGACCAGTTCTTCGACGCGGCCGGGCGCGGATGGGGCGCGCGCCCCGACGTCATGGTGCGCGTCGCCTTTGGGATCAAGCAGGCGATCGAGACCATTCGCGAGCATTGCGAGCCGCAGGGTCCGATCGTGGTCGAGGCGCACTTCGACGAATTCAATCTCGACGTGAAGATCACCTATCACGGGGAGCCGCTGGAATTGCCGGAGCAGCGGCCGTCCGAACGCGCTATCATGGAGACCGATGCAGGCTATCGGCAGCTCGCCGGATTTCTGCTCCGGCGCAATGCCGATCGCGTGCGCACCTCGACCAAAGACGGCGCCAGCGTGCTCGAGTTTCATTTCGAGCATTGAAGGCGAGGCGAAGCATAACGAGAAGCTCGATGAGGCGGAGGGATTTCCTCGCACTGGCCTCCGGTGCCGCCGGCGCGGCGGCGTGGCCGCTTGCTGCACGCGCGCAGCAGAGCGAGCGGGTGCGGCGCGTCGGCGTGCTGATGGCATTGGCGGCAAACGATCCTGAGGCGCAGTTGCGCGTCTCTGCATTGGAATCGGGGCTGCGGGAACTGGGCTGGGTCCAAGGGCGCAACATCCACCTAGACTATCGCTGGGCGCCGGGTGACGCGAGCGCGCTGCGGGCGCAGGCGGCTGAACTCGTCCGCAGCATGCCTGAGGTGGTCCTCGCCCACAGCACACCGGTGCTGGCGGCTTTGCGGCAGGACGGTCTCGCACTGCCGATCGTGTTCGTGCAGGTGACAGATCCGGTCGACGGCGGTTTCGTATCCAATTTCACCCGGCCAGGCGGTCATGTCACCGGCTTCACCAGTTTCGAGTTCAGCATCGGCAGCAAGTGGCTGGAGGCGCTCAAGCTGGTTGCGCCGACCGTGCAAAGGGTCGCGCTGATCTTCAATCCGGATACCGCGCCGTTCGCCGCAAAGTTCTGGCAGCCGGTCGAGAACGCGGCAGCATCCTTCGATGTCGCCCCGATGCGACTGCCGGTCCGCAGCGTCGCCGAGATCGAGCGTGCCCTCGCCGACTTCGCGCGCGAGGGTAACGCCGGGCTCATGGTGCTGCCGGATTCGAGTCTGATCTATCACCGCGAGCTGATCATCGCGCTGGCGGCGCGGCATCGCATGCCCACCGTCTATCCGTTTCGCGTCTTTGCCGCGAGCGGCGGCCTGATGTCCTACGGCAGCGACATCACCGACATCTATCACCGTGTCGCTGGCTATATCGATCGCATTCTCAAGGGCGCCGCGGTCGGCGATCTGCCGGTGCAGGCACCGGCGAAATTCGAGCTCGTCATCAATCTGAAAACCGCCATGGCACTCGGGCTTACCGTGCCTCCATTGTTGCTTGCCCGCGCCGACGAGGTGATCGAGTGAGGCGCCGCGAGTTCATCGCACTCATCGGCGGCACGGCAGCGGGCTTGCCATTCCCCGCGCGCGCGCAGCAGCGGGCGGCGAAGATCGCCCGCATCGGGATCATCGATGACGCGCCGATCTGGGACCACTTCCGCCAGGGGCTGCGCGAGGCGGGCTATATCGAGGGCCAGAACCTCGCCCTTGAATATCGGTTGGCACAGGGACAGCCCGATCGGCTCGCTGCCGGGGCGCGGGAACTCGCCAGCCTGCCTGTGGATATCATTGCCGTTTACGGCACCGCCGCCACGCGCGCCGCGCAGCAGGCAACGGCGACGATACCGATCGTGATGATTGCGATCGGCGATCCGGTTCGAGGCGGCTTGGTGCCCAGTCTCGCCAGACCGGGCGGGAACACGACCGGCAACACCATTCTCGGCACTGAGATGAGCGCCAAAAGGTTGCAGGTGCTCAAGGAGCTGATTCCGCAGCTCTCGCGGGTGGCGTTCCTCTGGAACTCAAACAACGGATCGCATCAGGCCTATTTGGAAGAGTGGCGCGCGCTGGCGCCCAAGCTTGGCTTGCATCTGATATTCGTCGATGTGCACAGCCCCGAGCAGTTTGAAACCGCATTGGCCGGCATGATGCGGCAACGCCCAGATGCGCTGAGCATTACTGCCGATCCGTTCCACATGGCGCACGTCGGGTGGATCATTGATTTCGCGGCCAAGCACCGGCTGCCCGCCATTTACATCGTGAAGGACAACGTAGCCGCGGGCGGGCTAATCTCGTATGGCCCGAGCATCAGCGATTTGTACCGCCGCGCTGCCGGCTACGTGCACAAGATCCTGCAAGGCACCAAACCCGCGGAACTGCCGGTCGAGCAGCCGGTCAAGTTCGAGCTGGTCGTCAATCTCAGGACCGCCAAGGCGATCGGACTGGAAATTCCCGCGAATCTGCTCGCACTGGCGGATGCGGTGGTGGAATGAGGGTGCGGGATAGGGCCGCACGAACAGGGACATGGCCGTTGGCATATGGCCGGCGGCTTGTGATAAACCTCCGCGCGGCGGGTGCACGATGCGTCGGAACCGCCGCGGGTCGCGTGCCTCCGGCAGGTGAGGGAAACGAATGAACGAGCGGCCAGGCGACCTCGCCGCGGCCACGCCGCTGGTGGCGGATGCGCCCAAGAGGCGCGGACGGCTGTTTCGCAAATACGTCGCGCTGATCCTCGCCGTGGTGTGCCTGGCGCTGCTCGCCAACGGCTTGTCGGAAATCTGGTTCTCCTACCAGGAGCACAAGGCTTCGCTGATCCGCATCCAGCGCGAGCAGGCGGAAGCGGCGGCGGCGAAGATCGGGCAATTCATCAAGGAGATCGAGAGTCAGGTCGGATGGACGACGCAGCTGCCCTGGTCTGCGGGCACCATCGACCAGCGTCGGTTCGACGGCCTGCGGCTGCTGCGCCAAGTACCGGCAATCACCGAACTGTCGCAGCTCGATGCGAGCGGAAGCGAGCAGTTGCGCGTCTCGCGGCTCGCCATGGACGTGGTGGCGAGCAAGGCCGACCTTTCCAAGGAGCCGAAATTCGCCGAGGCGGTCGCGCACAAGGTCTATTACGGGCCGGTCTACTTCCGGCGTGAATCCGAGCCGTACATGACGCTTGCCCTGGCGGGCACCCGCCGCGATGCCGGGGTGAGCGTTGCCGAAGTCAATCTCAAGCTGATCTGGGACGTCGTCTCGCAGATCAAGGTCGGCAATCGCGGACACGCCTATGTGGTGGATGCCAAAGGTCGGCTCATTGCGCATCCCGATATCAGTTTGGTGTTGCGCAATACCGATCTTTCGCGGCTTGCCCAAGTGCAGGCTGCGCGCGCCGCGGGCGCGGGCCAGGCCACGGAGCCGCTGCAGGTTGCCGAGGACGTGCAGGGCCGCAAGGTGCTCACCGCCTTTGCTCCTGTCGCCCCGTTGGGGTGGCTGGTGTTCGTGGAGCTACCGGTCGCCGAAGCTTATGCGCCGCTCTACACCACGATCGAGCGCTCGGGGATATTGCTGCTGGCGGCGCTTGCGCTCGCGCTGCTTTCCGGGCTGTTCCTGGCGCGCAGAATGATCGTTCCCATCCAGGCGCTGCGCGCGGGCGCCGCCCGCATCGGCAGCGGCGATCTGTCCCAGCGCATCGCGATCAAGACCGGCGACGAGCTGGAAACACTCGCCGACCAATTCAACGATATGGCCGGACGGCTGCAGGAATCGTACGCCGACCTGGAAAAGAGGGTGGAGCTCCGCACCCGCGAGCTAGCGACCCTTGGTGAGGTGAGCCAGACCGTCAACTCGACGCTCGAGTTGGAAACCGTCCTCTCCACCATCGTCGCCAAAGCGGTTCAACTCTCCGAGACCGATGCCGGCGCCATCTATGTCTACGATGAGCAAGGAGGGGACTTTACGCTGCGCGCCACCTACGGGATGAGCGAAGGATTTACCGCCGCCCTCACCGAGCATCGGCTCGACCTGGGCCATACCGCCGTCGGCCGGGCGGCGGATGATCGCGAGCCCGTGCAAATCCCGGATCTCAAGGATGAACCGCATTCGGCGCTCAGCGATATCGTTCTGCGCGAAGGCTACCGCGGGCTTCTGGTCGTGCCGCTGCTGCGCCCCGACCGTGTGGTGGGCGCACTCGTGGTGCGGCGCCGCGAGCCCGGCGAATTCGCCAAACGCACCATCGATCTGCTGCAGACCTTCGCGTCCCAATCGGTGATCGCGATTCAGAACGCGCGGCTGTTCCAGGAGGTCGAAGAGAAGGGTCGTCAGCTCGAGATCGCGAGTCAGCACAAATCGCAGTTCCTCGCCAATATGAGCCACGAATTGCGCACGCCGCTCAACGCGATCATCGGCCTCACCGAGATGATGACGGAACACTCCGCCCGTTTCGGTACGGACAAGGCGCTCGAGCCGCTGCGCCGCGTGCTGCGGGCCGGCCGGCACCTGTTGACGCTGATCAACGACATCCTCGACCTTTCCAAGATCGAGGCCGGCAAGCTCGAATTGAACGTGGAATCCGTGTCGATCGTGCCAATGATCGAGGAAGTCTCTGGCACCGGACGGCCGCTCGCCGAGCAGAACGGCAATCGGCTGATCGTCGAGTGCCCGGCCGATATCGGAGCGCTGCAAGCCGACCCGGTACGCCTGCGCCAGACCCTGCTCAATCTGCTGAGCAATGCCTGCAAGTTCACCAAGCAGGGCGTAGTCCGCTTGTCGGTGACCCGCATTAAAGATGCCGGTACGGCATGGCTCGACTTCAGCGTGGCGGATTCCGGAATCGGCATGACTCCGCAGCAGATGGAAAAGTTGTTTCAGGAATTCAGCCAGGCCGACTCGACGACCTCGCGGCAATTCGGAGGGACCGGGCTTGGGCTTGCGATCACGCGGCGACTCTGCCGCATGATGGGCGGCGACGTTACGGTGACGAGCGAACTGGACAAGGGCTCGACCTTCACCATCCGTCTTCCTGCCGAGGGAGTGCCAGCAGGCGTGCCGGCGGCGCAACCCGCGGCTCCGGAGCGGGCGCCAGTCGCCATGACGCGCAAAGGCGTGAACGGCAAGACTATCATGGTGGTCGACGACGATGCGACCGCGCGCGAACTGATCTCACGCTATCTGCTTGATGCAGGCTTCGAGGTAGCGTCTGCCTCGAGCGGCGTCGAGGCGCTCAAGATGGCGCGCGAGCTCAAACCGGTGGCGATCACGCTGGACGTGATCATGCCGGAGCTCGACGGCTGGACCGTGCTGTCCGCGCTCAAGGGCGATCCCGATCTCGCGTCGATTCCCGTGGTGATGGTGACCATCACCGACGAGAAACAGCGCGCGTTCGCGCTCGGCGCCACCGGCTACCTCCTCAAGCCGATTGACCGAACGAAGCTTATGAGTCTGCTGGCGCCGTGGCGCGCGCCCGCCGGGCCCACGCGCGTGCTGGTGGTCGAAGACGATCCGGATCAGCTGCACGCGATCGGAACGGCGCTCGCCCAGCCGAACTGGCAGGTGATCGAGGCGGCGAACGGCCGCGTCGCCCTCGACAAGATCAAACAATCCGTGCCGGACGTAATCCTTCTCGATCTGATGATGCCGGAGATGGACGGGTTCGAGTTCATGGCCAATCTGCAGGCGAATGGGGATTGGCAGCACATTCCCGTCTTCGTGGTCACCGCGCTCGACCTCAACGAGCGCGATCGCAGCCGCTTGAACGTCGGCATGGAGAAGATTCTCACCAAGGGCAATCTCAGCACCTGCGATCTCGTGTCGCGAATCAGAGCCGTCCTGCGCCAGCCCGCGGAGGCGCGAACGGCCGAGGTGGTGTCGTGACGCGTGTTCTCTATGTCGAGGACAATGAGGACAATGTCTATCTGCTCAAGATGCGCCTCGAGCTGATCGAGGGCTACGACATTGCGGTGGCGAAGGACGGCGGTGAGGCGATCGACCGCGTCAATTCCGATCCGCCCGATCTGATCCTGATGGATCTGAACCTGCCCGGCATCGACGGCTGGGAAGCCACGCGCCGCTTGAAGGCCGATGCGAAAACGAAAGCCATCCCGGTGATCGCGCTCACCGCCCATGCCATGGCCGGGGACCGCGAGAAGGCGCTGGCCGCAGGCTGCGAAGATTTCGACACCAAGCCGATCGATTTCGACCGACTGCTCGACAAGATGAAGCGGCTGCTGAACAGCTAGCGCCGATTAACAAACGGCAAACCGTTATTGTTGAGTCGAATATGGAACCGCAGGCTGCCTTCTCCCGGGTGCCGGAACGGCTAGCGAGCCCGCGAAGCGGGCGAGCCGGCTGAGGGGCCGCTTGCCAGCGTGCAAGGCTCCCTCACCCCGACCCTGCCCTCCGCTTTCGCGGGGTCGCGAGTCGCGCAATCTTCAACTCCGGAGCAACTCGCGTACCGCGCGACTCGCCTCGTCGATCGCGAGATGGGCATAGGCATCCCCGCCGGCATCGCTGTTGGCGATCGCCACGCGCCCGAACGGCTGGTGCGCGCGAACGATCGTATCTTCATAATCCTCACGGTCAAACAACGAGTTCGCGACATAGCCGTAACCGTGCGCCCAGCGATTGACCGTGATCGCGCCGATGTCGCGCGCACTGGAAAATCCGCCGGGGCCCAGCATGCGGTCTAGCTCGTCGCGGATGCGCGCCTCGAAATCGACGAACATCATATCGAGCAGCTTGGCAGTGCCGGCGCGGAACTGGGAACGCGCGTCGAGCCCGGAATTGGGCGCGCCCGGTACATGTTCGAGATGCAGGACGATGGGCTCCGCCGGATCGCGTGGATGGCGGTAGCCGCCGAGGCTTACCGGAAAGTCGAGGGCGACGCGGCTGTGGAACGACATCGGCGCGGCGATGTCGTGGACCTTGAGCCTGATCCAGGGCCGCCAATTCCGCACCAGCACGTTCGTGTACACGAGCGGCGCCTTGACGTTCTGCGCCAAGGCGGCGCGTTGCGGCTCCGGCAGATCCGGCACAATGTGCGGGATCATCATATGGAAACAGGCGAGCACGACGTGCTTGGCGGCGATGCGGTGCGCCGCTCCGGCGCGCACATAGCCGACGAGCACGTTGTCGCCGACCTCGCGCACGTCGACGCAGGTCGAATCGAGGCGAATGCGGATGCTGTGATCGGGCCGATCGAGCGCATCGTAGTCGAATGGAGCGAGGACGATGTCGTCCATGCCTTGACCGGCGCCGACGGCCGGCACGAGCGAGCGAACTAGCAGGCGGGCGAGCGACGCGTTGCCATCGGGGAAGTGGTAGATGTAGGGCTCTTTTCGTTCCGCCGCGCTTTCCGCGGGCAGACCGAGCCCGGCAAAACCGGGATACCCGAACTCACGCACGTCGGCGGCAGGAACCGCGTCGCAGCCGAGCGCGAAAAAGCCGAGGGTACGGCCCTGGAAACAGTTCGCCACCTCGGCGCTGCAGCCGCAAACCCTGGTGAGGTAATCGCGATAGCTCGTCATCTTGAGAAGCGCGCGCTTTTCTCCGGCTGAATGGCCGGAGAGGGGATCACGTTGGAAATCGTAGAGCGCAAGCAACTGCGCCTTGCTCGCCTGTGAAATCGGAAACGCCGCAACCAATTCGGCGAGCGACTGCGGACTGCCCTGGGCCGCTATGCGCATCGGATCGCCGGGGACCAGCACGTCGCGCCCGAATGCTTCCCGGCCGAAGAAAATGCCGCGCGCGAGACCAAGTGATGGATAGAGGTTGTGATCGAACGCGGTTTGGAACCGGCCGATATCCACACCGAGTTCGCGAAGCAGGTCTTTCGCGGTCTCGCTGTAGAGCGTGCGCGGAGATTGCATCGACTGGCTGCCGCCATAGCCGATGATGCGGCGGCCATCGAGCGAGAACTCGTTGCGCTTGGCGTGGCCGCCGAAGTCGTCGAGGTTATCGAGAATCAGAATGTGCGAATTGGCGCCGGCGGCACGGCGGAAGAACCAGGCGGCGGCAAGTCCGCTGATGCCGCCGCCAACGACCACGAGGTCGTAGCTCTCCTCGGCGTCGCCCAACCGAAAACGCTCGCCTGCGCGGGCGGTGCGATGCGCGACATCGAAGGAGCCGGGATGCTGACCGCGCAGTTCGGTCAAAGCGGGCGGGTAACGCGCTGGATCGGCGGCGATCTGCGCCGCCGGTGTCAGGCCGGAAGCAACGGTCAGCGCCATGCCGTTGAGGAAATCGCGGCGCGAAATCCGACGCATTGGACGTGCAATCCTCGACCTACGGCAGCCCAGGCACCGCAATCGGCCGCTCTGACTCTGCGATCGAGCGCGGTTGGCCGATCTGCTGCCTCATGGCCGCGCAGACCAATGCCGCATTATTGCACGCACTAGTGGATG
>Ga0209577_10004192_pt1 | contig 13571 bp, 13 predicted proteins | sample GraSoiAngelo_109_FD_185874 | JGI IMG/M metagenome (GOLD analysis project Ga0209577, IMG submission 185874) | Grasslands soil microbial communities from the Angelo Coastal Reserve, California, USA - 14_0903_12_20cm (SPAdes) (version 2) | ecosystem: Environmental > Terrestrial > Soil > Grasslands... | reverse complement strand
CATGTCAGTGGTGCGATCGAAGACCCAGCTCACCAGGGCCACGGCGAGGCCGGACAGGAGCATGGCGTCGTACCAGGGCACGAAACGGCGCCACCGGCTCGCCTCGTGGGGTGCACCGACCACGGCGAAAGCGTAGCTTCCCGACCCTGGCTTGGTGAGCGGTACCCGCCTGTTGTTCGCTCTGCGTGGGCGAACACGCCATGTAGGGGACACTCAGGCACTTAAAGTGGTGCTTGCACTACCCTCCGTGGTCCGGTATAGCTAGCTGCTGCAAGCAGTGGGGAGGCGAAGAACCCCGGGCAAGACTGGTCACTGCGCCCGGGTGGAGCCTCAGTGAAACCGGCCCCACTCCACATCGGCGCCCATAGGGCGTCGGAGAGAGAGGGGGGCGGGTCGATGACTCGCAGGAAGATGGCCGCGCGCACCGCGGCCGTAGTGTTCGGCATCACGCTGGCTGGGAGCACCGGCGGGTGGTGGCAGGTGGCCTTCGCCAATGGGGGCGGAGACTCGGGCCACTCGGCTGGTGACCACGGCAATGGCGGCGATCGCGGCAATGGTGCCGATCGCGGCAATGGTGGCAACAAGTCCGGGAAGAGCAGCCAGGCCAACGGCGGTGGCGACAAGGCCACCAAGGTCGGCCAGGCCAACGGCGGTAGCGACAAATCCAACAAGGGCGACAACGCCAACAAGGGTGGCGACCAGTCCAGCAAGGGCAACCAGAGCAATAGCGGCGGCGACAAGGCCACCAAGGTCAGCCAGGCGAGCAAGGGCGACGACCACAGCAACAGCGGTGGTGACAAGTCCAAGAAGGCCGACAAGGCCAACAACGCTGGCGACAAGTCCAACAAGGGTGACGACCACAGCAACAGCGGTGGCGACAAGTCCAAGGGCGACGACAAGTCCAACAAGGGCGACGACCACGGCAACAAGGACAACAAGGGCGACGACCACAGCAAGAAGGACGATGATCCGGCCGAGACCTGTGAGAGCGGCTCTGTCTCGCAGGCGAGCGTCGGAGAGCACGGCGACGGTCATGAGTCCGACAACGAGTCCGGCGACAACGAGCAAGGCGGCGAGAGCGAGAAGCCTTGCCCGACCCCGCCCGGCGACCCGGCGAGCAACCCGCCCAGCCACCCGCCGGCAACCGGCACGACGAGCACGCCTGCGCCCGTTGCCCAGGTGCTCGGGACGACCGCAGCGGTTCCCACGCCTGAGGTCCTCGGCCTGACGCTCGGGCCTGTGGCCACGGCCATCCCGTCGGGGACGCTTCCCCGCACCGGGGGCAACTTCGGCCTCATGGTCGTCACCGCCATGGCGATGATCGCGGGAGGCCTGGGCATCTGGGGCGCCTCGAAGCGGATGGGTGCGACGGCAGCCGTCCGCTCCTCCCAGAGCGATCGTCAGTCGTGACGGGCCGTGGAGGACGACCGGAGTGAGGATCCGGGGGCGTACACCAGGTCGCTAGGTGAGCGCCTCCGGGCCGTCCGCCGCCAACGCGGGCTCAGCCTGGAAGCCGTGGACCGAGCGTCCAAGCGAGAGTTCAAGGACAGCGCTCTCAGCGCCTACGAGCGGGGGGACCGGACCATCTCGGTCCCCCGGCTCCGGCGTCTGGCCGAGCTCTACGGAACGACCGTCGACGACCTCCTTCCCCCGATGGGGGAGTCCCGGGGGACGAAGGACGGAGACGACATCATCGACCTGAGGGGCTCGGACCGTCCGAGCCCCAGGCCGGTGGAGGCCATGGCCGAAGGGTCACCGGCGCGACGGATGGAGGAGCTGGCGGTGGCAGCCCAGGAGGTGGCCACCGACGCCAACCGCCTCTCGGCGGCGGCGGTGGCCCTCCTTGCCTCACTGGCCGGAAGCGCCTGGCCTGCTTGACCTGCTGAAATTGGCCACCGCGGCATCCCCTGTCGCATTACTATGCGGGCTCCCGTATAGTGAGGGACCATGGATGTCGGGGTGGTCGGCGCATCGGGCTACACCGGGGCTGAGCTGCTGCGCCTGTGTGCGGCTCACCCCGCCTTCGAGGTCAGGGTGGCGACGGCCGACACCCAGGCCGGCACCCGGGCCGCGGCCCTCTACCCGAGCCTGGCCGCCGCCTACCCCGGGCTGAAGTTCGCCCCCCTGGACCCGGCCGGGCTCGACGGCCTCGACCTGGCTTTCCTGGCCCTGCCCCACGGGGAGGCACAGCGCATCGTGCCCGACCTGCGCAAGCGCGTCGGGCGGATCGTGGATCTGTCCGCTGACTTTCGCCTGCGGGACCCCGGGCTCTATCCCACGTGGTACGGACACGAGCACGCCGCGCCGGAGCTGCTCTCCGAGTTCGCCTTCGGCATACCCGAGCTCTTCCGGGACGACGTGGCCGGAGCCGACCTGGTGGCCGCGGCCGGCTGTTACGTGACGGCCGCGGCCCTGGCCCTCGCCCCCTTCGTCCGGCTCGGGGTCATCGAACCGACCGGGGTGGTGGTGGACGCGGCCAGCGGCGTCTCCGGCGCCGGACGAGGGCTGAAGCACTCGACCCAGTTCGGCACGGCCAACGAGGACTTCGTGGCCTACGGGCTCCTCGACCACCGCCACACTCCGGAGATCGAGCAGGCCACCGGCGCCCAGGTGCTGTTCACCCCCCACCTGGCTCCGATGACCAGGGGGATCCTGGCCACCTGCTACGCCCGGCCCGCCTCGACCACCTCGGCCACCTCGACCGCGGGCCTTCTGGACGTCCTCCACGAGACCTACGACTCGGAGCCGTTCGTGGTCGTGGGGGAGGACCCGCCCTCGACCAAGGCGACCTATGGGTCGAACACGGCCCAGCTCACGGCCCGTTTCGACGAGCGCACGGGCTGGGTGCTGGTGCTGTGCGCCCTCGACAACCTGGTGAAGGGCGCCTCGGGACAGGCCGTGCAGTGCGCCAACCTGGCCTGCGGGCTGGAGGAGACGACGGGACTCCCCGCGGTGGGCGTGTACCCGTGAGCGTCACCCACGCCGCCGGCTTCGTCGCCTCCGGTGTCGGCTGTGGCGTCAAGCCCGATGGAGCCACCGACCTGGCCCTGGTGGCCACGGACGACGGCGTCCCCGTTCCCGCGGCCGGGGTCTTCACCTCCAACCTGGCCACCGCCGCGCCCGTGCAGGTGAGCAGGGCTCACCTGGCGGCGACGGAGGGACAAGCGGCCGCGGTGGTCCTCAACAGCGGAAACGCCAACGCGGCCACTGGTGCCTCGGGCAGGGCTGACGCCGAGCGCATGTGCGCGCTCACCGCGGCCGAGCTCGGTTGCACGGCCGACGACGTGCTGGTGTGCTCGACCGGGCTCATCGGCATACCCCTGCCCATGGGGCCGGTGCTGGCCGGGATCCCGCCCCTGGTGGCCGGCCGCGGTGTCAGCACCCAACACGGCGAGGCTGCGGCCAAGGCGATCATGACCACCGACACGCGGCCCAAGCTGACCGCGGCCACGTCCGATGAGGGCGGGTTCCGCATCGGGGGGATGGCCAAGGGCGCGGCCATGCTGGCGCCAAACATGGCGACCATGCTGGCCGTGCTCACCACCGACGCGGCCCTGGACCCCGCGACCCTGCACGCCGCCCTGGAGGCGGCCGTGTCCGAGTCCTTCAACGCCCTGTCCGTAGACGGGTGCACGTCGACCAACGACACGGTTCTCGTGCTGGCCGGCGGCCGGGCCGGGCGGGCCGACCGGGGACGGTTCGAGGAGCTCCTGGCCTCGTGCTGCGCCGACCTGGCCAGGCAGATGGCGGGCGACGCAGAGGGGGCGACCAAGGTCGTGACCGTGCGGGTCCAGGGCGCGAGCAGCGTGGAGGAGGCAAGGCGGGCGGCCCGCAAGGTGGCCGAGAGCCAGCTGGTCAAGTGCTCCCTCTACGGCGGCGACCCCTACTGGGGAAGAGTCGTGAGCGAGCTCGGGTCGGCCCAGGTCGCCTTCGACCCCGACCGGGTGTCGGTGGCCTACAACGGGGTGACGGTGTGCCGGGACGGGGTGGCGGCCCCGGGCCTGGACGAGGCCAAGCTGGCGGCCCAGATGCAGGAGCGGGAGATCGAGGTGGTGGCCGACCTGGGCCTGGGCGCCGGCGTGGCGACGATCCTCACCAACGACCTCAGCCACGCCTACATCGACGAGAACATGGGGACGTCGTGAGCGTGGAGACCCCGGAGACGGGCGTCCTCGACGCGGGGGCCAAGGCCGCGGTGCTGGCCGAAGCCCTCCCCTACATCCGCCGCTTCTGGGGCAAGGTCGTCGTCGTCAAGTACGGCGGCAACGCCATAGAGGACCCGCAGGGTCTGACCCTGTTCGCCCAGGACATCGTCCTCATGCGGTCGGTGGGCATGCGCCCGGTCGTGGTCCACGGCGGTGGTCCCCAGATCGGCGAGCTCATGACCCGGTTGGGCAAGGTCGCCGAGTTCCGTGACGGGCTGCGGGTCACCGACGCCGAGACCCTGGACATCGCCCGCATGGTGCTGGTGGGCAAGGTGAACCGCGACATCGTGGGCGCGGTCAACGTCCACGGACCCCTGGCCGTCGGGCTGTCGGGGGAGGACGCCGGTCTCATCCTGGTGTCGGCCCGCGACCCCGAGCTCGGCTTCGTGGGCGAGGTCCAGGCCGTGAACCCGACCATCGTCGAGCGGCTGCTGGCCCAGGAGCTGATCCCGGTGGTGGCCACCATCGGCAGCGACGAGGCCGGCCAGGCCTACAACGTCAACGCCGACGCGGTGGCGGGCGCGGTGGCGGCCGCGCTGAAGGCGGAGAAGCTGGTCTACCTCACCAACGTGGAGGGTGTGCGCCGGGAGCGGGACGACCCCGCCAGCCTCATCAGCACCACTTCCACCGAGGAGCTGGAGGAGCTTCTGACGGAGGGCCGGGTGGCCGAGGGGATGATCCCCAAGGTGGTGTCGTGCGTGCGGGCCGTGCGGGCCGGCGTGGGCCACGCCCACGTGCTCGACGGGCGCGTCCCCCACGCCCTGCTGCTGGAGGTCTTCACCCATGAAGGCGTGGGCACCATGGTGAGCCGGTGAGCCACCTCATGCCCACCTACCCGCCCCAGCCCGTCACCTTCGTGCGGGGCCAGGGGACCGAGCTCTTCGACGAGTCGGGCCGGCGCTACCTGGACTTCCTCTCGGGGCTGGCCGTGACCTCGCTGGGCCACGCCCACCCCGCGGTGGCCGAGGCCCTGAGCGAGCAGGCCCGCACCCTCCTGCACGTCTCCAACCTCTACGGGACCCGGCCCCAGCACGAGGTGGCGGGCACCCTCGACCGCCTCATCGGAGGCGGGGGCAAGGTCTTCTTCTGCAACTCGGGGGCGGAGGCCAACGAGTGCGCCATCAAGCTGGCCCGCAAATGGGGAGGCCGGGGTCGCCACGTGGTCGTGAGCGCCTACGGCTCCTTCCACGGCCGCACCCTGGCCACGCTCCACGCCACGGGCCAACCCCAGAAGCACGAGGCCTTCCAACCCCTGCCCGAGGGGTTCCGCCACGTGGCCTGGAACGACCTCGACGCCCTGGAAGCCGCCATGGACCCGTCGGTTGCCGCGGTCCTGCTCGAGCCCGTGCAGGGCGAGGGCGGCGTGAACCCGGCCAGCGCCGAGTACTTCCGGGGCGTGCGCCGCCTGTGCGACGAGCGCCAGGTGCTGTTCGTCGTGGACGAGGTCCAGACGGGGCTGGGGCGCACGGGCCGGTGGTTCGGCTTCCAGCACTTCGACGTGCGTCCCGACGTGGTGACCATGGCCAAGGCCCTGGGCAACGGCGTGCCCATCGGGGCCTGCTGGGCCCGGGCCGAGGTGGCCGACGCCTTCCGGCCCGGCGACCACGCCACGACCTTCGGAGGCCAGCCCCTGGCCACCGCCGCGGCCGCCGCCGTCCTCGCCACCATGGAGGCCGAGCGTCTCCCGGAGCGGGCCGCGGCGGCGGGGGAGCGCCTGTCCAAGGCGCTCGAGGCGCTCCCCGAGGTGGCGGGCGTGAGAGGGCTGGGCCTGCTGCTGGCCGCCTGCCTCACCGAGCCCGTGGCCAAGGACGTGGCCGCCGGTTGCCTGCAGGCGGGCCTGGTGCTCAACGCGGTCACCGACGACGCCCTGCGCCTGGCCCCGCCCCTCACCGTCTCCGACGCGGAGATCGACGAGGCGGTGGGCGTACTGGGCCGCGTGCTCAGCGAGCGCAGGCCGGTCACGCCCGGAGCCCACGGGTGACCCGTCACCTGCTCGAGGTCGACGAGCTCAGCCCCGCCGAGCTGGGCCGGATCCTGGACCTGGCCCAGGACCGCCGGCCCTCGCCCGTCCTGGCCGGCAGGACGGTGGCGCTGCTGTTCGAGAAGCCCTCGGCCCGCACCCGCAGCTCGTCCTCCGTGGCCGTGGTCCAGCTCGGTGGCCACCCCGTCGACATCGCCGGCTCCGAGGTGGGCCTCGACTCCCGGGAGACGGTGGAGGACGTGGCCCGCACCCTGGCCTGCTACCACGCCGCCGTGGGGGCCCGGGTGTTCGAGCACTCCAAGCTCGAGCGCATGGCCGCGGCCGTCGACGCATCGGGTTCACCCGTGCCGGTGGTGAACCTGCTCTCCGACCGGGGCCACCCGTGCCAGGCCCTGGCCGACCTGCTGACCCTGCGCCAGCACCTCGGGGCCGTGGCTGGCCGGACGCTCGCCTACGTGGGAGACGGCAACAACGTGTGCCGCTCGCTCGTCTTCGCCGCCGCCCTGGCCGGCTTGAGCATGCGGGTGGCGACGCCCGCGGGCTACGAGCTCGAGGAAGCCGACGTGAAGCGGGCGCTGGCGCTGGGCGCCGATCTGCTCATGACCACGGATCCGGCCGAGGCGGCGTCGGGCGCGGACGCGGTCTACACCGACGTGTGGGCGTCGATGGGCCAGGAGGACCAGGCCGAGCAACGGCGCCTCGCCTTTGCCCCCTTCACGGTGGACGAGGGTCTCATGGCCCGGGCCCGTCCCGATGCCGTGTTCCTGCACTGCCTCCCCGCCCACCGGGGCCAGGAGGTCAGCGCCGAGGTGATGGACGGGCCCCGCAGCCTGGTGTGGCAGCAGGCCACGAACCGCATGCACGCCATGAGGGGACTGCTCCTCTGGCTCATGGCCCAGCTGGAGGGCGCGGGCGCGGGCGGATGACGGCCAAGAACCAGCGTCAGCACCGCATCGTTCGGCTGCTCGAGCACCACGCCGTCACCAGCCAGGGTCAGCTGGTCGAGCTCCTGGCCGGCGAGGGGGTCATGGCGACGCAGGCGACGGTGTCGCGCGACCTCGACGACCTGGGCGCCATCAAGGTGCGGGTCCCGGGGGGGGAGACGGTTTACGCCATCCCCGAGATCGCCAAGGAGCGGATCGCGCCCGAGGACCACCTGCGCAGGGTGCTGGGAGACTGGGTGGTCGAGGTCGCCCACTCCGGCAACCTGGTGGTGCTGCGGACGCCGCCGGGCTCGGCCCACGTGGTGGGATCGGCCCTGGACCGCTCGGGGGTGGAGGGCATGATCGGAACGGTGGCGGGTGACGACACGATCCTGGTCGTGGCCGCGGGGGGCATGGGCGGGGCCGACCTGGCCAGGCAGCTGTCGGTCCTCGCCGGGCTGTAGACGCGTCGAGATGGTGGAGCGGGCGGGAGCGAGCGAGGAGAGATAGTGGCGAAGCGGGTTGTGCTGGCCTACAGCGGGGGACTGGACACCTCGGTGGCCGTGCGCTGGTTGGGCGAGGAGATGGGCGCCGAGGTGATCGCCGTGGCCGCCGACGTGGGCCAGGGCGGCGACTTCGAGGCCGTGCGCCAGCGGGCGCTGGCCGCGGGCGCCGTCGAGGCCGTGGTCGTGGACTGCCGGGAGGAGTTCGCCCGTGACTTCGTCGCCCCCGCCCTGCGTGCCAACGCCAGGTACGAGGGTAAGTACCCCCTGGTGTCCTCGCTGTCCCGGCCCCTCATCGCCAAGCACCTGGTGGCCGCGGCCCGCGAGCACGGGGCCGACGCCGTCGCCCACGGCTGCACCGGCAAGGGCAACGACCAGGTCCGCTTCGAGGTGTCGACGCGCGCCCTGGCCCCCGACCTGGAGACCATCGCCCCGGTGCGGACGTGGGGGCTCACCCGGGAGCAGTCCATCGAGTACGCCGCCCGCTTCGCCATACCCATCACCGTCACCAAGCAGAGCCCGTACTCGATCGACCAGAACCTGTGGGGCCGCACCATCGAGTGCGGTGTGCTCGAGGACCCCTGGGCCCAGCCCCCCGAGGAGGTGTTCGAGCTGACCCGGGCCACCTCCACGGCGCCGGTCGAGCTCGTGGTGCGCTTCGAGGAGGGCCTCCCCGTCGCCCTGGACGGCCGGCCCCTGCCGCTGCACGAGCTCATCGGCGAGGTCACCGATGTGGTGGGCTCCTACGGCTGGGGGCGGGTCGACATGCTCGAGAACCGCCGGGTCGGCATCAAGAGCCGCGAGGTGTACGAGTGTCCCGGCGCCCTGGCCCTGCTCATGGCCCACTCCGACCTGGAGGACCTGACCCTGGAGCGAGACCTGGCCCACGAGAAGGCCCGCCTGGAGCCCCGCTACGCCGAGCTCGTCTACGACGGGCTGTGGTACTCGCCCCTGAAGGAGGCCCTCGACGCCTTTGTGGCCGAGAGCCAGAGGTTCGTGTCGGGGGACGTGCGCCTGCGTTGCGAGGTCGGCGGCGCGTGCTTCGTCGCGGGGAGGCGCAGCGACGTCGGCCTCTACGACTACGGGCTGGCGACCTACGAGGCAGCGGACAGGTTCCGGCACGAGGACGCGGCCGGGTTCGTGCGCCTGTGGGGGCTCGGCGTGGAGACCTGGGCCGGCCGCCAGGCCAGGCGATGACGCTCTGGAAGGGCCGGTTCACCGACCGGCCGGCCCAGGAGCTGCTGGCCTTCACCGTCAGCCTCTCCTTCGACCAGCGCCTGGCCGCCGACGACGTGGTGGCCTCGCGCGCCCACGTCCGCGGCCTGGAGCGGGCCGGGGTGCTGTCCCGCGAGGAGACGCCCATTCTGCTCGCCGCCCTGGACCGGGTGGCCGAGGAGCTGGCGGAGGGCACCTTCGCCTTCGTCCCCGACGACGAGGACATCCACACGGCCATCGAGAGGCGCCTGACCGAGATCGCCGGGCCCCTGGGGGCCAAGCTGCACACGGGTCGCAGCCGCAACGACCAGGTGGTGACGGCCCTGCGCCTGTTCGCCCGCAGGGAGCTGCGGGTGGTGGGCAGGCAGGTGCTGGCCCTGCAGACGGTGCTGCTGGAGCGGGCCGAGGAGGCGGGTGACACCTACCTCCCCGGCTACACCCACCTGCAGCGGGCCCAGCCCGTGCTCCTGGCCCACCATCTCCTGGCCCACGGGTGGGCCCTGGCCCGCGACGTCGACCGCTTCCTCGACACGGTGGGCCGCCTCGACGTCAGCCCGCTCGGCGCGGGGGCGCTGGCCGGCTCGTCCCTGCCCCTGGACCCGGACCTCACCGCGGGCGAGCTCGGCTTCGCCAGCCGGTTCGAGAACTCCCTCGACGCCGTGAGCGACCGCGACTTCGTGGTCGAGGCCCTCTTCGACCTGGCCATGGTGGGGCTGCACCTCTCGCGCATGGGCGAGGAGGTGGTGCTGTGGACGAGCGACGAGTTCGGCTTCATGCGTCTGGACGACGCCTACGCCACCGGGTCCTCCATGCTGCCGCAGAAGAAGAACCCCGATGTGGCCGAGCTGACCAGGGCCAAGGCCGGGCGCCTTCTCGGTCACCTGACCGGGCTCATGGCCACGCTCAAGGGGCTGCCCCTCTCCTACAACCGGGACCTGCAGGAGGACAAGGAGCCCCTCTTCGACGCCCTCGACCAGGTGAGCCTGGCCCTGGCCGCGCTGCGAGGCGTGTACCGCACCGCCGGCTTCGACGGGGCCCGCATGCAGCAGGCCGCCGACGGGCCCGAGAGTGCGGCCGTGGACCTGGCCGAATGGATGGTGGGAAGGGGCGTCTCCTTCCGTGAGGCCCATGCCGTGGTCGCCTCCCTGGTGCGCGACTCCTTCGAGCGCAAGGTCCCCCTGGCCGAGCTGGTCGAGGCCCACCCCGACCTGGGGAGCGAGGCCTTGGCCTTGCTCGAGCCGGGAGTGGCCGTGACCAGGCGGACCTCGCCCGGCGGAGCCGGCCCCGAGCCCGTGGCGGTGCAGCTCAAGCACTTCCACCAGCGCCTGGAGATCGACGCCGAGCGCCTGCGGGATGGGTGAGGCGGCCCGGGACTCACGGGGCTATCGCCACCGCGTTTTCGTGCGCTACTCGGAGGCGGACCAGCAGGGCGTGGTCTTCAACTCGCACTACCTGGCCTACTGCGACGACGCCTTCGACCACTGGTTGCGCTCCCTGGGCTGGGGCTTCGGCGAGCACGAGTGGGACGTGGTGGTCCGCCGGGCCGAGATCGACTGGCACGGCCCCGCCCGCTACGCCGACAGCCTGGACATAGACGTGGCCGTGGCCCGCTGGGGCACGACCTCCTTCGACGTGCGCTACACGGGGGCGGTGGACGGCCGGCCCGTGTTCACCTGCACCGTCACCTACGTGGGGGTGCAGCTCGGGACCATGGACAAGACACCGATTCCCGCCGCCGTTCGCGCCGCCCTCGGGGGTGGATGACGACCGCTCCCCGCCGGACGGCGCGGGCCGGCGCCTTCGGACGCGCCCTGGCCCGCTCGTTCTACCGGCCCGACCCCAGGGAGGTCGCGCCACAGTTGCTCAACAAGCTGCTGGTGCGGGGTGAGCGGGCGGGACGCATCGTGGAGGTGGAGGCCTACTGCGGGGGCGAGGATCCCGGCAGCCATGCCTACCGGGGCCGGACCCAACGCAACGCCACCATGTTCGGGCGCCCGGGGTTGCTCTACGTGTACTTCACCTACGGGATGCACTGGTGCGCCAACACGGTGTGCGGCGGGGAGGGAGTGGGCACCGCGGTGCTGCTGCGCGCCCTGGCGCCGGTGGCGGGCGTGGAGGAGATGCGGGCGGCTCGGGCTCGGGCCCGGCGCGATCGCGACCTCTGCAGCGGGCCGGCCAAGCTGTGCCAGGCCTTCGGGCTCGACCGTGCCTACGACGGGGCCGACCTGGTGACGGGCAACCGGGGTGTCCTCGTCGTGGACGACGGAGTGGCGCCGCCCCCGGCACCGGCCAACGGTGTGCGCGTCGGCCTCTCGGCCGGGGCCGAGCATCCGTGGCGCTGGTGGGTCGCGGGTGACCCGAACCTGTCCCGCCCGGGGTGACGTCGGTGCCTGCGCCCGTCAGGCCAGCCGGGGCCGCCACGCCCCCGCGGCGCGGGGAGCCTGCTCGGGGGCGGGGGTGGCCACCCACGCCACCGCGGCGCCGACCGCCAGCAGCAGGCTCATGGCCACCCCGGTGAGGTGGCGCACGGCGACCGATGGGCCGCGCCTGGTGGTGAGCGTCGTCCTCCGGGCCGGTCCGGAGGCGGTGGCGACCACCGGGGTGGGGGCCTCGGGCAGCCGAGCCTGGGACGCGGGGTCGAGGGGAAGCGCGCTCTGGGTGTCGGGATCCATGGCCAACAGAAGGGTGTCGTGGGAGATGAGCGGTAGGGGAGCGGGAGCGGGCTGGCCCGCCCGCGTGGCGGCCGCCGGCGCCCGCTGGCCGGCCTGGCGTGAAGGGGTCCGGGGCGAGGCGGGCGTGACCGCCGATGGCGCCGCGGCGGTGGAGAAGGGCTGGCGGAAAAGCTCGGTCACCCAGAGGCGGTTGCCGGTCCAGATGACGCTCACCCCGATCTCGGTGAAGTTGGGGTTGAGGACGTTGGCCCGGTGTTCGGGGGAGGCCATGAAGGCGGCCTCGACCCGGGACGCGTCGGGGCCGGTGCCCACGTTCTCTCCGAGGAGCTGCCAGCCTTGGACCTCGTTGCCCACGTTGGGGTTGTGGTACAGGCGGGACTGGGCGGCCATGTCCTGGGAGTGGCGGCGGGCCACGGCCACCAGGTCTCCGGCCACGCGCAGGCCGGAGGAGCCCCGCTGGGCCCGCTCCTGGTTGGTGCCGGCGATGAAGGTGGACTCGGACGAGGAAGCGGCGTCGCCGTGGGCCGGCAGCCAGAAGGCGGTGATGGTGGGCAGGGCCACCCCGAACGCCACCGCTGCTGCCCGCAGGGCGCGGACGGTCCCCAGCCGCTTGCCCATCCGGCCCAGTCTGTCAGGCGGGCCATGACAGGGCCATGCTTCTGGGCTGGTCTTCTCGGCCTCACTGGCAACACCAGCAACAATGGCCACACTGGGCTCGAGGGCCCCGTTCCCCTTGGGTGCGGGCGGCCCCAGCGGGCCATGGGGACGGCGGCTGGCCACGAGGAAGGCCGTTTGACGGCGAGGTGGCGTTTCCGTATAGTGACAAGCCGCTCTAGGGCCGGGTGGCCTCGTCCCAGCCGAGTTGACTCGGCGGAGACGGGACGGGATCCGGCCGGCGGTAGCGAGCGGAGGAAGTGCGGGAGTCCCCGTAACCCTCCCCAGTGGTGACCCGGCACCTCCGCCTCGTCTGTGGCGCGTGCTTGCACCGAGTCGCTCCTTGAAAACGGAATAGAGAGAGCCAAAAGCCAGTGCGGGCAGTCCCGAGTTGTTACTCGGAGGCTGCAGAAGTCAATGCACTGAAACGGACAACCGTTTTTGTGCCAGTCGGCCCCAGGGGTCAGTGCCCCGAAAGGCCGGCTCTCCGATCGCATCGGCCCGGAAACGGGCCGGAACGATCTCGATGGAGAGTTTGATCCTGGCTCAGGACGAACGCTGGCGGCGTGCTTAACACATGCAAGTCGAACGGGGTCCATCCCGGGGCAACTCGGGTGAAGACCTAGTGGCGAACGGGTGCGTAACACGTGAGCAATCTGCCCCGAAGTTCGGGATAACACCGGGAAACCGGTGCTAATACCGGATGTCCCCACCGGGCCGCATGACCTGGTGAGGAAAGATTCATCGCTTCGGGAGGGGCTCGCGGCCTATCAGCTTGTTGGTGGGGTAACGGCCTACCAAGGCGTCGACGGGTAGCTGGTCTGAGAGGACGATCAGCCACACTGGGACTGAGACACGGCCCAGACTCCTACGGGAGGCAGCAGTGGGGAATCTTGCGCAATGGGCGAAAGCCTGACGCAGCAACGCCGCGTGCGGGATGACGGCCTTCGGGTTGTAAACCGCTTTCAGCAGGGACGAATCTGACGGTACCTGCAGAAGAAGCCCCGGCCAACTACGTGCCAGCAGCCGCGGTAATACGTAGGGGGCGAGCGTTGTCCGGATTCATTGGGCGTAAAGAGCTCGTAGGCGGCTTGGCAAGTCGGGTGTGAAACCTCCAGGCTCAACCTGGAGCTGCCACCCGATACTGCTATGGCTAGAGTCCGGTAGGGGCCCACGGAATTCCTGGTGTAGCGGTGAAATGCGCAGATATCAGGAGGAACACCGGTGGCGAAGGCGGTGGGCTGGGCCGGCACTGACGCTGAGGAGCGAAAGCGTGGGGAGCGAACAGGATTAGATACCCTGGTAGTCCACGCCGTAAACGTTGGGCACTAGGTGTGGGACCCTATCGACGGGTTCCGTGCCGCAGCTAACGCAATAAGTGCCCCGCCTGGGGAGTACGGCCGCAAGGCTAAAACTCA
>Ga0209577_10004191_pt1 | contig 13575 bp, 12 predicted proteins | sample GraSoiAngelo_109_FD_185874 | JGI IMG/M metagenome (GOLD analysis project Ga0209577, IMG submission 185874) | Grasslands soil microbial communities from the Angelo Coastal Reserve, California, USA - 14_0903_12_20cm (SPAdes) (version 2) | ecosystem: Environmental > Terrestrial > Soil > Grasslands... | reverse complement strand
CGCTCGCGATTACGGTTGTACCCAGAAGCAGCACGGACCCCGCGAGCAACATTGTCTTTCGCATGTTCTTTTAATAGACAACCCAAACCTTGGCGGCGTTCGTTTTAGACGGGAGTAGGCGCAAGGCCACTGCTCGGGATCGCGCCAGAATCGTTTTGATTGCCGAACGACAGAGGATCCGGACATAATGTCATCGACAGTTGAAACGAACACTTCTAGCCATCATTTTTGCTGTCCTGATCTCGCTGATGGTTGCGCCGCACAGAGGGGGCAATCTTCTGCGGTCTGAAGGCTATACACACGCACCGATTTTCGTGGCCAGTAAAGAGGTCGACGTAAAACAACTTGTCTGGCAGACGATCTTCCTAGCCGTCCTGTTGGCGGTGACCGTGAATCTGCAGCCGAGCCGAAAGTGAAAACGAACCACAGTTACGAAGTCCGCCCTCGCAAAGATCATCGCGGAGTCAATCTGATTTCCGACGCGCTGCCATTCGGTCGGCTGTGGTACGGCGAACCGACGCGATCAGTAATGCAATTGGACACGCCGAGCATCGCAGCCGGTCAGATCATGCCGTGATTCGAGTTTACGATGAAGCGGGCAACGTGATCAAAACGCACGAGCACGCTGGCGAGTTCAAAGAGTGGTGAAGGCTAAGGACGGTCCCGGCCAAAAAATCGATGCAACTATGACTGTGGCGGGCTGCGATTATTAGCTGCCTGCGAAATATGAGGGACTCTCTGGGTTGCAACTTGGGCGGCGCCGAGATCATGTCTTATATCCGGCGCCGCTCCCTGCCGAACTGATCTGAAACTCCCGGGTGGCGCGGTGAGGAATTTTCAGCGACCGCACTCTTAAGAATTTGCCTTAAGGCACACGCTCAATTTGCGCGCTGAATACGAAACATGGGATGGAGGAGATTCGCCTTGGCTAGACTTTATGAGGCCCAGGGCTCTGGCGTCTGTCAGGTGATCTCTTCCACATTTGCCGTAGCCGCAATCGCTGCTTCCAGCTCCAGAAACGCCGTCAGTTTCTCATCCGCACGCACAACGAAACGCTTCCCGTCGTCGCGGTGCGCGTCTACAATCCAGATCGTTCGCCGGTTGGAATTCGGACCGCACAGGCACGTGACGAACTGCTCACGCTGACTAGCGCTTTGGGCGAGACCGTCGCTTGCTTCCGCGCCGTTGCTCTGTGGCTGTTGGTGTGGGCTTCGGGCTCGGTGTGGGGACGAGTGTCGGTTCTGGGGTGGCCGTTGACTGTGGTACTGGGGTTGTCGACGCTGCAGGAATGCCAACGTAGGTATGAGATGGCAGTGCAGTCGTGGATTGCGTCCTTGTCTTACGTTGGAATTGCCCCATCAGGATACCCACAAGTGCCAGGAGAGCGCTTGCGGCTGCAATCCACTGGGTTCGAGCATGGCTTCGCCGGTCAATTTCCTGCTGTAACCTGGTCAGGTGAAGCGGAGCCGCCGTCTTATCGGCTGGCGCCAGATCCTGATATTGTACTTCTACGAAATATCTTTGGTATTCCCTAAGGTTGCGGAGCTTCAGAGTTCGTACCTTCCCATGTGAGTCGATCTCCGTTACTTTTTGCCAGAACTGGGCTGGGTCTGGGTCAGCCACGACACCCAGTTAAGGCCATGCAGCATCTAAAAACCAGCTTAAGTGTGCGAATTAAGCGAACAAAGCGAAAAGAGTGGGTCTATTCGGAGACTTTATTCGCTTTTTTCGCCGGTTTCCGCTGAGAAAAACCAGCGTTAAAGCGGAGCGCCGCCGGTGGCTTCGGTTCCGTAACTGACCATGTGTAACCCGTTAAAGAGACGCAGCGCTTCATCGATCTCCGCTTTGGAGGGCGTACCGCTTAAATACTTCGACGCTGAGTTCTGTCTTTGTCATTCCAGCCTCAGCGTGTCGAAGAGCTAGGAGGACCTTGTCAGCATTCCGGTCCCAGTAAACTGAATAATGCGTGAAACTGAGCCGCTTGAATCGAGAATGCGAATCTCACCAGAACGAAAGCACGCGCGGCCCGTAGCATAGTCGATAGCCTGTTCTTGATCTAAGAAAACTGGCTCGACGCCGGGCGCTTCAAAGCACTTCCAACCGTTTCGGAGGAGGGCGCGACTGGAAGCAGCTCCTTGTCGGACACCGAGGCGCTGCTGGTCAACGGGCATTCGCCTCCCTACAACACGCAGCACATCATCGACTACACAGGCCAAGCATTACACGTGCAGAACTGGAGGAACCGGGGAAGAAACCGGCTCAGCTTGCATACGCGTGGTCGCGCTCGTAGGCCCGAATTGCTCGACGCGTCTGACAGTCCCAGGATATCGTCAATGGACCCATGGTAATAACCGGCGCGAGCGAGCCGTTGCCGTAGTTCGGCTACTCTGAACCGGCTGCTGTCGCCGTATCAATAACCATTACCATATCGATAGTCATAGCCGTAGCCGTACGGGTCACCATTAATATCCGTACGGATAGCCCCAGCCCCACCACGGACCCCAGCCCCAACCCCACCACCATGGAAAGCCGAAGCCACCGATGAAGACGACGCGATTGTGAACATGATTAGGGTGTCCGTCATGATGATGGTGATCGAAATGATCATCGTGATGGTGAAAATCGCCGCCATGCCGGTTGACACCGCCCCGCATCCCCATTCCAGGGCGACCAGGCATCCCCATTCCAGGGCGACCAGGTATCCCCATTCCAGGGCGACCAGGCATCCCCATTCCAGGGCGACCAGCGAAGGAATGTCCGCCACTACCGTGGCCGCCACCGTGGGCGGCAGCTGTGACCAGTGGAGCAGTGAGCGTTGCCGCAAAAAAGCAACTCAAGAAAATTACAAGTTTTGAATTCTTCATAGGAAGTCGGGTTTCTAAACATTGAACCTCCACGGGTTCCCGAAAGTTGTGCTTTCTCGATCGCCGCGACGCACCGGAAAAGTAACGCCATCGTTACCTCCGCTGTGCTCGACGAGCCAACAGCGCAGAAGCAGCGTTTTTCATGCTATCGGCTGCTCCGCCTGAGTCGCCGCTTCCAATTCCACAAAAGCCATCAGCTTTTCATCCGCACGCACAAGGAAACGCTTTCCGCCGCGATGCGCATCTGCAATCCAGATCGTTCGCCTTTGGAATCAGTCGCTGAGACGCAGCCCCAACTCCAACCGGCTTTGCTGAGATTAATCCGATTGAAAATTATTTTATCGGGCTGGTGGGATTTGAACCCACGGCCTCCTGGTCCCGAACCAGGCGCTCTACCAAGCTGAGCCACAGCCCGAAAATAAATGGATTACCAGACCGGCGCCCTCTTACTTCGCGTATTTTAATCCAAATCGCAAGGGCCGGAGCCAAAGGCAATGCCGGCTCCCAGCGATCTAGTCCTCGAGGACTCGGAAGCCATGATCAAAATCCGCTGAAGACAGCGGACAATACAGCACGCAGCTTCAACGCTTGTGTTTAGCAGCGAAATTAAATAAAAGGCATTTTAAATAACGCGTTTGCAAATATGGCTGTTCAAACCGCTTTTCCGTCGATGCACTCCTCGACAGCAATCGTAGGCGTACTCATCGGCGTCGTGATTTTGTTCTTCGGACGAAGGCTGTTCTGGCTCTGCGTAGCCGCGGTCGGTTTCGCTGTCGGTGTGGAAATTGCCCCGCACATCATCCAAGAGCCGTCTTCGATCCTGGGATTAATCGTCGCTCTCGCTCTGGGCCTGCTCGGAGCGTTGCTCGCGATTTTCCTTCAGAAAGTTGCGATTGCTGTTCTTGGCTTTTTGGCGGGAGGCTATATCGCGGGCGCAATCGCCGCCGCGTTTTTTATTCATTCTGCGCAGTACTACACGATCATTTTTCTCGTGGGCGGGATCATCGGAGCTATTCTCCTGCTTGCGGTGTTTGATTGGGCTCTCATCGTCGTCTCCTCGCTAATCGGCGCGCATCTGATTCAAAGCGCTATTGTGCTGCCGCCGACCGGTTCGACACTCGTGTTCATCGGCCTCGCGATCCTGGGCATACTCGTGCAGGCGGCATGGTTCCGCAGAACCGCGGTATAGATCGGCCAATTTTTGCTGACAAATTGCCTACAATTTCAATAATCGATTTATGAGCTCACCCAAGAACTGGCCTGCGCGTCGCCAGCATTATTTTCGGTATTTTCGCAATCGGCCATCTCGTGCGATTGATCAATCAAGCCCAAGTAACCGTCAGAACGCTGACGATCCCAATGGGCCTAAGCTGGATCGCGCTGATCGTTGCCGCCATTCTTTGCATATGGCTGTGGCGGCTCTCATCACGAGCAGGCACGTGACGGCAAATGACGAAACCGTCAGCGGCGCGCACGGAGTGACGCGCCCTACCAAATTCAACGCAAGGCACGCGGAGCGGTAGGGCGGGCAGTCCTTTGCACGCCGTTCCCCCATCCTTCGTCGTCATTCTTTAAGCCAATCCGCTGGAACATCGACGTACGATCGATCCAGTTCCGCGACTGAGGCGCAGCCAAGAAGTTTAAGCGTGCGCACGAGGTCGGCGCGCAAAATGTCGATTGCTCGCGCAACCCCCGCACCGCCAGCCGCACCAAGTCCGTACGCGTAAGCGCGCCCAACCAGCACCGCGCGGGCGCCCAGGCACAGCGCCTTAACAATGTCGCCCCCTCGACGGACACCGCCATCCAGCAACACTTCAATGCGATCGCCCACGGCCGACACAACTTCGGGCAGAACGCACAGAGTCGGCGCCACGCCGTCGAGCTGGCGGCCGCCATGATTGGACACAACCAATGCATCTGCTCCGATATCCACTGCCCGGCGGGCGTCCTCTGCCGTATGAATGCCTTTGATGACGATTGGGCGATTCCATGCCTGACGAATCCATTTGAGGTCTTCCCAAGTCACGACGGATTGCTCGAGAGCCGCAGTGACATCGGCATAAAACATGGGACCTTTTCCCGGGATGACGACGTTTTCGAATTTCATCAAGCCGCCGTCTGCGAGAAACGCCACGAGCCAGCGAGGCCTAACGAGAATTTGATTAACAAACGGCAGCATCGCTCCGAGATTTCCGCTAAGAAGTTCCTTCGCGCCATTACGCAAGTCGCGTTCTCTAAAACCGGCGACCGGCGTGTCGATTGTGACAATGAGGGCCGAAAAACCTGCATTACGCGCACGCTCAATACCACCCAAAGCACAGTCGCGGCCGCCCACGAGATAGAGTTGATACCACATCGGTCCTCCCGAAGCCGCAGCGACGTCTTCCAAGCGGCAACCAGAAAGCGTCGAGAGCGCACAGATAATGCCCGCCTCGCCAGCGGCGCGCGCAGCTGCTTCTTCGCCACGTGGGTACATGAGCCGGCAACTTCCAACAGGCGCAAGAATCAGTGGCATCGTAACCTCCGTGCCCAGTACAGTCGTCCGCAGATCGCACACAGGCGTCGCGACGGCACAACGCGGCCGGAGTGTCACCGTCTCGAATGCGCGGCAGTTGGCGCGCAACGTCGATTCGTCCTCGGCGCCCCCATCGATGTAATCGAACACGACGCGAGGAAGTCGCCGTTTCGCCGCGCGCCGCAAATCTTCGATGTTCAAAACGCGCGGCGGCTCAACCGATTGACTAAGACGATTCATACTCGTCGCGAAAGTGATACATCACTTTCATTAACACCGGGCTTTAGCGCGGTGCAATCAAACATGAATGGTAACTCAGGCTTCCAGCCTGCCGGATGCAGCAATAGCTCGACAAGCAAGATGCATGTCCGACCAGACAGGCTGGAAGCCTGCGTTACTAGTGTCGGAAATGCCGGACCGCAGTGAAGATCATCGCCATCTTGCGATCGTTAGCGGCGGCGATCACTTCCTCGTCACGAACGGAGCCGCCAGGCTGAATCGCGCATGTTGCGCCGGCTTCGGCGGCGGCGATCAATCCGTCCGGGAACGGAAAAAAAGCGTCGCTCGCGACCGAACTGCCTTTGAGCGAAAGCCCAGCCTCGTTTGCTTTCCAAACTGCTATCCGCGACGCATCGACCCGCGACATTTGACCGGCGCCAATTCCAAGTGTCCGATCCCCTTTCGCGTATACGATTGCATTTGATTTCACATGTTTCACTACGCGCCAACCGAATAACATCGCGTTCAGTTCCGTCTTCGTCGGCCGCCTCTTCGTCACCACATTCGGTTTCATGGCGCCATCCATGTCCGCGTCTTGAACCAGCACACCGCCGCACACCGAGCGTAGATCAGTTGTGGGTCTTGCATCCTTTGCAGGCGTCAACAGCCGAATGAGCCGCAGATTTTTTTTCTTCTGCAGAATGGCGCGCGCTTCAATCTCGAACTCCGGCGCAATGATCACTTCGCTGAAAATTTCGCTGATCACTTTCGCCACCGCTTCGTTCAACGGCCGATTGCAGACGATAATGCCGCCGAAGGGCGCCTGCTTGTCGGTCGCAAACGCCTTCTCCCATGCCTTGCGCAGGTCCGGATCGGAACCGACGCCGCAGGGATTCGTATGCTTCAGGATCGCTACGGCCGGCTCTTCAAATTCGGCGATCAAATTGGTCGCCGCGCTGATGTCGAGAATGTTATTAAACGAAAGCTCCTTGCCCTGAAGCTTTTCGAAGTATCTGTCGAAATCGCCATAGAGCGCCGCATTCTGGTGCGGATTTTCGCCGTAACGCAAGCCCATCGCCAACGGAAGCGAAACTGAAAACGAGGCCTCGGTCCTCTGCTGGTTGTTTAAGAAATTGGCAATTATCCGATCGTATTCCGCTGTCCTGTTAAAGGCTTTGATGGCCAGGCGTTCGCGTAATTTCAACGTCGTTTCTCCCTCGTGTTTGCGCATGCTTTCGAGCACCGCGCCGTAGTCTGCGGGATCAACTACGACCGTAACCGATTCATAATTCTTCGCCGCGCTTCGAATCATCGATGGTCCGCCGATATCGATATTTTCGATCGCTTCGGCAAGAGTCACGTCCTGTCTGGCGATCGTGGCCTCGAAGGGATAAAGATTGACCGCCACCAGATCGATTGGATCAAAACCGCATTCACGCGCCTGCGCCTCGTGTTCTGCGTTGCCGCGCTTGTAGAGAAGTCCGCCATGCACCCGGGGGTGCAGGGTCTTCACACGGCCATCGAGCACTTCAGGAAATGCGGTGAAACTCGAGATCTCGCGCACCGGAATTTTTTCCTTTTTCAACAGCACCGCTGTGCCGCCTGTTGAAATGATATCCACCCCTTGCCTCTCGAGCGCATAGGCAAACGCGGCGACGCCGGTTTTGTCAGAAACGGAAATGAGTGCGCGGCGGATTTTCATGAAGAGGTTAATCGAGATTCGTTAAATCGTTACATCGATTCACGATTCACGAATTTCGATTCACGCAACGCGTCAACGTTCAAGAACGACGTTCTTGGCGACAGGATAAAGCACCGGGCAGCAGCCGATGGTTTCGCAAAACGCTTTACTGAAATGACTAAGGCTCGAGTAGCCGACTTCTGTCGCAGCCTCGGTGACGTTGTAACGTCCGGTGCGTAACAGCTCAGCAGCGCGTTCCATCCGAACGTTGCGCAGATATTGCGGAATAGTGAGACCGACTTCCCGCGAAAAGATCCTGCTCAAATAAAACGGACTGCAGCCCACCTCTTGCCCCAGCATTTCCAATGTCGGCGGGTTCGCCAGATCTCGTTTGAGGATCTCTTTCAAGCGTTCCACTCTCTCGCGGGCCAAACGTTTCTGGCGCATACAGAAAAATTCTGGATCCTTCGGCGCGAAGAAAAACTGCGCCATGAGCTCCAGTGCTTTGGCCTGGTACCAGAGGAGCTGCGCTGCTTTCGCAACGGGAGGCTCCGCGAGGTTCGCCGCCATGTTGCGTTGCTGCATGGTCATCGGACGCGCCGGCACGATTACGTTCTGTTCTCTGTCGCCAAAAACGATCCGCCGAATCTCCGGTTCAAGATCCGCTTCATCTTCCACCAACTGTTTTCGTAAATGCTTGCGCGAAAATTCGAGCGTGACGAATTGATGACGATCATGCGCGCGACGTGAGGCCGCCAGCGGTTTATCGGCGACAGCGTAATAGCCGCAATTGCCTGGAACATAATCGCTCCGTCTACCGCCGCCTTTTCCCACCGCCCCATGACCGCTGAGGTTCAGGCAAAACTCCAAGCTGTTGGGATGAAAGGTACGTCCCCAGTTAAACGGACGATCAATGCGAAAGTCGTGCCACTCGATCGCGACACCGATCTTGTCCACGTCGCCATATAATGGACGCCATCCGTCTCTGAGTTCGCGCCAGGCAGCTTGTTCCGCTGCGCAACCAGGATTCATGTTTGTCAAATTACGGGCGCAGATGCGTAGAATGCAAGGACGGTTTGTGTTCCCGCAAAGCACCGCGATCCCATTGTCCCAGTTTTGACGCAGCGTCATACGTGCTCTGCGCGAAGTCGAGAAGGACTTCATCCGGTTTTTCAGCCGTCCGTACGGCGTCGTACGGTAATATGAACTCGCGAAGCTTTGGCTCATAAAACGCTGCTGCCGGCTGGACCTTGGCTTCTGCAAATCCCGCCGGTTCAGGATACGCGTAGGAATAAAAAATCGCTGTCGGTGCAGCGGCGTTACCGGGCCAGAAACCGAGGCTGCTCACCTCCTGTGAGTAGGCCTCTCGTGTAATTGCATCGGGTAAATGCGGGATTCCTCCGGGGTGCGGCGGTGCCGGACGTCCAGAGAAACGGGTCACCGCCAGATCAAAGCTTCCCCAAAAGAAATGCACGGGACTGCATTTGCCACAAAATCGCGAGCGGAACTCCTTGAACACGCGATCGCTCTGCGCCAGAACGCGCCAGAATCGATTGGCCTGTTCGCGGTCGTAAGAGCGATGCTCTTCATCTTCATCGAACGGAATCGGATTTGCTATTTCATTAGGCAGCTTGTTGATCGTCATCGGTAAGTCGAGCTCGTCGAGATTCTTCATCACGGCGCGATAAAAGTCCGCAACAGAACGCGGCTTCAGTTCAATCGTTCGCAGATTGCCATCGCTCGTCTCAATGCGGAGTTGGTGTTCGATGAAATCAAAGTTGATCTCGAATGTGCGCGTGCCATGCGGAATCGGCGAAGTCGTGAGGCCGCGCGAAGTCAGGTAAAGCGTCACGTGCCATGAATGATTTGTCCATGGACTCAGCGTCAGGCGGATTTTGCCCACGATCTGAGTCCACATGTGCAGCGTTGCGGCGGTATCTTGCCAATCTGCAAATGGCAGAGCCGGCCAGGCATTGGATGCGTCATTCATTTTTCGCTCCCTACCCCCGGTTAATGAAATCTGAAAACGACCGCTTCACTCTCTCAAACATGTCTCGCGCTTCATCCTGCGTCCGATGGAAAGCATGCTTGATTTGCTTTTTGACGCCGCTGAAGGGGCCATGTTCCTCGTCGTTATCCTCATCGTTCTCCACGTCCTCCATGGTGGCACCGGCAAACATCCCCTCCGTTCGCCGGACAGTGCCGCGCGTCGCGCCGATATAGATCGTGCCGACAGGACGCAATGATCTGCTCTGCAGAGTCACAATCCACATCGGTTCGCCACGATCGTCCGTGCGCAAGATGTAATCGACCGTGGCAAAACTCATGTGCGACGCGTCTGCCGTATGACTCGCGACTGCGTAAGCTCCGCTTGAATCGATGTTTAAGCGCGAGATGTCAATCATCGCTCCTTCGGTAGATCCTGCCACGTCGGCCTGAGCCGTGCCGTCCGACGCAATGTTTCCATCAACAACTTCCACTTCCCGCACGCCTCCGCCCTGCGGATCTTCAAGAACAATTTTCCATTTCTCTGGCTGGGGGTTTCCCTTCGTACCGGTGATTGAGACAATTTGATGGAGCGCATCGCGACCGAATTCCCTGCCAACGACACGCAATGCTTCGTATGCGGTGGCGTTCTCGTCCGCCCATGCAGGCGCGGCTAAAAGCAAAAGCCCAATATACGCTCGCCACATCCAGCAAAATTGAACAGCGCTTTTAGCAAGTGTCCATCGGGTTTTTGGACGGCGGCCAGACATCCCTACAATTTAAGATTCGACTCACCCTTGAACCGGCGATGGAAATCTGCTCCCCTTTTCAAGAGCTGAGATGAAAAAAGCGAAAGTCGAATTCAGCAGTCACACCGCAAATCTCGCGTTACTGCGGAAATGCGTGCGCGATTTTCTCAATGGCTACTCATTCTCCGAGAAGGAGCGACTGCTGATGGTGCTGGGCGTGGACGAAGCGTGCACAAACGTAATCCGTTACGCATACCGGTTGCGCGACGACCAACCCATCTCATTGCAAATGGAGGGATTGCGCAAATGCGTGCGCATGCGGCTGCGAGACTATGGCGAAAAAGTTTTCCCGCACGAGATGAAAGGCCGCTCTCATGAGCTGATCAAACCAGGCGGCCTGGGCCTTCACCTGATTCGCAATGCTTTTGACCAGGTGCTTTACATTCACAAACGCCGCGGCACCGAGTTGGTGCTGACCAAGAATTTGGCATGAGGGGTGGTTCGTGATCCGTGAATCGGAATTGCGCCGCTCTTCGAATCGACTCGCGCTGCCGATGTAACGATGTAACGATTCACAATTTCGATGAAACCGCCGGAGCCAGATACTGCATTTGAAATTTCGTTGCGGCCACCGGCATTCAGCGAGTTCACCGGCCAGGTAAAAGTGCGCGAACGGCTGGAGTTGATGGTGGAAGCGGCGAAAAAACGCGGCGACGTGCTCGAGCACATCCTTTTGAGCGGACCGTCCGGACTTGGCAAGACCACCCTTGCCTACATCATCGCCAATGCGATGGGGGTGAACATCAAAAACACCAGCGGCCCTGTCATTGAAAAAGCTGGTGAACTCGCAGGCCTTCTCACCAGCCTGGAAAAAGGCGATGCGCTCTTCATTGACGAGATTCACCGACTGCAACCGGCCATTGAAGAATATCTCTACCCCGCGATGGAAGATTACCGGCTCGACATCATCATTGACCAGGGACCGCAGGCGCGCAGTCTGCGTCTCAATTTACCAAAGTTTACATTGGTCGGCGCGACCACGCGCGCGGGAATGGTAAGCGCGCCGCTGCGTTCCCGTTTCGGCATGACCGCGCGGCTCGATTACTATCACGCCGAGGAAATGCAGAAGATCATCGTCCGCAGTGCAAACTTGTTAGGCGTGGAGATCGACCCAGCGGGCGCGGTGGAGATTGCGGCGCGGTCACGCGGAACACCGCGGACGGCCAACAATCTGTTGCGTTGGGTTCGCGATTACGTGCAGGTGAAAGCTGAAGGCAAAATCACTGCCGAACTCGCAGATCGCGCCCTCGCTATGCTGGAGATCGATCGCGACGGGTTCGATCAATGGGACAAACGGATCATTGAAACGTTGATTCACAAATTCAACGGCGGTCCGGTTGGTCTGAATTCGCTCGCGGTCGCGATTGGCGAAGAAGCAGGCACGATTGAGGAAGTAAACGAGCCGTATTTGATCATGGAAGGCTACATCAAACGCACGCCGCAAGGGCGCGTTGCCACAGCGAACGCGTATCGCAAGCTGGGCCTCAAACCGCCGGGAGGAGCGCAAACGGAATTGTTCTCGGAGCGTTGAAGCGGTAAAGCGTGGAAGCGGTAGGGCGCGTCACTCCTGTGCGCGCCGTTTCATGCGGCGGGCAGAGGACTGCCCGCCCTACCTTGATCGGCGTCCACCGCGGCGGACGCCCTACAATGATCGCACAGAACAAAATAACCTCTGCCCTCTCCGTGATCTCTGTGGTTAATTTATGACCGGAATGCAACTAACGGCCGATTTCTTCCAGCAAACCTCAAAGGTTTTCACCGTCTCCGAGCTGACGCGAAGTATCCGCGGCACGCTCGAGGCAAAATTCGATGCGATTTGGGTGCAGGGAGAGATCTCAAATTACAAACAGCACGCGAGCGGTCATCAGTATTTCACGCTGAAAGACCAGCGCGCCCAGATCGCATGCGTGATTTGGCGCGACGCCATGGCACCGCTGCGACAACCGCTCGTCGATGGAGTGCAGGTGCAGGTTTACGGCACCGTCACAGTTTTCGAAGCGCGCGGGCAGTATCAGCTCAACGTCCAAATTCTTCAGCCGCGCGGACTCGGCCTCCTCCAAGCGAAATTTGAAGCGCTGAAACGCAAACTTGAGGCGGAAGGATTATTTGCGTCGGAACGAAAACGGCCGTTGCCAAAGTTCCCGCAACGAATCGGAATTGTGACTTCGCCCAGCGGTGCAGCCGTCCGCGACATGCTGAACGTGCTGCGGCGCCGCGCGCCGTGGTTGCACATCCTCATCAATCCGGTGCGCGTCCAGGGAACCGGTGCGGCTCAAGAAATCGCTGTGGCTACTCGCGAGCTTGCAGGGCCTAACGAGCGGTTTGCTCCTCTCGATGTTATTGTGATCACGCGCGGCGGCGGCAGCATCGAAGACCTGTGGGAGTTCAATGAAGAAATCGTCGCGCGCGCAATATTCCATTCTGACGTGCCGATAGTGTCGGCAGTCGGTCACGAGATCGATTTCACCATTTGCGATTTCGTTGCGGACCTGCGCGCACCTACACCGAGTGCTGCCGCGGAATTGATTGTTCCTGACGTCATCGATCTTCGGCAACAGACCGAACGCTGCGCGCGCGCGCTGGGACGCCAGTTGCTGGATCGCGTCCGTGACGCGCAACAGCGGCTCGATCACGCACGCGAGATGTTGCAACGCTGTCTTGCGCATAAGATCGACGCGTACAAGCGCGCCCTCCTGCATGCTCTTCGCGTGTTGCAGGCGCGCAGTCCCGTGCGCGAGCTCATGATACGGAGCAACCGTTTCGCCGATCTGCGTCGGCGATTGGTCGCCTGCCCCGACCGGTTAATCGAAAACGCAAAACAGCGATTCTACCAAATCGAAGGTATTTTGCGCGTGCTCGGTCCGGACGCGACACTGGGCCGCGGATACAGTATTACGTTGGACGAGCGCGGCACAATCGTCCGCACGGTCCTAGCTGTCCGCACAAAGATGAAAATCCGTACCCGCGTCAGCGACGGCGAATTTGGCTCGGAGATTCTGTAGCGGCACGGAGAAGCAGACCACCGCGGATTACGCGGATTTCACGGATAAGAACCGGAACTCGAATCACGAATCAACACGAGGTAAGGCAGCAACCGTTTAGAAAAACCTAGTGTTCATTTGTGTCCATTCGTGGTTAACCTTGGTCCATGTCATTGATTGATTTCATTCGCACCATGCCAGACGTCGGCGACGGCCGGATCATGTCGCGCAGGATCAGACCAGTAACAAAGCAGCAATGACGCGTAAGCTAAGGACACCGAGAGTGTGCCCAGTCTGCGGCGAAGATGTTCCTCGCACGGCGTCGGCATGTCCAGAGTGTGGAGCAGACCATACTTCGGGCTGGCGAGAAAATGCCGAGACATACGATGCCGTGGGTTTATCGGACGAGGACTTCAGCTACGAAGAGTTCGTTAAACAGGAGTTTGGATCATCTCGAAGACCGGCGATCAAAACAGTTTGGTGGATCACTGCAATCCTGCTTGTTGCTGCCTTTATCGCG
>Ga0209577_10004190_pt1 | contig 13575 bp, 15 predicted proteins | sample GraSoiAngelo_109_FD_185874 | JGI IMG/M metagenome (GOLD analysis project Ga0209577, IMG submission 185874) | Grasslands soil microbial communities from the Angelo Coastal Reserve, California, USA - 14_0903_12_20cm (SPAdes) (version 2) | ecosystem: Environmental > Terrestrial > Soil > Grasslands... | reverse complement strand
GACCCGTCGACGGGCCTGGTCGACTTCCCCGCCGAGCGTGAGGGTGAGCCCGTCTTCCTCTGCTGGCGGATGGACGAGGACGAGGTCGCCCACTGGCACGACCGCGACAGCGGCTTCGCGGGCCGCCAGCCGCTCTAGCTCTCAGCGGCGACGCCGGCGGCGCCCGACCCGCAGCGGCTCGACCGGTTTGCCGCCGAGCTCGGCGACCACATCACCGGTCTCCACGTCGACGGCGGCGCCGGGACCGCCCTCGTCGAGCCGCCCGGTGAGCCGGTTGAAGGCGGACAGGGCGGTGGGGATGAGAGGCGCTCCGGGCGCGATCGGAAGCCCCTCCCGCGGCCGTCCCAGGGGACCGGGCAGTCGCAGTGCCGAGGCCGCGTCCTCGACGACCGGCGCCGGCAGCCGGAGCGCCGGCACGGTGTCGTCGGGAAGGGGAGCTGCTTGCTGGTTCATCACCGTGGCTCTGCCGCGTCTGCGGCTCAGGTCGGGGTCACCGTCGCCCCGGTCACCTCACAGCGCAAAAGGTCGTCCACCGTCTCCCGCCGGCGCACCAGACGTGCGCTTCCATTGTGGACAAAGACGACCGCGGGACGCAGGCCCGCATTGTAGTTCGACGCCATGGACAACGTGTAGGCGCCCGCCGCAGGTACGGCGAGAACGTCGCCGGCCCGCAGCTCGGGCATTGGACAGTCGCGAACCAGCACATCGGTGGACTCGCAATACCGTCCTGCGATGGTCACCGTCTCGACCGGCGCCGCCTCGGGGTCGCGCACACGCAGCGGCTGGTATCGCGCCCCGTAGAGCTCGGGACGGATGTTGTCCGCCATGCCGCCGTCCACGCTCACGTAGGTGCGCACCCCCGGGATGTGCTTGCGCGCGCCGACGGTGTAGAGCGCCACGCCGGCCGGTCCCACCACGCTCCGCCCCGGCTCCACGTGCAGCGCGGGGAGCCGCAGGCCACGTGCGGAGAAGCTGCGCTCGACCGATTCGGTCAGAACCTTCAGGAACTCGGAGACCGGCGGCGGCGTCTCCGCGGCGGTGTGCGCGATGCCCAGGCCCCCGCCGGCGCTCACCGTCCGGGTCTCGAAGCCGAGCTCATCTCGCGCGGCGGCGGCGAACTCTGCGAGTGCGTCCACCGCCGCGGCGTGACTGTGCAGCTCGAGGATCTGCGAGCCGATGTGCATGTGCAGTCCGCATACGTCGAGGGCGGCCACGCCGAGGGCCCGGCGCAGCGCCGCCATCGCCTGCCCGCCGGCCACCCCGAAGCCGAACTTGCTGTCCACCTGCCCGGTGCTGATGTGCGCGTGGGTGTCGGGTCGGACCCCCGGTGAGACCCGGAGCAGTGCGCGCACCCGGGCCCCGTCGGTGCGCCCGGCGAGCAGCTCGAGCTCGTGCTCGGAGTCGACGACGAGGTGGCCGATGCCCGCGGCGAGCGCCGCGTCGAGCTCGGCCGCCGACTTGTTGTTGCCGGGGAAGGCGATCCGGCCGGCGGCGAGCCCGCCGCGGACCGCGATCTCCAGCTCCGCGCCGCTCACCACGTCGGCGCCGCAGTCCTCCTCGACGAGGATGGCCACCATCGCCGGGGAGAGGTACGCCTTGGCGCTGTAGAGCACGTCGCCGCCGGCCGGCCAGCGCCGCAGGCCTTCGCGGTAGGCGCGCAGCCGGCCGCGGATGGTCGCCTCGTCGAAGACGTACAGCGGGGTGCCGAAGCGCTGCGCGAGCTCGAGCAGGTCGCACCCTCCGACGCTGAGGTTTCCGGCGGAGGAACGCCCCGCGGTGTCAGGCAGCATGCGCCCCATCATCGACGTTCACGGGCGGATGCCGCTGCTCCGGAACTCCGGTACACTGGCCTCGCGTCTCCGGCCACGGCCCGCACCGCTCTCTCCACCGACGCTGCGGGAGCGGTCGTGGTACTCCATGAAAAGGAGGGACCTGCCCATGCCCGATTCGAGTACCACCTCCGTCCCGACCAGCGCCACGGTGAGCAGCTGACCGCCGGGAGTTCATCAGAACAGGAGGCGCAGACAGCCGCAACTTCCAGAGGCGGCTCTCTCACCTTTGGCGTCATTCAGGGGTGCCGGGGAAACCCGGCACCCTTTGTCGTTGAGGACACACCGCGGCTGTCGGATCAGCCGTGGATCGCGGTCGTGACCTGTGCCTCGCGGGTGGCGACCGAGGGCGCGGGGACGAGCTCATCGCGCTCGATCCAGCCGACGGTTCCGCTGGCGGTGCGCACCTGGGTGAAGGCGCCGCTGTGGCCGAGCGAGAACAGCGGCGTGGCGGTGAGCACCGCCTCGCCGCGGGCGGCGCTGAACCGGGGCGCGTCGTAGAGCTGGTAGGGAGTGCCCGCCCACGACGCCACCAGGGTCACCGGGCCGTCGGGGAAGTGGCGGTCACGGTAGATGGTGCGGCGGTCACGGTTGCCGCGGGTGAGGAGCTGGACGAGCTGGAGCCCGCGGGGCACGGCCCCCCGGCCGGCGCTCGCCTCGACCGCGACCTCGGTGCCGGTCTCGCCGAGGTGGGCGGTGCAGGTCACCCAGCGGGGGTTGCGCACCCTCTTCGACCACTGACCGAAGAAGCCCTTGCGCTCCGCCTCGACGGCGCGGGCGCTGTCGGGCCCGGTCACCTCGTAGCGGAACGGCGGGGTGCCGATCATCTGCTCCATGACCGCGAAGACCTCGCGGGGCGGCGCCGCGGCCACGAACTTCCAGCTGTGCTCGCGGGGCGCGAGGTGGCGCGGTTCCGACGTCCTGGCCATGGCGGGGATTGTACGGATCGGCCGCCGCCGACCCCGCGCCGGGCGTACGGATGTTCGATCGGAACCGGGGATCAGGTCAGGAGCGGGCGGCCGCGCAGCGCGATCCGCTCGGCGACGCGGGGCAGGGGACCCAGGCGCGGCCAGAGCGGTGCGTCCTGGCAGCGGAGGTGGCGGAGCACCTCGCCGTTCCACCGGCGCTTGAACTCGTAGTAGCCGGCGCCGGGGGCGGTCGGGTCCTCGTGGTTGGGCACGCCCCACATGTCGTAGAGGCGGCAGCCGTGGGCGATGCCCCACTCGATCGCCCGCCAGTGGAGCAGGTAGGTCGGCTGCAGGTCCGAGTGCTCGAGGGTCGAGCCGCCGAACAGGTAGATCAGCCGGGGGCCGGCGGCGACCGCGACCATCCCCGAGACCGGGGTCCCGCCGACCCGGGCGATGAGGGTCGCGACCGGGCAGCTCCGGGGCAGATGGCGGAGCACCGAGCGGTGGTAGGCGAGATCGCGGGCCACGAAGCCGTTGCGGCGGGCGGTGGCGAGGAGCAGCGGGTGGAAGAGGTCGGCGGCCGCGGGGTCGTGGTGGACCTCGACGCTCACCCCACCGGCCCGGGCACGGCGGATGTGACGGCGGGTGCTCGCCTTCACCCGCTCGAGCACCGCTCCGGGCCCGCCCGCGAGGTCGACGGCGTAGGTGAGGCGGTGCTGGACGTCGTAGGGACTGTCGCGCAGCCCGGTCGATGCGCGGACGGCCGCGGTGTGGGGATCGCCGGCGCCCCACTCGGGGTCGAGCTTGAACACCAGGGCGCGGCGGCGGCGGGCGAGCTGGGTCGCCGCCTCGATGAGCGCGACCGCAGGCGCCACCCCCGCCTCCCCGGCGGCGACGGCGGGGCCGCGCGGAGCGTAGGCGAAGCCCACCGCACCTCCCGGCCCGGGGCGGGTGAGCAGCTGGAGCACCCCGGCGACCCCGCCGGCGCCGGCGCTCGCGAGGAGGCGGTCGACCCGCCATCCGTGCTCACGCTTGAGCTCCCCCCACGCCCAGCTCTGCAGCAGCACCCCTCCCGCCGCCCCCAGCACGAAGCCGTCCCAGGGCTCGCGGTCCCCCTCCCCGGCGGCGATGACCTGCGGCTCCGAGCTGGCAGGAGAGAGAAGCCGGGCCATCACCCCATTCAAACCGACGGCCCCGCCGGGGCGCACAGCCCCGCCCACCACCTATGGTTCCCGGCGTGCCAGCCCCCCATAAAGCCGCGCGCAGCGCTCCACCCACGCCCTCGCCCCTCGGATCCAGGGACGAAAAGGGCGCGAACGCGCCCGTCGGCCGGGAGTCCGGCCGGGGAGGGGGCGCCCCTCGGCATCGGGCAAGCGCCAGCGCAGCCCGATGTCTTTGGGGCGAACGGGGGAGGGGTACCCTTCCCCGAGTCCAAACCGCCCCCAAGAGCTACGGTCGCGTCCATCGCATCAAGAATCCCTAGTGGACGCGAACACCCTGCTCACCTACGGCTTTCTCGCCGTGGTCGCCCTCGTCGCCCAGGCCGCCGACCGGCGGTGCACCGACCCCGCCGCCCCGGCCCGTCCGCGGGGCACCCTCGGCCTCCAGGACGTCGCCCGGCTGCTCGTCGTCTTCGTCGTCATCTACGCGATGCTCCTGGGCGGCACCGAGATCGCCGACCGGGGGAGGGGCGGCGGCAGCGTCGTCGACGGCGCGCTCCAGATCGTCGCGGGCGGGATCTCGCTGGCGCTGATCCTCACCGGCTGGGACCGCATCCCCGGGCTGCGCGGGCTGCGGCCGCGGGCGCCGATCTCCTGGCTCGCCCTCGCCCTCCTCCTCCTCGCCCTGGCGCACAACCTCGCGCCCACCAGCGGCTCCTCCTCGGTCGCGGACACGGTGGCCAAGCCGCAGACCACCACCGACCTCGTGACCGGCCAGGTGCCGTTCGTCATGCTCGCCCTCGCCTCGGTCGGCCCCGGGGTCCGCCGCTCCGGCCGCCAGACCCTCGAGCGCCTCGGGCTGCTGCCCCTGCGCCCCTGGTGGTGGGTCGTGGGGATCGCCGTCGGGATCGTGGTGGTCAAGGGCGGGACGCATGTCTACGATCTGGTGAACCTGCTAACCCCCGCCGACTGCCGGGCACAGCAGGAGAAGGTGTTCCAGCATCTCGCCGGCCCGGCCCGTCACTGGTACGCCCAGGTCGCCATCGGCGTCGCGGCGGGGACGGGAGAGGAGCTGCTCTTCCGGGGAGCGCTCCAGCCACGAGTGGGGATCCTGCTCGCCTCACTCCTGTGGGCCAGCTTCCACCTCCAGTACACGTGTCACGGGCTGCCCTCGGCGTCGAACCTCTACATCCTCGTCCTGGGGCTCATCTTCGGGGTCCTGCGCAAGCGCTTCGGCCTCGGCTCCGCGATCGCCGCCCACATCGCCTACGACAGCACCATCCTCCTCGGCTTCTAGGGGGATCCGGTAGGCGCTGCACATGGCGAGGAAGCGCTCGAGGGTGTGCTCGTCGAGGAGCGCGCGGTGGCGGGCGACGAGGGGGACGACGATCTCCCGCAGCGCCCGTCCCCTCGCCATCCACTGGAGGTAGCTGCGACCGCCGTGGTGGTAGGGGCCGTAGAGGACACTGCCGGCAACGGTGCGTTCGAGCCAGCGGAAGAGGCCCTCGTGGCGGGTGTGCATGCGCAGGGTCACCTGGGGCTGGCGACCGTCGCCGCCGAAGTGGCCCTCGCCGACGAGCAGGCCGAGGAGATACCCGGTGTCGAGGTCGGAGAGCTGTTTCACCGTCAAGATTCCCGTGAAACGTTCCGGGCCCCGGAGTTGTTTCACCGTCAGGATTCCCGTGAAACACTCCCTCCCCACGAACGCCACGGCGCCGCCTCCGCCCCCGACGCGCGGCGCATAATCGATCGTCGTGCCCACGAGGATCATCGCCGTCGCCAACCAGAAGGGTGGTGTCGGCAAGACCACGACGACGATCAACCTCGGGGCCGCCCTCGCCGACCTCGGCCACCGCGTCCTGCTGGTCGACTGCGACCCCCAGGCGAACGCCACCTCCGGCCTCGGCGTCAGCGCCGACGACGTCGCCGCGAGCATCTACGACGTGGTCGTCCTCGGCCGACCCCTCGCCGATGCACGGATGCCGACCCAGGTCCCCAACCTGGACCTCATCCCCTCGACCATCGCCCTCGCCGGAGCGGAGATCGAGCTCGTGGGGCTCGCCCGGCGCGAGATGCGGCTGCGCTATGCGCTCGAGGCGCTCGACGGCCACAGCGACGACTACCTCCTCCTCGACTGCCCCCCCAGCCTGGGCCTGCTCACCGTCAACGCCGTGGTCGCCGCCCATTCCCTGCTCGTCCCCATCCAGTGCGAGTACTACGCCCTCGAGGGGCTCGGGCTGATCACCCACACCCTCGACCTGCTCCGCCGCGAGCTCAACCCCAGCCTGGTGGTCGAGGGCGTCGTGCTCACCCTCCACGACCCTCGCCTCACCCTCTCGACCCAGGTCGTCGAGGAGGTGCGCAAGCGCTTCCCCGAGGAGACGATGGACACCATCGTCCCTCGCAACGTCCGGCTCAGCGAGGCGCCGAGCCACGGACTGCCGATCAGCCGCTACGACCCGACCTGCAAGGGCGCGGTGGCCTACGGCCTGCTCGCCCGCGAGCTCCACGACCGGGTCCAGCGGCGACACCGCACCCTCCAGGGCCGGGCGGCCACGCCCCGGGCCGCGTGGTGAGCGCGGAGGGGGGCTCGCCGCCCCGCCGCCGCGGGCTCGGACGCGGCCTCGACGCCCTGCTCAGCAGCTCGGCGCGCGCGACCCCGGTCCTCGACGAGGACCCCGGGCCCGGCTCGTCCGAGGACGACGCCCGGCTCGTCGAGGTCCCGGTCACCGCCGTCCGCCCCAACCCCGAGCAGCCTCGGCGCGACTTCGACGCCGAGGCCCTCGCCGGCCTCGCCGACTCGATCCGCTCCCACGGCGTCCTCCAGCCCATCGTCGTGGAGCGCGACGGCGACGGCTTCCAGCTCGTCGCCGGGGAGCGCCGGCTCCGCGCCGCCGCCCTCGCCGGGCTCTCCCGGATCCCGGCCATCCTCCGGCCGGCCACCCAGTCGGGGCGCGAGGCGCTCGAGCTCGCCCTCGTCGAGAACCTGCAGCGGACCGACCTCTCCGCCCTCGACGAGGCCGCCGCCTACGCCCGCCTCGCCGACGCCTTCGGCCTCTCCCACGAGGCGATCGCGCTGCGCGTCGGCCGAAGCCGTGCCACGGTGACGAACACCGTCCGGCTGCTCGCGCTCCCCGCCATGGTCCAGAGCGCGCTCCGCGAGGGCCGCCTCACCGCCGGCCACGCCCGGGCGCTGCTCGGCGCCCCCACCGACGCCGACCGCGAGGAGCTCGCCGAGGCGATCGGCATCCACGGTCTATCGGTGCGCCAGGTCGAGCACGAGGTCGGACGCCGGGCGGCCATCGCCGCCGCCGCTCCCGCGAGCCCCACCCGCGGCCGGGCCGCCCCGCAGCCGGCCCGGCTCTCCGCGGACGATCGGCTGCTCGAGCGCAGCCTCGAGGAGGCGCTCGGCGCCCCGGTGACTCTCCGCCGGCGCCGGCGCGGCGGGCAGCTGATCGTCGACTTCCACGACGACGAGCAGCTCGACGACCTCTACACCCGCCTCGGCGGCGCCCCGCTCTGACCTTCTCCGCCTCCGGGGTCGGCCGGCCGCCGCCCATATAATCGGACGGACGTGTCTCAGATCACCACCGAGTCGCCGGAGGTGGTGCCGTCGGCACCACAGCGCCCGCGGCGCCGGTGGGAGAACCGGAACCTCGCCCGTGACATCCTCGAGGTCCTGGCGCTCGCCTTCGCGCTGTACATCGTCATCGCGCTCGCGCTGCAGACCGTGCGCGTCGAGGGCGAGAGCATGGTGCCGACGCTCAGCAACAACGACCTGCTCTTCGCCGACAAGCTCTCCTACCACCTCCACGCGCCCGACCGCGGCGACATCATCGTCCTCAAGCCGCCCGACGAGCCGAACCGCGACTTCATCAAGCGGATCATCGGCCTCCCCGGCGACACCATCGAGATCGACGGGCACTATGCGGAGAACGGTCGCCAGCACACCGCGGTGCTCATCCGCCCCCCCGGCGCGAGCGGCTTCCAGGTGCTCCACGAGCCCTATCTCCCCGACCAGACCAAGGACCCGTGGGACGAGATGACCTTCTGCTGCGACTCCGGCGGTCACTCCACCACCGAGCCGCAGCCGCTGGTGATCCCCAAGGACGAGTACTTCGTCATGGGCGACAACCGCAACCGCTCCCGGGACTCGCGGTTCATCGGGCTGATCCCGCGCAACAACGTCCTCGGCCGCGCCTGGATCCGGATCTGGCCGGTCAGCCACCTCGGCTTCCTCGGCCAGGGCCCGGCGCTCTCGAGCGCGCTGATCCTGCCCCTTCCCCTGCTCGGCCTCCGGCGACGGCTCCGCCGCCGCTCGCGGCGCTAGCCGATCTCCACCACCCACCGGGAGTGGGTGCGCTCCCAGTCGACGAGCTCGGGCGGGTCGAAGAACAGGGCCACCTCCTCGGCGGCGCGCTCCGGGGAGTCGCTCCCGTGGATGACGTTCATCCCCAGGTCGACCGCCAGGTCGCCGCGGATCGTCCCGGGGGGCGCCGAGGCAGGGTTCGTCGGCCCCATCATCGCCCGCACCATGGACACCGCGCCGGGGCCCTCCCACACCATCGCCACCACCGGCGAGGAGGTGATGAAGTCCACCAGGCCGGGAAAGAACGCCTTCTGCCGGTGCTCGGCATAGTGCCGGCCGGCGAGGCCCTCGTCGATCTGCATCAGCTTCAGCCCGACGAGCTGCAGGCCGCGCCGCTCGAGCCGGCCGATCACCTCCCCGACCAGGCCGCGCTGCACCCCGTCCGGCTTCACCAGCACCAGCGTGCGCTCGACCGTCATGATCCTGCCACGATTGTCATGAACTTCTCCGCATCTCGGAACGGCCCGATCACCGCGCCGCGCAGGCCGCCGTCGAGGATGCCCGCGGCGAGGCGGCGCACGTCCTCGGCGGTCACCGCCTCGATGCGGGCGACGACGGTCTCGGGGAGGAGGATCTCGCCACCGAGGAGCTCCTGCTGCCCGAGGTAGGAGCACATCGAGTTCGTCCCCTCGAGATGGAGCACCAGCCGCCCTCGCGCGTACTCTCGGGCGCGCCCGAGCTCCTCCTCGGAGAGCGGCTCCTCGGCGAGCCGGCGCAGCTCGGCGACGGCGGCGGCCAGGGCGGCGCGGGCCTGCCGCGGCTCGCAGCCGAGGTAGATGCCGAGGGCGCCGCTGTCCCAGAGCTTCACGGTGAAGGAGTGCACGTCGTAGGCGAGACCGCGGTTCTCGCGCAGCTCGAGGAAGAGCCGGCTCGACATCCCCTCGCCGAGGACGATGTTCAGGACGTCGAGGACGAAGCGGTCGGCATCCCGGTACCCGGGCGCCCGGGCGCCGACGATGAGGTTCGCCTGCTCGGTGCGGCGGTTCACCAGCCGCATCTCGCCGCTGGACGGGGCCGGCCGCGCCGCAAGCATCGCGGGGCGCGAGCCGGTGCCCCAGCCGCCCACCGCGCCGGCGACGACCTCGAGGGCGGTGTCGTGCTCGACGGCGCCGGCGACGCTCACCACCACGCTGTCGGGGTGGTAGTGCTCGGCGAGGTAGCGCAGGCAGTCCTCGCGCTCGAAGGTGCGCACCGTCTCCTCGGTGCCGGCGACGTCGCGGCCGAGCGGGTGGTCGGGCCACATCACCTCGTCGAAGAGGGTCCCGACGTACTCCTGCGGATTGTCGACGTACATCCGCAGCTCCTCGATCACCACCAGGCGCTCCTTGGAGAGCTCGCCGGGGTCGAAGGTCGAGTGGAAGGCCATGTCGCCGAGCACCTCGACGGCAAGACCGAGGCGGCCGGCCGGGACCTTTGCCCAGAGCATCGTCAGCTCCCGGTCGGTGGCCGCGTTGAGGACCCCGCCCACCCCCTCGATCGCCTCCGAGAGCGCCTTCGCGGTGGGATAGCGCTGGGCCCCCTTGAAGAGCATGTGCTCGATGAAGTGCGACAGCCCGCTGCGCTCCGGCTCCTCGTACCGGGAGCCGACGCCGAACATCACCGAGAGCGACACCGAGGCGCGCTCACGCATGGGCGCGGTGATGACACGCACGCCGCTGGGAAGTCGGGTGAGGCGATACGCGCTCCCGGCACCGGGCACGGGGCGGGAGTCTACTCGACCTCGGCCCCGGGGACGCCCCTCCATCAGCGCTCCCCCGCGGCCTGGCGGTTGGCGATGACGACCGCGTCCCCCACCCCGGTGCCACCCAGCCGGCCGCGCACCACCATCTCGTTCACGAGGTTCGCCACCCGCCAGAGCACGGTGACCTCCACCACCACCGTCCCGTCCGCCGCCGTCGCCGTCCGGGTCACGGCGTGCGACTCCGCCCCGAGGTCACCCGCGGAGACCTGGCCGACCCCGGCCCGGGCGTCGACCTGCGCGCTCAGCCTGGTCATCCCCTGGTGCGCCCCCGAGACCCCGGAGAAGGCGACCACGGTGGCGACCACGTCGAGCGGCCCGTTGGCGGTGGCGAGGACCGGCGCCGGCTGCAGGTACCGGGCCGTCGCCGCTCCCCCCAGCCCCGCCCCGCGCAGCGCGGCGAGGTCCGCGGCGGCGGCGAAGACGGTCGCGGGATCCACGGCGTGCGGCGTCGTGTCTGCGGTGAAGCCGGAGGTGGGCAGCTGGTCGAGCCGGAGCACGTAGCTCACCGCCGTCCCATGGAGGACGGGGACCGGCGTCGGAGAGGGGCAGCCGCAGCCGCAGCCCGACCCGAGCACGCACACGGCCACCGCGCCGGCGGCGGCGGCCGCGTCGCGACGCGCTACCGCGGCCCCGCCGGCCGGCTCGGGTACGGGCGTCCGGGGCCGCCGCGCGGCGGGCCGCCGTACCCCCCACCACCCCCGCCGCCGCGGCGCTCGTAGCCGCCCCGCATCGGCGGCCGCGGGCCACGGGGGATGCCGTGGAAGGTCGACTCCGGCGGGCCTCCCTGGGCCGGTCCGGTCGGATGGATGGTCACCCGTCGCGCCGGCTCCGCGCCGGCGGACTCGGTGCGCACGCCCTCGTCGCCCTCGAGGGTGATGTGGATCACCCGCCGCTCGTACGCCTGCATCGGGTCGAGGGTGTACCGCTGGCCGGTGCGCTTCACCCGGTGAGCGATGCGCAGGGCGAGCTCGCGCACGTGCTCCTCGCGGCGGGCCGTCGCCGGTCATCAGGTTGAGGACGGTCTGCAGCGCCCGCAGGTTCTCGCCCCGCCACCCGATGAGCATCCCCAGGTCGTCGCCGCTGATGTCGAGGATCACGGGCTCCCTGCCCGCCTCGCTCTCGCGCACCGCCACCGCGCGCCGCACCGACACCCGGGCCGGGATCTCCATGCGGACCAGCAGCTCCTCGAGGAGCCCCTTGGCACGCGCCGCGTAGGGGTCGGCGGGGCGAACCCGCACCTTCGCGAGGGCCGAGGAGATCCGCTCGCCGGCGACGGCGCGCGTTCCCTCGCTGAGCACCTCGATCTCGACCGCCTCGCGGGCGACCCCCAGCTCGGCGAGCGCCGTCGCCACGGCCTCCTCCACGGTGTTGCCGCTCGCCTCGACCACCCTCGCCGTGGACGCCGGGGCGTCCGTTCGCGTCTCGCTCACGCTGTCTCCACCACCAACGACACCTCCGCCCGGCGGGGCCGCTTCAGCGACCGCGACCCCGTCGGCGCACCGATCCTTGAGAAGGCCGGGCCGCGCCACCCGGCGCCCGGCTGGTCACAGACCGCGGAGCGCGGCCGTTGCTCACCCCCCCCGGCGCCGACGCCGGACGCGTGCTGCCCGCAGCCCCTCCGCGCTGCTTCGCGGGCGTGGCCGCGTCGGCGCCCCCGGGGCGGCGCTTCGGAGGAGCGTGGCTCACCCCGCTGGTGCCGTCGGTCCGGTAGCTGAGCGCGGTCACCCGCCCCGCCCCGGGGAACCACGGCGGCACCTTCAGCCCACCCCAGCCGATCACCAGCCACTGCTGGACGAGCATCACGCAGCTCTGGGTGAGCCAGTAGATGCCGAGCCCAACGGGCAGCTGGTAGCCGAAGAGCAGGACCATGCCCGGCGCCAGGTAGAGCATGTTCTTGCTCAGGCTGTACATCTTCAGCTCCTGCTCGGACATGTCCTTGCGAGGAGGCTGCATCATCATCTTCGCCTGCACGAAGCTCGCCGCCGCCGCGAGGACGGGCAGGATGATCACCGACCAATGGGTCGCGACACCCTGGGCGAGCAGGTCCTTCGGGCTCTTGGCGACGTTCCCGATCCAGAGGAACCCGAGCCCCTGGTGGAGGTCCTTGGTCGCCGAGCTGATGCCCCGGTAGAGCCCGTAGAGGATCGGCATCTGCACCAGGAGCGGCAGGCACCCGGTGAGGTTGCTGAAGGGGGAGATGCCGTGCTCTCGGTAGAGCTTCATCATCTCCTCGTTCAGCTTCTGCGGCTCCTTCTTGTACTTCTTGCGCAGCTCCGCGAGCTCGGGCGCGACCAGCCGCTGCTCGGCCTGGAGCCGGCGCGAGGTCCGCACCTGCCAGCCGAACACGGGGAAGAGCGCCATGCGCAGGCAGAGGGTCACCACCACGATGGCGAAGCCGAAGGCGCTGCCGCTGATCGGCCCGACGTGGAGGAACCACCGGGTCAGGTGGGTCAGCGCCCACTCGATCGGCGGCCCCAGCGCGCTCAGGATGTCGAACGGGTTCACCGCGTCCCCCCCTCACCGGCGACCGCCTCGGCACGCCGCCGCTCGCGGCGGCTGACGTACTCCTCGGGCACCGGATCGTAGCCGGACCCTCCCCAGGGGTTGCAGCGGCCGATCCGCCGGACCGCCATCCACCAGCCCCTGCGCCAGCCGAAGCGCTCGATCGCGGCATAGCCGTACTCGGAGCACGTCGGAGTGAAGCGGCAGCCGCTCATCAACGCGAAGAGGGGACCGAGGGTCACTCGGTAGAGGCGGATGAGGAGGAGGCTCAGTCGGGTCATGGCGAGGACAGGCGGCTCCCCCCGGTGGGATCGTCCCGGCCAGGCCGGGCGACGCGGACCCCGCGATTGTCCCTCAGGGCGACCTCCGGTGCGCCGCCGCGATGCCTCGCAGCACTCTCCGTGGCCCCGGCGTCACCCCGGCGCAACCGCGCCCGGGCCCCCGCCAGGCAGGCGTCCAGAGCCCGGTCGAGCGACGCCCAGGCCTCTCTGGCCGCCCCGCCGCTGGCGGCGACGACGACGTCGAGGCCGGCATGGGCCTCGAGCCGCCTCTGCATCAGCGCGCGCAGCCGGCGCCGGACCCGGTTCCGGACCACCGCCCCCCCGATCGTCCGGGGAACGACGAATCCCACCCGCGCGATCTCACCGCCGTTGGGCGCGATCTGGACGCGGAGGGGCCCGGCCGAGGCGCCGGCGCGCCGCTCGCGGACGGCGGCGAAGGCCCCCGCCCCGCGGAGGCGATGACGCCGCTCCACCGCGACGCTCACCGGACGGGCGCGGGCGTCAGCTGCTTGCGACCCTTCCGGCGCCGCGCCTTGATCACCTGCCGCCCCCCGGGCGTGGACATCCGGATCCGGAAGCCATGGGTCTTCCGGCGGTAGCGCTTCTTCGGCTGGTACGTGCGCTTGATGGGAGTGCTCTCCGTCGATCGATGCCGCCCAGCTCGGGGGCGCACGGGGCGCCGCGTCCGACACCGGGGGTGGGGCCCCGGGAGTATAGCAGCGACCCCTCGACCGGGGCCGTCTGAGCGCCACGAGCGCACCCGCCGCAGCAGCCTCACGCAACGC
>Ga0209577_10004189_pt1 | contig 13575 bp, 9 predicted proteins | sample GraSoiAngelo_109_FD_185874 | JGI IMG/M metagenome (GOLD analysis project Ga0209577, IMG submission 185874) | Grasslands soil microbial communities from the Angelo Coastal Reserve, California, USA - 14_0903_12_20cm (SPAdes) (version 2) | ecosystem: Environmental > Terrestrial > Soil > Grasslands ... | reverse complement strand
CGCCACGCGCGCAAATTTGCGGGATGAGATCGCAGCCTCTCTGGCGTGTCATGCCGCGATCAAAGTTAACATGCCGCTCGCGCCCGAGAAGATGCGCTGGCTCATCGATCGTTTGCTCATGACGTCTTCACCGACTACCTGCCCGCACGGGCGGCCTGTGATCCTGCGTCTGGCAACCCAGGATATTTTGAAGGGCTTTCACCGAATTTGATTTGCCACAGATGAACACGGATTTACGCTGATAAGAATTAAGGCACGGTCTTTCAGATCTGTGCTTCTCAGTGTGAATCTGTGGCTATTTCAATCAATGCGCCCAGGGATCGCTCTTCAGCATCCACTCATCACCCGGATATTTTTCGCTTAGTTCCTTCGCAACTTCGCCGAGAACGGTGTGATCGTTCGTCGCCTTGTAATGACACACGCCGCGCCAGTACAGCGCTTCAGCGGCCACAGCGGTGTCTCCATGATTTTCAGCCACGGCGGCATAAAGATTTTCCGCGTCGGCCCACTTCTTGTGCATGAACGCCATGCGTCCCAATCCAATTTCCAGACGCGCGCGAAACCATTTCTTTGGCAGATAACCTTCGATGCGATAGCGTTCGACTCCATCTGAATCCATCACCAAAATCGTCGGCGTCCAAAGCGCGTTGAAGCGTTTGAACCATGCCGGATGTTCTTTGATGTGAGCTTCGAGCGGAATAAACGTTCGATTGATGAAGTTCGCGACTTCTTCGTCTGAGTATGACTCGGCTTCCAGCCGAGCACATGCGCCTCAAGCCGGCGCGGCAGAAAAGTCGATTAGCAACGGTTTGTTTTGAGCTTTGGCTTCGGCCAGCGCAACGTCGGCGTCTTTGATCCAGTTGACAAGCATAATTCGCACCTCTCCACGAGAAGGAGCCTCGTTGATTTGAACGAACCGAAATACTTCTAAAGGGGTTGATGAACTATTATCGCGCGCGCCACTGAAAGATCAAACAGCGGGACACAAGGGGACAATTCGCCTTGAATAAGTCCACGCCTCTCGCCCCGCTATTTCCCACCCAGAAAATTCTCGCGCACATAACGCACGGTATCATTCAGAGTATCGCCCGGATCGCGTGGCGTGAAGCCGAGCTCGCGACGGGCTTTGGCGTGATTCAAATACCAGTAATATTCGGCCATTTCGATTGTGTCGGCTTCGAGCGGAGACGCGAAGTTCCACTGGCGGAATAGTGAATCGATCACTTTGGCGCCGGTGACGGTGACCTTGGACGGCAACGCCAGACGTGGCGACGCGACTTTCGTCAGGCGCTCCAGCCGATCGAAAAATTTCCCGAAGGTCCAGTTAACCGCTCCTAGCAGGTACCGCTGCCCGTGCCTGCCGTTCTGCATCGCCACGCGAAAAGCCTGCGCCGTGTCGCGGACGTCGACAAAGCTCAGACCACCGTTAGGAACCGCGCTGATCTTGCGAGCCATGAAATCTAAAATAACCTTCGTTGAACTCAAGCGGTCATCGCCCGGACCGAGCAGCAAACTCGGATTCATAATCACGAGCCGCAAACCTTTTCCGTTGAACCGTTCCAGCGCGGCCATCTCCTGATAAACTTTGCTGGCGTAATAAGGCCAGCGAGCGATGATGTCGAGTGGCGGCGGATAAGTTTCGTCGGGAACGACGTCGCCTTTTTCGGTGACTGCAATAGTGCCGCTCGATGACGCCAGGACGATCGTTTTGACGCCCGCTTTCATCGCGGCATCGCAGAGCAGACGCGTGCCCTCGACGTGCAACTTGTACATTTCGCGCGCGTCGTCTTGGTCGCGCGAAACCTTCCCGGCGAGATGATAAATTTCGGTGACGCCTTCGACGGCGCGCGCCGTGTCGTCGGCATTGGTGATTGAACCTTCGAGAGTATCGACCCCGAGGCCTACCAACCACTCGGGAATAGACGTCGCCATCACCCGAATATTCTTCTCGCCTGATTCGACCAGTTGCCGCACCAGATGCGCGCCGAGAAAACCCGTGCCACCCGTGATCAAGGTCGTTGGCGGGACTTTCTTAACGATGGCCGCGTGCTTTTTCGTGCTTTGTTTCGGCACGATCTGAGCGGTGCGCTTCTTGAGTGGCGTCTTGGGCATCCGAGGGCTAATCCGCAGATTTCGCAGATTTCACAGATTTTGAGAAAACAAAGCGGCGGTGTTCGAGACTTCGTGATCCGAAATTGAGTAAAAGCCCTACCTCGTAACCAGTCGCCTTCAAATAATTGATTACCTGGGATTCCTCGGTTCCGCTCATCCGCGCGAGCGCCTTCAGTTCAACGACGATTGATTCAAAACAAATGAAGTCGGGACAGTAACCGGTCACCAGTAGTTGGCCCTTGTAGTGAATGGGCAATCGAACTTCTCGACGGAATGGAATATTTCTAATGGCGAACTCGATTGCCAACGACTCTTGATACACCGGTTCAAGAAAGCCGCAACCAAGTTGTTTATGAACCTCGATCGCTGCGCCGATGATGGCATAGGTCCTGGGATCAGTTTCAGTGAGAGCCTTAACTAACATTCTCGTTCACTCCATCAGCGTAATCTGCGTAATCTGCGGATGATTTCATGCTTCGGCCATTGCGAACTGTTCATCGCTGGCTTCGATTCGCAATTTGCCGCTGCGCCGTTCCGCTTGCCATTGTTGATGCAGGGCCTGGGCGTCGAACTTAATATTCGTACGATCGCGCAGGTTGACGATGTCGTGACGAACGCGTGCGGAGATCAGGTGATAGGCTTCCGCCCGTGGCAGGCCACGCGTCATCTCTTCGAGTTCATCAATCGCGATGAGACGACCGACGCGCGCGCCGACGTCGCGGCTCTTGAGGATTGTCGAGCCCTTCGGGAAAGCTTCGTGAGTTCCTTCCAGATAAACCGGCAAAATGCTGACGCGAGACGCAAGTGCGAGATAACCGATGACAGGTTTGAAGTCCGCCATCTGCCCCGTCATTGAGCGCGTACCTTCCGGAAAGATGAGCGCGTTGTAGCCGCGATCGAGAAACGATCGCGCGTGTCGAAGAGATTGGCGCAGCGATCCCGTGCGCTCCATGGGCACCAGGTTCGTAAAGTTTTCCATATAAGCGCGCTTGTATTTCGTGTCAAAGAAATAATCGGCCGCTGCCAGCGCCACCAGGTCTGTCCCGGCTTCAGCGAGCGCCATCTTCACCAATCCCATGTCCAGATGCGAAGAATGATTCGCCGCGACGATAAAATTCGTGTGATAGGGGATGTTCGTCTGCCCTTCATATTTGGTGCGCAACAGACGCTCGTACAGGGCGCGTTGGGCCAGATCAACGGTTTTATTCCCAATCGCGCGGACAAATTCAGGAATACGAATCTCGTCTTCCTTTTCCGGCTCCAAACGCAGCCGCGCGCCCTCTCGCCGCGGCGCTTGTGAAGCCTCGCGATTAACGACGGTCAGCAGTTCGCGCACGTCCTGAACTTCGTTGAGGCGCTCCGGCGCGGTCAAGAATCCACCGGCATTCTCGATTGCTGTTGCCAGCTCGACGAACATTAGACTGTCAAAGCCGAGGTCGGCGAGCCGAGCATTAATCGCAATCTCGTCGCGCGAGCGATTCGAAACTGATGAAATAATGTCGACCAACCATGCAGCATCGGCGGTCGTTTCATCGCGGGCAAATGTCGCTTGAGAGGCCCGCGCACTATCTTCGATCTTCTGCAACATCTTTAGCGCGCCGCTCCGTTTGACCTTGCGCGTAGCGGTGCGCGGCAATTCTTCGTCGGTGAAATGCAAAAGCTTGACGCGCTTATAATATGGCAGCGTCGCTGAGACTTCGCGGAAGTGCTCTTCAATCGCAGCTTGCACCTCGGCGCGCGTGAGCGCGATGTCATATTCATAATTGGGCACTACGATGCACGCGACTTTTTCGCCGATGCCGTCCGGATAACCGACCACGCTCAGCTCTTTGATGTAAGGCGAGTCCTGATAAACCTCCTCGACTTCATCGGGGTAAACGTTCTTCCCGTTCGTATCGACGATGATGTCTTTCGAGCGGCCCACCAGATAAAGATTGCCTTCATCATCTAAACGTCCCAGATCGCCGGTATAAAGCCAGCGATCGACGAGCGCCTCGCGCGTCGCTTCTTCGTTGCCGAAATAACCCAGCATCACGTTCGGTCCTCGCGCTACTACTTCACCGACGCCGCTGGCGTCCGGGTCTTTAATTTCCACCTGGACGCCAGGCAGCGGCTTGCCGACAGTGCCGGCGAGCATTCGGTTCTCTGGCCGCGTCACTGTCAGAACCGGCGACGCTTCGGTTAAGCCATACCCTTCCAGAATCGTGAATCCGAGACCCTGAAAATCGCGTTGCACTTTCTCATTCAACGCCGAGCCGCCGCTGATGAAATAGCGAACGCGGCCGCCCATGCCTTCGTGGATCGGATAGAACAAAACCTGGCCAAAATTCAAAGGCGACTTGTCGCGCAGCCACGCATTGAATTTCATCAACAAATCTGCGGTCTCGCCAATCCACTTGCTCCGCTCGTGCAAACGATTCTTGATGCGTCGATGGAGCAACTCCCAAAGTGCCGGCACGCCTACCATTCCGGTGACGTGGCCGTTCTTAATTGCCTTGGCGAGATGTTCGCTGCTGAGTTCTGGCAGATACGTGATTTGCGCGCCGCGACTAAGCGGTGTCAGAAATCCGGTTGAGAATTCAAATGTATGGTGCAACGGTAAGACCGACAACACGCCGTCGCTCGTGTCCATGTCAAAAACGGAAGCCAGCATTGCGACCATGCTGGTCAAATTGCGATGCGAAAGCATCACGCCTTTCGGCCGGCCCGTCGTTCCTGAAGTGAAGATCAGCGAAGCGACTGATTGGCCGGCCACGCGTTGCGGCAGGAGTGCAATGCGCTCGTCTTCAACTTTTTCGTCGGGCAATTCGAAAACTTCATCGAAGGTCCAGAGCCGCGCCTGTTCGAGGCCCGCCTCGTTCAGCTTCTGTCGCAAATTGGAATGCTCAGCTTTCAGTTTCGCGCTAATCACAATGCCCGAAGCCTCGCCTGCGCGCGCAAAGTTAACGACTTCCGCTGTGGAACTTTCAGCGTCGATGGGAATGCAAGTCGCGCCGGCTTTCAAAACGCCAAAGTAAGTCATGCCCCATTCAGGCGCGTTGTGACTGAACAGCATCACGCGATCGCCTGACTTGATTGGTTGGCTCGCAAAGAACGCCGCGGCGCGCGTGGCCAGCTCGCGCAAATCCGCATAGGTGTATTGCTCTTTGTGACCATCGCGCTCGATGCGCATCGCGACGCGGGTCGCGTGGCGCTTCGTGGTGGTCTCGAACATCTCGAGCAGATCGCGATAGGTATACACGCGCTTTGGTTGCGCGCGCATGTCCTCTTCAAGCGTTGGCAGCACCCACTTTTTCAAACCCGGCATATGAATATTCAGCCAATAGTCATACCAGTCGAAGGTTTCGGGATTCCACGTCAAGAACTGCGACTCATCTTGGGGGATGCGGGCGAAGAGTGCGCGCACATTGTCAGAGCGAAAGATGTAAGCATTCTCTACGGTGAAAGGCAGAAACATCTCGAAGGCTTCTTTGGCCTCGCGTGTTTGCTCTTCGACGCGATCGACCGTTTGCTTCATACGATTAATCACGCCTTCGTAACGGCCGCCGCCCCAGCGTGGTTTTGCTTTATCCAGGAACGAAGCGACTTTCTTCGCGGCGTTATTCATCATCGGCAGCGAAGTCGCATCGAACCGTTCGGGAGAAACTCTGAAGGGCTCAAAGCGGGCTGAGATTTCGCGGAACAAGCGCAGACCGTCTTTCTTTTCCAATTCCTGTTGGCGTCGAAACAAACCAACCAGCGAGATAATTCGCTCCATGTTGTTGGGATTTGAATCGCCGGTCGCTGCCTGATGCACAAGCTTCGGTTCTTCAATACAGGCTTGCGCCGCAACGGCAAGCATCACCGCGGCGATCTGATCTACGGGGGTGATGTCCAGAATCAGATTTGGATTCGCGGGAATTTGGCGCTGGCCTTTGAGCGTCATGAAAATGATCGGCGCGGTGGTAGTAAAGCCTTCATTCCAACCAGGGAACGGATAATCTTTTGCGGATTCTACAATGCTCGGCCGCACAATGCTGCGCACGATTCCGGTTTCCGCGGCCACCAGTTGTTCACCGAGCGCCTTGGTGTAAGTGTAGATGTTCGGCCAGCCCCAAAACTCCGCCCGCTCGATGCCGAGTTCAGTCAGACGGTTCCGCGTCCATACCTTTCGTTCGCGCGCTACCGCCAGCCCCAGCGCGTCCGGGTCGTCTGCGTCGCGCAGTTCTTCATTTAATCGTTCGCGCGCCTGCTCGCGAAATTGGGCGACGCGCATTGCGTCTTTAGCTTCTTCGCGCGCACGTTCGGACATTTTTGCGCAATCCGCGATCTCCTGCTCCACCGAGAATTCGACGCCTCTAAGTTTATTCTTTCGCGGAAAGTAACCGATAACGTCGTCGTTCTCCCAAACCGCTCCCGATCGATTGCCCGCGACAAAACAAGTTGAGATGTGAATCAGAGACGGGCGCTTCAAGCGTTTGGTGAACGCGATGACATTCTGGGTGCCGACGACATTTGTGCGCAGGCCACTCTCCAGGGTCGGATTGAAGGTCACGTTGCCGGCAGAATTGATGACTACATCGATGTCGTCGGCGATGCGTTGCGCTTCTTCGTCGCTGAAACCGAGATTGTTTTCAGCAATGTCACCGCCGACGACTTCGACCTTGTCGCGAATGAAACCGTCGAGCGCGCTGCCGTATCGCTCACGCAGCGGATCGAATGGCGGCTCGGTAAGCACATTGTTCCAGAAGCGCGCTTCAGATTCTTCCTGCGAGCGAGCACGCACGGTCACGTAGACGCGGCCGATATTCGGAAAGCGATATAGCAGCATGCTCAGCGTAACTTTGCCGAGGAAGCCGGTGCCGCCGATCAGAAAAATCTTTCGATCGCGATAGATTTCAGTTGGTGAAAGCTTAGTCATGCTACTCCATATCAGCGATTCCAATCATCGGCTGATGCAGCATCGTAATCTCGGCCGAATTTCCCATGTAGCTGCGGGCCATCGCGATCGCTTCAGTCAAATTATCGGCGCGCTCCCAGCCGAGCATGGCCGGCACGTGCGCGTTTTCCGCGCCGGCAGCGATTACCTTGCCAATGTGTTGCCGGCCGTTTTCGCCCCAATACCACATGAAAAAGGGATGCGCGCCGTGATAGGCATTGCCGCGCCGATACATCTCTACGTAGCTGGGATTGTTGGCGAACTCGCGCTCGTACTTCTCTCGCAGATAGAAAGCGTCGCGCGATTCCGGCAACAGCCGATTGAAGAATTCGATGTAGCTCGGATGGTGATTGTGATCGAACTGGTCATAACAAGGATGATGAATAATCAGCACGCCGCCTTTTTTCAGCAAAGGCTTGTGGCGATAAAAATTGAAGTGATATCCGACGCCCATAACCTGCACCAGCAACGGATTCAGAATCGAGTAAACATTGTAAGGCGAGATGTCTGGAATGCCGGTGATTAGAATGTCGCATTGTCCACGCACCGGAATGATGTATTGCTGGAACATCTTTTCCAGAATTTTCTCGTGAACTTGATCGGTCTTGCCGGCGTAACACGCAGTCATCTCGTATTGCGCAGGCCGCGAGTGCAGCAGCTTGCGACGCGCCGGGCGTGGCAGTTTGCTCATCGCATAGCGCATCGCCTCGAACTTCATGCGATCAAAGGCGGTAAAGTCGTCTTCGTTTTTCAGCAGAAAATCCATGTCGCCTTTGTACATGCGATTGTTAATGGCCGTCTCGATGTGAAAGACATTAAGATTTTGATCGACGATTTTGCCGAGCCGCCCACACTTGTGACTAAGCTCGGAACGATTCGGATCCATGTAGCTGTCGGAATCACGAATAGTTTGCGGCTCGTGATGCGCGCGCAGCGATTCGTAATCACATAGCCCGACCGCAACTGATTTATGCCCCCCGTCCATCGGCACAAAGTTGATGTTGGCGTAAATAAGAAGATCGCTCTCCGCAGCGCGTCGATTGAGGACCAAAGGTTCCTTGTGCCGCGTTTCGCCAATTTTGATTAGGCCTTCCTTCCACTCGGCGTCGTGGTTGTAGTAACGGTCAGGATAGAAATCGTCGTAAATCTTCTGTCCCACCATGCGCTTCATTTCCCACGGCGTCATCTTGCGGTGCAGCGAGTTCGCGATGATGATGTGCACGTCATCGACACCGTGGCCGGCCAGCATGTCTAGCACTATCTCCAACATCGTCTGGCGAATATCGGGCGTGGCCATCGGTGGCAGTGGCAGGCTAATGTCATCAACCGCGATCGTCACTTTCATTCCTGGCTCTAGTTGCGCAAACAACGGATCGCAGCCAAGCGGATGGTTCAGCGCGTAGCGAATCGCCGCTTCCCGATTGGGCAGGCCTTTCATAGGCGGATTGGGATAAAGCACGCGCGTGCCGACCGGAATGTCCTCAAGAATGAAGTCCTCTCCCGAAGGCATGATGCGCGGCGCGCTGTCACTGTCGATGTAAACAATTGACTCGTGCGTTTTGCGTCTTAGTTGAAGCGCCATGGGTCGTATGGGTCTGATAGGTCCTATTCGTTTTATTTCAAACTCAAGATCGGCCAATCGTGATGCAATGCAGTTTGCCGCAGACGTAAATCAGGATTCACGGCGGCCGGATGTCCGACGATCGACAGCATGGGCAAGTCACTGATGCTGTCAGAGTAAGCAAACGATTCGCTCAGACTAATCGCTTCCCGTTCAGCGAACGTCCTAATCCAGGATGCTTTCGTCGCAGCGGCGAGAACTGGTGGCAACAGCCGGCCGGTCGCGACCCCTTTCACAAACTCGAGACGGTTCGCGACGTAATCGGTGATTTCCAAGTACTCCATCAACGGCTTCACGGAAAAATCCAACGCGCCGGTTACTACCACCTGACGCAGACCCAAGCTGCGCGACTTCTCGATTAATTCAAATGCGCCCGGATATACGGCCGGCTTCAAAATCTTCTCGAAAAGGTCGTCGGCAAAGAAGCGCATTCGATCTTCGGTCTCGCCTTTGTAGCGCTTAAAGAAGAGATCGTTGAAGACTTTTCGGCTATACTGATCGCTGACAGCAAACAATGGGACGCTGAGCAAGGTCGCGGCGCTTTTGGTGAAACTACGAACCAGGTTCGGCTGATTGCGGGCATAGAACCCCAGCGTATGGACCAGGTTCGTGCTGACCAAAGTTCCCTCGAGATCGTAGAATGCCGCTGCCGCCAACTACTTCCTCCGCGTTTGCGTTTCTGTTTCGAGCGGGCAATATACCTTACCCGCGAGTTAAATGAAAGGCAATTTACTGGTGTATGACTAGACCATACAATATGAGGTTTGTGCGGGCGTTATCGCAGAGAAAGGCCGCAAACTTAGCGGTCTTGGTATTAGTCTGCTCTCTTGGAATTTGCTGCCGAAAGAGCGCCACGACCACAAATCAGGCGTCGGTGCGCCCAAGTTCAGAGGCGATTGCCGAGGCCGACGGGTTATATGCTGGCCGAGCAGACTTGATGAAAGTGCGTCAGGCGATAGTCGCCGTTCGGCAAGCCCAGGCGGACGATCCGACAAACTACGACATCGCGTGGCGGCTGGCAGAGTTTAACTACTTTCTTGGCTCACACGCATCGTCGGACTCAGGCGAACAGGACAAAGATTTTCGTGAAGGGATCGAAGCAGGCAAGCTGGCCGTGAAGCTACAGGATGGCAAACCCGAGGGTCATTTTTGGTTGGGCGCAAACTATGGGGGCAGCGCCGAGCTGAGCACGCTGGCTGCTTTGTCGGAAGTCGAAGACATCAAGCGCGAGATGGAAACGGTCATCAAGCTCGACGACAAGTATCAGAACGGAAGCGCCTACATGGTTCTGGGGCAGGTATATCTCGAATCACCAAGACTGCTTGGCGGAGACACCCAGAAGGCGATCTCATATCTCGAAAAAGGATTGCGGATAGGTCCCGATAATGAACTGATGCGCCTGCGCCTCGCGGAGGCTTATGCCCAAGCGCACCGTAATGAAGACGCGCGCAAGCAAATTGATGCGCTGTTGGCGATGAAACCCGCGCCGGGTTACGAAACTGAATACAAAGAAGCGGTAGAGGGAGCGCGAAAGTTACAAGAGAAATTGAAATAGCATTTGGAGTGCGCCGCCTCTGGGTACGCACGCTTCCAGCGTGCTTCTGAGCAGGCAGGGATGCCTCGTACCAGGCCGGCTTGCCAACCGCTATGGCTTGCCTGTCGCTTTCTTCAGTTCTTCCAGGGTGCGTTTGTGCTCTTCTAGTTTCTTTCCGGCTTCACCGAGCTTACCTTCTGCGGTTAGGCGCTGGTACTCCTCGAATTCCTGAATTGCCCGATTGATCAATTGCTGAACATTTGGCGCACCAACCTTCTCAGGCGATGGCGAAGGTTGTGGTGAGGCACCGGGTTTGGGTTTTGGTTGTTCTGCTTTTGTTTCCGCCGGCGCTTTGACGGCTTCGCCAAACAAACTACTTAGTGCCTCATCGAAGTTATTGCCGTAGGCCAGCCGATCCTGAGTGGCCAGAACCACAAGGCGCAGCTCCGGCATCGGGCTGCGTTCAGCTTGCAGGTAAACGGGCTCGACGTAAAGCAGCGAACGGCCAATCGGAATCACCAGCAAATGGCCGCGAAGCACATGCGATCCCTGCTGATTCCAGAGCGTAAACTGTCCGGAGAGTTGCGCGTTTTGATCGATACGCGCTTCGATTTGCAGCGGCCCATCGATCAGACGTGACTTGGGAAAGTTGTAAACCAGCAGCGACCCATACGCGTCTCCGTCACAACGGCTCGCCATCCAGCCAATCATGTTATTTCGCTTTGCCGGAGTAAACGGAAGGATCTCAACAAATTCAATTCCAGGCTTCTCTCCGGGTAGCTGCATGAGAACGTAGTAAGGCTCGATTGGGTTTTGTTCCTGTTGCTTCGTTTGCGGGTTCAGACTGACTTGCTGGGCCACGGTCCAAAGATCCTCTCGCTGAAAAAACGAGTTAGTGTCCTGCGTGTGATAGAGGCCAAAGACTTCGCCTTGAACTTTGATCAGCGTCTCCGGATAGCGAACGTGCGCGCGCAAGTCCGCAGGCATCTCGCGGGCGTCGCGAAACAGGTTGGGGAAAGTCGCGCGATAAGTCTGAATCAACGGATCCTGCGGATCGAAAACGTAAAAGTTCACCGCTCCGTTGTAAGCGTCAATCGTTACTTTGACGCTGTTGCGAATGTAATTGATGGTCTTGTCGTCCGCGTTATGGTGGCGGGAATACGGATAAGTCGTTGATTCAGTGAAGGCGTCGATCATCCAGAAAAGCCGGCCATCGCTGCTGATGACGATATATGGATCGTTGTCGTAGATGAGAAACGGCGCGACGCTGTCAACGATATCGCGTATGTTTCGATGAATCAGCACGCGACTGTCCGAGGTTACGTCATCGGAGAACGGCAGCTTTGTGAGGTCATCCAGCGCCCACGCGAGCAACCATCGCCGCACAAGTCCGCCGATGCGAATGCCACCCGTGCCTTCGTAACTCGTAAGATTATTCGCTTCGCCCTGCGGATAGTTGAATTCCATCCGTTTGGTCTTCACATAGACATTGCTGTTCGTCTTTTGGCCGTAATAGATTTCCGGACGAGTGACCTTCATCTCGGGCGCCGTCGATTCAATCGGCATGTTTGAGAGCACGAACTTCGGCATGCCTTCCGAATCAAAGCCGTTCGCCGTATTCATCGTCAAACCATAACCATGCGTGTAGATAAGCTTTTCGTTGACCCAATTGCGGGATTGCTCCGGCAGTTTTGCCTCATCGATTTCACGCGTGGCCAGCATCATTTGGCGCTTTTCACCAGAGATTACATAGCGATCAACGTCAACGTCAGTGAAATCGTAATAGGTGCGGATAGCCTGAATCTGCGTGAGCGTGTCCTTCAAAGCGTGCCAATCCCACAGGCGAATGTTGTCGAGCGTGGCCCGGTTGGCTTGCAAATCAAAAGCTTCAGTCGAAGTCTCAGCGTCGAAATTGCGCTGCTCGATGCGATCGACGCCGAAGGCGCGGCGGGTCCAGGTAATGTTCTGTTCGATGTACGGCGTCTCTCGACCCAGTTCATTCGGCTTGACGATGAAGTTGGTTACGTAGGCAGGAACGATGATCCCTCCAACGATGTAAACGATCAGCGGAATGGCGACGACGACAATAAAGAGACGGACGCGACGAACCGCGAAAGCATTAACCAAACAGATAAGAGCAGCAACGACCAGCGCAATCGCGACCCATAAGAGACTGGGAAGAAAGTAATTCGCTTCCGTATAAGTGACTCCTGAGAAAGTCTGATGATCGTCCCAAAGATACGGATAACGCGAGAGCAAAACGTTCCAGGCAAGAACCAGCAGAAACGCGGCCAGCGCGCATGACACGGCGCCAATGCTCGTCTCTTTGGCATTACGCATGCCCGCGGACGTGGATAAGCCTTCCTGAGTTAGCGCGAGCAGCGCGTAGACAATCGCGGCGACCAGAATGATGATCGAAAGATAAAGCAGCCAACTACTGAGCGCGTCATAAACCGGCAACGTGAATAGATAGAAGCCGACCGGCTTGTGGAAGATTGGATCCGTCAATTCAGTTGAGGCTTGATGCGAATAGAGGGCGAAAGCGCGCCAGGCTTCGCGCATGCCGAGTCCGAAGACTAAGCCAGCCAACACTGAGACAATCCAGGCAATGGGCCTGAGGAAGCGGCCGGGAGAGATGTTTACCGGCTGCTGGTTTATGAAGACCGTGCGCGAGTCAAAGGCGAAGCGAGCGAACCCGCGTTCGATCAACCACAGGCCGCCACGCAGAATCAGCAGCGTCAACACAAAGAAGATCGCGAACAACTCGATCTTCAATCTGAACATGTACCAGTAGACCGAGGAATAGCCAAGAGAGCCAAACCAAAGCGCCGAAATATAAATTGACAGCGCGCGGGATGCGAGAAAAAGCAGCGCAGCGCCCGCCAACACCAGCCACCACCAGCGCCGGGCGCGCTTCGGCCTGCGTGGGCCAACGTCGATAATCTCGCCTTCAGACTCGAAGGGGATTGGCTTGCTCATGTGCGGCCTAGCATACGCCTAATGCGACGGGGTGGGAAATGATTCCGCCCGACATAGACCGACCGGTCGTTAAAGAAATGATACTATCCGTTGGCCCACGCGAATCGGAATGAAACTGCCAAACCACGACAGCGCAATTCTGCCGCGCGAGAAGATTCGCGATTACCTGCTCTCCACGACGCACCCGGACGGGAGACACAAAGCGGCTTTCTTCTTACGCTTTGGCTTCAATCGCGATTCATGGCAAACTCTTGGCGAGGCTCTGCGCCGGCACGCCGCGCTTCACGATGTGGTTAAGACCAGACGACGGCTTTCGGTGTGCGCTATGTTATTGAAGGCGAGTTGTCAACGCCAGGTCAGGTAGAACCATATGTAAGAGTGATGTGGTTTATCCGTAATGACCAGGAGGCG
>Ga0209577_10004188_pt1 | contig 13578 bp, 6 predicted proteins | sample GraSoiAngelo_109_FD_185874 | JGI IMG/M metagenome (GOLD analysis project Ga0209577, IMG submission 185874) | Grasslands soil microbial communities from the Angelo Coastal Reserve, California, USA - 14_0903_12_20cm (SPAdes) (version 2) | ecosystem: Environmental > Terrestrial > Soil > Grasslands ... | reverse complement strand
GGACCCCGGTGGTCGCGCTTCCGCTCCTCCGCGGGAGCGCGGGCGTGGACACGATCGGCCTCTCGGCGCACGCGCCGGGCGCATACGCGGAGCAGATGCTGGTCGAGGAGGCGCTGATGATGCCGGTCCCCGATGGATTGGCGCTCGAGATCGCTGCGCTGACCGAGCCGCTGGCGGTCGGCCTGCACGCGGTCCGGCGCGGGGATGTGGGCAAGCGCACGGTGGCGATCGTCATCGGGTGCGGTCCGATCGGCCTGGCGGTCATCCTGATGCTCAAGGCCAAAGGCGTCCGGACCGTCGTCGCGAGCGACTACTCCGCCGGACGACGCGCGCTCGCGACCGCGTGCGGGGCCGACGTGGTGATCGACCCGAGCCGGTCCTCGCCGTTCACGGCCGTCGAGAGGCGCGGCCACATCACGGACATGCCCGCGGCGCTCGAGCTCGCGGTCGGCACGCGCGAGAAGCTCGAGCGCCTGCCGATCGGGTGGTGGCACGTGTGGCGGCTCGGCGAAGCGCTGGGGGCGGCGCCGAAGCACCCGGTGATCTTCGAGTGCGTGGGGGTCCCGGGCGTGCTCGACAGCATCATCGAAGGCGCCCCGCTGTTCTCGCGCATCGTGGTCGCCGGCGTCTGCGTCGGCCCCGACCGGATCACGCCTGCGATGGCGATCAACAAGGAGGTCGACGTGCGGTTCGTGTTCGGCTATACCCCGCTCGAGTTTCGCGACACCTTGCACATGCTCGCCGCCGGCAAGGTCGACCCAGAGCCGCTGATCACCGGAACGGTGGGACTCGACGGCGTCGGCGCCGCGTTCGACGCGCTGGCCGACCCGGAGGCGCACGCCAAGATCCTGATCGACCCCCGGAGCGAGGACACCGAGCCGCGAGCGCCGGCCGGATGAGAACGCAGGTCAGCCGCGGCGCAGGTGGATCTGCAGCACGGGGCTGAAACCCCGGGCGTGGCGCGGGCCGGGGCGAAGGACGGCGCGCCACAGCCCGTCCCGATGCACGCGGATGAACACGCTGTATCTCGAGCGGTTCCCGATCAGTGGATGTAGCCGCACCCAGCGGATCGTGTGCCAGCGATGGTCGGCTGCGAGCCGCTGGAGCATCACGCGACGCCCGTTGTGAGCCGGGAACACCCTGCCGTGGAAGTGAACGACCTGTCCACGGCGGGGACGGGTTGTGCTCGCGAACAATCTGACGCGCCACCGGACGGCCACTCGGACGGGCGGGGTGGCGGCTCCGTTGGCGAGCGCCCGGAAGTACACCGTTGCGGAGGGCCTCACCGCGAACGCGAATGTGCCCCTCCGCGAGCTGGTGGTGGTCCGAACGGTGAAGAACGGTCCTAGAGCGCTCCGTGCCCGCTGCAGTATCACCGTGGTCCGGAGTGGCTTGGGGCCGGTCACAGTCCCCGCAAGCGTCGTCCCATCGCCGGCGACGATCGTGCCGCGTGAGGCGGCGAGCGTGAGCCGGTACGGGCGTGCGGTCGTGAACGTCCTGTCCGCGCCGACGGTCGTTCCGGAGGCGTTGCTCGCGACGATCCGGTAGTGGTAGGTGGTACTCGGCGACAGCGACCCGACCGCCCGTGACACGCGCACGCTCCGTGTTCCGGAGCCGGCGTTCGCCGTCGGCGTACTGCGGGTGTACGCCGTGCTGGTGCCGTACTGGAAGTAGTACGTGGTCGCGCCCGCCTTGGGATTGACAGTCCCGGTCAACGTCGCGGATGACCCGGTGATCGACTTGGCGCCTCCGGTCGTCACGGCGGGGGCCGTCGGAGACGGTCGCGCGGTGGTGAATGTCCTGTCAGCGCCGAAGGTGGTTCCGGAGGCGTTGGCGGCGAGGATCCTGTAGTGGTACGTGGTGCTCGGGGACAGCGACCCGACCGTCCCCGACGCGCTCACGTTTCCGGTTCCGTTGCCGGCATTGCCCTGGGCGGTGTGGGCACCGTACGCGGTCGTCGGCCCGTACTGGAAGGAGTAGGTGGTCGGCTGCCCGCGCGGGTTGACGCTTCCAGTCAGTGTCGCGGAGGTCGCGGTGACGGACGTGGCGTTCGCGGTGCCGGCTGCGGGCGGCTGTGCCGCGGGCGTGGTGAAGGTCCGGTCGGCGCCGGACGCGGGTCCGGAGGCGTTGGTGGCGAGGATCCGGTAGTGGTACGTAGTGTTCGGCGACAGCGACCCGATCGACGCCGAAACGCTCAAGTCGGTGGTTCCGTTGCCGGCGCTGGTCATCGAGGTCTGGGCGCCGTACGTCGTGGTCGTCCCGTACTCGAACTGGTAGCTCGTGGCCTGTCCGTTGGGATTGACCGTCCCCGTGAGCGTCGCCGAAGTCGTGGACACCGCCTGCGCCCCTCCGGTTGAGACGGTCGGCGCTGACGCCGCCAGCGCGACCTGGGCGCCCGAGACGGCGAAGACGACGCATGCACACGCCACCGTTGCACTCAACGCTCTTCCCCCAATCACGACAGCGGATTGATACCCAATGCACCGATTTTCAAATCGGTGCGGATGGCGGCGGCGCGCTGTCCGGGCGGGTCAGCCCGGCCGCACTGGGCGCAGGTGGAGCCGCAGCAGCGAGCTGAATCCCTTGGCGTTGCCGGCGTCCGGGAGGACGACGGCGCGCCACTTGCCGCCGTGGCCGGGGCGGATGCGCGTGCTGTACACCGACACACCTCGTCCCCGGTGGAGCCGCAGCCGGCGTGCTTGGGTCCGAGCCACTGCAGGAGAACGGCACCTCCCGGATGAGCCGGGGCCACGGTGCCGTGGAAGCGCACGAGACGTCCGCGCCGTGGGTGGCTGTTACTCACAGACAGCGTGATCAGGAACCGGACGTCGACCGCGACGGGCGCGCTGGCGGCGCCCGCCGCGACCGCGCGGTAGTAGGTGGTCGACGAAGGGCTCAGCGGACCGAACACGAACTCTCCTGTCAGCACGCTGAAGGCGCTTTGCACGTTGACGAACGGCCCCGCGGCGCTCCGCCCTTGCTGCAGCGTCACCATCGTCTGGACCGGGCCGGGGGCGAGGGCGGTCCCGTTCAGCCAGGTCACCTGACCGAACACCAGCGTGCGTGGTGCCGCGGCGAGCGTGACCCTGGAAGGCGCTGAGGTCGTGAGCGTCATGTCGGCTCCGTAGGCCGTTCCGAAGGAGTTCGTCGCGACCAGCCTGTAGTGGTAGGTCTTGCTCGGCGACAGTGGGCCGATCGGCGCCGACACGTTCACGTTGTTGGCCCCGGATCCGGCGTTCCCGACCGATGTCTGGCTGCCATAGGCGGTAGTGGGGCCGTACTGGAAGTAGTAGGCGGTTGGGTTCCCCCGCGGGCTGACGACCCCGGCGACCGTGGCGGATGTCGCGGTGACGGCGGTCGCAGTTCCGGTCGTTGCGGCGGGCGGGGGCGGGCCACTCGCGGTCGCGAACGTCCGGTCGGCCCCGTACGTGGTTCCAGTAGCGTTGGCGGCGACCAGTCGGTAGTGGTAGGTGGTCTTGGGCGACAGCGATCCGACCTGAGCCGAGACGTTCCCGGCGGTCGTTCCGGCCCCGGCGCTGCCCGAAGCGGTCTGGGCTCCGTACGCGGTGGTCGGCCCATACTGGAAGTAGTAGGTGGTCGGTTGCCCCTGGGGATTGACGATGCCCGCCAGGTTCGCGGATGTCGCAGTGACCGACGATGCGTCCCCGGTCTTGACCGCTGGTGGTTGCGGGGCGGGGGTCCTGAACGTCTTGTCGAATCCGTCGGTGAGTCCGGCCGCGTTCTGCGCGACTAGCCGGTAGTGGTAGGTGGTGCTAGGCGTCAAGGGCCCGATCGAGGCCGATACGTTGACGGTGGTCGTTCCGCTGCCAGCGTCTTGGGAGGGGGTTTGGGCGCCGTATGCCCTGGTCGTCCCGTACTCGAAGTAGTAGGTCGTGTCCTCCCCGTAGGGATTGACCGACCCAGTCAGCGTCGCCGAGGTCGACGAGACGGAATTCGTCCCGCCGGTGGTGGCGGCAGGTGCACTCGGAGCCGTGGTGAATGTCTTGTCAGCCCCGTCCGCGGTCAGCCCGAGAACGTTCTTCGCGACCAGCCGGTAGTGGTAGGTCGTGTTGGGCGACAGCGAGCTGATCGAGGCCGACACGGCCTTGTCCGTGGTTCCGCTGCCGGCGTCTTGAGAGGGGGTTTGGGCGCCGTATGCCGTGGTCGTCCCGTACTCGAAGTGGTAGTTCGTGTCCGTTCCTTCGGGATTGACTTTGCCTGTCAGCGTCGCCGACGTCGCGGTTACGTTCTCGACTCCTCCGGTCGTCGCGGACGGCCCCAGCGCCGCCGTCGCTACGTGCGCGCAGACGAGCGCGAACACCACGCACAACCCGACCACCCCACGTCTACACGCTTTCGCCCCAAACACGACGACCCCATTGATAGCGGATTCGGGGCCCGGCGTGTGTCAGTCCGAAGACCATTGGGTAGGGGCCGGGCATGCGGCGAGAACTCCCCTCCGGGCTATCCGCCAGACAGAGACTGGCGCTCTCGGAGTTCTTCGCGGGTCATCTGAGCGCCGGCCAGTTGAGCGAACGCCTCTCGCTCGCGGGCACGGCCCGGGAGCGCGTGCCTACCGGCTCCACGCATCCCGGTGGCGGGAGCGGGAAGCCGAGCCCCGCCCTTCGCCGGAGGAGGCGTTTGGCGGTGCGGCTGGTCGGGTTGCTGGCGATTGCGCTCGCCGGGGTGGTGATCGGCGCGGCGCTCGGCTCGAGGCTCATGCCCACTCGGCCGAGTACCGCCGGGGCCAGCGCCAACCGTCTGGCGAGTAAGCACATCGCTCCGATCGCGCACCATCATCGCCACCGGTCGACGCGGTCTCGGCGGCGGTAACGCCGCCAGCATCACCCGCTGGCCCAGCGCAAGTTCGGCGCTCCGACTCCGTTTTGTTGGCAAATGAGGAGGAGAGCCCGCGACCGCGCATGGCTGCGCCGGCTTACGGGGCGAGCGGTGCCGGGCTTGGCCACGCTCTCGGTGATCGCACTGGGCGCGGCCTCGACCGCGCTGGCCGACTTCCCGTACACCGGTCCGAGCGGAAACCCGCACGACCCGACGACCTGGAAGCTGCCTCCCGGCGTCGCGCCAAGCAACTTCGCTGACAACTGGAAGCTCGCCGCGACCCCCGAGCAGAGCCCCCAGAGCGACGCCTCGGTCAACAGCCGCAGCGACGAGCTTTGCGGGGTGAGAGGAATGAGCGTCGTCGATCAGAACGCGACGTTCCCGGGCGGCTCGTGCATCCCGGCGGGAAGCCCCGTGAGGACGGCGTTCGAGACGACGCTGGGCCGGCCGGACGTGGTGATCGCCGTGCTCGACTCCGGGATCGAGTGGAACGACGCCGGAGCGATGGTCGACCTGCGAGACAAGGTGCACCTGAACCAGGGCGAGCTGCCCGCGCCCCGCCACGATCTGGCGACGTCGCTGGTCACCGGCCAGAGCTGCGCGGCGTTCGGCGATGCCAGCGGCGGCGACTACGACCCCCACGGCAACTACGACGTCAACGGCGATGGGGTGTTCAACGTGGTCGACTACGCGTGCGACTCTCGGGTCGCCGGCGTGGTGAACGGGCCCAGCCCGCTGCACGCGCTGCGGCACGGACCGCCGGGAATGCTCACTCCGGAGGACCTGATTCTCGCCTTCACCGACGGCACGGACCACGACCAGAACGGCTACCGGAACGACATCGCCGGCTGGAACTTCATCGACAACAACAACGATCCGTACGACGACGTCCAGTACGGCCACGGGACCGGTGAGGCTCGGGACTCGAACGGAGAGGCCAACACCAACCAGGGCCTCGGCACGTGCCCGGATTGCACGGTGATCCCGCTGCGGGTGGGCGAGTCGTTCATCGCCGACGTCAACCGGTTCGCCCAAGGCGTCTTGTATGCGACCGACAACGGCGTGTCGGTCATCCAGGAGGCGCTCGGAACCCTCAACAACTCGCAGTTCGCGCGCCGCGCGATCGAGTACGCGTACCAGCACGGCACGGCGATCGTCGCCTCGGCCGCCGATGAGGCCGCCGAGCACCACAACCAGCCGAGCTCGCTCCCCGACACGATCGTGGTCAACTCGGTCAACAAGTACGAGAGCGAGACGGCCGCGCCGCCGTCCTACCTCCAGCTCAACGGCTGCACGAACTTCAGCACCAAGGTCACGGTTTCGGTCTCGAGCTCTTCCTGCTCCTCGAACGCGACCGGGTTGGGGGCCGGGATCGCCGGGCTTATCTACAGCGCGGCGAAGAACGCGATCGCGGAAGGAAAGCTGAAGCCCGCCAGCGATTGCCGGAGGGTCGACGGGACCCATTGTCCGATCACCGCCAACGAGGTGCGCCAGCTGATGGCGTCCGGGAACATCGCCGGGACGACGACCGCGAACAGCGCGCCCTCGAGCGGCACGGCCCCCGCCGATCAAGGTCACGACGGCCAGGCTGACGACGTGAACTTCGCCCAGTCCCCGGAGCCCTCATGCCAGCCGGCGCCGACGCCGACCTGTACCGACCCGAACCTCAACACCACGTTTGCCGCCGACATGTACGGCGGCTTCGACGGCCCCGCGCCGGACACGCGCCGGTATCGGGCCAGGCAGGGATTCGACGAGTTCTACGGGTACGGCCGCCTGAACGCGTACAAGGCCGTGGCGGCAGCGGGGAACGGGACGATCCCACCGGAAGCCGAGATCACCTCGCCCGATTGGTTCGAGCAGCTCGATCCTGCGTCGAGCCGGATCACGGTCAGCGGCTACGTCAACGCCCGGACCGCCTACAGCTGCCGGGTGGAGGTCGCTCCCGGCGCCGAGCCGAACAACGCCCCCACCTCGGATGCTCCTGCCGGAGACTTCGCCGAGGTGCCGTCCGCCTACTGCGACGGGCACACTCTGCACCACTCCCCCTACGGCGGCCCGCTCGGCGCGATCGACACCGCACAGCTGCGGGCTCGCTTTCCCGCGGCCGTGCAGGGCTTCGACGGCAACGAGAACGGCTCCTCGGCACAGACCTCGAACGGGCGGCCGAACACAAACCCGTACGCGTTCACGGTCCGCGTGGTGGTGAGCGCGCCGGCGAGCTCGGGCAGTCCGGCGATGACCGGGGAGGACCGCCGGCAGCTGTTCCTGCACCGCGACCGGGACATGCTCCCCGGCTGGCCGAAGGACCTGCGAACCGACGGCGCATCGAGCCCGCTGCTGATCGATCTCGCCGGCCAGAACCGCAACCAGCTCATCGTGGCGACCTCCGACGGGTGGGTCCACGCATTCCGGTCCGGCGGCTCGGAGCTCCCCGGCTGGCCGGTCCACACGGCGCAACTGCCGCTGCATGCCGCGGCGCCGGGCTACCGCTCGCTGGGCACCGACCATTACTGCGCGGTACTCGGAGCCCTGGCCGGCGGGGACCTCTTCGGCGACGGCCGGATCGAGGTCGTAGCCGACGACCTGTGCGGCAACGTCTACGCCTGGGACGCGGGCGGGAGGCTGGTGTTCGAGCAGCACTCGAATCCCGCCTACTCCGGCGCCCCCCTGCAGCCGTTCCACACGGTCCGACAGGGTCCGCGCGACCGTACCGAGATTGGGTTCCTGTCCTCGCCCGTGCTCGCCCACCTGAACGGGAAGCCGGGCGATCCGCTGGACGTCATCGCCGCCGGCGAGGACCGCCACGTGTACGCGTGGCAGCCGAGCCCCACCAACCTGTCCGGTGCCGCCCTCCCCGGGTTCCCCGTGCTGCTCGTCGACCCCGACAAGGTCACCGCGGTCGATCCCACCACGGACCACCTCACCTTCTCGACCACCAAGGCCAAGCCCGATCCGGGGATCGACGAGGACCAGGGCAAGATCATCGACACGCCCGCCGTGGCCGACATCGGCGGCAAGCCTTCGATCATCGTCGGCAGCAACGAGGAATACGGCGTCAACACCGGCGACGAGGGCGGGATCAACGCGGGCGATCTGACCAGCGCCTCGCTCGGCCTGCTGGGGCAGACGGGTGTGCTCTCGTTCGCCAACGGCCGGGTGTATGCGATCAAGCCGACCGGCGGCCGGATGGAGTGCTCCGGCGGGACATGCCAGTCGGCCGCGTTCGAGCCCGGCTGGCCGAAGAAGGTCGGGATCATCGACGCCGGCCTGCTGCCGGACGTGGGCGAGGGGATCAACGGATCGCCGGTCGCGGCCCCGCTCACCTGCCCGCAGGGAGGGAGCGGCACGAAGATCGGCGTGACGCCGGACGCCGGCCCCGCGTACATCTTCAACCCGGACGGCTCATCCTGCTACGGCAAGGACCAAAGCGGGCACGACAACACGCTCGAGACGGACTTCAGCCAGGGCCACGGCCAATACGACCACCCGGCCTTCGCGGCGGTCGGATATCCGGCGTTCGGGACGCTCGACGGCAGCACCACCACCTTCTTCACCCCGATCACCGGCCTGATCCGAGCGCTCGACGTCGCGCTCAACGACTACCAGGGTGGGCAGGACTTCATCGGCGCGTGGAATCCGACCAGCGCCCAGCAGCTCCCGGGGTTCCCGGCCGAGGTGAACGACCTGCAGTTCCTGACCGGGCCCGTCGTCGGGCAGATCGCACAGGGTCCGGGCCAGCAGGTGATCGGGGGCACGGCCTCGATGGACCTCGCGGCGTTCAACGCGGCCGGCCTGCCCGCAAGCAGCGCATGGCCCAAGCTGACCGGAGACTGGACCGTAGCCACGCCGGCCCTGGGGTCGTTCGGGACGCTCGACACCGGGGCCGGTGCTGACAAGGACGTCGTGTCGCTGACGCGGTCCGGGACGCTGTCGATCTACTCGACCCCGGCGCCGGCGTGCTCGCCCAGCTCCTCGCCGAGGTTCCACCACGACGACTGGAACTCCGGCGACTACACGACAGACGCCGTGCCGCCGGGTAAGCCGTACGGCGCGCGGGTCAGTTCCGGCGTGCTCAGCTTCACCGCCCCCGGAGGGGACCTGCTGTGCGGAACGGCCCGGAGCTATCAGGTGGTGACCTCCAGCGTCCCGATCACGCCTCAGAGCTTCGCGGCCGCGACGCCGCTCGCCGGCGCGCCAGTGCCCGCGACGGCCGGGAGCCGGCAGACGTTCACGCTGCCCGCGGGGACGAAGGCCTACGTCGCGATTCGCGCCGTGGATGAGGCCGGCAACGTCGGCCTGCCGGCGGTGGTCAAGGTCCCGTGAGGGCTCGCGTGGCGCTGGCGGCGGCGATCGCCGCGCTGCTGGCGACCACGGCCGCTCCCGCGGGTGCGCGGGGCTACAGGGTCTACGCCGGAGCTGGCCATGCCGAGACGACACCGCCGGTCGCCGGCAGCCCGGGGGCGACCGCCGCCGATGCCAGGTTCGGTCCCTCGCGGACCATCTGCCCAGCGGCGGCTTTCCCGAGCTCTGGCAGGTTCGCGCTCCAGGAGCCGTTCGACGACCTAAACGGGGACGGGCAATGGGACGCCGGCGCCGATCTGAACCACGGGCCGACCGGCCAGAAGCCCGATCCCTTCTGCGACGCCAACGCCAACGGCGGCTGGGACGGAATCTACGCCGACAACGAGCAAGGGCCGGCGACCGGCGTCCACGATCCGATCGACGTCCGGGCGGTCGCGATCTCCGACGGGCGGCACGAGCCGATCGTGTTCGCGTCCGTCGATGCGATCGGCCTGTTCGACTACTACACCGAGCAGGCCCGGTGGGATCTGGCGCACGTCTACGGGGTGCGGGCCGAGCTGGTCGTGAGCGCCGACCACGACGAGAGCTCGCCCGACACGATCGGCCTCTATGGCGCGCTCGGCACGCCGCTGGGCGTCGGCGCGCGCTCGGGGATCGACGAGTACTACATGCGGTTCCTCGAGGACCGGATCGCGCGGGCGGCGGCGGCCGCGGTCAGCGACCTGCGGCCGGCGAGCCTGTACGCCAACCAGATCGAGGGCCGGATCCCCGACGGGACCTCGGGGAATCGCTACCCGCTACTCACCGGCATGAGCGAGCGCATCTCGGATCAGTTTCCCACCTCGGTCGCGCTCCCGGGCGACGACCGGGTGGCGGCAGTGGACCCGAAGCTGGGAGTCCTCCAGGCCCGCAGCCCCTCCGGACGGCCGATCTTCACGGTGATCAGCATCGCCGCCCACAACCAGGAGATGGGTAACGCCGGCGCCGCGATCAGCGCCGACTGGCCCGGCGCGATGGTCGACGCGTTCGATCGGGCCAGCCCGGGGATGGCGGTGTTCCTGGTCGGCGACAACGGCTCCGAGGAGGATCCGCAGACCGAGCCACCGGCGATTCCGGGCGGCTCGGAGAACCACACGGACCAGAGCACGCAGTTCATCCAGGCCCAGGCCACGGGGCAGCGGTTCGCGCGGCTGGCGGCGGGGGCGGTGACGAACGCGGTCGGGCTGACCCCCGGGGCGGTGACGCTCACGCGCCGGCAGCTATGCATCCCGCTTCAGAACAACGGCTTTCTGGCGCTGGCGGCGCTCAAGGAGTTCGGCCTCCGGCAGGCGTACGTGTGCGACCAGGGCGGCCGGCCGATCGCTCCCGTACCCAACCCGTCGGTGGTGCCGACGGCCGGGGCAGACTTCCGCACATTCGTGAGCGTCGCGAGGATCGGCCCCGACCTCGAGACGATCGACAATCCCGGCGAGGCGTTTCCGGCGCTGATGCTGGGGAGTCCGTTCGGGATCGAGGACGAGAGCTGCAACCGGCCCAACCCCGCGGTCCCAACCTGGCACGCGGACGCGCTGTTCCGCTTCCAGGTCGGGCTGGCCGACGACATGATCGGGTACATGATCCCCGCGTGGGGGTTCGCGAGCGGCACGCCTGGGCTGTTCAACAATGACACCTGCTACCGGGACATGCACGGGCACGGGCACAAGCTCGAGTCCGAGTCGGCCGGGCCGACGTCGGCCAACGACGTCGCCAACGCGCTGGCCGGGGTGCTCGAAAAGCGCGCCGATCCGAGCGCCCGGATCGTGACCGGCCGGTTCGTGCTGCCGAACGGGATGTACTCCCGGTGGCCGACCGGGGCGGCCGCGATCCTGCTTGCGCCTCGTGGCACCACTACGCTGGACCCGAGCGGGGGCCTCCTGATCGGGGGACCCGGCACCCGCGCGTTCGGAAGCCGGAAGGTGGATGCGAACGGGCTATTCATGGACTACGACGGTCAGCCCCAGGCGCATCCCGACCTCACCACCCGCGGGATGATGCTGCTGGGCTCCGATGGGTGCGTGAAGGCGCGCTACTACCTGGACGTGTTCCCGACGCTCGACACCTCGCGTCCGCTCGGCGGCCAAGCGATGGGCACACCGGTGCTGCCTCGGCGCGGGTGCCCTGCCCTGTCAAAAGGCGGCGTCCCCGAGCTCCAGCCCGGCGCCGGCGCGGCCGCTGGGCTGCCGGTGGCACCGGCGCTTCGCTAGACGGACCGCGGGCTCGTCTGGCCGGTCCCTACCATCCCCGCGATGTCACGGTTTGCCTCCGCGCAGGACGCATCGTTTCGCGCGCTGAACGACTCGATCAGCTTCGACGTGCGACTCGCTCCCTTCGACGTGGCGCAGTCCCGCGCGCACGCGGCGATGCTGGCGGCGCGCGGGATCATCTCCGACGCCGAGCGTGAGCAGCTGGTCGCCGGGCTCGAGCAGGTGCAGTCCGAGCTTTCGGATGGGTCGTTCTCGATCTCCGAGAGCGACGAGGACATCCACATGGCGATCGAGCGCAGGCTCACGGAGATCGTGGGACCGGTGGGGGGGAAGCTACACACCGCTCGGTCGCGCAACGACCAGGTAGCGACCGATCTCGCGATGTTCGTGCGCGATCGGGCGCTCGCAGCGATGGACTCGATCGCGCGGCTGGGGGAGACCCTGGTGGGCGTGGCCGAGTCGCACCTCGACTGGCCGATGCCGGGATACACGCATCTGCAGCGCGCCCAGCCGGTGTACCTCGGCCATCATCTGCTCGCGTACGCCTGGATGCTGGCGCGCGACCGGCAGCGCTTCGGGGCCGTCGCGCGAGCGGCTTCCGTGCTGCCTCTCGGCGCGGGCGCGCTCGCGGGGGTCAACTTCGACACCGATCGCGAGATGCTCGCGCACGAGCTCGGCTTCGAGTCCGTGGCCGAGAACTCGATCGATGCCGTGTCCAACCGCGACTTCGCGCTCGACTTCCTCGCGGCCGCCGCCACGTGCGCTACCCATCTCTCGCGCCTGGGCGCCGAGCTCGTGCTGTGGTCCAGCGACGAGTTCGGCTTCTGCGAGCTGCCCGACGCGTGGACCTCGGGCTCCTCGATCATGCCTCAGAAGAAGAACCCCGACGCCGCCGAGCTCCTGCGCGCGAAGGCCCCCCGCATCGCGGGTCACCTGGTGGCGCTCCACGGGGTGCTGCACGGCCTCCCGCTCACCTACAACAAGGATCTCCAGGAGGACAAGGAGCATCTATTCGACGCCGTCGACACGCTGGAGCTCTGCCTGGCGGCGGCCGACGGGATGCTGGCGTCGATTGCGTTCCACCGCGACCGGCTCGAGGCCGCGGCCTCCGACGAGTTCCTGGCGGCGACCGACATCGCCGATCTCCTCGTCCGCCGCGGGATGCCGTTCCGCGAGGCGCACGGGGTCGTCGGCGGATTGGTCCGGACGGCGCTGGAGGAGGGCAAGCGCCTCTCGGAGCTGAGCCCTGAGCAGCTGGCCGAGCACTCCGAACTGCTCGACGACGGGTTTTATGCGGTGCTGCGCGAGCGCGCGTGGCTCGAGGACAAGGTCTCCCGCGGAGGTACCAGCCTGGCTCGCGTCCGCGAGCAGCTCGATCGCGTCCGCGCGGCGCTGCGGTGAAGCCGTCGTTCTATGACCGGCCCGTGGTCGAGGTCGCGCGCGACCTGATCGGCTGCGTGGTTCGGCACGAGGCAGCCGCGGGGGTGATCGTCGAGGCCGAGGCCTATCACGATTCGGAGCCGGCGTGCCACGCGTTCGTGGGGCTGACGGCGAGGACCGCGACGCTGTTCGGCCCGCCCGGACGCGCGTACGTGTACCGGTCCTACGGGATCCACGCGCTGCTGAACGCGGTGTGCGAGCGCGAAGGCGTCGGCGCGGCGGTGCTGATCCGCGCGCTCGAGCCCGTTGAGGGCATCGAGCTGATGCGCCGCCGCCGGGGGATGGAGGGCGTCGAGAGCCTGTGCTCAGGCCCCGGGAAGCTGACCCAGGCGCTGGGGATCGGGCTCGGGCACAACGGGACCGATCTCGCTCGGGGCCCGATCGTGGTCTCGGCTCGCCCGCCCGCCTGGCGGGAGGTCCCGGTCGCCGTCGACCGGCGCATCGGGATCACCAAGGCGGTCGAGCTTCCGTGGCGGTTCTCGGCCGCCGGGAGCCGGTTCCTCTCTCGCCCGGTGCGCGTGGCCGTGGTCTAGCCGGTTCCGCCGCCGACGCCGGCACCGCCCGAACCGCTGTTGCCTGCGCCACCGCCGCCACCTCCGCCGGTGCCGCCACCGGCGCCGCCGCCACCTCCGCCGCCTGCGGCGCCGCCGCTGTTCCCCGCGGCTCCGCCGCCGCCACCGCTGTTGCCGGTCCCCCCGGTATTGCCCGCGGCTCCCCCGCCGCTGTTGCCGGCTGCACCGGTATTGCCCGC
>Ga0209577_10004187_pt1 | contig 13579 bp, 13 predicted proteins | sample GraSoiAngelo_109_FD_185874 | JGI IMG/M metagenome (GOLD analysis project Ga0209577, IMG submission 185874) | Grasslands soil microbial communities from the Angelo Coastal Reserve, California, USA - 14_0903_12_20cm (SPAdes) (version 2) | ecosystem: Environmental > Terrestrial > Soil > Grasslands... | reverse complement strand
CTCTTAGAAACAAAGAGAAGGCCGTTTTCCGTCCATTCAAGACTCCAGGAAGCATTAGCATCAGGCCATTTTGGAAGAGAAACACCAATGAGGCTTCAGCGAGTTACGAGCGGTACACAATTCCAATCATAGGAGTGCTAACCATAATCGCAGATCTAGCGATCTGGATTCTCGTAGTCGTTCTTCACCCGCTTGGCAGGATCTTCGGCAGCATCTGGATGGGCTTCGGACTCTTGCTACTCTTCGCATACACGAGAATTCAGAAAACGAAACAGGACCCTTCGTCTGATTCGCATTCCGCAGAGGAGCGCCAAAGTTCGGGATAGCCATCTGTAGGTTTTTGGAAAAAGAGAGCGAACAGCTGTCGGCGACATGCTTTGCCGAACACTGGTCGGTGTTGAACAGAGACTATTCATTAAGCTTCTTCAATCGCTTCTCGATCACGTCGATCTGTTTGGACAGAAATGACCTGTATGCTCGTAGAAGCTTGACTTGTTGTGTCTTCGTTTGCGCATCGATCGTATTCATCGTTCGCTTGAACCTTTCAGACGTTTTCTCCAGGGTCTCATCTATTGTGGCAGAGACCTTCGGGCCCTTGTCTTGCACAAACTTGCTGGTCGAATCAACAGCCGAAGCAATATCTCTTCGAGCATGATCCATGTCTCGACGTATTCTCTCAAGGGCTATCCTGATGTCACGCCGCGCATGCTCAGATCCTTTCCTAGAAGACAATTCATGACAAGGGACATCACCGTCCCAAGATAAATCTTCAATTTGAACAGCCCGGCCCAACCAATATTACTGAGAACCACAACCGACCTCCAGCATGAAAGGAATCAAGGAGAAAGTCTACCACGCCTGGAAGACCGGGACTTATCCCAGTCCCGCGACGAAGACCCTTGGCATCAAAATAATAGAGCTCTCCGAGGGACGCTCCCTAGTCGAAATGCAGATCGACGAGCATCTCCACAACATGTCAGCTACCATGCACGGAGGAGTAATGGCCGACATTGCAGACGCAGCGATGGGAATAGCCATTTCCACCACAATATCTCCAGACGAGGACTTTACAACGATGGAGATGAAGATCAGTTTCTACAGGCCTCATATCAAGGGACCATTGAGAGCAGAAGGGACCGTGGCGAAACGAGGAAAAAGGGTGGCCTTCGCAGAAGCGGTCCTGACGAATCAGCAGAAACAAATCATCGCCAAAGCGAATGGCACGTGGCTCTTCCTGACGACATAGATTTTCAAATTTCGGTCAGACCTCTGCCTAGTCCGGATTACTTATAATGCTTGGCTAGATTTCTAGACGGACTCTGTACTCACCAAATCTGCTTCTGAAGAGGTCGCTAATTTCCCCGACCGTACATTCAGACCGCACCGCTCTCAAAATGTCATCGACCAAGTTAGAATCCCCAGAAGCCGCACTCCCAAGTCTTGACAAAGCGCTGTTCACCTTCGCTTTGCTTCTTGAATTCTTGAACTTCCTCAGTTGTTGAATCTGTCGTCTCTCCACGCTTGGGCTAATTCGCTGAATGTTCACCTCTTTCGGATCCCCTTCTTTGAACCGGTTTACTCCGACAATTACAGTCTGACCCTCATCCACGGATCGCTGAAACTTGTAGGCGCTTTCTTGAATCTGTCTGTGGACAAAGCCGGATTCGATAGCCTTCCTCGCTCCTCCAAGCTGTTGAACTCTTTTGATGAGAGCTGTGACTTTGGTTTCGATCGTTCTTGTCAAGGATTCTAGATAATAGCTTCCTCCAAGGGGATCAGCCGTGCGACCCACTCCAGATTCATGCGCGATAATCTGCTGTGTTCGTAGCGCGATTCTAACAGAATCCTCTGTGGGGAGACCCAGAGCCTCGTCGCGGGAGTTTGTGTGAAGCGACTGGGTGCCTCCCAGAACGGCCGCTAGTGCTTGGATCGAGACTCGAGCAATGTTATTGTCGGGTTGTTGGGCGGTCAGAGTCTCGCCGCTCGTCTGAGCATGAAATCGTAGTTTGCAAGATTCAGGGTCGTGAGCTTTGAAACGTCGTCGCATTATGCTCGCCCATATTTTTCGGGCTGCTCTAAACTTTGCAATCTCTTCGAGAAAGTCGTTTCGACATGCGAAGAAGAATGAAAGCTGGGGAGCAAAGTCATCAATCTTGAGACCGCGAGCTAGCGCGGCCTCTACGTACTCAATCGCATTTGAGAAACAGAACGCAAGTTCCTGAATGGCATCGGCCCCAGACTCACGAATATGATAGCCACTGATACTGATGGGGTGCCAATGAGGCATTTTCCGAGCAGAATATTCTATGAGATCGACAGCGAGCCTCAGAGAAAACTCCGGCGGATAGATGTAGGTATTCCGGGCAATGTACTCCTTCAGAATATCGTTCTGCGTAGTTCCCCGCAACTGCCTCTGCGGGACCCGTTGCTCCAGTCCAGCCGCAGCATACAAGCAGAGCAGAATCGGAGCGGTAGAGTTGATTGTCATGCTAGTGCTGATCTTGCCGAGATCGATTCCATCGAACAACCGTCTCATATCGTCGATACTGCTGATAGCGACTCCGACCTTGCCCACTTCCCCATGCGCTCTTGGATGATCAGAGTCAAGGCCGAGCTGCGTTGGAAGATCGAAGGCAGTGCTAAGTCCAGTCTCTCCATGAGAGATCAGATACTTGAATCGCCGGTTGGTTTCGCTGGCTGAACCGAATCCAGTGTACTGTCTCATCGTCCAAAGACGGTCCCGGTACATGCTCGGGTAGATCCCCCTAGCGTAAGGGAACTCTCCAGGCTTTCCGAGGGAACGAACCATTCCCCTAGAAACGTCTCTGTTGTCGTACGATGTCTTGACAGGTATTCCTGAGTCTGTGGTGATGCGATCAGGCATTTTCTGACACGTCTAATCTTGCGATGGCCTTCACGAGTTTTGACGCTGCTGTCTCAGGGTCCAGTTCTTTCTTCGCAACTTGGCCGAGTAGATGCTGCCATGACTTTTCTTGCTTGAGACGGGTGACTGTCTCCGTGTAAAAGTCTGAAAACGCAGCTTCGATGAGTTCAGACTCAAGTCGCTTATTCCTCCTCTCTTCTCTGATGCCGTGATCATCTAAGAATTTCTGGAATTTTTCGATGCTGTCCACTAGCGAGGGCACTCCTGTTCCCTTGATTGCTACTGTCTTTAGCACAGGCGGTCTCCATCCGTTCTTTTCCTGTAGACCGCTGGCGACATTGAACATTGTCTTCGATGGGTTGGTTATGTCTGCCTTGTTGACTACGAAAATGTCGCCGATCTCGTTAAAGCCTGCTTTGAACGCTTGAACCTCGTCCCCGAGCTGTGGCATTACAACGACCACGGTCGCGTCTACGGCGGTGGCGACTTGGACTTCGGTCTGGCCAGCTCCGACCGTCTCTACTATTACTATGTCCATTCCGGCCGCATCGAGGACCCTGATCGTGTTTATTGCGGCGCGAGCAAGACCGCCGACATCGCCGCGAGATGCCATGCTGCGAATGTAAACTTCTCTTTCGAGGCTATGATCCATCATGCGAATCCTGTCGCCTAACAGAGCACCTCCTGTGTAGGGACTGGAAGGATCTATGGCTAACACGCCCACTTTTCGTCCTCTCCTGCGGAATTCTTGGATCGTCTTGTCGACGAGAGTGCTTTTGCCCGTCCCTGTAGGACCAGTTATGCCGACTGTGAAGGCTTTTCCTGTACGTGGATATAGCTCGTGAATGAGTCGGCGACGACCGAGTCCTCCAGATTCAACAATCGAAATGGCCTTAGCGAGGGCCCTGTGATCGCCCTTCAATACTCTCGAGGCTAGATCACTGACCAAGCTAGAGCCCTGATTGCCGGTTCGCTCTGGAACATATTTCAACGTTCAGAAGACGGTCACATGAAGATAATGGAGAAATAGGAAAAATCCGGCCCGTTATGGTTGTATTGTGACTATTTTGGCAAAGGGCTACTGGAAGAAAGTTCTGGACGATATCAAGAGGCAGCGGAAGGCTAAGCCTTCAACCTTCAACGCGAAATATCTCGCCAAGCTGAAGCGCCAAGAAGCGGAATGGCAGGCGAAGACTCTCAAACAGTGGACGAAGGACAGCCCGGAACGGAAGCAGGAGTTCAGGAACCCTTCCAACATTCCGATCAAACGAGTCTACACTCCAAGAGACGTCGCGTACCAGGACGAATCTCGCGACGCCGGTCTTCCGGGTGAGTATCCTTACCTCCGAGGGGTCTATCCTACGCTGTACAGAGGGCGGCTCTGGACCATGCGAATGTTCTCAGGCTTCGGCACTCCAGAAGACACGAACAAGCGACTCCACTATCTCCTAGAGCACGGTGAAACAGGATTGAGCATAGCTTTCGACATGCCGACATTGTATGGATATGATCCTGATCATCCACGGGCCGAGGGCGAGGTGGGACGATGCGGCGTCTCTGTCGGTTCGTTGAAGGATATGGAGATCATTCTGGAGGGAATCCCGTTGGAGAAGGTGAGTACGAGCATGACGATCAACGCACCTGCCTCGGTCTTGACCGCGATGTATGTTGGTGTGGCGGAGAGACAGGGATTGAAGCCGAACGAGCTGAGAGGGACCGTCCAGGCGGACATTCTCAAAGAGTATATTGCACAGAAAGAGTGGGCGTTTCCTCCAGAAGCACATCTCCGGATCATCCGTGACATGATGGTTTACTGCAGCAAGGAGATGCCGCAGTGGAACTACATCAGCATCAGCGGCTACCACATCCGCGAAGCTGGATCTAGCGCCGTCCAAGAACTAGCGTTTACGCTCGCGGATGGCTTTGCCTATGTTGATCTTGGAATCGAAGCTGGTTTGAAGGTGGATGATTTCGCGCCGCGATTGTCTTTCTTCTGGAACTGTGGAATGGACTTCTTCGAAGAGATCGCAAAATTCAGGGCGGCAAGAAGAATCTGGGCACGCGTTATGAGAGAGAAATACAAAGCAAAAGACCCCCGATCCTTGCTGTTGAGGACACACGCTCAGAACTCTGGTGCGTCACTAACTTGGCAACAGCCACTGAACAATATTGTTCGGACTACAATCGAAGCGCTAGCCACAGTCCTCGGCGGGACGCAGTCTCTTCATACAAACTCCTACGATGAAGCGTGGGCTCTTCCTTCAGAACAGGCAGCCACCGTCGCACTGAGAACCCAACAGATCATCGCGGAAGAGACAGGCGTCACGGACACAATCGATCCGCTTGGCGGTTCGTACTACCTGGAATGGCTTACTGATGAGATGGAGGAAAAAGCGTTCGAGTATTTTGACAAGATCGAACGTGTAGGAGGGTTGCTGAACGCGATCAAGACTGGATTCTTGCAGCGCGAGATTGCAGAGACAGCCTACCGTTACCAGCAGGAACTTGAGCGGGACGAGAGGGTCGTGGTTGGTGTGAACAAGTATCAGGTCGATGAGAAACAGCCAATCGATACCCTGAAGATCAACGAGGAGGCTCAGAGGCGACAGATCGAGCGGATAGTCCGGGTCCGAGACACAAGGGACAATGCAAAGGTTCGGGAAGCATTGGACGAGTTGCGCAAGACGTTCGAGGACGAGAAGGCCAATTCCATGTACCCCATCATCAAAGCGGTCCGAGCCTACGCAACGCTAGGCGAGATCATGGATGTCGGTCGGAAGGTCTTCGGAGACTACAAGGAGCCTCCAATCCTCTAACCAGCAAAATCATCCCTAGAGACGACCGGAACCAGGCATATGGAAACTGAGAACGCTTACTCCTCTAAAGAGCTGAGCCCTACTACCTGGCCAGACTTCGAAGCGTTATTCGCAAAACACAACGGTGTCTGGGGAGGCTGCTGGTGCATGTTCTACCATACAAAAGGAAAGTTTCTCATCAAAGGCCATGGTCCAGATAACAAGAAGGCAAAGAAAGCTCTTGTAAAGAAACGACGAACACACGGCATAATCGTCTATTCCAACAATACTCCCGTTGGCTGGGTCCAGTACGGTCCGAAACCGGAACTCCCACGACTGGACGCTAGCAAAACCTACCAGAGTTTGAGTCTCGGCAATGGAGGAAAGAAACTCTGGCGCATTACCTGTTTCTTCGTTGATAGAAACAATCGACGGAAAGGCGTAGCCGGATTCGGCCTGAACACAGCTCTCGCCTCCATCAAGAAGAAAGGCGGAGGCGTAATCGAAGCGTACCCGTCGACTAAACCTAATCGCGGAGCGAGCTTGATGTGGTGCGGGACTGTGAAGATGTTCGAAGAGGCCGGATTCGGTGTGACTTCACGACTAGGCAAATCTAGCGTCGTTATGAGAAAGGCTGTCTGATGATGCAAGCTCTTTGACAACAAGGATCAGAAAATTTCAAGGGACCCCGAAACCGTGGAGAATTACAGGGTCCCGGAGACTAATTGATCTTGGAGAAGTGAAACTCTACCGTGATAAGATAGTATCCAAGTCCGGTTTTAAGACGAATCATCTGCGACTCTCACTCCACGACTTTTCGATCATCGTGCCGTTATTGGATGACGATCGTCTTGTCTTCATCTGGAACTATCGCCATCCGATTCAGGGCTGGGAACTCGAACTACCCGCCGGATTAGTGGACGATGGGGAAGACCCGGAATCCGGCGCGAAACGGGAACTGAAAGAGGAGACTGGTTACTCTGCGCGGTCTTGGAAGGGTCTCGGCTGGCTTCACACTCTGCCGGGAATATCGTCCCAGCGAGCGCATGTTTTCTTGGCGCGACAGTTGAAGAAGGGTAGCGCGAGCCGGGAGCCTTACGAGTACATGAAGATCAAGATTCTGAAGACTAGAGAGGCGTATCGTCTGTTGTGGACTGGGAAGATTATCCATTCTCCAACTGTCTCGGCGTTGGGATTGGCTGAGAAGATGATTCTAGGATAGGATCAGAGGTATTCTCGGCGATTTTCCAGCGATTAAAGTGCGTTAGATCGCCGCTCCGCAGGTAAGACACTTCTTTGTGCCCATTGGAAATGTGCTGTGACAATACGGACAAACCGGTGCCTTGCTGCCGCTGGAAGAACCAGAAGATGCGAGGGTCGATGAGACAGTGCTGGGCCCAGGAGTACTTGCTGATGATCCTTGTGAGATAGGCAGAAAAGTGACGTGCGGATCTGTCGCCGACGGTTGACCATAGCCGGCATTTGTCGCGATTTGGGGCTGATTTCCCTGAGGTCCCAGTGAATATGGCATCGTGTACGCAGGCGTGATTGGTAATCCGCCTTTTCCGAAGAAGGCTTTCACATGAGTCCTCGTCAGATAGTACAGCATCAGACCCCAGAAGATCAATCCGCCGACCCCACCGGTGATTAGACCGATTGTCAGAGCGCCAATGGCCCCGAGCAGTGAGAGTATGCTGAAAATCATCCCGAGAGTCCAAGACCAACCCCTACCGTGAAGAAACCCTACGCCGGTAGCGAGCCAGATGATGCTGAAGAAGAGAACGACTCCCCCGATGACCAAACCGATAGCTCCAACCAGAGGGCCCACTGTTGGTAAAGTCGCGAACAGAGCGGAGAAGCCGATAATCACAAGACTAGCTAAGAGCCCAACAATTCCCATCAGAATCTCCAAAACCGCTAGTATCGTAATTCCTACTGGTCGAGAGGGCTTCTGCGCCATAGGCACAATTCGAGAAATGACGCAGTGTTAAGGCGACTGTTACCGAATACCCAGTTTAGTCGGTCATCGGTCTACCGGAAGATATCCGGGAAACTTATAGATTCGACAGCTGAATACGACCGTACGGCAACTAGGCCAACGAGTAGCTCCAGCATTGGCTCATCCCTGTGTGGGCATTGGGGAAGCAATCGTCGAACCTCCTTTGCCAAAGAAGACCTTGACGTGTGGCCTGGTAAGATAGTAAATTATCAATAGACCAATAACCAATCCGAAGGCATTGCTGTAGGCACCAAACGCAATCTGGATAATGTCAAGGACTACGCTGATGGCAGTAACGATGATTCCAACGGTCCAAGCCCAGCCCTTGCCTCCAAAGTATCCGATTCCTACAGCGAAGTACAATATTCCCAGAACAAGTACTACTGCACCGAGTGCCAGTAGGATTATAGCGATTGTTCCCGCACCAATGGAGGCTAGCCCGGAATAGCCAGCGTTTGAAAGAGCATTTGTGAAGGCCGAGCCCGCGTAGGTTCCAATTACAAGTCCAAGACCAATTGCAGCTACTCCAGCAACGAGGAGTGCTATTCCTCCAAGTATCGCGAGAACTCCTAGAATTGTTACGCCGGTCGGTCTGCGAGGTTTCGGTTGCATGGAAACCGGTCTATTTTATCGTATATAACACATTCGATAAAGTCGATTTTTTGAACGATTTCGAAGGAGGGTCCTAGAATTTTTCCCGGTTTCGGGCTACTGACGATGGGTTTTGTCGTTTTTATGCGGGTCAATTCAGCTTGATACGAAGACTGAGTTCAGGAGTGGTAGCGTAATTTGCTACCAAGAGAAGCTGGACGGCAAACGCGCACTGCAAAGTTGACTCAGAGAAATCTGGAAATTTCTTGCCTGTAAGGAATAATCGGGAATAACCTAGCGGCTTAGACAGTCGCGCCGCAGCTGGGGCAACGCGTAGCTCCAGCAGGAATACTTGCTCCACAGTTCTTACATGTCATTCCCATTGAACCCATTGCTTGCCCAGATCCCATTGAGCCCATGGGCATTGCTCCCATCGGCTGGGAGGGCATCATGGCGGGACCCATCGACGGTTTGTAAACCAACGCCAAGATCGCACCAATAAACGCCAACAAAGAGCCTATTCCGAAGCCCCAAGCAGCAGGGAAAGCAATTATCGAAAGGATGAGAATGATGACCCCCCACATAGTGTGACTTTGAGGCTTCTGATAGAGCATCACAGATCCTAGGATAACTATCAGTCCAAAAATTACCCCTACGATACCAAAGATTGCCCCTATACCACCGAATAAGAAAGAGAAACCAACTGCAAGAGCGACTCCACCCAGAAGTATGAATATCCCACCGATCAACGACAGAACGAATGCGGCCGTGGGTTTGTCCGACAAATCCAGTCCCGCTGAAACTCAACCCAGAGAATATTTAACGCATTCGATACGGTGCAGTTTGGACGATTTTCGTTGGATATCTGGGAATTCCTCCATTAACATGCTATCTGACACCAGGTTAGTGTGGTTTGGGTGGTTCAACGCTGACTTGAGCCGGAGAGGATGCTCCGTGGAATCTTGGAAATAATTGAGGTCCCTAAACTGACGGGTGTGCGACTGAGACTTGGAACGGAGGTTCCTTGATTCGCGTTCTAGCGATCAATACAGCCGACCCGATGGTTGCTGCGGCAATTATTCCTAGAATCCCGTACATCCATGGTACCCGGCTGACCGACTTGGTGGTGGATTTTGATTGCGCCAGATTATTGGATGATTGCCCAGCTCCCGTTGTTGTACCGCTCGTCCCTGGATTGTACCCGCTCCCCGAGCCTGAGTTTGATCCGGAGTTAGAACCCCGTCTGGGCTCGTGCCAGGTCCTTGACCGTTCCCGGTACCTGTTCCTGAGCCGCTACCAGAACTTGATTCGGTGAGTGATTCAGAACCACTTGTCGGTGTTAGTCGCTGGCTTAGGTCGAGAGTTGTGCTGGTGAGCTTTAGGGAGGCCCGAACGTCGATCCCGAATTGCCTCATTACGGGTATAGGAGTAGCAGGACAAACAGTCAGGGCTGGAGCGGTAGTCGCTGAAGGGCTGCAGGGTGCTGGCGGGATGAATGTTTCCTCGCCGAATCCAAGGTGGATGTCAGCGCTTGCGGAGAGTAGAAGATCGCTGGTCTGATCATAGTTGAAAGTAAGCGCGAATCCGAAGTTGTTGGTGATCGGAATCGTGGAAGCCATTGTTGTCATTGGGTCTGGAGGCAGAGGAGATCCGATCCTAGGAAACGCTAAAGTCCACGCAGACCGAGTTTCAATGCTGCCACCAAGATCGAGACTCGTCGAGCCAGTCACACTGGTTGGAAAAACTAGAACTGGCACAGTGTCGTCTACTTTGAGCGGTCCGTTGACCCACCACATTGTGTGAGGGGGTTGACGCATCATCGTGACGTCTAAGCCCGGCATGGTCGAACCCCGGCTAGCACCTGTTGGCATGGTGGCGCCTATGTTTGTCTGGGCCATCCGTAGAGCCTGGTCCATTTCTGGCTCGATGAACGGCAGCATAGTGGCTATTCGGGTTGCTAGATCGATGGATTCGTTGAAGTTGCCGGTATGATGCGTGGCTGGAGTAATGGTTTCGCCACTCGATGTTGTGATGTCCCGAGTGACGTTAAGAGTGGCTGTGGTGGAGTTCAGATCAGTGACGATCCAGCCCAAGGTCCCGTTGATGTTGAGGCTCGGCGAGATCATTGCGATCATTGGGCAGACAATTCCGGCGCTGAGGGTCGAACTCAGAACAGGTGCACAAGACTGAAGGAGTGAGACAGAAACGGATAGATTGTAACTGGTCTGACTACCCGCGTGAAGATCAGGCGCCGCATTCACTGGGACAGCGACCAGCAGAAGAAGCGTCAAAGCTCCGAGGGAGAGGCTAGTTAACCGCATAACTATCCGATGTGTGCACCTTAGACCTTATCTCATAAAAAGGGTTAACGGTGTTCATCCAATTTGATCGTCAATATTCCTTAGGAAATGTGTAGACGAAAAAAGGGAGTTCTCGATGGTCCGCCTAACTAGGCGTAGCTCGGGGGTCCGAGCCCTTCGTCTGCGTTAGGTTACTTTTTGCTCCAGAGGCCTATGACGTTGCCGTGCGGATCTCCGATGGTGCCCCAGTAGCCCATTCCGCCACCGATGGCCTTCCTCTTCTTCAGTATTCGTCCGCCTAGACTCTTTGCCTTTTGTTGCATTGCTGGGATGGTGTCAACGTTGACGTAGAGTGTGGTTGAGCCGGGCTTGACCTTCTTGCCTAGCATGAAGCCGCCGCCGACGCCCTTCTTGGAGGTCTTGAACATTGTATAGCCGTCGCCAGCCATTTCAAATTTCCAGCCGAAGAGTCTGGAGTAGAACTTCTTGGTCGCCAGTAGGTCCTTGGATATCAGTTCTATATGGCCTATTTCTTTTCCCATAGTAGCCCTGTATTGCCAAATATTGAGTTTAAAAATCTACACCTTTCACCCGAAAAACACGCTAGATGCCGAATCCGACGTTTAGGCCGCCGTTAGACGCGTCAAAAAGAACTGTTTGAACTTCGGGTCAGCGCTCGTGCAGACCATTACCGGTCTTCCCACGAGTTTGTCATCTGGCAACCAGTCGCGCCTGTCAGCGACAGTCATTCCCAACGTGTACTCACCTTTCGTCTCAACCTGAGCGTGGTAGCTTGAAAATTGGAAGAACGATGGCTTGACCTTAACTGCCACAGCCATTGGATCATGTAGAGCAAATCGGCCATATCTTCTCATATTATTTTTCAAGATCGAACTTGCGAAAGCAGAGACACGCCCCTTCCGATTTCTTAGCCAGTCATAGTCACTTTTCGTCAGCTGGACACGAGGATTCATCGTCGCATCGAGGCCAAATGCCCTAACAGGGACCTCTGCTTCGAACACGATTTTCGCAGCTTCTGGGTCCGAGTAGACGTTGAACTCTGCCACCGGAGTCTCATTCCCGAAGCCATACTTTGTAACGAAGTACGCGCCTCCCATTATCACAATCCCCTCGATCATCCCCTCAGCTTCCGGAAACTCTGTCAGGAGCGCAGCAATGTTGGTCAAGGGTCCCGTACAGATGATGGTTGTAGATCGTCGCTTGGATGAAGCGAGGGTTTCTAGGATCGCATTGAGCGCGGGTTTCCTAGAAGGAGTAAGTTTGGGAGGTGGTAAGTTGGAGTCTCCTAACCCATCGCTTCCGTGAAAGGCTGTTGCCCGAATCGGGTCACGAAACAGAGGATTCCCTAACCCTTTCGCGACCCAGACATCCGACCCGTCGAGAAGTTCGACGACTCTCAAACCGTTGATAGTTGCTTGCTCGACAGGTACGTTGCCTGAGACCGCGGTTATGCCAGCGACCTCTAGCTCTGGAGATCTTAGGGCGAGTATGAGTGCGAGGGCATCATCGATGCCTCCATCCATATCGATGATGACGCGGGAGGGTCTTCTCGACCCGGGACCCTTCCTAGAATAATTTCGAAATTTTCTTGGTGGGCAACGTGTCGGCAAGATACCAGAATTTCAGATATTGAAGACCAGTCCGATACTGCAACTCTGTAAACGAGTTCACTGCGTCCTCGGCTATGATTGTCTCGTAGCCCCTGAAGAAGGCGTCAGCAGTTGTGTGCCTGACGCAACAGTCGGTATGTAGACCCGAGATAACTAGGGTGTTGGATCCTTTTCCATCATGCGTTCTCTTGAGTTCGCGTTCTAGTCTAGTGTTGAAGAAACTGCTGTAGGTTGTCTTGGGAATCTGAACATCTTTCTTCCGTGGCCTCAATTCGCCTATGACCCTGGCACCCTTGGTGCCACGCATAGCGTGCTCTCCCCACCTCTCAATCTCGAAATCCTTCCTCGTATGGGAGTCGTTAGAATAGAGCACAGGGACGCCTGCGCTACGAGCAGAGTCTATGAGTTCACCGCTACGAGGAATCATCGGAACCGCCCGGTCGCACTTGATCTTACCATATACAAAGTCGTGGAGCATGTCAACGACAAGGACGGCGTACCTTCGGTCATTGTTATACACGTGAGGTACGACTGCAGTTTCTAGATTGTAGACGTTGATCTGTTCCGCCGGGCCTTGTCCATGAATTCTCCCCAAGAACCATCCTGGCACCCGGACCCCGCAGGCATGATTTTAAGATCATTCCTTATCGGCCTCAACCAACCGGGGAGAGAGATTTGGAAGGAAAGGCCGATGTTGTGATTGTTGGCGCAGGAATAGCAGGCTCAGCTCTGGCCTTAGAGCTGCAGAAGAGAAACATCTCGACCCTTCTGTTAGATCGCAGGAAAGGGCTCGATGCGACTCCTCGAGGAATAACCTTCCAGCCCAATGGCCTGGAAGCGCTGGAGAAGATTGGAGTTCTGGACAGCGTTCAGCAGATGGGCTCGGCGGAAAGAATACTCGAAGTGCGAGACTGGAACCAACGGGTTTTGTTAGAAGCCGACTACGGATTGCTTGACCATCCGCAGAACTATATCATGACGGCTGACGCAGTGCAGGTGGAACACCTTCTCGGGTCCAAGGCTGAGAACCTAGGCGCTCAGACCATCTGGAATACTCGGTTCCAAGAAATCATTTGGAAGGAGGGGATTGCCCAAGGACTACGTTGCAATGTCGAGGATGGACCTTCCGAAATCCGAGCTTCGATAATCGTCGGGGCTGATGGGCCTCAGTCGCATGTTCGGGAAAGCATCGGAGCGACGACAAAGACGAAGAAATATTCGGATTCTTTCATGGTTGGGCTAATCGGGCCAGTTTCGGAGTTGAAGGATAGGGCACGACAATACCAAGCGCCAGGAAAGATGCTCGGGATAATGCCCGCAGGCCCAGGAGCGACATACATCTTCTACTGCGTTGGAACTCGCAGCTTTGAAGACTTGAA
>Ga0209577_10004186_pt1 | contig 13580 bp, 14 predicted proteins | sample GraSoiAngelo_109_FD_185874 | JGI IMG/M metagenome (GOLD analysis project Ga0209577, IMG submission 185874) | Grasslands soil microbial communities from the Angelo Coastal Reserve, California, USA - 14_0903_12_20cm (SPAdes) (version 2) | ecosystem: Environmental > Terrestrial > Soil > Grasslands... | reverse complement strand
TGGCGCTCGCTGCCGTGGCCGCTGATCCACGACGTCGCCCTCATGCACTACGTCGCGTGGCGGATCACCGACGGTGCCGTCCCGTACCGGGACCTCTTCGACATGAACCAGCCGGGCACCTACCTCCTCCATCTCGCCGTGCTGCGCACGCTCGGCGGCGGCGACCTCGCGTGGCGCGTCTTCGACCTCGGGTGGCTCGCGGCCACCGCCGGCGTCATCGCGGTCTTTGCCCTGCCGTGGGGAAGGGTGGCCGCCGCCGCCGGCGCGCTCGTCTTCGTGACCTACCACCTCGCCGGCGGCGCCTGGCAGGCGGGCCAGCGCGATTTCCTGCTGTGTCTCTTCCTGCTCCTGGGCGCGCTCGGCGTGGCGCGCTGGCTCGAGCATGGCGGCGTTGTCCGCCTGCTGTGGTCGGGCGCCGCCCTCGGCGCCGGCATCACGGTAAAGCCGCACGCGGCGCTCTTCGCCGGCGCGCTCGCCGCCGTCGTGGCCGTCGCGGCGGCGCGCGCGTGCGGCCTCGCGACTGCCGCCGGCACCACCGCCGTGTTCGTCACCGCCGCCGCGCTGGCACCGCTCGCCGTGCTGGGCTGGCTCGCCGCCGTGGACGGCCTCGCCGCCTGGCGCGACCTCGTCACCGGGTACCTGCTCCCGCTCTACGCGCGGCTCGGCCGCGCGTCATCCTGGAGTGTCTACCGCTGGCAGGCGTGGATCCCGATCGCCGTCGGCGTCCTCGTGTCGCTCGCCGGCGCCGCGCGGCGCCGCGGCGCCGGCGCGCGGCATCTCGTCGCGGCGCTGGGTCTCGCATACGGACTCGCGCACTACGTCCTGCAGGGCAAGGGCTGGGAGTACCACCTGTACCCGCTCGCCGCCTTCGCCGCCGTGCTGGTGGCCGCCGAGCTGCCGGCGGCGCTCGTCGCGCGACGCCGGCTGGTGGCCGGCGCCCTCGTCGCGTCGCTCGTCGCGGCGCTCGTGCTGCTCGGCGCCAAGGGCCTCGAGGCGGGGCCCGCCACGTGGTGGTGGGATCGCGAGCGCACCGTCCGCATGCTCGAGGCCGACCTCCGCGCGCGGCTGGCGCCCGGCGAGACGGTGCAGGTGCTCGACACCACGGAGGGCGGCATCCATGCGCTCTTCCGCCTGGGCGTGCGGGAGCCCACGCGCTTTCTCTACGACTTCCACTTCTTCCACGACGAGGACGCGCCCGTGGTGCGCGCGCTGCGCGCGGAATTCATCCGCGAGCTGGACGCGCGCCCGCCGCGCATGATCGTCCTCTTCGAGCGCGGCTGGCCCGCCGGCGGCTACGAGCGCGTCGAGCGCTTCCCGGCGCTGGCCGAGCGGCTGCGTGAACGCTACGAGCTGGCGGCGACGCGCCCGGCCTACAGGCTCTATGCCAAGCGACACGATCCGTAGCATCGTCCGCGCCTACGACGATCCGGTGGTGCGCGCCTATTGCTGGGCGCGCTTCCTCGTGCTGCGCCAGCGGTTCCTGGAGGAGATCGGCCAGTACCTGCCCCCGGCGGGCCCGGTGCTCGACATCGGCTGCGGCTTCGGGCTCTTCTCGCTCTATTACGCGGCGACCGGCCCTGCCCGCTTCCTGCGCGGGCTCGACGTCAGCGCGCGGCGCGTCGCCATGGCGCGGCGCGCGGCCCAACGGCTCGGGCTCGGCAACGTGGCGTACGAGCAGGGCGACGCGCGGGACTTCAAGGGCGACGCGGAAGTCAGCGCCGCCTACATGCTCGACATCGTCCACCACGTGCCGCCGGACACCGTTCCGCCGCTCCTCGCTCAGCTGCGACGCTGCCTGGCGCCCGGCGGGTTGCTGCTCGTGAAGGACGTGGACACGCGGCCGGCACCCAAGCGGTGGTTCACGTGGACACTCGACCGCCTGATGGCGCCGCGCACGCCCGTGCACTACTGGAGCACGGAGGAGCTGACGGCCGCGCTCGAGCGGGCGGGCTTCGGTGTGCGGCGCCACCTCATGGTGGACGTGCTGCCGTATCCGCACGTCCTGTACATCTGCGAGGCGCGGCGGTGACGCAGGCGCCGCTGCTGATCGCGCACGGGCTCACCGCCGGCTACGGCAAGATGGACATCCTGCAGGACGTCTCGCTCGAGGTGCACGCGGGCGAGATCGTCAGCGTCATCGGGCCCAACGGCGCCGGCAAGTCGACCGCCTTCAAGACGATCGTCGGCTTCCTCCGCCCGCGCCGGGGCCGCGTGATCTTCAACGGCCAGGAGATCACCGGCGTGCGGCCCGACCTCGTCCTGCGCCGCGGCCTCGCCTATGTGCCGCAGGGCCGCATCGTGTTTCCGCAGATGACGGTGCTCGAGAACCTCGAGATGGGCGCCTACACCGAGCGCGATCCCGCGCGCGTGGCCGGCGCGCTCGAGCGCGTCTACGCCCTGTTTCCCATCCTCGGCGAGCGCCGCCGCCAGAAGGCAGGCACGATGTCGGGTGGCGAGCAGCAGATGGTGGCCATCGCGCGCGCCCTCATGACGTCGCCGCGGCTCATTCTGCTCGACGAGCCGTCGCTCGGGCTGTCGCCGAAGTTCGTGACGCTGATCTTCGACAAGCTGCTCGAGATGAAGCGCGGCGGCTTCACGCTGATGGTGGTCGAGCAGAACGCCACGCGCGCGCTCGGGATCGCCGACCGCGGCTACGTCCTGGAGCTCGGCAAGAACCGCTTCGCGGGGCCGGGCCAGCGGCTCCTCGCCGACCCGGAGGTGAAGCGGCTGTACCTGGGGGGGTGATTATTTGGTGGAGCTGAGGGGATTCGAACCCCTGACCCCAAGACTGCCAGCCTTGTGCTCTCCCAACTGAGCTACAGCCCCACGCGAGGCATCACGGTACAGGGCGGGCGACAATCCTGTCAAGAAAGGTGAATGGAAGCGAGGTTTGGTACCGGGGGCGGGATTTGAACCCGCACGCCCTTACGGGCACTCGATTTTGAATCGAGCGCGGCTGCCCTTACGCCACCCCGGTCCATTTCCTCATCTCGGCGAATTTTCCGACTCCACATTGTACAGCCAGCCGGCCCTCGGTCGTCCCGTCCGAGACCCAAAAACCTTTCGGCCCTCGCGCGTTTCCGGTCAAGGCAGGAAACGCTCGGCGCGTAGTACATCCACGCTAGCAGCCGCATGGATTGCGCTTTCGCGTAGCGAAGTTTCCAGACGGAATGAGCGTGCTCGTGGTGACGCACCTCCATCGATCCACTGAGGCCGGTCAGCCGAAAGACGCTCGTCTGCGGCCATTCGATGAAAGTCCGGCTCGCCGAGACGATGGACACGTAGAGACGTTCGTAGACATAGCGCTCGTTCTTCGCAACGTGATAGCGATCGGTATACACGAGGATCGTGCCGTCGCCATCGATACAGCCGCGAAAGAAGTCGGCGAAATACTCGTCCGGAACCGATAGCGGGCCGAGAGTAAGGCTCTTCGCCGGCGTCAAGCCGATTCCGCGGAGCCACTCATACAACGGTCGGTCATGCCAGGCAAGATGGTGGCAATGGTTGCCGGACCCTCCGGGATGCGACTTGATCGGCGTGATCAGACCGAGGCAGCGTCTGATCGTTTCCAGCAAATCCGTATCCTTGGAAACGATAGTGATAACCGGTCTCTTCCGCGCCAGGTTGCCATCCGTTGCGATCAACCCAATCACGTAGGCGACGTCGGCTGACCACTCAGGAAGTGTCGGAGAGAGGCCCTTGCGAAGGCGGACCCAATCTACACAAGGGCCTCGTGGCCGAACGGGAATCTTGAATCGCCGTAGGTGTCGCAGGACCGTCGTGCCGCTACATCCAAAGTGCGCCGCGATTTGATCTGTCGTACGGAGCTCTTCGACATACATCCGTCGGAGTGTTGCCGGTCCAATCAGGACGCAAGAAGCGTACATTCTCAAGCATTCGCAGTGCGGTCGTGAGTCGTCAATGTCCAATCTTTCAGACAGTCGCCGCGCCAGGCCGCACATGTCCTAACAATCACCAAACCATCCGTAGATCTGCGTAGTCGCTGGCACCCCGCGGACAGCCTGCTCGCACGCGCGCCGCCACTAAATCCGCGATTTTTTCACCCCTTCCGGCCGGAGACGTAGCCTTGACGACCCTGCAGGCCTCACCTACACTTGGGCTCCCGATTCCGGTGCCCGCTTCGGGCGGCGTCGAAAAGAAGTAGCGGGGGGAAGGTTTTGGACGACGCACAGGTCCGTGAACGGGTGCGGGGATTGCTCACGTCCGGCCGGCTCCCCAGTGAGGATCCCGTCAAGCTGTGGGCAGGCCCCAGCATGGCCAAGCCCTGCTCGTGCTGTGGCGAGATCATCACCACGGCCACCGAGTACGAGCTGGACTTCAGCGGGACGCTCACGATCCTCTTCCATCCCCGCTGCTATGCGATCTGGAACGAGGAGCGCAAGCGCATGACGGACGAGCGTCGACGCGACCGACCGTCCCAGGCCTCCGGCACCTGATCGATGGGCGAGCGCTCGTTCGCCGAGGACGTCAAGCAGCTGGGCTACGGCCAGGGCCAGGTCCTTCGCGGCGAGGGCATCCTCGCCATCACCAAGGCGCTGCTGCAGTCCGGGGTGAGCTACGTGGGGGGCTATCCGGGCGCGCCCATCTCGCACTTGCTCGATGTGCTCGCCGACGCCAACGAGTCGCTGCTCAAGCCGCTCGGCATCTACTACGAGCTGTCGGGTAGCGAGGCGGCCGCCGCCGCCCTCCTCGGCGCGTCGATCAACTACCCGATGCGCGGCGCGGTGACCTGGAAATCGGTCGTCGGCACCAACGTGGCATCCGACGCGCTCTCGCACGTTGCCTCGGCCGGGGTGATGGGCGGTGCGCTGGTCGTGATCGGCGAGGACTATGGGGAGGGCGCGTCCATCCTGCAGGAGCGGACACATTCCGCCGCGCTGAAGTCCTCCGTGCCCCTCCTCGATCCGCGCAACAGCTTGCAGTCCTTCGCCCGCTTCGTCGAAGAAGGCTTTGGTCTCTCCGAGGCCTGCAACGAGCCGGTGCTCTTCTCGATCCGCATCCGCGCCTGCCACATGCGGGGCACCCTGGAGTGCCGCGACAACGTGCGGCCGGCGATCAGCATGCGCTCGCCGCTGGAGACGCCGTCGTTCAGCCTCGAGCGGATCAACCTGCCGCCCTTCACCTACGCGATGGAGGCCCGGAAGTTCGAGCAACGCCTGCCGGCGGCGCAGCGCTACATCCTCGAGCGCGGGCTCAACGAGCACCGGCCCGGCGCCGAATCGCACCTCGGCATCGTGATGCAGGGCGGTCTCTGGAACACCACCGCGCGCGGGCTGCACCTGCTCGGACTGGCCGATGTCCAGGGCCGCACGCCGGTGCCGCTGATGATCCTCAACGCGATCCACCCGTTGGTGCCCGAGGAGCTGCTGGGCTTCCTGCGCGGCAAGAAGCGGGTGCTCGTGGTCGAGGAGGGCATGCCGAACTACATCGAGCGCGAGCTGAAGGCGCTCGCTCACGAGGCACGCCTGGACGTCGAGATCCAGGGCAAGGAGGTCTTCTCGCCGCACGGGGAGTACGTGCCGGCCCTGGTCATCGGCGGCCTGCGCAAGTTCTTGGTCGGGGCGAACCCGACGGCACAGTCGGTGACCGCGATCGAGGACCGGTACGCGGCGCTCACCGCCCATCGCGAGACGGTGCGGGCGGCGCTGCCCGAGCCCGTCTCCAAGCGCCCGCCGTCCTTCTGCACCGGCTGTCCGGAGCGGCCTCTCTTCAGCGCGATGAAAATTCTCCGCACGCAGGACCCCTCGATCGGCGACACCCACGTGGCGGCCGACATCGGGTGTCATACGTTCTCGACGCAGGCGCCCTTCCACGTCGGCAACTCCGTGCTGGGCTACGGCATGGGCCTCGCGTCGTCGAGCGCGGTGGCGCCGCTCTTCGGCAAGCGGGTGATGTCGGTGATGGGCGACGGCGGGTTCTGGCACAACGGCCTCACCGGCGTGGCCAACGCGATGTACAACCGCCAGGACTCCGTGCTGGTGATCCTCGACAACTTCTACACGTCGGCGACGGGCCAGCACCCCAACCCCTCCACCGGCACCAACGCCCGCAAGGAGCCGACGGGCATGACCATCCCGCAGGCGCTGCGGGGCGTCGGCGTGTCGTGGATCCGCACGGTGGACTCCTACGACATCGCGAAGATGATCGGCACGCTCCGGGAGGCGCTGACGACGCGCGTGAAGGGGCTCAAGGTCGTGATCGCCCGGGGCGAGTGCCAGCTCGAGCGCCAGCGCCGGCTGCGCCCACTGAACCGCGCGCGCGCGGCGGCGGGCCAGACGGTGGTGCAGCCACGCTTCGGCGTGGACCCCGAGGTCTGCACCGGCGATCACTCGTGCATGCGGCTCAACGGCTGCCCGTCGCTGACGCTGCGCGAGAGTCCCGACCCGCTCCGCGAGGATCCGATCGCGCACGTTGACGACACGTGCGTCGGCTGCGGCGTGTGCGGCGAGGTCGCGCACGCCGCGGTGCTGTGCCCGTCCTTCTACCAGGTGCGGGTGATCGCGAATCCCGGCCCGTGGACGCGGCTCGTCGATCGGCTGCGCCGCGCCGCGATCAGCGCCCTCGCGCGGGCGTGAGCGAGCCCGGGCTCGTCTCGTTGCTGATCCCCGCCGTCGGCGGGCAGGGCGGCGGCGTGCTCTCGGAGTGGATCGTGGAGGCGGCCGCGCTCGACGGCTACCGCGTGCACGGCACCTCGATCCCCGGCGTCGCGCAGCGGACCGGATCCACCACCTACTACGTCGAGCTGGTCACCGATCGCGCGGCCTCCGAAGATCCGGTGTTCTCGCTCTATCCGGTGCCGGGCGCACTCGACGTGTTGCTGGCGCCGGAGTTCCTGGAGGTCGGCCGCATGATCGAGGCCGGCTTCGTGTCGCCCGCGCGCACCACCGTCGTCTGCAGCACGCACCGCCTCTACACGATCCACGAAAAGACGGCCACGGGCCGCGGCATCTATCCGCGCGAGCGCCTCGACGCGCTGGCGCGGGCGACGGCGCGGCGCCTCGTCGCCTTCGACGCGCTCTCCCTGGCCCGCGAGCGCGGTACGGAGGTGAACGCGGTGCTGCTGGGCGCCCTCGCCGGAAGCGGCGCACTGCCCGTGGGCGTGCCGGCCTTTCGCAAGGCCATCGAGTCGCGCGGTGTGCAGGTTGCCGCCAACCTCAAGGGCTTCGACCTCGGCCTCGAGACGGCGAAGAGCGCCGAGGACGGTGCCCACAGCGCCAACGAGGGGGTTTGGGGGAAGCCGACGGGGTCCCCCAATTCAATAGAGAGCTTGCACCAGCCTGATGCCACGCGCGAATTCGCGCGCGACCTGGACGCGTTACCCGACTCCATCCGCGCCGTCGTCGGACACGCCCTCGCCCGGCTCGTCGACTACCAGGACGCGGCCTACGCCCGCCGCTACCTCGCGCGTCTGCGGCGGTTCACGGCATCCGAGCGTGTCGGCGCGGTCGTCGCGCGCCATCTCGCGACGTGGATGACCTACGAAGACGCGATCCGCGTGGCGCAGGCCAAGACGCGCGCCGCGCGCTTCGCGCGCATCCGCGGCGAGACGCACGCGGGCGACGCCGTCATCGAGGTCACCGACTACCTCAAGCCCGACCTCGACGAGATCTGGGGGATCCTGCCGCACCGGCTGGTGGCACCGTTCGCGCGCTGGGCGGAGCGCCGCTGGCCTCACGGCCGGCCGACGCTCGGTCAGCACGTGCGCACGACGACGGTGAGTGGGTACCTGCGCGTGTGGCTCCTGGCCCGCCTGCGCGTGCTGCGGCCGGTGTCGTGGCGCGCGCACCTCGAGCAGGGGCGCATCGACGGTTGGCTGCAAGCCGTCGCGCGGGCGGCCGGGTGGGACGAGCGGCTGGCGTGCGAGGTGGCGCAGCTGGCGAGGCTCGTGAAGGGTTACGGCGACGTCCGGCGGCGCCTGGTGGCGCTCTTCGACACAGGGCTCGCCCTGGCGCTGAGCACCGGCGAGGCCGAGTCGCAGTCGCGCGCGGGCTTCGTGGTCTCGACCGCGCTCACCGAGCGGTTCCGGACGCTGGTTCTCGAGGGCCCCGAGGGCGAGACCCGGGCGGCCGCGCTGGCCGCCGACGCGCGCGCACGCCTGGCCGCGGGTGACCTCGAGGGCGTAGGGACGCTCGTGACGCGAACGACGGTCACCTAGCGGGGTCGGATAACCGCGAGGCCCCCTTCGACCTTCTAGCGCGGCAGGTCGAGGTCGAGGCCCAGCCGGGCCAGCGCGACACACGCGTCGCGTCGGTACTCCAGCGTGGCGATCATCGGCGTCTGCCGCGCCACTTCCTTGATCCGGTAGGCGCACGCGACGTTCTGCCAGCTGCGCGCCTGCTGGCGCTGCTCGTATCCCCAGGCGACGGGCAGCAGGATGAGGCTGATCAGCGCCGCGATCCCCATGATCTTCAGCGCCGTCTCGATCTCGGACCGGAAGATTCGCATATCGATGCCTCCAGGCACCGAGAAACTAGCATTTCCGTTGCCAGACCCTCGCGGGGCAAGTCGTGATGAAACTCGCGCTCTCCGCCGTCGCGAGCAGTGTCGGCGGATGGACACGCTGGGTAGTCAGGGCAAGGGCGTCGCGAGAATGTCCAAGCGCTTACCGCCTCGGGTGAACGCTCAGCGGGTCAGGCGGCGGACGATTTCCCCGAGCCGGCGGGCCTCGTGGGCGGGCAGATTGACGAACGAGAGGGCGGCGCCGTCGGGGTCGACGCGCAGCACGAGCGAGATGATGTCGAGCGGCGCCCCGTCGTCGGGCGGCGTGAACAAGCACTTGATGGCCAAGCCCGCCGCGAGCGTTGCCTCCGTCTTGACCTTCATGCCGGTCGCGGACAGTTCCACACACCGGCCGCTCCACGACGCACCGCGATACTCGCGCAGGGTCACCGGCACCTCGATGCGCGTGCGCGGCGACTGCCGGCGTTCGGCGCGGCGCGCCGCCTCCTCGCGCGTGCGGTCGATCGCGTGCGGCTCGAGAAAGATGAGCACGTCCTGCAGGCGCTCGAGCGGCACCGGCTTGCCGACGAAATCGAGCGCGCCCAGGCGCAGGCACTCGCGCGCCTGGCTCTCGGTGGCGACGCCGGAGACCGCGACGATCGGCAGGCCCGACTCGCGCACCGGACGCAGCTGCATGAAGTCGAGGCCGCTCATGCCGGGTAGGTGGATGTCGAGGATGATCGCGTCGGGCCGTTCGGACGAAAGCTTACCCAGGGCCGCCTCCGCGCTCCGCACGAGCACGGGCTGATGCCCGAGCTCGCTCAGGAAGTCGCGGAAAACCTCGCCCAGGTCGGTCTCGTCTTCCACGACCAGGACGCGCATTTCGAGCGCGAGTCTAGCATGAAGACTTCGAGCGAGGCCACGTTCGCGCGAGGGGCGGCCTCGCCGGCACGCCGGCGACGCGCCCGCCCGCGAAGAACGCCGCCCAGAATCCTGCCGGCGCCGGCTCGAAGTCGACGAGCCCGAGCAGGCGTCGGGCGTCGAAGCGGTGGGCCAGACGATAGGCGAAGCTGTAGAAGGCGACGATCGAGCGCGGCGTGACCTCGCCGTTGAAGGTGAGGTCGAGGGCCAGGTGCAGCGCCGCGCCCCATAGGTATGCCCAGAGCCAGAGGGCGCTGCTCCACCACGCGATGAGGCCGAGGAGCGCGAGGAGCTCGTAGGAGTGCAGCACGAGCACGGTGCGGCGCGTACGGCCCTCCAGGTAATGGCGCAGGAACGCGTCGGGCGTGAGCCGGCGATCGCGCTCGATGAGCACGTAGTCGGCGAGGTGGTCCACGTCGATGAAGAACCCGCCGGCGGCGACGGCCGCGGTGGCCGCCCACGAGCCGGTGAGGACCGCGGCGCCGGCGCAGGCGATGGTGGTCGTGACGAGATGGCCTCCTGGACTCATGTCCTCCTCCAACGCAACGCGCGTGCCGCCGCTCGAACCCCCTTCGGAGGCTGGCTGCGCACCGGCGGATGCGCAGCGGCGTGCCCGGAATGGGGCTTCAGCTTCCGGTCCGACCACGCCTGCTATATACTCGCCTTTCGGAGCGATTTTCCCAAGGAGGAGATGGGTGTCGGGGTATGTCCCGGTGGCGATTTTCGGCGTCCTCATCATTGCGTTCGGAGTGGTCTCCCTCGCGATCGCGTGGCTGCTGAGGCCGAGCCGGCCCGACATCGTCAAGCTGATGAACTACGAGTGCGGCGCCGAGCCGATCGGCCCCGCCTGGGTCCGCTTCCCGGTCGGCTTCTACCTGGTCGCCCTCGTTTTCATCGTGTTCGACGCCCTCGCCGTCTTCCTCGTGCCGTGGCTGCTCGTGCTCGAGCCGCTGGGCCTGCCCGCCTTCTGGGGCATGGCCGGCTTCGTCGGGATCATCGCGCTGGGCTGGTTGTACGCCTACCGCGAGGGGGTGTTGGAGTGGAAGTGAAGCCGCCCGTTCCGCAAATTCCGCCCCCCGTATGGACGGAGTTCAAAGACCTCCAGGAGTTCGAGAAGTACCGGCAACACCGCGCCGACGACGACAAGACCTCGAATGCGCTGGCCTCGATCGCCGACGCCATCCATCACATGCCGGGCGGCTGGATCGTGACCACGTCGACCGACAAGATCTTCAATTGGGCGCGCAAGTCGTCGATCTGGCCGGTCACCTTCGGGCTCGCGTGCTGCGCCATCGAGATGATGGCGACGTTCGCGTCGCGCTTCGACGTCGAGCGCTTCGGGATGGTGCCGTGGGCCTCGCCGCGCCACTCGGACCTCATGATCGTCTCGGGCACGGTGACCATCAAGATGGCGCCCATGCTCAAGCGCATCTACGACCAGATGCCCGATCCGAAGTGGGTCGTCTCCATGGGCTCGTGCGCCAACTCGGGCGGCCCGTTCCGGCACGGCTACCACGTGGTGAAGGGCGTGGATCGCGTGGTGCCGGTGGACGTCTACGTGCCCGGCTGCCCGCCCACCCCGGACTCGCTGATGTACGGGCTGCTCAAGCTGCAGGAGCAGGTGGCGCACTTTCAGAAGACCGGCGAGCGCGTTCCCGCGGCCGTCGAGCCGAAGTGACCTCGCTGACCGCGCCCGACGCCGCCGCGCGTCTCCGCGAGCAGTTCGGCGTCGAGCCGACCGTGGAGGGCGCCCTCGTCGTCGTGCCGCTCGCCCTCGAGCAGTGGCAGCCGGCCGCGCGCTTCGCGCGCGCCACCCTCGGCTGCGCCTACTTCAGCTTTCTCACCGCCGTCGACTGGAAGGAGCAGGGCTTCGAAGTGCTCTGCCGCGTCGAGAACCTGGATGCGCGCGTCGCCGTCTTCATGCGCACGCGCCTGGCCCCCGGCGCCGATCGCTGCCCGACGCTCACCGGCGTGTGGCGCGGCGCCGACTGGATGGAGCGCGAGTGCTGGGACATGTTCGGGGTGCGGTTCGAGGGCCATCCCGACCACCGGCGCATCCTCCTCGGCGAGGACTGGGAGGGCCATCCGCTCCGCAAGGACTACGCCGTCGACACGCCGCACGCACCGTACCGCTGAACGAGAGGAGCCGTCATGATCTACGAGCTGCGCACCTACACACTGCAGCCTGGCAAGCAGCCCGAATACCTGAAGCTCAACGCCGAGGTCGGTCGCAAGATTCGCGGTGACAAGTACGGGAAGTTCGAGGGCGGCTGGACGACAGAGTTCGGGACGCTGAACCAGTACGTCCACCTCTGGAGCTATCCCGACCTCAACGAGCGCGAGCGGCTGCGTGGTGACCTCGCCAAGAACGAGGAGTGGACGAAGGGGTACGTGCCGCAGATCCGCCCGCTGCTGCTCGCGCAGGAGAACAAGATCCTCTCGGCGGTGACGCCGTTCAAGCCCCCGGCGGACAGCGGCAACATCTACGAGCTGCGCTGGTACCGGGCGCAGGTCGGCAAGCTCGGCGAGTGGCTGAACCTGGCCAGGGGCGTGCTGCCGAGCCGCGAGAAGTATTCGCGCAACGTGTGCTACTGGCAGACGGAGGCCGGCCAGCTCAACGAGGCCGTGCATCTCTGGGTCTACAAGGACCTCAACGAGCGGGCGGCCGCGCGCGCGAAGGCGCTCGGCGATCCCGACTGGCAGGCGTTCCTCGGGAAGGCGCTCCCGCTGCTGATCACCATGCAGGCGGCGGTGCTCGTCCCGACGGCCGTATCGCCGATGAAATGAGCAGGCGGAATTTTCTCGCCCGACCGTCGAGCGCCGGAGGCCTCCGAAGGCGCTCCGACGGCAAATAAGAGAGCCGTGCCCGAGACTCTCGAGATCGGTTACGGGGGCAGCGAGCGCCTCACGATGAACATGGGGCCGCAGCACCCGTCCGCCCACGGCGTGTTCCGCGCCATCCTCACCCTCGAGGGCGAGACGGTGGTCGGCGTGGACGCGGTGATCGGCTACCTGCACCGCTGCCACGAGAAGCTCGGCGAGACGCTGACGTACGTGCAGTACCCCTCCATCGCCTCGAAGACCGACTACGTGGCGGCCATGACGGCGGAGCTGGCGTACGTCTCCGCCGTCGAGCTCGTCGGCAAGATCGAGGTGCCGAGGCGCGCGCAGTGGCTGCGCGTGCTCGCCGCCGAGCTGCAGCGCGTGGCCTCGCACTGCCTCTGGCTCGGCACCTGGTGCATGGACATGGGCGGCGCGCTGGGCGGCGGCGCCACCGTCTTCCTCTACGCGATCCGCGAGCGCGAGGACGTCCTCGATCTCTTCGAGGCGCTCACGGGCGCGCGGCTGCTCTACGGCTTTCACCAGCCCGGCGGCACCCGCTACGACCTGCCGGCGGGCTGGACGGAGCAGTGCCGTAAGACGCTCGACCACGTCGAGCAGCGGATCGGGGAGTACGAGGCGATGCTCGAGGACAATCCCTTCTTCCTCGTCCGCACGCAGGGCGTCGGGGTCATCTCGCGCGAGCTGGCGCAGGAGATCGGCGTCTCCGGCCCGCTGCTGCGTGGCTCCGGCATCGACCACGACTTGCGCAAGGCGGCGCCGTACTCCTCGTACGAGCATTTCCAGTTCCGCGTGCCCGTGGAGACGGCGGGGGACTGCTTCGCGCGCTACCGGGTGCGGATGGTGGAGTTCCGGGAGTCGATCCGGATCGCGCGGCAGGTACTTGACGGCCTGCCCGAGGGGCCGATCTCCTCGCGGCCCGGCGTGAAGTCGGTCGGCCAGGTGCGCGTGCCCAAGGGCGAGGGCTACGCGCGCGTGGAGGGGGCGCGCGGCGAGGTGGGCTGCTACCTCGTGGCCGACGGCGGTCCCAAGCCCTATCGCCTGAAGTGGCGCGGCGCCTCGTTCTCCAACCTGTCCGTGCTGCCGCACATCCTGCCCGGCGTGAAGGTGGCCGACGTGGTGGCCATCATGGGCTCGGTCGATCCGGTGTTCGGGGAGGTCGACCGATGACACCGCTGGCCTATGACGCGCTCGTCGGCTTCATCGTCCTCAACGTCGTCATCGGCATGGTGACGTACGTGACGCTGCTCGAGCGCAAGTTCGCCGCGCGGATGCAGTCACGCATCGGGCCCTACTACGTCGGCCCGCACGGGCTGCTGCAGCCCATCGCCGACGCCATCAAGCTGTTCATCAAGGAA
>Ga0209577_10004185_pt1 | contig 13584 bp, 11 predicted proteins | sample GraSoiAngelo_109_FD_185874 | JGI IMG/M metagenome (GOLD analysis project Ga0209577, IMG submission 185874) | Grasslands soil microbial communities from the Angelo Coastal Reserve, California, USA - 14_0903_12_20cm (SPAdes) (version 2) | ecosystem: Environmental > Terrestrial > Soil > Grasslands... | reverse complement strand
GCCGGCTGACCCCGGTCTTCAGCAGCATCGTTCGGGCGGCGCAGTTCCTCGAGGGCGCGCAGGAAGCGGGGGTGAAGCTCGCCTTCGACTACGTTTTCCCGACCACGCCGGCGCAACTGAGCGCGGAGTTCGGCGCCTACGAGCCGGTGCTGGACCCGCAGGCACGCGATCTCTTGGCTTCGCTGCAGCACCCCCTCCCCAACCCTCCCCCCTGAAGGGGGAGGGAGCGTCCTGCGTTACACCGCCGTCATGCCCCGCTTCCAGGGACGGCTGGCCTTCAAGATCATCCTTCCCTTCGCGCTCCTGACCCTGGTCATGGGCGCGATCGGCACCCTGGCCGCCACCAGCCAGCTCAGCGCCCGCAACCAGGAGGCGTTCGACGCCCAGCTGATCCACGACGGCTTCACGGCGCAGGCGATGACCCGGGACTGGGAGGCCGGGCGGCTCTCCACCCTGCATCTGCTCTCCACGAGCCCCGGACTGGTCGCCGCCTGGAGCCAGCCAGCCGGCCTCCAGTCCCAGCTCGAGCGGGCCCTGACGGTGCGCCCGGACACGGTCGTGGAAGCCGTCGATCCGTACGGCCGTGAGCTGGCCGGCGTGACCGGGCATGGCCCCTCACACGACAGCGTCACCATCGGGCGCGACCTCAGCGGCTGGTCCGGCCTGGGCGCTACGCTCTTAGGCGGCTCCGGCAACCTGGACCTGGTGGCCGCGGACCCCGATCCCACCGCCTTCAGCGGCGTGCTCCTGCGCGACGCGCAGGGAAGGCTGCTGGGTGCGGTGCTGGTGGGCGACCCGCTCAGCGGCGAGGCGGCCGCGGTCAGGAGCGCTCTCCACGAGGACGCCACCTTCTACGACCCGTCCGGCCAGGCGCTCGCGACCTCGCTCGAACTGGCGCCGGGCGGCCTCAACGCGCTCAGCCTCGACGCGTCCACCCGGCAGAAGGTCACGCCCAGCAGCGTGGTCCAGCTGAGCCGTTCCACCGCCGGTCCCGCCACCGAGCTCATCAGTCCATGGCAGTCGCGCAGCGTCACGCTCGGCTACCTGGGAGTGTCGGCCTCCAGCGCGGCCCTGCTCAACGACAGCTGGCAGCTGCGCCTGATCATGGCCATGCTCTTCACGGCCGGCGCCCTGGTCACGCTCCTGATCGGCGTGCTGCTGGCCCGGCGCATCACCCGCCCGGTGCAGGCGCTGGTGGAAGCCACCCGGCTGGTCAGTGCGGGCGACCTGGAGCACAAGGCCCCGGTGACGAGCAACGACGAGATCGGTGAGCTGACCCAGTCCTTCAACCTGATGACCCGCAGCCTGCGCGACGGAAGCCGCCAGGTGAAGGAGGCGATGACCCGCCTCCAGGACACCTACCTGATGACGATCGAGGCGCTGGCCGCGGCCGTCGAAGCCCGCGATCCCTACACCCACGGCCACACCCGGCGGGTCGAGCAGTACGCGGTGCTGATGGGTGAGTCACTCGGCTGCGGCACGGACGAGATCGCGGCGCTGCGCCACGCCTGCATCCTGCACGACATCGGGAAGATCGGCATCGAGGACCAGATCCTGCGCAAGCAGGGCCGCCTCGACCCCAGCGAGGAGATCCGGATGCAGCGCCATTCCATGATCGGAGTCGATATGCTCCACGGCATCGACTTCCTGGAACCGGTCCTGCCCCTGATCCGGCATCACCACGAGCGCTGGGACGGCAACGGCTATCCCGACCAGCTGGGCCAGGACGAGATCCCGCTGGGCGCGCGCATCCTGGCCGTCGCCGACGCGCTGGACGCCATGACCTCTGACCGCCCCTACCGGCCGGCTCGCACCTTCGAGTATGCCAAGAGCGAGATCCTCAAGGGCTCGGGCACCCACTTCGATCCGGAGGTCGTGACCGCCTTCATCAAGAGCCAGCGCGCGGTCGAGGACCTGCTCAGCCAGGCGCCTGGGCCCGAGGGCCAGCCGCATCCCGAGGCCGGCGACCTGGGAGGATGGCGCCTGCACGTCGTCGGCCACTGAGGCGCCTCAGAGCCCGGGGAGGATCGAGGCCAGCGGGCTGGGCAGGATCGAGGGCAGCGGGTTGGGCAGGAGGCTGGGGCTCGGCGCCGGGCTTGGGCTGGGCAGGATCGAGGGCAGCGGCGTAGGCGTGGGCAGGATGGTGGGGCTGGGCGTCGGGGTGGGTGTCGGCCTTGGCGTGGGCGCCGGCGTGGGGCTTGCCGAGGCCGAGGGCACGGCCGATGAGCTCGCTGAGGGGGCCGCCGAGGGCGACGACCTCGGCGAGGCGGGGGCGGCAGGCGTCATGGGGAGAAGATCCCGGCGGGCGTCCTGGACCACCTGCAGGGAAAGCGGCGCGGGCGCCAGCCTCGGTCCTCCATAGCTGGTCAGGTCGAGCGCCCGCACGTCCACCTCCAGCAGCGCCAGGTCGGGGCCGCGCGACGCGAGCGCGGTCACCAGCCAGATGGCAGCCATCATGCCGGCCACTACCAGGGCCCAGGTCCGCAGCCGGGCGAGGTCCATCAGGCCGCCTCCAGGTTGGATTGGCCGCGGACCATCGAGCGTGCCAGGCGGAAGATCGCGCCTTTCCGCCGCGTGAAGGCGCTCACGACATCGGGGTCGAACTGAGTGCCCGCCTCGCAAACGATCGCCTGGGCAGCCTCCTCCAGCTCCAGGCTGCGCCGGTAGCTCCGCTCGGAGATCATGGCGTCGAAGGCGTCGACCAGGGTAAGGATACGAACCGGCAGCGGAATGCGATCACCACGCAAGCCGTGCGGATAGCCTTCGCCGTCCCAGCGCTCGTGGTGATGGAGGATGCCGGGGAGGCTGGCCTGCAAAAAGGGCAGGCCCTTGAGCATCTGGTGGCCGATCCGCGGATGGGCCCGCATGTCGGCGCCCTCCTGCGCGCTCAGCGGGCCGGGCTTGCGCAGGACGCGGTCCTCGACCCCGATCTTGCCGATGTCGTGCAGGAGGGCAGCCCGGCGAAGCGCCTCGCGGACCTCACCGGTGACGCCCATCTCATCGGCCAGCTCGAGGCTGAAGGCGGCAACCCGCTGCGAGTGGCCGTAGGTCGAGGGATCGCGGGCGTCGATCGCCTGGGCCAGCGCCTCGACGCTGGCGAAGGTGGTCTCTTCCAGGGCCGCGGTTTTCTGCGCCAGCGCCGCCGTCATCTCGTTGAAGGCCTGGGCCAGGTAGCCGATCTCGTCGCCGGAGCCGACCGCTGCCCGCCGGCGCAGGTCGCCGCCCGAGACCGCCCGCATGGCCTCGACCAGCCGCTCGACGGGCCGTGTGATGAGCGAGGAGAGCACCGTCCCCACCACCAGCACCAGCAGCGCGGCCGCGGCGAAGAGGATGGTGAAGAGCAGGCGCAGCTCGGTCACGACCGCCGCCGGTCCGTCCTGGTTCTGGACCACGGCCAGGTAGCCGATCGGGGCGGCGCGGACCGTCCACTGGCTGAAGAGCTCGCCGTAGCGGTGACCGTCGATCGTTTCGTCGGCGCGAAGGGTCGTGCCCGCGCTCAAGCCTGAGACCACGTCCGCCGGCAGAGCCGGCGTCCACGATTGAGAGGCCGCCAGGCGGGACCCGTCGAGGGCGAAGAAGGCCGCGCCGGGGATGAGCGCCGCGATCTCATCGACCGGCTGGGCCACGACGACCGCCCCCGCCAACCGCCCGCCGGCCGTCCGCACTGGTCCAACCCAGTCGATCGTCACCGGCCTGGCGGTGGCGTCGATGAACACGAACCGGTCGCCCATGGCGTCGGCGCGGTCGTCGAGGACGCTGCGGACCTGCGCCACCTCCGTCAGATCCGGAGCTGAAGCCAGGGGCAACGGCTGGGGGCCGTCGGGCGTGGGTCCGATGCGGACCAGCGGCCTCCCCCGCAGACTGAGCGCTTCGACGGTCAGCCCGGCGGGCGCCGCGTTGGCGGCGATGGGGATGAGGAACGCGTTCAGCGCAGCGGCACTCCCGGCCTGGAGCGCCTCGGCGACACCGATGGTGTCCGAGGCCGCCCGCAGCTCGGCCATCCGCTCGGCTTCCACCTGCGCCAGCTGCTGATGGGCCAGCAGGCTGGCGTGGAGCAGGCTGGCGTCCGACTCGGCGGCAGCCTCGGTCGTGATCCGCGAGGTCGCGAGCCCGCTGCCGACCAGGCCGGTGAAGACGAGCAGGACTGCGAAAGGCAGGATGATCTTGACCCGAAGCGGCAGGCGCATGGGCGGTGCTTCCATGCTCGCCCGACACTCTTACGGGCCGCCTTGCCGTCCCATCGGCCAACTGGACTGTTTGGACGGCGGCGCCGTGGGTAGGAGGGGGCCATGGTCTCCGACGTCGACCTCCTCGACGCCTACTCCCGGGCCGTGATCGGTGTGGTCGAGCAGGTGGGTCCGGCGGTGGTCTCCGTCAGCGGCGTCGGGACCGGCCTGATCCTGAGCCCGGACGGCTACACGCTGACCAACAGCCACGTGGCGGCGGCGGTCAAGGCCTACGAGCTCAAGCTGCGGGACGGCTCGACCCTGCGGGCGGAGCTGGTGGGGCAGGACCCGCACAGCGACCTGGCCGTACTGCGCGCGGCCGGATCGGGCCTGCCCCACGCCCAGCTCGGAGACTCGACCCGGCTCCAGGCCGGCCAGCTGGTGGTCGCCATCGGAAGCCCGCTCGGCTTCCAGTCGACGGTCACCACCGGCGTGGTCAGCGCTCTCGGGCGGAGCATGCGCTCGCAGTCCGGGCGCCTGATCGAGAACGTGATCCAGACCGACGCCGCGCTCAACCCGGGCAACTCCGGCGGGCCGCTGGTCGACACCCGCGGCCAGGTGGTGGGGATCAACACCGCGATCATCGCCATGGCCCAGGGGATCTGCTTCGCCATCCCGAGCGCCACGGCCCGGCGGGTGACCTCGCTCCTGATCCGCGAGGGACGGGTCACCCGGTCCTACCTGGGGATCAGCGGAGAGCCGCATTCCGTGCACCGGCGGGTCAGCCGCTACTACCATCTCGATCAGGAGACCGGCGTGCGTATCGCGCAGGTGCAGCGGGGCGGGCCGGCCCAGCGCGCCGGGCTGAAGGAGGCTGATGTGCTGGTGGCGCTCGCCGATCATCCGATCCGCGGCGTCGACGACCTGCAGCGCTTTCTCACCGACTGGCCGGTCGGGATCCCCGCCGAGGCGCAGGTGCTGCGAGGCAGCGGCGTGCCCGAACTGCTCAAGCGCACCATCATCCCGGTCGAGCTCGAGGGATAGAAAACGAGAGGCCGGTCGCGCGGGCGACCGGCCTCCTGAGAATCGACGGTCAGTCGCTCAGGGCTGGACCTCGCTCAGCCGCGTGTCCCAGTTGGCCAGCGTGGTGCGCGTGCCACCGCAGCTGGCGCCAGTCGCCAGGTACTGGCTCAGGGTGCAGGTCTGCCCGATGTACTCCGAGGCGATCCAGACATTGCTCCCGTCGACCACGGCCGCGCCGTAATCTCCCCAGCGCGGACGCGCCGGGTTGGGGGCGTTGAAGATCGCCGTTCCCGAAAAGCCGTCGGCCGGGCCGAGGCCCTGGGCGGCCACCTGGACCGCTCCGACGCCGCCGGCATCGATCGAGGCGAAGGCGGCGCTCGGGTAGAAGTCGCGGCCCACCAGGGTGAAGGCCATCACGCCCTTGCCCTGCGGGGTGACCGCGATCGCCGGATAGTCCACGTTGTTCTGGCTGACGGCCAGGTATCCCTGGTTGACGAGGGCCGGACCGCGCCGCGCGCTCGGATTGACGACGAACCACTCGACGCCGGCCCGGGTATTAGCGGAGGCGTTGACCGCGGTGTCGAGCGCGCCCCACAGCTTGCCGTCGGCGTAGACGACCTGCTGCATCCGGGTGTCGTTGCTGTCGACCGCGTACTCGTGCTCGGGCGCGAAGGGATCGGGAGCGCCCAACAGGAAGTTGGTGGCGCACGACTTCTGGTTCAGGCAGTCGCTGAGCGGCGTGTTGCCGACCTTCTGCTCCGAACGCGGCGGCACCACGTACCGGCCGACCGTCAGCGTGTTATGGCTGAGGTTCAGGCTGGCCGTGCCGTTGAGCGAGGAGGTGTTGGTCAGGAACCAGACCAGCAGCTGGTTCGAGGTGCGGGGACCGACCGCGACGCCGTTGCCATGCGCCTCGTCGGCGGCGTTGGAGCTCATGAAGAACTCGGTCCCGCCGGAAGCGCTGGAGTTGAGGTCGCTGGGGGCCACGGACGGCCACAGGGTGAAGCCCGAGTTGCCGTTGTCCAGGCCGTTGGTGTCGATCTGAGTCACGTTGACCACCGCGGCCCAGGCGGCCAGGGCAGCCTTGGAGAAGGCGTAGACCTGCGCGCCGTGGAAGTCGTTGCCGAAAAGCGAGTACTCGTTGGTGGTGACGAAGATCCCGTTGGCGTCGGCGCCCAGGTGCGGGTAGTCACCCAGGCAGGCGTTGGGGTTCGTCGGAGTGCTCCGCTCGCCGTAGGGCGGAATGCCGATGCAATGGTGATTGGGCGTGCCCTGGGTGCCGTCGTCCTGGACCGGGAGGTGGTAGATAGTCCAGGCGCCGGTCGGGTCACCGGTCTGGCTGACAGCGACGTCCAGGTGGTTGGTGCCGGTGAAATCGCCGGCGAAGTGATTGTTGGCGGGATCGTCCGTCGGATAGGTATCGAGGGTGAGGACGTCCGCGAACCAGCGGTTCAAGTCCTTGTCGTAGTAACAGCTGGGGTCGGTGACGAATGGCCCGAATGGGCCGTTCGGCCGCACGAAGGCTGCCGGGAAGCCGAAGAAGGTGTTCAGGTCCTCGACGCCCTTGAGCGGGGCGCCGTTCGGCGCGTAGACGCGCATGACGTCGTTGATGATCTCCATCTCGACGCCGTTACCGACGCAGAGTCCCTGGTCGGGCGGCTCGAGGGAGAACTGGTTGCGGTTGTTGGCGAGACGCTGCTGGCGGTGGTTGAGACCGTCGAAGGTGCTGAGCACGCTCAGCGGGCCGCTGCTCGAGACGCCCTGGCCGGCGGTCACGGGGACCGTGCTGACGTCCGGAGCGCTGAGATCGATGGAGCGGGCGCGGTTGACGCCGTTCCTCCTCGAGAACGCCGGGGTGCTGGTGCCGTCCGCCAGGCCGGGGCCGAGCTCCGGCTGCTGGATCAGCTCTCCAGTGGCGCTGGCGGTCGGGCTGAAGCTGGTCACCCCCGCCGCCGAGATCTGGCGCGTCGTCCCCCCGGTCGAAGCCGAAACGCCTGCCGGCGCGACCGCGATCCCGCTCGCGAGGACCGCGAAGGCGGCAGACGAAATCACAAGTCTGTTCTTGAACACGCTTCCCTCCTGCTGGTGATGCCCTGGACGCGCGCTAGCGAGCGCGTGTTTGGACCATCCTAGAGGCCCCGGGCGCAGACGTCAACGGTTTGTAAACTCCTGTTAAGTGATAGGGCGAACACGCCTTCTCTGAAGTACCATCCCGGCCCTCCCCCGGCCGGGGGGAGGGCGGGATGGTTGGTGCCGCTACTACTTCTTGGGCGGGGTCAGCGTCGCGCTGAAGACGTCGTTGGGGTTGGTGTTGGGGGTCGGCGTGACGCTGCTGCTGGCCGGTCCGCAGAGCGGGTTGCCGGTCGGCGGCGCGTTGGGGTCGGACGGGCTGAGGTTGCAGTTGGTCTTGGCAAACAGGGCCAGGAAGCCGCTGCCCATGCTCTGCAACCCCTCATAGTCGCCGAGGAAGAAGCCGCGGGCTACGGGGGCTGACATCTGGTCGAACGGACCCGCGATTCGCTGCGGCGCGCTGAAGGTGGCGCCTGCGTCCAGCGAGTAGGTGACGAAGTAGCTGATCGGCCAGGTCGTGGTGTTGGTCGCGGAGAGGTCCTTGGAGTCGTAGTAGGTCACGGCGACCACCCCGTTCGCACCCACGGCGACCGTCGGTGTGAAGACCGGCAGCGACCTGGGGCCCACGATCGCCGTCGGTGTGCTCCAGCTCGCGCCGCCGTCGCTGGAGGTCGTCAGCAGCACCTCGTTGTCGAAGCCGCCCGCCGCCTGGTTGATGTTCTTGTTGAAGTTGGTCGAGCTCTCCCAGACGACGTAAAGCTTGCCGCTCGCCGGGTCGATCGCCACCTCCTGCAGGCCGTCGCCGACGCGGGCCGGCTGGCCGGTGTTGGGGTCGATGACGCCCAGCGCGTCGAAGGGGGCGATCACCTGAGGCTGGCTCCAGGTGGCGCCGCCGTCCTGCGACTTGACGAATGCGAGCTCCGAGTTGCTGAAGGTGCCCTGGAAGGGCGTGTTGGGCGCGGCGATCAGGTCCGTGAAGTCGAAGACCGTCCCATTGCGCGGATCGATCAGGACCACGTTGCCGATCGTCTGCTGCCGGTTCATGGTATCGATGAACGACTGGACTGGGCTCCAGCTGACCCCGCCGTCGGTGGTCTTGGACATCACCGCCGGGCCGGTGTACTGAGCGGCGTGGAGGAAGGCGTCAGCGCTGCCTACATGCGAGAGCAGGTTGTCCCAGACCATGTAGGCGACACCGGCGTGGACCGGGTCGGCGGTCACCGAGTTCTTGTCGCTGAACACGGTGCCGTTGGGATTCGACTCCAGCAGCTGCTGGTTGACCCAGGTCTGGCCACCGTCGTGGGAGACGGCCCCGGAGACGCCGGTCCTGTCGTCGCTCCCGTCCAGCTCCAGGACCGAGGAATACGCGGTCCCGTCCGGTCCGAAGGAGACCCAGGGGTCGGAGGAGCGCTCGAAGTTGAAGCCGCCAGGCGTGCAGTTCGAGGATGGAACCGTGGTCTCGGTCCAGCTCCCGCCGCCGTTGGTGGTGAAGGCGCCGGCGATGCCGCGGGAGCCGCCGTTGCTCCAGCGGTCCTGGTGCCATTGCCCGATTGCGTTGTTGGTGTTGGTCGGGTTGACGGCGAGCTGGGGCTCGACCTCCGCGTTCAGGTAGTTGCGTCCGGTCTGGGTCGCCGCCGGGGTGCAGCCCGCGTAGGGGCTGGGCCCCGACACGAGCACCGGGCCGCTGCCGGCCAGCGCCGCACTGGAGAAGACTAGCGCCGCGGCACCGGCGATCATCGACGCCGACGTCACGCGTCTTTTCATGCGCGCCTCCCTTGTCGTGAATGAGAGCCCGGGAGACTCCCGGGCTCAGCGTCCTGTACGGTCGAGCTACGGAACGGCGATGGTGGCGATGATCTGCTGCTGCCGGTTCTCGGGGTTGGTCCCGTCGTCGAAGGTGCTGACCGAGGTCGTGTAGTCGGTCGAGCCGCTCGTGATGTTGCCGTAATAGTCGCCGATGAAGCCTTCCAGGCCGTTGAACCGGCCCGGCTTGGGCTCGTTGAGCTGGGGATCCCAGGTGTGGGCCGAGATCCGGACGTTGTGCCCGATCGGGCTCAGACTCTCGTCGTAGAACTGGATCGTCGAGTTGATGCAGTAGTTGCTCGCGCCGTAGGGCGGTAGCGAGCCCGAGTAATTGAGGTTGAGGGTGTCCTTGGCCAGGCCGGCGCCGGCGGCCTCGGAGCTGTTGGCGGCCGGGCAGGCCAGCCGGCGATCGTAGAAGGCGAGGCTGATGGTGCCGTCGGCGGCGGAAGTGAGGTTGGGCTGGAAGGCGTCCACCGCGCTGGCGTTGTCGTTGACCTGCTCGAAGCTGGTCCAGGTTGCGCCGCCATCATAGGAGGCGGTCACGATCACGTTGCCGTGCCCGGCGCTGTAGTCCTCGTAGGAGACGAAGAGCGGATAGACGCCGCTGACAGGCAGCTGGCCGACAGTGAAGGTGTCCTCGATCCCATCGCGGAACTGGGTGTTGGCGTACTCCAGCGGCGGCGGGGCGATGTTGCCGTTTACGATTCCCGCGACGGTCCAGGTCTTGCCGCCGTCGCCGGAGCTGTCGACCGAGATCGCGTCGCAGCAGTAATGCTTCTTGGGGTCGGAGTTGGTCAGCGTCGTGTAGACCTTGCCGTTGCCGTCTACGTGGGGCAGCAGGTAGGTCACGCCCTGGGGGCTGTGGGCCGGCTCGGGCAGGCGCAGAGGCGCCGACCAGTCGGTGTGCGTCCCGCCGGGGAGCGCCTTCGCCGTGGATACGAACGGCACCGGCGTCGCGAAGTGGAAGTCGACCCACATGGCATAGATGGTGTCGACGTTCGGGCTGTTCGGATTGGTGTCGATCGCCAGCCATTGCTTGTCGGGCCCGTTGCCGTTGGTGCTCGAATCGTAGGTCGCGACGTAGTCCGGGCCGCCGTTGTGGGTGCTGATCCAGTCTGAGGGGCCGGTCGCCCCGTGCGGGCGGACCGCCATCGCGATGACGTCGTTAGGCAGAGTCGGGTTCGGCTCCTTGCTGCCGGTCTGGAAGTTGTGACTGCCGTCGCTGTTGTAGAAGAACTGGTAGGGCAGGATCATGGAGTAGAAGTTGCCGTAGCGGTCGAAGGCGCCCACCGGGTCGGTGTTGTCGGTCCAGCCCTCGTAGCCGGGAACGTGTCCCTGGACTGACCAGGTGTTACCGCCGTCGAAGGACTCGTAGAAGCCGAGCACGTGGTTGTAGCCCTCAGGGCTGACGATCCACTTGGACTGGCCGATCAGATGCTGGCTGTTGGTCGGATCGACGCGGATGTCGGATTCGCTGTGATCCTTGACCAGGTCCGCGGGTGGGACTCCGTAGCCGGGATTGCTGCCGGCCTGGGTCGGATAGGGACCGAGCGCCTCCCCGGTGGTTGCGGCGCCGTTACAGGCGGATTCGCCGCTGTAGCCATCGTTGGGGGCCAGGCTGCCGGCGTACTGGACCTCCGGCGTGTAGCAGCTCACCCGCTGGGTGGTGGCGTCGACGTTGGTCACCCCGGCGGTGCGGAAGCTGCGGGCGTAGGCGGCGTCGGACTGGAAGCCCTGGGGGACGACGCCCACCCCGGGCGCCGATCCGGCGGCGGCCGGAGTCAGACCGAAGCCCATTCCGAATAGAAGCGGCAGAGCAAGCGAGAGCAGACGAAGATGTCGCATCGGCAATCCCTCCCAAAGCCCCATCGGGGACACATGTCTAGGTCGACAATTCCCCGCGTCAGAATACCTGATCAAGGATCAGGAAACAAGTACGAAAGCACGGTGAAGGGTGGGACTCTACGGCACGGCTGCAGGTACCACGGCTGGGAAGGCAAGCCGACAGTACCTGCAGGGGAAATTGAAGCGACCCGTCGTTACGGCTCGAGCCTGCCGGTGTGACGCGACAAGATCGGATCCGCCGCCCGGTCCACCCGTTTCCAAGAGAACCTTCGCCCCGTACTCCCCGGAACCTTGCGATCCCGGGTTTTGGGAGCTCGACCGGCTCGTTTCCTCACCGGCTGGCTTTCTGACAGGTCGCGGGCCTAGCGTACGCAGCGCCGCATCCGGCGGCAATCCGGAACATGCTTTCGCAAACAACCGGGCGCCGTCAGTACTTGCTGGCTTCGTAGTAGGAGCCGCAGGCGCGGCACTTGACCTGCATGGTCATGACCTGGGTACCGAAGAGCGAGATCACCTGGGCGTCGCGCGAGTCGCAGAAGGGGCAGCGGGGGGGCGGGGCTTGCTCCGGAGCACCCCCGCCCCGACCCTCCCCTATCGAGGGGGAGTGGGAGTCACGGCCCGCCCCCATCGAGGGGGAGGGGATTTCTTCGCTATCCACCGGGCATGTAGCGGCGTTCCGCCAGTCCCTGGATCATGTCCAGCGTCGGCTGGTCGATCCGTCCGTCGCTGGTACGGCGGCGGTCCTGGTCCCAACCGCTCCAGTCGATGCTGATCGGCGGCTCCGGCCGGTCCAGGCGCTCCCGCAGCCGGGCGCGCAGCTCCAGGACCGTCAGGCTGAGGGCGCCTGCAGCCTGCAGCTCGTCGACGTCCGATCCCTGCGGCCCGAACCACTCGACGGCCTCCCTCCAGGCGCCCGCGATCGCCTTCCCGGCATCCGCCTCCTTCATCCAGCTGTGGCCGTGAAGGTAGTGGTAACGCTCCTCCTGCAGCATCTTCCGCAGCCGGGTGCGCAGGACCTCGACCTTTCCCCCGGCGAGGGCCTCGATCATCAGGGTGAAGGCGGTGTCAAGGACCACGTTGGCGGCGACGAACTGGCTCCAGGCGCGCCAGGGACGGTCGAGGAAGGCGAGGTTGCGGTAGCTTCGATCTTCGCCGTCCCCTTCCCCATCGAGCTCCTTGAGGCAGCCGTAGAGGACCCGGCTGTGCCCGATGTCGTCGAGCCCCATTGCCGCCGCCGCGATGTCCGCCTCCAGGGTGGGGGCGGCGGTGCACCACTCCGCGTATCGCATCCCAAGAAGCTGCTTGTTGTCCGCCAGGCTGCGGACCAGCGTCTTCAGGCTCAGGAGTCCGGTCCTTCCTCGCCTGGCGCCCAGAGCGTGAGGAGCGCGTCCTTGGGCACGATCACCAGCTCCACCCAGCGCTCCTCATCGTAGGTGGCGCGGGCGTAGGCTCGGGCCAGGTCATCGTCGGGGGCGACCACGCTGCCCACCAGGTGAAGCGCCTCGGCGCGGGCCTTGCGCGCGAAGACCTCGTACTCTCGGACCTGGGGATGGACGCGTACGTACTCCATCAGACGCTGAGCCCGAAGCCGCGCAGCTCCTCCCGTCCCTGTGGCGTCAGCCGGGCCGAGGTCCAGGGGGGATCCCAGACCACCTCCAGGTCGACCTCCGCCACCCCCGGCTCCTGGAGCAGCCGTTCCCGAACGTCGTTCAGGATCAGGTCGGTGGCCGGGCAGCCCATGGCGGTGAAGCTCAGGCGGACGCGCACCCGATCGCGTTCCAGAGTCAGGCCGTAGATCAGCCCCAGGTCGACCAGGCTGACCGGCAGCTCGGGGTCCTGGATCTCGGACAGGGCCGACCACAGGCGCGCTTCGAGCGCCGGGGCCGCCGCGCTCATCCGGGGACCTTGAAGGTCTTGAAGCTCTCCTGGAAGAGGGCGACCATCTCCGCGTTGCGGGGGCCGCGGGCGCGCCAGCGCGCGAGGACGTCGTCCCAGGTGCAGGCGTCCTTGAAATTCCAGCGCTTGGAGCCCGCGTCGAAGGTACAGGGGAAGGGATATTCCAGCTCGTAGTGGGAGTCGACCTGGTGGGCGGGCACGGCGACGCCGATGGATTCCATGAATGGCACCACCGTCGCCAGCCACTGCTGCCGAAGCTGGTCGTTGGTCAGGCCCTTGAGACGGTAATCGAGCTGGGTGTTGTGCTGCTTGAGGCTGTCCGGCAGGCCGAACCACTCCACGGTCAGGGGGAACATCCAGTCCACCGCCCGCTGCAGCTCCTCCCTGGCGGCGCCACCCGCCTGGCTGATCCGCTTGCACCAGTTGCGCCCGTTGCGGAGGTGGAAGTTCTCCTCGGCCATGACCTTGACCAGGCCCCTCTTCCAGGGTCCGTAGGAGCAATGGTGGTGGATGTCTCCCAGGAGGCAGAAGCCGGCCTGGTCGTACATGGCGTTGGCGACCACCAGCTCGGTCCAGCTCTCCAGCGGGACGTCGAAGGCGTAGGGATAGCGGAAGGACTTGGGATCGCGCTTGAAGATCAGGGCCTCCTGGCTCTCCCCCAGCTCCTCCAGGATGTGATAGGCGATGTGGGCGTGGGCTAGCTCGTCCTGGATGATCGCGATCCCGGTCATGAAGGCGTTCACGCTGGGCGCCTTGCGCGCCGCCAGGTAGTAGGCGGGGG
>Ga0209577_10004184_pt1 | contig 13585 bp, 17 predicted proteins | sample GraSoiAngelo_109_FD_185874 | JGI IMG/M metagenome (GOLD analysis project Ga0209577, IMG submission 185874) | Grasslands soil microbial communities from the Angelo Coastal Reserve, California, USA - 14_0903_12_20cm (SPAdes) (version 2) | ecosystem: Environmental > Terrestrial > Soil > Grasslands... | reverse complement strand
GCGAGGCGAAAGTCCTGCGCTTCGACAGCGGCTACGAAGTCTGGGCCTATGAATGGTCGGCTAGCGACTTCATCGTGCTTTTCGCGCCCGACGGCCGCGCGGCGAAGAGCCGGCTGCGTCTTTAGGACTTCAATTCCGTAATTCTCTAGCGCCGCGCCTTGCGCGCCGGCGTGAAGAAGCGGATGCCGGGCTTCAACTGCTCGAAGACCGCATAGCGCGTCTCCTTCATGCCGAGCGAGCGGTAGACGCGGCGGGCACGCGCGTTGTCATGATCGACGTAGAGGCGAAAGCCCACCACCGAGCGCCGGCGCGCGGCAAGGCGCTGGATATGGCGGTAGAGGCGGCGATAGACGCCGCGCCCGCGGTGCGCGGGCAGGACGTACACGCTCTGCACCCACCAGAAGTCGCCGTTTCGCCAGTCGCTCCATTCCTTCGTGATGAGCAGAGCGCCGATGACTTCACCGTTTCGCTCGGCGAGCACATAAAAGCCGGACGCCGGCCGCGCGAGCAAGCCGCGTACGCCAGCGCTTATGACCTCAGGTAAAAGCGCCTTCGCCTCGGTCTCGAGCGCCATCGCGCGGTTGAAGGCGGTGAGGGCCGGCGCGTCGCGCCGCCGCGCTAGCCGGATGCGCATAATGGACAGGGCATGAAGGAAAGGCGCGCGATTCTATTCGTTTGCACGGGGAACATCTGCCGCTCGCCGACGGCGGAAGCGGTGCTGCGGCACCTGGCGGCGGAGGAGGGTTTGGAGCTTCGCATCGCCTCCGCCGGCATCGGTGACTGGCATGTGGGCTCGGCGCCCGATGAGCGCGCGCAACATCATGCGAAGAGCCGGGGCTACGATCTCAGCACGCTGCGCGCACGCCAGGTGACGAAGCGCGACTTTGCCGAGTTCGATCTGATCCTCGCCATGGATCGCAGCCACCTGAGCACGCTACAGCGCATGGCGCCGCCGCAGCAGCGGCACAAGGTCCGGCTCTTCGTCCCCGAGTGCGACGTGCCCGATCCGTACTACGGCGGGCCGGAAGGCTTCGAGCGCGTGCTCGACCTCGTCGAGGCCGCCTGCCGCCAGCTGCTCGCGGAGCTGAAGAAGCCTACTTCCTAGTCGTTTCCACCTGGACGAGCTCCTCGTCCTCTGGCAGCCCCTTGGACCGCTCGCGTCGCGGCCGGCCGAGCGGCTGCTGCGGCTCATCGACCACGGGCGGCTGCACCTGGGCCTTGCTGCGATCGGTCTCGATCATGACCAGGCCAGAGTCGCTCAGCAGCTGCTGTGCGTCGATGCGCGGCTCTTGCACACGCGGTTCTTCCACCCGCGGCTCTTCGGCGCGCGGCGCGGCCGGTGCTGCAGGGGGCGGCTCAACCGCGCGCGGTTCCTGTACCGGTTCGGGCGCTGCCGGGCGCGGCTCGGTGGCGTGCGCGGACTCCAGCTCGTGGATGCGCCGCTGCTGCTCGGCGATCGATTGCGTTTGCGCGTCCACCTCGCGACGCTCGCCGCGGCTTCGATCGCGATCGCGCCGGTGACGGCGGCCGCCGCGGCCGCGCTCGGCGTCGCCTTCGCGCTCGGGCCGCGGCGCTTGCGGTTCCGGATGCTGCTGCTGTTGCGCCTGCTGCGGTTGCGCGTGCTGCTGCTGCGGCCGTGGCTGGTGCGGCGGGCGCTGCTGCTGTTGTTGCTGCTGCTGCGGGCGCTGTTCCTGCCGCCCACCCGCGCGATCCCCGCCGCGCTGCTCACCGCGCTGTTGCCCGTTGCGGCGCTGCTCGAGGCGACCCTGCTGCTGCCGGTCGCCGCCGCCGCGGCCTTCCCGGCGCTCATCGCGCCGCCCGTCGCGCCGCTGCTGATCGCGGCGATGGGACTCGCGGCGCGGCTCGCGGTGCGGCTGCGCCGCCTGGATCGCGGACGCAGGCGCCTGCGGTGCCGTTTGCATGGGCGCCGTTGTTGCCGGCGGCTTGAAGAGCGAGAGGAAGCGCGAGACGAGGCCGACGCCGGCGCTCGCGGCTGCCGCTACCGGCTGCACCAGCGGCACAGGCTCGGGTGCTTTTTCACGCCGCGGCTCGCTCGGTAATGGCGCCGGCTGTGCCGGAGTGATGGTCTTCACCACCGGCTGCTGACGCTCTATCTTCGCCTCCGGCTCGGCACCCGGCGCCTTCGGCTCCTCGGGCTGCTCGACCATCTCGTAGCTCGAAGGGACGTGCTCCATCTCGTTCAGCTCGTCGTGGCGCAGGCGCTGCACTTTGTAGTGCGGCGTCTCGAGGTGCGGGTTGGGCACCATCACGATGTTCACTTTGAGGCGGCCTTCGAGCTTCTGGATCTCGGCACGCTTCTCATTCAGCAGGAACGACGCGACATCGACCGGCACCTGGGCGTGCACCGCGCCGGTGTTTTCCTTCATCGCCTCCTCCTGCATGATGCGCAGGACGTGCAGCGCGGTGGATTCGGTGCCACGGATAAAGCCGGTGCCCGAGCAACGCGGGCAGTTGATGTGCGCAGTTTCCTCGAGGGAGGGCTGCAGCCGCTGGCGCGAGAGCTCCATCAGGCCGAAGCGCGAGATCTTGCCGATCTGCACGCGCGCCCGGTCGAACTTCAGCGCCTCGCGCAGCCGGTTCTCGACTTCGCGCTGGTTTTTCTGCGACTCCATGTCGATGAAGTCGATGACGATCAGACCGCCCAGGTCACGCAGCCTGAGCTGCCGCGCCACTTCGTCGGCCGCTTCCAGGTTGGTGCGCAGCGCCGTCTCCTCGATATCTCCGCCCTTGGTGGCGCGCGCCGAGTTGACATCGATGGCGACCAGCGCCTCGGTATGGTCGATGACGATCGCGCCGCCGGAGGGTAGGGCGACCTGGCGCGAATAGGCGCTTTCGATCTGGTGCTCGATCTGGAAGCGCGAAAAGAGCGGGACGTCGTCCCGGTAGAGCTTCACCTTGTTCACGTTCCCCGGCATCACGGTCTGCATGAATGCCCTGGCCTGCTCGTAGATCTCCTCGGTATCGATCAGGATTTCCCCGATGTCGGGCTGGAAGTAATCCCGGATCGCCCGAATGACCAGGCTCGATTCGAGGTAGATGAGGAACGGTTTCTTGGACTGGTCCTGAGCGGCGCCCTCGACCGCGCGCCAGAGCTGCAGCAGGTAGTTCAGGTCCCAGTTCAGCTCCTCGGGGGTTCGCCCGATAGCCGCCGTCCGGGCAATTACGCTCATGCCCTCGGGGAGTTGGAGCTGATCCAGGGTGTCGCGTAGTTCATTCCTGTCTTCACCCTCGACCCGGCGCGACACGCCGCCGCCGCGCGGGTTGTTCGGCATCAGCACCAGGTAGCGTCCCGCCAGGCTGATGAAGGTGGTGAGCGCCGCGCCCTTGGTGCCGCGCTCGTCCTTCTCGATCTGGACGATGACCTCCTGGCCTTCGCGCAGCGCGTCCTGGATGCGCGCGCGCCCGACATCGATGTCCGGCTTGAAGTAGCTGCGGGAAACTTCCTTGAACGGCAGGAACCCGTGCCGCTCCTCGCCGTAGTCGACGAATGCGGCCTCGAGACTGGGCTCGATGCGGGTGATGAGGCCTTTATAGATGTTGCTTTTGCGCTGCTCCCTTGATGCTGACTCGATGTCGAGGTCGACGAGCTTCTGTCCGTCTACGATCGCGACGCGCAGCTCTTCCTGCTGCGTGGCGTTGAATAACATCCTCTTCACTTGTTGTTCTCCTGCGCGCGCAGGAGACCGCTCGGCTTTGCTCTCCTAGATTCAAGGACGCCCGGATTTGGACGCTGAGCTCCGTTGGAAACTGACCCTACGCGCGCTACTAGTAGTATCGCTACTTCCGGTGAGCGAAATTAACCAGCGCTTCAGGCCCGGCTGCGGCCGGACAGGAGGCGGGTTGCAGGTGCCGGCACCGCCGGCGGGTCCTGTGCCTCGCAACTCAAAGCGACTCGCAGATCATACTGGAAAATGAACGACTTAAACAAGCTGCGGGCGACGACGCTCGAAGTGGGCGAAGAAAGCGCCGCACAGCGGATCGATAACTTCCTGCTCAAGCGCCTGCGCGGCGTGCCGAAAAGCCACGTCTATCGCGTGCTCCGCAGCGGCGAGGTGCGGGTGAATAGCGGCCGTGTCGGGCCGGCTTACCGGCTGCAAATCGGCGACCGCGTGCGCGTGCCGCCGGTGCGCGTCTCGGCGGCTGTAAAAACGGCCAGGCCGGCCGAGTTTCCGGTCGTGTACGAGGACGCGGCGCTGCTCGTCATCGACAAGCCGGCCGGCGTCGCGGTCCACGGGGGGAGCGGCGTCAGCTACGGCGTCATCGAATCGCTGCGCGCCGCGCGCCCGCAGGCGAAGCTGCTCGAGCTGGCTCACCGGCTCGACCGGGATACGTCGGGCCTGCTTATCGTGTGCAAGAAGCGCAGCGCCCTGACCGAGATGCACCGCCAGCTCCGCGAAGGCCAGGTGGAAAAGGTCTATACGACAATTGTCAAAGGCACGCCGGCCGCGGGGTCGTTCGAGCTTTCCGAGCCGCTGCACAAATATGTAACCGCCAGCGGCGAACGGCGCGTGAGCGTGCAGGAAGGGGGCATGACGGCGCGCACGGGGGTCCGGGTGCGCAAGCGGGGCGCCGAGCTCAGCCTGTTGGAAGTACGGCTGCTGACCGGGCGCACGCACCAGATTCGGGTCCACCTGGCGCATGCCGGGCATCCCGTGCTCGGCGATGACAAGTACGGCGACTTCGCGCTCAACCGGGAGCTCGCCAAGCAGGGCGCGAAGCGCCTGTTCCTGCATGCGGGGCGCCTCGCCTTCGCGCATCCGTTGACCGGCGAGCGGCTGCGGCTCGATTCGCCGCTGCCCGCCGACATGGCGGCGTTCGCCGCGCGACTGTGAGGTACCGGCTGCTGGTATTCGACTGGGACGGCACGATCATCGATTCGGCCGCGACCATCGCAAGCTGCATCCGGCTCGCCGCAGCAGAGCTCGCGCTCGAGGTGCCGACGATGGAGCAGGCGCGCCATGTCATTGGCCTCGGGCTGCACGACGCCCTGCGCGCGGCGGTGCCGCAGCTCGCCGCCGAGCGTACGGCTGAATTCGTCGCGCGCTACCGCGAGCACTTCCGCGCGCGCGAGGACGAGATGGCGCTATTCGGCGGCATGCGCGAGCTGCTCGCCGCGCTTGCCGGTGCGCGGCTCCTCGGCATCGCGACCGGCAAGAGCCGGCGCGGCCTGGAGCGCGCGCTCGAGGCGACGCGACTGCGGCCGTACTTCCGGGCGTCGCGCTGCGCCGATGAGACGAATCCGAAGCCCGATCCGGCGATGCTGCGCGAGCTGATGGAAGAGCTCGAGGTCCCGGCGCAGAATGCGCTCATGATCGGCGATACCTCGCACGACCTCGAGATGGCACGGGCCGCGCGCGTGGATGCGCTCGCGGTGACCTACGGCGCGCACCCGGAGCAGGGCTTGCGCGCCTGCGGCCCGCGCGGCTGCGTGGCAAGCGTGGCGGAGCTCGGCCAATGGCTGGCGACGCACGGCTGATCTGCGCCTCGCGCGAGCTCGCCGACTCCGGGCGCGGCGTGCGCTTCGAGATCGAGTATTTCGGCGAGCCGGCGGGCGCTTTTGCGATCCGCTACAAGGGCGAGGTGCATGCCTATCTCAACCGGTGCGCGCACGTCGCGATGGAACTCGACTGGCAGGAAGGAGTATTTTTCGATGCCGACGGACGCGATCTGCTTTGCTCGACGCACGGCGCGACCTATCACGCCGCCACCGGCCGCTGCGTCGGCGGCCCCTGCATCGGCGGGCGGCTCCTGAAGCTCAATGTGGAAGAGCGCGATGGCATGGTTTATTTCACGGGGTTCGAAGATGACTGAAAACGATCCGGGCTGGGAACGCAGCCTCATTACCAAGCTCGCGCAGGACGCGCTCGTCGAGCAGCGGCGCCGGCGCCGCTGGGGCATCTTCTTCAAGCTGCTGACCTTCGCCTACATCACTTTGCTGCTGCTCGTCATGGTGGACTGGAGCGGCCGTGCGGACTTCACCGGCGGCAAGAAGCACACCGCGATGGTCGAGCTGAACGGCATCATCGCGCCGGGCACCGACGCGAGCGCCGAGAAGATCACCCTGTCGCTGCAGGCGGCGTTCAAGGACAAGAACACGCAGGGCGTGATTCTGCGCATCAATTCGCCGGGCGGCAGCCCCGTGCAGGCACAGACCATCTACGACGAGATGCGGCGGCTGCGCAAGAAGTATCCGGACATTCCGCTCTACGCAGTAGTGGAGGACATCTGCGCCTCCGGGGGCTACTACGTTGCCGCGGCCGCCGACCGCATCTACGTCGGAAGAGCGAGCATCGTCGGCTCGATCGGCGTGCTGATGAACGGCTTCGGCTTTACCGGCCTGATGGACAAGCTTGGCGTCGAGCGCAGGCTCATCACCGCCGGTGACAACAAGGGCATGCTGGATCCCTTTTCGCCGCTGCGCGAAAAGGATAAGGATTACATCAACGTCCTGATGAAGGACATCCATGAGCAGTTCATCGGCGCGGTGCGCGAGGGCCGCGGCAAGCGCCTGAAGGAAACGCCCGACATGTTCAGCGGCCTCATCTGGACGGGCGAGAAGAGCGTCGACCTCGGCCTGGCGGACGGCTACGGCAGCCTTGACTCGGTAGCGCGCGATGTGGTCAAGGCCGAAGACATCGTCGACTACACGCAGAAGGAAGGCTTCGCCGAGAAGGTGGCGCGACGCTTCGGCGCGGCGGCGGCGAGCTCGCTCGCCGAGTTCGCGCTGCGAAACTATTTCATATCTCCGATCCGGTGAGGTGAATACCGCACTGGCCGCCGGCGACCTGCGTCGCTGAGCGGGCGCCGGCGCCGGCCTAAGCTGCTGCCATACCACTAAGGGAGGCAGCACATGAAAACGCATCTCGTAGCACTTGCGGTCGCCGTGACGGTGACGGGGCTCGCAGCCTTGGCAGTCGATGTCGGCATGCGCGAGGGCGCCGAGCGCGCCCGCCTCGCGAACAGCGAACCTGAGCGCGTGGTGATCACGGCGAGCCGCGAGGACCAGAAGCTTGCGGCAGCGAAGACAGCGTTTACGTTCTAGCGAGAAGCAGAAACACCGCCGGCCGCTTGCCCAGGCTCGGGGGCGAACGCCGCCACTCGGCGATCGCCTGCGTGCGGATCGACTCGCTGGGCAGCGTGAGGCCGGCGGCGATGCAAAGGCGCGTGCCGCTCGCGCAGCTCGCGAGGAGCGCGGCGAGCAGCGCGTCGTTGCGGTAGGGCGTCTCGATGAAGATTTCGGTCTCATGCTCGCGCCGCGAGCGTTGCTCCAGCTGCTTTATCCGCTGTGCGCGCTGCGCGGCGTCCCTAGGGAGGTAGCCACAGAACGCGAAGCGCTGGCCTTCGAGGCCGGAAGCCATCAGCGCAAGCGTGATCGCCGAGGGTCCGACAAGCGGCACGACGCGAAAGCCGGCTACGTGCGCTGCCTCGACGAGCGCCGCCCCCGGATCCGCGATCGCCGGGCAGCCCGCTTCCGACAGGAGGCCGAGGGCGCGGCCGTCGCGCAGCGGCTGCAGCAGGCCGGGGAGCTCCTCAGGCGCCGTGTGCTCATTGAGCTCCGCGAGGGCGAGCTCACGCGGTTGGCAGCCGGCGGCGGCGAGAAAGGCGCGAGCCGACTTTGCGTTCTCGACGACGAAGTCGCGCAGCGTGCGAATGGTGGCGAGCGCAGGCGCCGGCAGCGCCTCCTGCGGCGTGCCGCCGAGTGGTGTCGGAATCGCGTAGAGGATCAAATGACCGGCACGCCGGCGCGCTCCAGCATCGCAGTTAGGGCGATGAGCGGCAGGCCGATGAGCGAGGTCGGATCGTCGGTTTCGATGCGCGCGATGAGCACGATGCCGAGCCCCTCGGCCTTGGCGCTGCCGGCGCAGTCGAAGGGCTGCTCGCGCCGCAGATAGCTCTCGATGCGCGCGTCGTCGAAGGTGCGGAAATGGACGCGGCACGGCACGACCTCGGTCTGCATGCGCCCATTGGCGGCGTCGAGCAACGCCACGGCGGTGTGGAAATCGGCGCTCTTGCCGCTGAGCGACCGAAGCTGCCGCGCGGCGTTCAGGTGGTCACCGGGCTTGCCGAGAACGCGGCCGGCGCGGGTCGCGACCTGATCGGAGCCGATGATCAGCGCATCGCGATACGCCGCGCGCACCGATTGCGCCTTGAGCGCGGCGAGCCTAAGCGCCGTATCGGCCGGTGCTTCGCCCGCGAGCGGCCGCTCGTCGACCTGCGGCCGGGCGAGCTCGAATGCGAGCGCAAGGCGCTCGAGGAGCGCCTTGCGATAGGCGGAGGTGGAGGCGAGAACGAGCCGCCGCGGCTGAGCCATCACATTGTTTTAGCGGGGGAAACGATGATATCATCCGCTGCTTCATGTCGCACCAGCCGGTCATTGACGGTTTTGAGTTCGCGACGGCCGGCGCGACACAGGAAGGAACGCTGCCCCTCAGCAGCTTCCCGCGACTCCAGGATCTGCTCGTGTCCGACGCCGGCGACGTGCGCTACGCCGTGCATGGCGTGCGCGACGAGCGCGGGCGCTCGAGCCTCGAGCTCCGCGTGCGCGCGACGTTGCAGCTGCGCTGCCAGCGCTGCCTCGCGCCGCTCCCCTACGAGGTGAGCGAGCAGGCGCTGCTCGTGCTGGCGGGCTCGCAGGCGGAAATCGACGCCGAGCCGCTCGACGTCGAGAGTCCGGATCGCGTGGTCGCCGCCAAGGACATGGACCTGCGCGCGCTGGTCGAGGACGAGCTGATCCTCGCGCTTCCGTACGCGCCGCGCCACGATGGCTGCGAGGCGCGGCCCGAGGGCAGCGATCGGGGAGCGAGTTCGCCATTCGCCGGCCTGCGCGGCATGATGCAGCGCAAGCACTGATTACAAAAGGAGCTACAACATGGCAGTCCAGCAGAACAAGAAATCGCCGTCGCGACGCGGCATGCACCGCTCGCATGACCACTTGAGCGCACCCGCGGTGGCGATCGAGCCCACCACCGGCGAGACGCACCTGCGCCATCACGTGAGCCCGACCGGCTTTTACCGCGGCAAGAAGGTCGTCCGCGCGAAAGGCGAGTAAGCCCGCTGGTCACCCTCGCGGTCGACTGCATGGGCGGCGATCACGGCCCCCATGTCACGGTGCCCGCGGCGCTCGAGTTCCAGGCCCGTGTTTCCGATGCCGACATCGTGCTGGTCGGCGCGCGCGATGCGATCGAGGCCGAGCTCGCGGCGCACGCCGCGGCGGCCGGCGCGCGCCTGCGCGTGCACGCGGCGAGCGAGCTGGTCGGCATGGACGAGCCGCCCGCGTTCGCGCTGCGCTACAAGAAGGACTCGTCGATGCGCGTCGCGGTCAATCTGGTGAAAAGCGGCGAGGCGCACGCCTGTGTCAGTGCCGGTAATACGGGAGCGCTGATGGCCATTTCGCGCTTCGTGCTGAAGACGATTGCGGGCATCGATCGCCCGGCGATCGCGACGGTGCTGCCGAACATGAAGGCGGGCTTCACCTATGTGCTCGATCTCGGTGCCAACGTCGATTGCACGCCCGAGCAGCTGATGCAGTTCGGCGTGATGGGCGCGATGCTGGTGGCGGCGCTCGAGCATCGCGAGCGCCCGACGGTGGGCCTGCTCAACATCGGCGTCGAAGACATCAAGGGCAACGAGACGGTAAAGCGCGCGGCGGAGCTCCTGCGCGCAAGCGGTCTCAACTTTTACGGCAATGTGGAAGGCGACGATATCTACAAGGGCACGACGGACGTGGTGGTGTGCGACGGCTTCGTCGGCAATGCGCTCCTCAAGGCTTCCGAGGGCGTGGCGCGCATGATCGTCGGCTATCTGCGCGAGGAGTTCAGGCGCAACGCCTGGAACAAATTCAGCGCGCTGCTCGCCACACCCGTGATCAAGGCGCTGCGCGTGCGCATGGATCCCGCCAAGTACAACGGCGCGAGCCTGCTCGGCCTGCGCGGCATCGTCATCAAGAGCCACGGCGCGGCCGATGCGCGCGCCTTCGGCTACGCGCTCGAACGCGCGCTCGACGAGGTGAGGAACAACGTGCCGCAGCGCATTGCCGAGCGCATGGCGCAGGTCCTGGCGCCGGCGGCATGATCTACTCGCGCATCGTCGGCACGGGGAGCTTTCTGCCGCCGCGCGTCATGACGAACCAGGAGTTCGCCGCGCGCCTGAACACGAGCGACGAGTGGATCCGCACGCGCACCGGCATCGTGCAGCGGCACATTGCCGATAAAAGCCAGGCTTCGAGCGACCTCGCGCTGGAAGCGAGCCGCCGCGCGCTGCAGGCGGCCGACACGCGCGCGGGCGACCTCGACCTGATTGTGCTCGCGACTTCGACGCCGGACTACGTCTTTCCCAGCACCGCGTGCCTGCTGCAGGCGAAGCTCGGCATCAAGGGCTGCGCCGCCTTCGACGTGCAGGCGGTGTGCAGCGGCTTCGTCTACGCGCTCGCCACCGCGGATGCGTTCATCAAGAGCGGCACGCATAAGCGAGCGCTGGTCATTGGGGCCGAAGTGTTCTCGCGCATCCTCGACTGGAACGACCGTGGAACCTGCGTGCTCTTCGGCGACGGCGCGGGCGCGGCAGTGCTCGCCGCCGGCTCGAAGCCCGGCGTGCACGCGAGCGTGCTGCGCGCCGATGGCAGCCACGCCGAGATCCTCTCGGTGCCCGGCAACGTGTGCGGCGGCGCCATCGTCGGCACGCCGTTCCTGCGCATGGACGGCCAGGCGGTGTTCAAGTTCGCCGTGCGCGTGCTGGAGGAATCGGCGCGCGAGACGGTGGCGGCGGCGCAGATGGCGCTCGAGGACGTCGATTGGCTGATTCCACACCAGGCGAACGTGCGCATCCTCGAGGCGACCGCGCGCAAGCTGGGTCTTGCGCACGACAAGCTCGTGGTCACAGTGGATCATCACGGCAACACGTCCGCCGCCTCGGTGCCGCTCGCGCTGGATGAATACGTCCGGGCGGGAAAGATCCGCAGCGGCCATCGCGTGCTGATGCAGGGCGTTGGCGGCGGCTTCACCTGGGGCTCGTCACTCGTCACGCTATGAAGCTCGCCATGGTTTTCCCGGGCCAGGGGTCGCAAGCAGTCGGCATGCTGAAGAGCTACGCCGGCCTGCCGGAAGTCGACGCCGTGCGCGCCGAGGCGGCCGAGGTGCTCGGCGCGCGTTTCCTACCGTTGCTCGACGACGGACCGGCGGAAGCGTTGAGCCAGACGGTCAACACGCAGCCCGCGATGGTGACCGCCGGTTATGCGGCCTATCGTGCCTGGCGCGCGCTTGGCGGGCCGGCGCCGGAGCTCGCCGCCGGGCACAGCCTCGGCGAGTACACCGCGCTCACCGCCGCGGGCGCACTGCGTTTCGCCGATGCGCTGCCGCTCGTGCATTTTCGCGCGCAGGCGATGCAGGAAGCGGTGCCCGCCGGCAAGGGCGCCATGGCGGCGATCCTGAATCTCGACGACGAGCACGTCGTCGCCGCGTGCGCCGAAGCCGGTGGCACGGTTCAGGCGGTGAATTTCAACGCGCCCGGCCAGGTCGTCATCGCCGGCGAGAAGGCGGCGGTAGAGCGCGCCATCGAGAAATGCAAGGCGCGCGGCGCGACGCGCGCGCTGCCGCTGCCGGTGAGCGCGCCGTTTCACTCGACGCTGATGCAGCCCGCGGCGGAGCGCCTCAAGGGACACATCCGCGGGCTGCACCTGGCGAAGCCGCAATTCGCGGTACTGAACAACGTCGACGTGGCGATCGAGCACGAGCCCGCGCGCATCAAGGAAGCGCTGGTGCGCCAGGCGGCCTCGCCGGTGCGCTGGGTCGAGACGATCCGCAGGATGGTCGAGCTCGGCGCGACGCACATCCTCGAATGCGGGCCGGGCCGCGTGCTCGGCGGCATGACCAAGCGCATCGCGCCGCAGGTGCAGTCGCTCACGCTGCACGACCGCGCATCGCTCGAGGCGGCGCTGCAGGCGCTGCGGGCCGCGTGAGCGTGCTCGAGGGCAAGCTCGCGCTCGTCACGGGCGCTTCGCGCGGCATCGGGCACGCGATCGCCGCCGAGCTCGGCCGGCAAGGCGCCAAGGTGCTCGGCACGGCGACGAGCGCCGAAGGCGCGGCAAGAGTGCCCGGCATCGGCAAAGTACTGAACGTGCGCCACACAGCGCAGATGGACGCGCTCGTCGCCGAGATCGAGAAAGGGGAGGGCGCCATCGCCATCCTCGTGAACAATGCGGGCATCACCAAGGACAATCTGGCGCTGCGCATGAAGGACGCCGATTGGGACGAGGTGATGGAGACCAACCTGCGCGCCGTGTTCCGCCTGTCGCGCGCGGTGATGCGCGGCATGATGAAGGCGCGCTGGGGCCGCATCATCAACATCACTTCGGTGGTCGGCGAGGCGGGCAATGCCGGCCAGGCCAATTACGCCGCCGCCAAGGCGGGCGTGGTCGGGATGACGAAGTCGCTCGCGCGCGAGCTCGGCAGCCGCAACATCACGGTGAACTGCGTGGCGCCCGGATTCATCGACACCGACATGACGCGCGCGCTCGGCGAGGAGCAAAGAAGCGCGCTGCTCGCGCAGATTCCGCTCGGGCGCCTGGGCGCAGCCGCCGATGTCGCCGCCGCGGTCGCCTATCTCGCCTCGCCCGCTGCGGGCTATGTCACGGGCTGCGTGCTGCACGTCAACGGCGGCATGTACATGGCGTAAAATACGCCCCCTTTTTGGGAAGGAGAGAGTCGATGGCGGAGAGCATCGAGCAAGCGGTCAAGAAGATCATCGCCGAGCAGCTCGGCGTGAACGAGGCGGAGATCAAGAACGATTCCTCGTTCGTCGATGATCTGGGCGCCGATTCTCTTGATACGGTGGAGCTCGTCATGGCGCTGGAAGAGGAGTTCGAGACCGAGATTCCCGACGAGGAGGCAGAGAAGATCACCACCGTGCAGCAGGCCATCGATTACATCAAGGCGCACGCCAAGTCCTGACGCCGCCTCCCTTGAAGTGAGCCGTCGCAGAGTCGTCCTTACCGGTCTCGGCATCGTCAGTCCCATCGGCAACAGCGTGGCGCAGGCGTGGGCAGCCGCGCGCGCGGGCAGGGGCGGCATCACGCGCATCACGCGCTTCGATCCGTCGCGCCTCGCGAGCCAGATCGCGGGCGAGGTGAAGAACTTCGACGTCGCGCCGTACATGTCGCCGAAGGAAGCGCGGCGCATGGACCTCTTCATCCATTACGGCATGGCGGCGGGCCTGCAGGCCTGGCGCGACTGCGCCCTCGAGGTCACCCCGGGCAACGCCGAGCGCATCGGCATCAACTACGGCTCGGGCATCGGCGGCCTGCCGATGATCGAGACGATGCACGACGAGCTGCAGAAAAGCGGGCCGCGGCGCATCTCGCCGTTCTTCATCCCGGGCAGCATCATCAACATGGTGGCGGGGCTCCTCTCGATCGAGATCGGTGCCAAGGGGCCGAATCTCGCGATCGTCACGGCCTGCACCACCTCGACGCACTGCATCGGGGAGGCGACGAAATCGATCCGCTACGGCGAAGCCGATGTCATGATCGCCGGTGGCGCCGAGGCGGTGATCACCGAGCTCTCGATCGGCG
>Ga0209577_10004182_pt1 | contig 13587 bp, 10 predicted proteins | sample GraSoiAngelo_109_FD_185874 | JGI IMG/M metagenome (GOLD analysis project Ga0209577, IMG submission 185874) | Grasslands soil microbial communities from the Angelo Coastal Reserve, California, USA - 14_0903_12_20cm (SPAdes) (version 2) | ecosystem: Environmental > Terrestrial > Soil > Grasslands... | reverse complement strand
CACCTTCAGTTGTGACAAGGGCACGCCAGATGTTGCCCGTCTCGGCGGCGGCACTGCTGTCAGCGGGAGTATCGGGTTTGTGCTGAAGGGCACGAACCAGTTCACCGTCTTCACGGCCAACGGAAAAGCCGCGAGCGATGTGATTATTGTCGCCGCGTCCTCTTCCGCACTCACCGGCACCGTGAACGGAATGTCTTTCACCAGCCTGACGTCATTCCCGGAAGGCGGAGCCGTTAACGCCATCAGCAGCAGTCTTGCCGGTCTCGGCTTCTGCAGCAGTCCGTGCAGTAGTCTGTCGTTCGGATATGTGGACCTGCATAGCGCCCTCACTGCGAATGGGTCGCTGAACGTAACCCTGAACGGGGTGCCGGCCGGCACGGCCCTTTACGCGATGATGGTGGTAAATGGCAAAATCAAGTTCATCACGCCGAACTCCGAAGCCTTGATCACCGAGAACAACCGCGCGGCCGTTCCTGAGCTTGACACCATGGCTCTGATGGGCACGGGGCTGATCGGGATTGCTGGCATAGTACGCCGGAAATTCGGCCTTTAATCCAAGCACGTAGGCCCAGACGCCGGGGTCCCCATCAAGCCCGTTTTTGGCTTGATGGCGTGGAACTGCCCTCGTCGGGGCGGCCACACGTAGGCCCAGACGCCCTCGTCTGGGTGGCTGGGCATTAGCCCGGCAGGTTCTGTTCCGTTTTGTGCCATCCACCCGGGGTCACGGATTGGAAAATCCGTACCCCGAGAACCTTCTCTGCAACCCATTACACGTAGGGTACGTAACGCGCCCACCCTGTAGCCTGCCCGGAACTTACCTCTTTCCTCCCATGGCTCTAGCCCATTCGTTGCATTACGTCTGGCGCAAGAATTGCACTACAATGAGCGCTGAATGCCCAGTTTCCTAGCGAACAGGACACACCAGACGCAATGACCACTTCCTCCAGGAAGAGCGGCGGACCGGTACTCGACGAAGCAACTTTCCAGAAGCTGCTTGCCGCCGCTTACGTCTTGCAGGAACATCACGACCGCAACCGCGAAACAACTCCGCTCGAGACCAAGAGCGAAAATCCCGACGCTGACTCCGACACCAGCATTCTGGCCCAGATTGTTGAAACCCAGCACGAGATCCAAACCAGCCATCTCGACTTGGCCAGCACGGCGAATCTGGTCGTACAACGCATTCTCAAGATCACTGGCGCCCAGGGAGCAGCCCTCGGCATTCTGGAGGACGAACACCTCGTCTACCACGCGGGCCGGGGAATTCTGGCTCGCCAGGTGGGCCAATCGATGCGGCCCGAGGCCACGCTCTCGTCATCCACTATGACGCACGGCGTGATTCTGCGCTGCACCGACGCCGGCACCGACTTCCGCGTCAATCCGGAAATCACGAAGCGTTTAGGTATCGGATCTCTCATCTCCGTGCCGATTTTTCACGGCGGCATGGTCGACGGCGCACTCGAACTGGTGTTCGCGAAGAAGGACGCCTTTCACGATCAGGACGTGCGGACGTGCCAGCTCATGGCGGGCCTGGTGACCGAGACCCTCACTCGAACCACGGAAGAGGATTGGCGAAAGGGCCTGGCGGCCGAGCGCGCTTCGATGTTGGAAGTTCTAGAAAAAATCAAGCCTCAGTTGGCGCGTTTGGCGAGCGCTCCAGACGCCACTCTCGCCAAAGCACAGCCAGAGGCTGTCGACAATTTGGAGAAGGCCACTTGTCAGCAGTGCGGAAGCGAACTGGCGGCAGGAGATACATTCTGCGTCTCGTGCGGCACCTTCCGCCCCAGTTCTTCCCACGGCGATCTGCAGAGCAAGTGGGCCGCTTTGTGGAATCTGAAGAACGCAAGCCAGGCGCAAGCATCACCACCAGCCGGCGAGTCAGTTCTGAAGGATCCCGCTTCCACCGCGTTGCCTGGCCTTCCGGCTCCCGGAACGGCCGAGGCCTTATTGGCGCCAGGGACTGGCGCGCCCGGCTCCGAAACCGAATACGCGCAGAACTCCTCCACCCAGCCCGGAGTTCTGGAGGCTAGCGCTCCAGAGGAAAGTATTCGGCCATCGGCACAACCACCCTCTCAAGAACCCACAAAACCCGAGCCCCGAGTCTGGTTCCGCTCGCTCGCAGTGTCGCCTCCGGCCGTGCAATTGCGCGGATTCTTGAAGAAAAGTTCGGCATTCGCGCGCCAGCACCGCGGCGATCTCGCGTTGGCGGCTTCTTTCCTTTTATTTCTGATCACCATCATCTGGGCGGTGTCCTCGGACCATCCCACGACCTCCGCCGACTCGGGGAACCCTGCCGCCACTGCGCCCAACGCCCCAGCTAAACCGAAGAGGAAGCAAGCGCCTCCCCCGCCCAAGCTTTCCATGTGGGATGAGTTCCTGGTCAATATCGGTCTTGCCGAGCCGCCCCAGGCACCCTCCTATAGCGGCAACCCCAACATTCCGGTCTGGGTCGACGTGCACACGGCCCTATACTATTGTCCGGGCTCTGATCTCTATGGAAAGACTCCGCAAGGCAAGATTGCGAGCCAGCACGACGCGCAACTCGACCAGTTCGAGCCAGCCTCCCGTAAGGTATGTGACTGAGCCCGCAACCCGTGATTTCCCTTCGTCTCCTACAGGTTTTTCCTCAGGTAAGACATTTGACAACTGGCCCGCTCGGTAGTGGAATTACTTCGAGAACCAGGGGGACATGTTAGTGCGATATCCGCCGCCAAAGACTTCGGAGCCGACCGACGAGCTACCGAATCCGGACTTGAATCCACTGCTGAACCCAACGCTGGGTAGAAACCTCGGACGCTGGGCGGAAGTTTACTTCACAAGCCCTCCTGAAAAACGCGAGGAGGCAGTCGGCGAATTGCTCCGTGAGCTGAAAGAGAATCCCGCCGCCGCAGCAACGGAGGCCGAGTTTGCGCACGACGACCTCTCGTTGAAGGAAGCAGTAGCCGCTCTCGAGGCCCGCGCCTTCAACAGAAGCTCTGAGGTGTTAACTACGACGACTTCCGGCGTTCAGTGCGCCGAATGTGGACATCGTCATCCAACTGCCCAACGCTTTTGTGGCATGTGTGGCGCGCCCTTGGCAACCGATGAGTTGGATCCGCAGGACTATGGACATCAACCAGTCGTCACCGTAGCGCGGCGCGAGCCCGACCCTGTATACCATACATCGATTTTCGGCTTAGACACGTCGGCGCCGGTTACGCAACCATCGTTCAGCAACGGTGCGGACATCAACTGGTTGCGTGAAAAAAATCTCGCGGGGGGAAGTGAAGGCTCAAGCGGTTTTCGTAAATTGATTCCCGCCCTGTTGGCCATGGCTGCAATTGGCATTCTCATTTACGCTCAGTCGCGGCCACCAAGCACGCCGCCCCGCCCCACGGCCGCAACCACAGCTACACCCAAGGTCGAGAACACTCCGCAATCCCATCCCTCTCAGGAGGCGCCGCCCGCCGCTCCTGCTTCACAGGCAGCTTCATCTCCGCCCGCTCCGGTGCCCGCGAATCCCGCCCCGAACGCCACCAGTGTGGCCGAGAATCCCACGCCGGCTGCACCTATGCCGAAGCAAACGACGGCGCCGGAGAAACCGGCTGTGCCCGAGGCTGCTGCGCCAGTTGGGCCCAAGGCTGCTCCAAAGAGCGCGCCTGAAGCCTACGCGGCAAGCGCGACAACGCCCAAACCGGCGACAGCTGATGCGAGTGCCGGGGCCGAGGATTTTGCTTTAGCTACCGAATACCTGAATGGAAAACGGGGCCCGCGCGACAGTGCAGAGGCGGCCAAGTTCCTTTGGAAAGCGGTGGGCAAGGAAAACCCATCCGCGATTCTTTTGTTGTCGGATATGTACCTGGTCGGGGACGGTGTACCGAAGAGTTGCGATCAGGCTCGCTTACTTCTCAATGCTGCGGTCCGCAAGAGTGTTCCACACGCCGCCCAGAAGCTTCGTAACCTGCAGACTGCGGGCTGCCCTTAAGCGAGCAGCCCGCTCTCCACGCTTACCGGTGATGACTTCCTGAAGAGCGTTCGCCCAAGCCCAGGAGGCTGTGTTCCCAGGCCTCCAGCGGATCAAGCTCTGGCGATCTGCTCGTACTTTCGTGCCTCATACCAGAGAGCGAGCTCGACTCGATTCCAGAGTCCAAGCTTGTCGTAGATGACGCGGAGGTAATTCTTGACGACGTGCTCAGTGGTTCCGATTTCGTCTGCAACCTCCTTGTTCTTAAGTCCCCGGGCAACGAGCTCGATAACTCTACTCTCTCGCTCGCTGGGATTTCGTTTTCCGTAACGTTCGCCTCCAAACATAGTTGCCTCCGGTACAAGAGTGTTGCGAGTTTTACTCGCTTGATACCGCTGGTAATGCCAAATCGTAAGAACAGCCGGTTAAAGTGCGCTTTCACCGTTCGCCGTGCCATTTTAAGTTGGCGCGCGATTTCATCATTGTCACAGCCTTGCAGGAGCAACTCGACGATCTGCTGTTCGCGTTGCCCTAAGCGGACGGGCCATTCGCTCATTGAGTGTCCCCCTCAAATGTGCTTTGTGAAGTGACCGAACTGTAGCGCCCCGGCGCCACTAGTTGGACGTCGACACGGCCGGCCGCTCACTGATTTGAATTGACGTGAAGTGTACTGACGAGAGACATAGCACCCACGGTGCCAATTTGTTGCACTCGTCCTGTGATTTCTGTAGTTGGCCTTCAGCTTCGCCTATAGAGGGATCTCCGTACTGCCTTGGCCGAAAGCATCAGTCTGCTCATGATGAGCCCAAAATTGGACCTCCCGGCGTTTCAGGAACCGTCCATGAAAACCTCGCCTCTTGTAAACCACTTTGTTGCAATTATTTACAGAGGATAAAGCCTAAGTCTCCCGGTGAGAACTGCAGCGCACAGATGTTGGCGCGGTACGTGTACGGATGGCAGGTTGGGCATGGCACGTACGTAACAAGAAAATTTTCCAGCTTGTTGAATCTAAGGTCTTTCTTCACTACCTTAGGGTGAATACCTTAGGACAAAAGTTCGCAATTCGCCTACCCAAATCGGAACCATTTACACGCGGCTTACATATGCCGAATGGCTGGCGCTTCTGTGCCGTGTAACTGACACTGCCATCGGCAATTCCGGTTGCAAGCAATCGCTCGGAAACGTTTTCTTTCGGACCTGTTTGCAGCATTGTGCTCATTCGATCCGTCGACGCTGTAAGCTGTTCATTACGACAGGCCCACAATTACCAACGTACCCGCTCGGGAATGGCGAACTCCCGAACGGGCGTGAAAGCGGCCTTGCCCTCACGTAATATTAGGCAAAATGCAAGACGCAACCGAGAAACCATCGCAAAGCTCCGTCCGAGCATGATCGAAACTAAGGCCGTGGGCACACAACCTGACATCGCTTCGCAGCCGCGCGGTTCACTCCATCAGCCACCGCTGGTGAGCGTCGTAATCCCGGCCTACAATGCCGCAAGCTACATAACTGCCACTCTCGATTCCGCCTTCGCCCAGACTCTCTCCGACTACGAAATCATCGTCGTGAACGATGGCTCGCCCGATACCCCGCTACTGGAAGAGGCTCTGCAGCCTTACCTCGGCAAAATCCGCTATATCAAGCAGGAAAATCGCGGACCGAGTAACGCCCGCAACACGGGCATCCAGGCATCTCGCGGCAAGTACGTGGCTTTCCTCGACAGCGACGACCTCTGGTTTCCGAATCACCTGGCTAATCAGATAGCGATATTTGAAAGCGATCCGGCACTCGGGCTGGTATATGCCAACGGGGTGCAGATCCGGGACGATCAGCCGGTGGGAGTCTCATTCGATCGAACTCCACAAGCCCTTCCGGTGAACTTCGATTCGCTGTTGCGCGAACAATCCACCGTCAACACGTCCTCTGCCGTGGTAGCGCGCGAGGCCCTGCTCGAGGCAGGGATGTTTGACGAACAATTTCGCAGATGTGAGGACTACGACTTGTGGTTGCGACTTGCGGCCGCCGGCGTGCGCATGACTTTCACGCGCGAAATTCAAATCGCGCATCGGCCAGCCAACGGTTTGGCGGCCAGCGGCGATCTTATGAAGCAGGCTCTGATCGCCGTCTATCAGAAGGCCTTGGCCACGCAAAAACTAACTGAGGAACAAACATCCGTGGTGCGCGCCAAGATCGCGAATATCTCGCTGGCCATTCAATTTGAACGGGCCAAGCAGTTTCTTCTGGAGGGCAAGTTTGCCGAGGCCGTCGAGTGCACCGATCGCGCAAAAGCAATCACGCCGCTTTGGAAGCTGCGGCTTGCAAAATTGGGCTTGCGTTTGTTCCCACACGTGCTGCAATCGCTGTATCGCGCGCATCTTCGCCGCGTGGAGAATCGCAAGCGTGCCCAACGAGAAGAATCTTTGAAGCTGGCTGGCTTCGCCAATCGAACGATCGATGATGTTGCAAGAACTGGTAGCGCCGCCGTCTCGGCGGCTGTCAGGCGGGCGTCTCGCCCGCCTCGCGAGGGCGCAATGCCCCCGGGATAGCCGGCAGAATGCCGGCGCTACACTTGAAACGCACATGGCCAATGCGACAACTAAACGGGAGCTTTTCCACCGATGATCTACGGAATTAAGACGGTCGTAAAATACATCCTCGGCACCGATCGAGCAGAGCGCGATTTCGCGGTCTATCCGGATGACACGTTCGTCGTCTCCTATCCCCGTTCCGGCAATACCTGGACGCGGTTCCTGATCGCGAACCTCGTTTATCCCGAAAAGAATGTCGGCTTCACCAACATCGAGAAGCTCATCCCCGATACTTCCTCGCAATCGAATCGGGCGCTCAAGTCCACGCCGCGGCCGCGCATCATCAAGACTCACGAGTATTTCGATCACCGTTACCGCAAAGTCATCTACATCGTGCGCGATCCGCGCGATGTCGCGCTCTCCTATTACGACTTCCAGCGCAAGTACATGCAGATCGACGACGCCTATCCGCTCGAGCAGTATGTGGAAGACTTCGTGCAGGGACGGCTGATTTCTATCGACTGGGGAACCTGGGCGGAAAATGTCAGCAGCTGGATCTACACCCGCGGCAAGAGCAAAAATTTCCTGCTGCTTCGCTATGAAGACATGATGAAGGACACCACCCGCGAACTTACCCGCATCGCCCAGTTCTTCGGAATCGAGGCGGTACCGACTCGTCTCCAGCAGGTCATTGACCGCAGCTCCGCCGATCGCATGCGCGAATTGGAGAAGCTGGAAGCCGATCGCTGGATCGCCACCAAAAACCGCCGCAAGGACATTCCTTTCGTGCGCGTCGCCAAAGCCGGCGGCTGGCGGACTTCCCTGCCCGTGAAAAGCGTCGAACAGATCGAAAACGCATGGGGCGATCTCATGATCACGCTCGGATACGAACCGGTAACCGTCCAAGTTCCGCAAGGGGTTCGATGAATTCGCCTGACGCGTAAACTGAACCCATGGGCCTCCGCAACATCTGCCGAAATTTTTCGTCACTCTGGTTGCCAGCCCCGCTCTGCAAGCCATGTTGTCGGGATGGTTGTTCAAGCCTGAGGCCCCAATAGCCGATGCGTAACAGGGAAATCTTCAAAAATGTCGGCTCCAGTTGGTTCAGCCTCGGAGTCAGTATCCTGGTGGGAGTTTTCCTCTCGCCCTTCATCCTGCATCGGCTGGGCGACACGGCATTCGGGATTTGGGTTCTGATCTTCTCGGTTACGGGCTACTACGGCCTGTTCGATCTCGGTATTCGCTCTTCCGTCATTCGCTACGTTTCGACCTACACCGCTACCAATGACCGCGAAGGGCTCGCCAAGCTGATCAACACCAGCCTCGCCACCTACACCGCCATCGGAACGGCCGCGCTGATGATCACCCTGGTGTGTAGCGCCTTCGTTGAGCATCTGTTTCGTATTCCGCCTGAATTTCTCAGCACCGCGCGCTGGTTATTCCTCATGGTGGGAACCTCGGTTGCGCTCGGGTTTCCCACCGGCGTGTTCGGGGGCGTTCTCGAAGGGATGCAGCGCTTCTACCTGGTCAACGTCACTAACCTGATTTCGACGTTGCTGCGCGCCGTGCTGATCGTGCTCGCCCTCACGCACGGATACGGACTGTTGATGGTGGCATTCATCACTGTCGTACTGCCCATTCTCAGCTCCTTCGTCCGGGCCGCTTTCGTCCTTCATCTCTTGAAAATTCGTTTCGGCTGGAAATATGTGGACCGTGGTTCCCTGCGCGAGATCGCAAACTACAGCGCGGTGAGCTTCATCCTGATGATCGCGTACAAGCTGCGTTTCAAGACCGACGAGATCGTGATTGGCACGTTCCTGTCAGTCACTGCCATTACGTACTTTTCCATTGGCGATCGCCTGCTCGACTATGCCTCGGAAGTGGTGAGCAGCCTGGCGCAGATTTTCGTGCCCATGTCAGGACAGTCGGACGCTCGCGGCGACAAGGACCAGTTGCGCAAGATCTTGGTCGCCGGAAATCGCGCCTGCGCCCTGATCATCTTCCCTATCACTGCCGTTCTGATTATTCTAGGTAAGTCAGTCATCGAAGCCTGGGTGGGCGCGCGCTACGTTGCAGCCAGCTACCCGGTCTTGGTGGTCCTGGCCATTCCGATGACTTGCGCCCTCTCCCAGGCCGCTTCCACTCGCATTCTTTACGGTATGGCGAAGCACCGATCGCTGGCCTGGGTCACGTTGATGGAAAGCATCGCCAACCTGATCCTCAGCATCATGCTGATAAGGCCATTTGGCATTGTCGGGGACGCGGCGGGGACGGCGATTCCTTTGTTCTGCACGTCGCTCTACTTCATGCCTCGGCACCTGTGCAGGCTCCTGGGTATTCGAATTCGCACCTTCCTTCGGGAAGCTTATTCCTTGCCCATCCTGCTCGTGATGCCCTTCATCGCCGCCTTGCTGCTCATGCGACGATGGTTCGCTGCGCACACGTATATGGAGGTCGCCTTCCAGATCCTGGTGTGCCTGGTGCCATACGGGGCAGGTCTGCTCTGGGCATTTTGGAGCAAGCGCATCTTGCGGGTGGGAGAGGAAATAACCAGACGAGAGATGGATGAGGTTGCTGTGGCGCTGATTGAAACCTATCAGGAAGAGCAGTAGGGTAACACTCTCCCAGAGCTTTTATGCATCAGGTCGAACAACGGAAGACGGGACCGAAGCAATTGCTTCGTAGATTCATCCCCGATTCCGTACTGAAAGAGCGGGAGACTTTTCTTCGGCTCGGACCAAAGGCGGGTGCGATCTATGCGTGGTATCGTCTGCTCGACAGTGTGGGCGTGAGGCCTCAGAAGCGGGAGCGCGTCCCTCCATCCACCAAATCCATTCTCTTCGTTTGTTTTGGCAACATCATGCGAAGCCCGATGGCCGAGGCTATTTTCCGCCAATGTACCGCCGGCACGCACATTCTCGTCAGCGCGGTTTCCGCGGGACTGCATGCGATTCCGGGCGGCGCAGCCCATCCTCGGGCGGTGGCTGCATCCAGCGAGATCGGCCTTTCCCTTGCCGAACACCGGGCACAATTGTTGTCCCCGGAAATGGTTTCTGGAGCAGACGTCATCTTCGTGATGGATTTCCAAAACAAGGCCGAAGTTCTGGCGCTCTACCCTGAAGCGCGAGAAAAAGTTTTAATGCTGAGTGCGTATGCCGATGGCACCGACCGTTGCCGGGAGATTCCGGATCCGTACTTCGGCGACCTCGAGACCACGCGTCGCTGTTACGCTCTTCTGCAGACCTGCATTCACAACCTGGCAGCAGAACTGGGTGCGCATAACCCAGACCCGGTAGCGCCTGCTTCGACTTGAAAACTCGGCTTTGATCGCGATTTTGAAAGACAGCCCGAGATCTGGGGATTGATACCCTCGTATTACTTGCGAGGCTGCGGTGTGGCGGGGTGAAGATGTGGCTCCAGCAAAGACATCAACTCCGTGCGCAAGTGAGGTCCGCCCGCGATGAGACCGGAGAGCAGCGGGTTCTTGTGATTGGCTCGGAATCCCGCGTTTTCAAGAGTGCTGACGAATCCACCGGAACTGAGCACCAGGGCAGCGCCGGCAGCGACGTCCCATTCGTGCTTGGGCGTTAGCGTGAACGTGATGTCAGCGAGCCCTGCCGATACCAGCGCCAGTTTGTAGGCGACCGAACCCATGGCGCGGATTTCCAGAGGGCCGTTTTCGAATGGCTTCCACTCGCCGCGTTTTACTTCACTGCGGCTGGCGAGCGCGACCGCGCCCTGCAAGCTTGTACGGCCGCTGGGCGTGCCCGGCTTTCCGTTGTAGAGCACTCCCGAATCCATGGCGCCGATGAACGTCTCATTGGTTGCCGGGTTGTGAATTCCGCCTGCCACCGGAATTCCGTCTTCGACGAATCCAATGGAGACGCAAAACTCCGGAATGCCTTTCACGAACTCGCGGGTGCCGTCGAGGGGATCGACCACCCACACACGGCTCTTATCAAGCCGAGCAAAATCATCGACGCTTTCTTCAGAGAGCCAACCTTCGCCGTCGCGCAGAAGATTCTGGCGAAGCACGGCATCAATGGCACGATCCGCTTCGGTCACGGGATCGTGGCCAGCCTTGAATTCCGCGTCGATCGCTCCGGGCGTGAACCGGCCAAAGATCACGCGAGCGTCGGCCAGAGCGGCTTCGATACGCATCAGGATGTCAGAATAAGCAGAATTCATAGGTCCTTTAATCGCCCAGGTTAGCGTCCACAGAACGGACGCGAACCTGGGGCACCGTGGGTTCCTTTGAGTCGTGCCAGGGCTCACGCCCACAGCATGCGCGCTCCCGTGACCAGGAGAATGAAGCACAGAATCCGGCGCAGCCAGACCACCGGCACACGGGTGCTCAGGTGCGAGCCCAGTAGTCCGCCGGGAATCGAGCCGATCAAAAGCGCGGCTACCAGGCTCGGCTCGACATTGCCGGCCCGGAAGTGCATCAATCCGGTGACTCCGGTCAGCACGACCGCGTGCACGATGTCGGTGCCCACGTTAACCTTTGGCGGATAGCTGTAGAAGAGCAAGAGCATCATCATGATGATGCTGCCCGAACCCACCGACGTCATCCCAACCAGAAAGCCCGAGCCTAAGCCGATGATCGTCATCCCCAGGAAGGACTTCAGCGTCGGGGAACGGTTTACCATGCGCTCTTCGATGCGGGTCTGGAACATCAGCAGCATGGGGATGAACACCAGCAAAACGCCGATGGCAGTCTTGATGACTTCATTCACACCACTTCCGTATAGGTGGCGGAGATGGGTGAGGTAGGTGACGCCCAGGGCCGAACCCGGAACGCTGCCAACCGCGAGCGCGAGTACCACCTTGCGGCGCACGGTGCCTTTTGTCAGGTGAACAATGCTGGCAGGGATCTTCGTGAAAAAGTTGAAGACCGCGTCCGAACCCACGGCAACAATCGCCGGCACCCTCAGGCCGAAGATCAGGATGGGCAGGAGCAAAACACCGCCGCCCAGCCCAGTCAGGCCGATGAGAGTGCCAACGAAGAAGCCAACCAGAATTTTGGCGGCGAACAAGGGCATTACGATTCCTGCAATATCCTCCGTTGCGGACCTGGCCTCCTGGAGGGCGCCTCGCCCGTCCAGGCGGGCGGGGACGCCCGCGTCTCCACAAGAGCTAGGCTGAAGGTCCGTTTACGCCTATAAAACCCTGCTGCTCGAGATGCAAGATGATCTCCTGAGCAGCTTCTTCCGGAGAAAGTTCCGCCGTGTTGATCACGACCTCGGCTTTCTGCGGTGCTTCGTACGGATCCGAGATTCCCGTGAACTCCTTGACGATGCCGGCTCGCGCCTTCGCATAAAGTCCCTTGCGGTCACGCTGCTCGCAGGTTTCGAGCGGGGTGGCGACATGCACCAGGACGAAGCCTCCCAGCGGCTCAATCATCTCGCGCACCGCCTTGCGAACGGCTTCGTAGGGAGCGATGGGAGCGCAGATCGCGATGCCGCCATTCTTCGTGATCTCCGAAGCGACGTAGCCGATGCGGCGGATATTGATGTCGCGATGCTCCTTCGAAAAGCCGAGTTCCGAAGAGAGATGCTTGCGGACCAGGTCGCCGTCGAGAATGGTGACGGGGCGGCCGCCAGTTTCAAGGAACTTGGTCAACAGCACATTGGCGATGGTCGATTTACCGGATCCCGAAAGCCCGGTGAAGAAAATGGTGACGCCCTGCTTGTGCCGCGGAGGATAGCTGCGACGCAACTCCTGCACGACTTCGGGATACGTGAACCAGGTCGGGATATCGCGACCCTCGTTGAGTCGCTGCCGCAACTCTGTGCCGGAAATGTTCAGCACGCGCGAGCCTTTCGGGACCTCGTTGTCGGGCACGTATTTGTCCTGATCCTCGAGGTAGACCATCATGTTGAAGGGCACCATGGTCACACCGATGTCGGCCTCGTGCTTCCGGAAGAGCTCCTGGGCATCGTAAGGGCCATAGAAGGGCTTACCGTCGGTGTCGTTGCCCGGTCCAGCATGATCACGGCCGACGATGAAATGCGTGCAGCCGTGGTTCTTGCGGATGATGCCGTGCCAGATCGCCTCGCGCGGTCCACCCATGCGCATGGCAAGGGGAAGCATGGAGAGCTTCACGGTTCCGTGGGGATACTTCGAGAGCAGCAGCTGGTAGCAGCGCACGCGCGTGAAGTAGTCCACGTCGCCCGGCTTGGTCATGCCAACGGAAGGATGAAGAAGCAGGTTCGCTTCGACCTGCTTGGCCGCGCGGAAGGTGAGTTCCTGGTGGGCGCGATGCATGGGATTGCGGGTTTGGAATGCAACCACGCGCCGCCAGCCCAGGCGCGAAAATTCAGAGCGCAACTCCGCGGGCGTCAGGCGCAGGGAACGAAAATCGTAATGGGTGGGAGGCTGCAGGCCTTCCAGTCTGCCACCCACGTACCAGGGATTCGCCTTGTTGATAGCATAATCGGCGCCGGGATGCGCCTTGCTGGTAGTTCCGAATACGCTCTTGGCTTCCGCCTGCCGGTCGGGCTGCCAGACATCTTCGACGTGCAACACTGCCAACATCACGCCTTCGCCATCGCGCAGAGCGACCTTGCTGCTGCCCGGCTGCAATTTCTTGGCGAACTCTTCGGTCACATCGAGCGTGATGGGCATCGGCCAGATCACGCCACTCTTCAGGCGCATGTCGTGACAGACGCTTTCGTAATCCGCACGATTCATGAAGCCGTGCAGGGGCGAGAATCCGCCGCTCAACAGCAGTTCGACATCACAGATTTGTCGCGGGGTCAGGTCCCACGACGACCACTCTTTGGAATGCGCTTTCAGATCGGCGGCGCGCGCCGGCTCGGCAATGAGATTGATCAATTCCCCGCCATGCGGGGCGATAAGATGGCTCGTCGGAGTCAAATCTGTGACCCTCCTTAAGGGTTCTGGCGTTTTCAGTCAACAGGGAGCTACGAGCGTATGAGCCACGAGCTGCGAGCTCGAAACCCACAACCTGAAGCTCCAAGCTCGTCGCTCGAAGCTCGTAGCTAATGCCCGGCAATTGAAGATGAAGGCAAGTCTTCCAGCCAGCAATTGAGCTTCCTCATCCGTGCGGCTGGGTGAATCTAAGTCATTGATATTAAAGCTGCTTATTAGTCT
>Ga0209577_10004181_pt1 | contig 13594 bp, 11 predicted proteins | sample GraSoiAngelo_109_FD_185874 | JGI IMG/M metagenome (GOLD analysis project Ga0209577, IMG submission 185874) | Grasslands soil microbial communities from the Angelo Coastal Reserve, California, USA - 14_0903_12_20cm (SPAdes) (version 2) | ecosystem: Environmental > Terrestrial > Soil > Grasslands... | reverse complement strand
TCCGTCGCGGGCGAGCTTCCGCACCTGGCTCTACGGGATCGCGCGCAACGCGGTCATCGACTCGAAGCGCCGCGCCTCGGTCAGGCCGGCGCTGGCGACCGAGCCGGCGGACCTCGACGCCGAGCCGGGCGACGAGTCGATCGAGCGCGCCGTCCTCGGCTGGCAGGTCTCGGCGGCGCTCGCCCGGTTGACCCCCGAGCATCGCCAGGTCATCCGGCTCGCGCACTTCCAGGGACTGCGCTTGCGTGAGATCGCCGAACAGACGGGCCTTCCCCTCGGCACTGTCAAGAGCCGCGTCTCCTACGCGCTGCGCGGCCTCCGACTCGCACTCGAGGAGATGGGGGTGGAACCGTGAGCCGTGGACCCGCCGCGATGGCCTGCGAGGAGTGCCGCGCCCTCCTGGGCGGCTACGTGCTCGACGCTCTCGAGCCCGACGAGATGGACGCCGTGCGCGCCCACGTGGTCGCCTGCGCGGAGTGCTCGCGCGAGCACTCCGCGCTCGGCGTATTGCCCGCCCTGCTCGACGCCGCGGGCACGACGGAGACCACCGCGCCCGATCCGCCGGCGGCCCTCGAGACCGCCGTGCTGGATCGCTTCGCCCGGGCGCGGCCGCCCGCCGAGCCCTCGCGCTGGCGTCGCTGGCTCACACGGCCCATCCCCGTCGCCGCCGGCGCGGCCGTTGCCGCCGCGCTCGTCACGCTCGCCGTCACGGCGGCGCTGAACGGCTCCTCGACCGAGCCCGCCCACGTCTACTCGGCGTCGCTCAGGGGATCGTCGATCGCCCCCGGCGCCCGCGCCTACGCGAGGCTCGCGAGCGAGACGTCGGGGACCCACGTCCAGCTGTATGTCCACGGGCTGCAGCCGCGGCCCGGAGCGGTCTACGAGCTCTGGTGCATCGGCGACAACGGCGATCGCATGAGCGCCGGCACCTTCCGCGTCGACTCGGCCGGGCGCGCCGACGTCAACCTCACCACCGCCGCCCGGCTTGGCGAGTACCACCGGCTGAGCGTGGAGCGGACCGTCGCTCGCGGGCCCGGCCAGCGCGTGATGGCCGGCTCGATCGCGTACTGACGCCGGAGGCCACGCGATCTTTCCCCTCCCGCAGCACTGAGATAGCGTGCCACCGACAACAGATGATCCGACCACGACCAAGCGCGCCCTCGCGCGAATGGAGGCGTTCCAAGAGATGAAGCGCATGGCCCTCGTACCGCTCGCCTTGACCCTCGTCCTCGGCCTTGCCGTGACCGGCTGTGGAAGCAGCAAGAAGAAGTCGACGGCCGCGCCACCCTCGACCTCGACCTCCACCACGCCCACGAACGCCACGCCCACGAAGGCCCCGAGCGGTGGCGCCTCGACGCTCAAGCTGTCGGCGGACCCGAGCGGCCAGTTCAAGTTCGACAAGACCGCGCTCTCCGCGAAGGCCGGCAAGGTCACCATCTCCATGGACAACCCGTCTCCCGTCATGCACGGCATCGGCGTCCGCGGAAGCGGCGTCGACAAGAAGGCGGCGACGGTCGGCCAGGGCGCCGTGTCCACGATCAGCGTGGCGCTGAAGCCCGGCACCTACACCTTCTTCTGCCCGGTGCCCGGTCACGAGGCCGGCGGCATGAAGGGAACGCTGACGGTGAAGTAGCCGGCGAGGCGGCGCGGCCTCGCTACGCGGCCGCCTGCTCCGCCCAGTCCCGCAACAGGCGGGCGTAGTGGCCCCCGGCCTCGACGAGCTCGTCGTGCGTGCCCTCCTCGACGACGTGCCCGCCGTCGAGAACGGCTATTCGACCCGCACCGCGGATCGTCGACAGCCTGTGGGCGATCACGATCGCGGTGCGCCCGGCGAGCAGCCGCCGGAGCCCCTGCTCGATCCGCGCCTCGGTGTGGACGTCGACGTTCGACGTCGCCTCGTCGAGGATCAGGATCCGCGGGTCGGCGACCGCGGCCCGCGCGAAGGCCACCAGCTGCCGCTGGCCCGCCGATAGGTGGCCGCCGCGCTCGCCGACCTCCGTCTCATAGCCGTCGCGCAGCTTCTCGATGAAGTCGTGCGCGCGCACGGCTCTCGCGGCCGCCTCCACGTCGGCGGGCGCGGCCCCGGGCTTCCCGAAGGCGATGTTCTCGCCGATCGTGCCCGAGAAGAGGAACCCCTCCTGGGGGACGACCCCCAGCTGCGACCGCAGCGAGCGCTCGGTCACGTCGCGCAGGTCGTGACCGTCGATCAGCACCCGACCCTCGGTGGGGTCGTGGAAGCGCGCCACGAGCTTGGCGAACGTGGACTTGCCGGCGCCCGTCGCGCCCACCAGCGCCAGCGTCTGTCCCGGCGGCACGGTGAGGTCGACGTGCTCGAGCGCCAGCGTGGAGGGGTCGTCGGGGTCGTACGCGAACGAGACGTCCTCGAAGCGGATCTCGCCATTGACGACCGGCAGGGCGCGGGCATCCGCGCGGTCGACCATCTCCGGCTTCACCGACAGGAGCTCGAAGATCTTGTCGAGCGCCGCCATCCCGGCCTGGTAGGTCGTGTAGAGCTGCGACAGCTGCTGGATCGGGTCGAAGAACGACTGCAGGTAGAAGACGAACGAGGCGAGCACGCCGATCGTCACACCCTGCCCATGCACGACCTGGTTGCCGCCGTAGAGCAGGATCGCCGCGGTCGCGAGCGCTGACAGGAGCTCGACCGAGGGGAAGTACGCCGCGTTCAGGTAGACCGTCTTCATGTTCGCCACGCGGTTGTCGTCGTTGAGCTCCGCGAACCGCCGCTGGTGACGCCGCTCCTGACCGAACGCGCGCACGACCCGCACTCCCGAGAGCGTCTCCTGCAGGTATGCGGTCACGTACGCCACGGTCTCTCGCGTCAGCCGGTAGGCGCCGGACGAGGCGATCCGGAACGCGACGCTCCCGATCGCCAGCAGGGGGAAGACCGCGAAGGTGACGAGCGCGAGGCGAAGGTCGAGCAGGAGCAGGATCACGACCGTCCCGATCAGCGTCAGCGACGCCGAGAAGAGGGTCACGACGCCGTCGGTGACCAGCTGGTCGAGCGCCTCCACGTCGTTCGTGATCCGCGAGATCAGGACGCCCGTCTTGCGCCGCGCGTAGAAGCCCACCGACATGCTCTGCAGGTGGCGGAAGATCCGCAGCCGCAGGTCCTGGAGCGCCCGCTCGCCGACCCAGTTGACGAGATAGGTCTGGGCGTACGTCGCGACCCAGTTCACGAGCGCCGAGACGAGGAACAGCACGACGATCACGTCCAGGGCGCCGATGTCGTGGTGACGGATCCCGTCGTCGATCGCCCGCCCGGCCAGGTACGGGGGAGCGAGTGCCGCGCCGGTCGCCGCCAGCAGCGCGGCGAACATGAGGACGACGCGCCGCCGGTACGGTCGCAGCAGCTCGAGGACCCCCCGCAGGTTGCGCAGCCGCTGCGCCTCCTCGCCGCGGATCACGCCGATGATGGTGCGGATGCGGCGAATCACAGTCCCGCCACCTCGCGCTCGGCGGGCTTCCGTGTGAGGAACACCTGGTCGGGCAGCCCCTTCTCGGCGATCTCGCGGTAGAGGTCCGACCGCTCGAGCAACTCGTCGTGGGTGCCGCGGGCGGCGACGCGCCCGTCCTCGAGCACGACGATCTCGTCGGCCAGGGCGATTGTTGAGAGCCTGTGCCCGATCACGAAGGTGGTGCGGTCTCGCATCAGCTCGCGCATCGCGGCCTTGATCTCGGCCTCCGTCGTGGCGTCGACGCTGGAGGTGGCGTCGTCGAGAATCAGCACACGCGGGTCCTTGATCAGCGTTCGGGCGATCGAGACCCGCTGGCGCTGGCCGCCCGAAAGCGTCAGCCCACGCTCGCCGACGACCGTGTCGTAGCCGTCCGGAAGGCCGGCGACGAAGTCGTGGATCCCGGCGCGCGTCGCGGCCTGCTCGACCTCGGCGTCGCTCGCGTCCGGCCGGGCGTACGCGATGTTCTCGCGGATCGTCGCGGAGAACAGGAACGACTCGTCCGCGACCAGGCCGACCTCCCGCCGCAGCGAGCCGAGGTCGACGGTTCGCAGGTCCGCGCCGTCGATCGAGATGCTGCCCTCGGTCGGGTCGTACAGGCGCGGAAGGAGCGATACGAGCGCGGTCTTGCCCGACCCGGTCGCCCCGACGATCGCCACGGTCCGACCCGCCGGCACGTGGAGGTCGATCTCATGGAGCACGGACGGGCCGTCGTCGTAGGCGAACGAGACGCTCCGCAACTCGACGCGACCGTCGCCGGCCGGAAGCGGCGGGGCATCAGGTGGCGCCGTCATCCGTGGCCGGCGGTCGAGGATCTCGAATACACGGGCGCCCGACGCAACCGCGCGCTGCGCCATCCCGAGTGCGATCCCGAGCATCCGAACCGGCGATGCCAGCAACGTGACGTAGCCGTAGAACGCGACGAACTCGCCAACCGTGATCGTCCCGTGGATCGCCTGGCGGCCGCCCACCACGAGCACCCCCGCGAGACCCAGGTTCGGGAGGAAGCCGATGAACGGGTTGTAGAACGCGCGCAGCCTGGTCGAGACCATCGACTGGTCGAAGACCCGGCGCGTGGCGTGGGAGAACCGCGTCAGCTGGCGCTCCTCCCGGGCGAAGGCCTTGACCAGCCGGACGCCCGAGATGCTCTCCTCCGCCTCAGCCGTGAGCTCCGCGATCCGCTGCTGCACCTCCTGGCTGGCGGGCCGGTTCCGCCGGCCGTAGCGGTACGCGGCCCACAGCACGAATGGAGTGGGGAAGAGGGCGATCCCGGCGAGGCCGGGGTTCACCGCGAGCATCACCCCGGCCGCCACGAGGATCGTGATCACCGACTGCGCGATGAACATCAGCCCGTAGCCGAGGAAGAAGCGCACGGCCTGCAGGTCCACGGTGGCGCGCGACATGAGCTGCCCGGTCTGCTGTCCGTCGAAGAACGCGACCTCGAGCGACTGCAGGTGCGTGTACATCCGGTTGCGGAGGTCGAACTCGACGCCCAGCGAGACGCGGCCCGCGACGAGACGCCGGGCCACGCTGAACCCGAGCCGGAGAAGGCCGGCCGCCAGCAGCACGCCGACCAGCGGCCAGAGGTCGGTTCGGCCGTGCCGGACCCGGTCGATGGTCTGCCCGACGATGAACGGGATCAGCACGCCGGCGCCCATCGCGACCCCGGCGAGTGCGAACGACACGACGACCGCACGCCTGTAAGGGCGTAGGAAGCCGAGCAGCCGGGCGAAGGTCTTCACCGCCCTTACTTTACTTAGTGAAGCGTTAGGCGACCAGGTCCGCTCGCCCGCGGCTCGCGTTTCGAGGTCACAATGCCGGCCCGATGTCCCGCGCGCAGCGCCTCGCCCTCGTCGGCATCGCCGCGACGACCGCTGCCGCGGGCGTTCTCCGCTACGCCGTGTCGCCCGGAGTCCTTCCGTTCCTGATCGCGGCGCTGGCCCTCGCGGGCCTGGCGTGGCTCGTGTCGTTCGGAACCGAGGCCGTCGGTGCCCGTTTCGGCCCAGCCGTGACCGGCTTCCTCCAGTCGACGCTCGGGAACCTGCCGGAGCTCTTCGTCGTCATCTTCGCCCTGTCGGCCGGCGAGGTGGTGGTCGCGCAGACCTCGATCATCGGCTCGCTGCTGGCCAATGCCCTGCTGGTGCTCGGCCTGGTGATCGTGGTCGGCGCACGTAGCGCGAAGGACGGCGTGATGCGGTTTCACCCGCGCCTTCCCAACGACACCGCCACGCTCCTGCTCGTCTCGACCTTCATCATCGTGATCGCGGCGCTGTCGGTGGCCTCGTCGGACAAGGCGAGCACCCACATCAAGGCGATCTCGTCGATCGGGGCCGTCTGCATCCTGGTGGTCTATGTCGCGTGGGTGTTCTCCTACCTGCGGTCGGACTCCCTGCCCGCGCAGGAGCAGGGACACCCTGCCGTCTCGCTGCCGCTCGGGCTCGGGCTTCTCGGCGCGGGCGGAGTGGGCGCCGCGTTCGTCTCGGACTGGTTCATCCACGCCCTCGACCCGGCGATCAAGAGCCTCGGCGTCTCAAAGGCGTTCGCGGGGCTCGTCATCGTCGCCATCGCGGGCAACGCCGTCGAGAACTTCGTCGGGCTGGTCATGGCGCGCAGGCAGAACTGGGATCTCGCGATCTCGGTGGTCAAGAACTCCGTGGCCCAGATCGCGGCGTTCCTGTTCCCGGCGCTGGTGCTCGTCTCCCTGCTCTTCACGCATTCGCTGAGCTTCCAGCTCGCTCCGGTCTACGTCGGGGCGCTGTTCTTCACCGCGATCGCCGTCTGGCAGATAACGGGCGACGGCGAGGCGCTCGAGTTCGAGGGGTGGGCGCTGGTCGCGCTCTACGTGATCCTGGCGACGTTCACCCTGTACGAGTGACCGTCGAGGCCACAGCCCCGGTCCCCGCGGCCGGCGCCGCACGCCGCTCGCGGCAGCGCGCGGACGTGACCTGGGTCGCCGTGGCCGTGTGCCTCGCGATCGCCGCGCTGTCGCTCCTGTTGCCGTCGGTTCCCACCCAGGACTCGTGGGCGTGGATCATCTGGGGCCGGCAGACGCTCCACCTCGCGCTCGACACGATGGGTGGCTCGTCGTGGAAGCCGCTGCCGGTGCTGTTCACGACCCCGTTCGCGATCTTCGGCGGCGCCGCCCCGGCGCTCTGGCTCCTGGTCGCCCGCGCCGGAGGGCTGCTCGCCGTGTTCTTCGCCTATCGCGTGGCCGCCCGGCTGGCCGGGCCGATCGCCGGGCTGGTGGCCGCCGGCGGGGTCGCGGCGCTCGACTGGCTGCGCTACCTCGGCCACGGCAACATCGAGCCGCTGAGCACGGCGCTCGCGCTGGCGGCGATCGATCGCCACCTCGCGGGGCGCCGCGCGCAGGCGTTGGTCCTGGTCTTCCTGGCCGCGCTCGGGCGACCGGAGATGGCGCCCTTCTTCGCGCTCTACGCCCTGCTCGTCTGGCTCACCAAGCCCGAGCGGCGCGTGCTCGTCGTGGCGCTGGTCGTGGCGGTCCCGGTGCTCTGGCTCGGGGGCGACTGGTGGGGGTCCGGCGACCCCTTCCACGGCAGCGGTAAGGCATCTGGCTTCGCCGCCCGGGCCAAGTACCGGGCCAAGATCGCGCACCAGGGGAAGCTCAAGCGGAAGCCGGCGGTTCAGCCCGGGGTCGGCACCACGCTGCACTCGGGTGCGAACCTGCTGCTGCTCCCGGTGGGGGTCGCGGCGCTCGCCGGGGTGGCGCTCGCGGCGAGGCGACGCCGGCGCGACGTGCTCGCGCTTGCGGCCGGGGCCGCGGCGCTGACGGCGATCGTCGCGGGCATGGTCGCCTTCGGCTACGGCGGCAGCCCGCGCTTCCTGTTCCCCGCCGCGGCCGTGACGTGCGTCCTCGCGGGCATCGCCGTCGGCTGGGCCCTCTCCTGGGCCGGGGGCGGCTGGCGCTGGCTCGCGGTCGCCGCCCTGCTGGCCGCCGTGACGCTGCCCTTCGCGGTCGACCGCGCGCGGCTGTTCCGCTCGCGGGCGCATGAGATCTCGCTGCGCGCGAAGCTGCAGAACCATCTCAACCAGGCGGTCGACCGCGCCGGGGGGCGGAAGCGCATCCTCGCCCTCGGGCACCCGAAGGTCAACGGGACGATGGGGCATGCCCTGGCGTGGAAGCTCGACGTGAAGATGGAGGCCGTGGGCGTCGACAAGCTGCCCTGGGTCATCTTCCATGGGCCGCAGAACACGGTGGCGCCGGGAAGGCCGCCGACGGTGCGCAGCCGCTGGCACCCGAAGCTGCTGGCGAAGGTGGCGGATTGGCGCGTGTACTACGTGGCCCGCATCCCGCGCGGCGACCGTGGCCGGCCCCGTCCGCGCAGGCGCTGACGCCCTGACGACGCTTAGGTCAGCTTTAGGCGCCCTTTGGTGGGCCTTTACCGAGGCCCGCTATCCCTCGACCCCCCGTGAGCGCCGTGGTGGGACAGCTCGTCGACGAACCGACCCTCGGCGTGGCCTTGCTCGCCGGCCTGTCGATCGTCCTGCCCTGTCACAACGAGGCCGACAACCTGGTGGCCAGCGTGGGCGCCGCCGGCTTGGCCGGGCGCGCGTTTGCCATGGCGCACGAGATCGTCGTCGTCGACGACGGAAGCATCGACGGGACGGGACGGCTGGCCCGCCAGCTCGCCGGCGAGGTGCCGGAGCTGCGGGTCGTCACCCACGAGCGGAACCGCGGCTATGGCGCGGCGGTTCGAAGCGGGATCGCGGCGGCGACGATGCCGTACGTCCTCCTCACGGACGGGGACCTCCAGTTCGACCTGATGGAGCTCGAGGCCTTCGTGCCGCACGCCCGGGAGGCCGACCTCGTCGTCGGGCGCCGGGCCCGGCGAGCGGACCCACTCGGACGCCGCGTCGGCGCGCGCTGCTGGAACGCGCTCGTGACGCGGCTCTTCCGGCTGCCGGTGGCCGACGTGGACTGCGCCTTCAAGCTCATGCGACGGGAGCTCGTCCAGTCGCTGCCGCTGAGCGCCGATGGCGCGATGGTCAGCACCGAGCTGCTCGCGTACGCGCTCGCGCGCGATGCCAGCGTGCGCGAGCTGGCCGTCGGACACCGGCCGCGACTAGCCGGTGAGCAGAGCGGGGGAAGCCTGCCGGTGATCGCTCGAGCGTTCCGCGAGCTCGTGGTCGTCGGCCGCCGCATCCGCTCCGCGCGGCGCTGATGATCACCGCAGCCGTGACGCCGGAGCGGCGGAAGCTGCGCCTCCAAGCTGCGCTCCGAACTTCGGCGATCCCGCTGGCCGCGATCGCCGCCGGAGGCGCGTGGCTTCGCCTTCGCGGGCTCGCCGGCGCTCCCCCGAACGAGTACTACGACGCCGCGGTGCGGAGCATGGGGCTGTCCTGGCACAACTTCTTCTTCGGGGCGTACGAGCCGGGCGGTTCGGTCGCGATCGACAAGCCGCCGGTGGATCTGTGGCTCCAGGTCGCGAGCGTGAAGCTCTTCGGGTTCGGAACGCGCTCGCTGATCCTCCCGCAGGCACTGGCGTCGGTGGCCGCGATCCCGCTGCTGTACGACCTCGTCCGCCGCGTCTTCGGGCGCGTGCCCGGGCTAGTTGCGGCCGCGGCGCTGGCCGTGTTGCCGATCTCGGTCCTCACGGCGCGCAGCGACACGATGGACTCGCTGGCGATGGCGCTGGGCGTCCTGGCGGCGTGGCTGGTGGTCCGGGCGGCAACGACCGGCCGCGTACGACACCTTGTGCTCGCGGGCGCCGTCTGCGGACTCGCGTTCGAGGTCAAGCTCTTCGAGGGACTCCTCGTGGTGCCGGCCCTGGCGCTCCTCTACTGGCTGGCGGCACCGCTTCCGCGAGGGCGTCGTGCTCGTGACCTCGGCCTCGCGGCGACCGCACTCACGGTCCTTGCGATCGCGTGGCCGGCGGCGGTCTCCCTCGCGCCCACTCACTCTCGCCCGTATCCGCTCGGCTCGAGCAGCGGAAGCGTCTGGGACACCGTCTTCGTCTACAACGGGCTGCACCGGATCACGGGCGAGCGGGCGGCGACCCCGCTCGTGCCCGCCAAGCCGGGGTCGTCCAGCTCGAGTCAGGGCGGTACCGGGTCGGAGGCGCCCGGGCCGCTCCGTCTCTTCGACCACGTCGGTGCGCCGCTCGGGACGCGCGTCGGCATCGAGCTCGTTGCGGCGCTGCTCCTCGGGGGCCTGGCGCTGGCCGCTCGCGTGTGGACGCGGGACGGCCCGCCCGAGGTCCGGCGGCTGCGGCGAGCGCTGGCCGCGAGCGTTGTGGTGTGGATCGCGTACTCCACGCTGCTCTACTGCGCGGTCTCCGTCCTCCAGGTTCGCTACCTGGAGGTGATGTCGCCCGCGGTGGCGATCGCGCTGGGAATCGGCATCGGCGGCCTGGCTCGGGTGGTGGATGTCGGCGCGGCCGCACGCGCCGCGGCGGCCGTGGCCCTTGTCGGGATCGCCGCCTACGCGGTGCTGGTGGAGAAGACGTCGGCGGCTCCGGTCGCGGCGGTGTTGACGCTGGCGGCGGCCGCGGTCGTCCTGGCATCGAACGCGCGGCGCCTGCCGGAGGGAGCACGGCATATGGCGGTCGTGGGCGCGGTCGCCCTGACCGCCCTTGGAGCGCTGGCGGTGCCGGCCAGGAAGTCCGTCACCACCGCTCGCTCCCACGCTAGCGCGGCGGGCAAGCAGGGCAGCATGTCCCCGCGGGTGGCTCGCCGGCTCTCCAGCTACCTTCGCCCGCGTACGCGCGGCGTGCACTGGGAGTTCGCCACGGCGACCTACAACCGTCCGGCGCCGATCATCGTGCGCGACGTCCGGCCCGTTCTCGTTCTCACGGGCGTGGCCCGTCAGCCGATCGTGCCCGTGTCACGGCTTCGTCGGGAGGCCGAGCGCGGACGGGTTCGTTACGCGCTGGTCGGAGGCGGGTGCGGAACCGCGCCTCTGTCGGCCATCGGCACCTGCCCGTCGACCGTGCGCTGGATCCGCAGCCACGCGGTCGACGTGACGCACGCCGCCGGGTTTCGCTCGAGCGGCGAGATCTTCCGCCTCGAGCCGAACCGACCGGCACGGAGGGCCTGAGCGAGGATGGAGGCCGGGACCACCCGCATCCGCGCTGCGCGCCGAGTCTTCCCGCCCATCCCGCTCGAGCGGGTAGCGCAGGTCGCGGCGGCCACGGCGCTCCTGACGATCCTCGCCGGCTCCGCGCTGATCGTCGTCCTGGCATCGCAGGGCCACTCGTTCCTGTCGCCGGCCGCCCACCACCGGCGGCTCGCGTGGATGAACTGGCCATTCGGCGGGCTCTGGTCGGACTGGCCACACACCCGCGACCAGATCTACTCGATCCTGCTGCTGACCATCCTCGTGACGACGGTCTGCTACGTCGTCGCGATCCGGTTCGCCCGGTCGCTGCCCGGAAAGGTCGTGGCCGGCGTCGTCATCGCCGTCTACCTCGTCTTCTTCCTGTCGCCGCCGCTGCTGCTGACCGACGTCTTCAACTACGTCGAGTACGCGCGGATGGGCGTCCTCCACGGGCTGAACCCGTACACGCACATCCCGCTCGACGCCCGCGCCGACCCGGTCTGGAAGCTCAGCAACTGGCACCACCTGCCGAGCCCGTACGGCCCGCTGTTCACGCTGATCACGTATCCGCTCGCCCCGCTCGGGATCGCAGGCGCGTTCTGGGCGTACAAGGCCCTCCTCCTGTTGGTGAGCCTCGGCTGCGCGGGCCTCGTCGCTCTGATCGCGCGGCAGCTGCAGCGGGCCGCCGCGACCGCGGTGGTGATCGTGGCGCTCAATCCGCTCGTCCTGATCTACGGGGCCGGCGGCCAGCACATGGACATGTTCAACATGCTGTTCGTCCTCGGCGCGATCTACCTGGCGCTGGCGAATCGCGAGCGGCTCGGGTCGGCCGCGATGATCGGCGCCGCGGCCGCCAAGGCCTCGGCCGCGGTGCTCGCGCCGGTTGCGATTGCGGCAGGCCCGCGACGAATCCGCTCGCTCGCCGGGGCCGCGGCCGGACTGGGGGTGGCCGGGTTCGTCTGCCTGATGGCGTTCGGGCCGCACCCGCCCGCGATAGCCGATCAGAGCCGGCTTGTCACCGCCCTGAGCATTCCGAACATCACCGGCCTGCTGCTCGGGCACGGTGGCGAGGACGTGGCGGTGCGAACCGCGACGCACGTGCTGCTGGCCGTCGCCGTCGTCGCCTGCACGGTGTGGGCGTGGCGCTCGCGCAGATTGATCGAGCCGCTCGGCTGGCTCACGCTGGTCACACTGGCGACGCTGGGCTGGGACATGCCCTGGTACCTGCTGTGGCTCCTGCCGTTCGTCGCGTTCGTTCGGTCGCGGACGTTCAGGGTCGCGTCGGTCCTGGTCGCCGTCTGGATGACGTTCCAGTGGCTGCCCTACTCGTACACGGTGGTGGCGCGGATCGGCCTCCACCCCGGGGTAACCCACACCTGGAAGACGAACAGGCTCTACGTGCGCACGCTGCTGAAGTGACCGGCGAGCGAGAAGCGGCGACTCATAGCTCCGGCTGGATTCGAACCAGCGACCTCGCCATTATGAGTGGCGCGCTCTAACCGCTGAGCTACGGAGCCGGGCGCAGCCGAGTCTAGCCCTGGTCAGAATTGCGATGTGGCCGCGCCGCCCCTCCTCCTCGCAGTTCCGAATGTGAGCGACGGCCGCGACCGCGCGGCGATCGACGCGATCGGCGCGGCGTTCGCTCCGGCTCGCCTTCTCGACGTCCACTCGGACCCGGACCACAACCGGAGCGTGTTCACGCTGGCGGCGCCGCAGGGCGACATGGCGCGCGCGCTGGTCGCCGGTACGCGCGAGGCGGTCGCGCGGATCGACCTGCGCCAGCACGACGGCATGCACCCGCACGTCGGCGCTCTCGACGTCGCGCCCGTGGTCCACCTCGACGAGCCGACCCGCGGTCCCGCCTGGGCCGAGGCTCTCACGACCGCGGCGCTGATCGGCGACGAGTTGGGGCTGCCGGTTTTCCTGTACGGCGACCTCGCCACCTCGCCAGAGAGAAGCGAGCGCGCAGAGCTACGCAGCGGCGGTCCCGCGCGGCTCGCCGAGCGGGTCGCCGCCGGGGAGATCGTCCCGGACTACGGCCCGGCGCGGCTCGACCCCGCCGCCGGCGCCGTGCTCGTCAGCGCGCGGCCGCCGCTCGTCGCGTTCAACGTCGATCTCGACACCGACGACCTCGGCCTTGCCCGTCGAATCGCCGCCGGCCTGCGCGAGTCCGGCGGCGGGCTGCCCGGCGTGCGAGCGATCGGCCTCTACCTGCCGGCGCGCGGTCGCGCCCAGGTGTCGCTCAACATCCACGACCACCGCGCCGCTCCGCTCCGCGACATCGTCGAGCGGATCGCCGCCCAGGCGCCCATCGCGGAGGGCGAGCTCGTAGGGCTCGCCCCTGCCGCTGCCCTCGACGGCCTGCCGGCCGAGCTCCCCCTGCGCGGCTTCGACCCCGAGCGGCACGTCCTCGAGAACGCGTTACGCTCAGTCCGGCCCTAGAGACATGGCTCAGACGAAGCGAAAGCGATCCCGAAAGCACCGCGGGACGCAGGCGGGAACCATCGAGGCCCGCGGCCGCACCGGGCGACCGACCTCCACCCAGGCGGACGCCCGGAAGGTCGCGCGCCAACGCCGCACCGACAAGCTCGACCGGCCGCCCACGTGGCGCGGGGCGCTCAACCGCGCCGCGATCTCGGCCGCCATCTTCGCGGTCGCCGTCGTGCTGCTGTTCAAGCGCACCGTGCTGTCGGCGGCCGTCCTGGGGGTCGCGATGGTGCTCCTGTACCTGCCGATGAGCTACTACACCGACCGCTTCCTCTACAACCGGCGCCAGCGGCGGAAGCGGTCCGGTACCGCCCGCTAGCCTCCCCCGCCATGGACGTCCGCATGTTCACGGTCGGGCTGGTGCAGGAGAACTGCTACATCCTGCGGCGCGACGGATCGGACCGCGCCCTGATCGTCGACCCAGGCGACGAGGCCCCGAAGCTGCTGGGCGCGGTCGAGTCGCTCGGCGTCGAGCTCGACGGGATCCTTCTCACGCACACGCACTTCGACCACGTCGGAGCCGTTGCGCCGGTAGCGAAGGCCACCGGCGCGGAGGTGTGGGTGCCCGAGATCGAGAAGG
>Ga0209577_10004176_pt1 | contig 13599 bp, 10 predicted proteins | sample GraSoiAngelo_109_FD_185874 | JGI IMG/M metagenome (GOLD analysis project Ga0209577, IMG submission 185874) | Grasslands soil microbial communities from the Angelo Coastal Reserve, California, USA - 14_0903_12_20cm (SPAdes) (version 2) | ecosystem: Environmental > Terrestrial > Soil > Grasslands... | reverse complement strand
GTGATCGAAAACGGGACGAACATCGGGTTCGCGGCCGCGAACAACGTCGGCATCCGCGCGAGCCGCGGAGAACTTCTTCTTCTGCTGAACAGCGACACTGTGGTGCCGGCGGGCGCGATCGATCGATTGACGGCGGCGCTCGACGCGCACGCGGACGTGGCCGTCATCGGCCCGCGGCTCGTCGATGCGAACGGCCGACCCGAGCTGTCGTTTGGAAAGATGATCACTCCGCTCAACGAGTTGCGGCAGAAACGGCTGGCGCGAAGCGATGCCGTCCAGCAATTGACGCGACGGCGCCATTATCCCGATTGGGTCAGCGGCGCCTGCCTCCTCGTCCGGCGCGAAGATGCCGAGGCCGTCGGGCTGCTCGATGAACGTTTTTTCATGTACACGGAGGACGTCGACTTCTGCGCCGCCATCCGCGCGCGCGGACGCCGGATCCTGTTCGAGCCGGCGATCGAAGTTGTTCATTTCCGAGGCCGGTCGGCCAGCAGCGCTCAGGCGCAGACCGATCACGCGTACCGCCGCAGCCGCATCGCCTTCTACGAAAAGCACCACCCGTCCTGGGTCCCGCTGCTCAAGCTGTATTTGCGTTTACAACGTGGGTAACGGGCCGCTCGCCTGAAAGGCTCGCGCTACTGCCTGGCGGTCGCGAATCCACGCACGTATGGCGTCCGGTCGGCTCACGGTAGCGCGAAGGCTTTAGCAGAGCGTCCCATATAGCCATCCTCCTCATCGACCGAAGTACAAACGATGACCGATTTCAGCTGGGTGTGCCCGGGGTGTGGCCGCCGCATCCCGCGAAGGGTGACCACCTGCCGCTGCGGCGCCGAATACCACGGCGCTGCCGACGCTTCTCAGGCGCCACCGGCTGCCGCCGCGCCCGCCGCCGCATCTTCGAGGGCCAGCGGCGGCCTGACGACGGGCGTCGCGGCGGTCGTCACGATTGGCGCGGTTGCCGGCGTGTTCCATTGGCTGAACCGCGAGCAGCCTGCATCACCGGCGCGTGCAAACCTGTCCGCCGCACGCCCGGCGGCGTCACCAGCCCCCGCGGCCTTGATCGATGAAGCGCCGCGGACGTCAACCGATCCGGTACCGGCAGACCAGGGATCACGGATGGACCAGGGAACACAGACGGATCAAGGATCGCGGACGGATCGGGGACCAGGGACGGATCGGGGACCAGGGACGGATCGGGGACCAGGGACGGACCGGGGACCAGGGACGGACCAGGCACCAACGACCAAGGACCCATCCAGCTCGAAGACCTCGTGAGCCGGCTCATGCCGGCGGTGGTGACGGTGCAGACCACGAGCGGGCGAGGCAGCGGATTCTTCGTGGCGGCCGACACGATCCTCACGAACGTTCACGTCGTCGGATCCAACGCCGGCGTCACGATTCGACGCGCGGACGGGTCGACGACGAACGCTCGCGTGGAGTCGACGTCGGCGGCGTACGACATCGCGGTGCTGAAAGTCGACGCGCCGCGTGGAGATCAGACGACCATCCCCATGGGATCGGCGGCCGGCGCGCGAGTCGGACAGGAAGTGATCGCCATCGGCACGCCGCTCGGTTTCCTGCAGAACACCGTCAGCCGCGGGATCGTCAGCGGACTTCGCGACGTCGACGGCTCGACGCTCGTGCAGACCGACGCCGCGATCAATCCCGGCAACAGCGGTGGCCCGCTCCTCGATCGCAACGGTGCCGCAATCGGCATCATCAAGTCCGGGTACCAGGGTCGCGACGGGTTGTCGTTCGCCATCGCGATCGACCATGCGCGCGCCGTGATCGAGGGACGACCGGCGCCGACGGCGGCGGCGAGCAGCACGCCGTCGCAGTACAAGCCGCTCGCGCCCGCCGTCGCGTCGGCGACCGACGAGCGGCGCGCCATGGCGGAGAAAGCCTTCGACCAGCGGATGGCGCAGATCGGACAGACGGCGCAGAACCTCGACGACTACTGGCGACGCTTCCGGGCGGCCTGTTACGAGGGCAAAGTGAGCGCCGGATTCGATCATGAGTGGTTTGCGTTGTTCGATCCGCGCGCCATGCAAGGTGTCGTGGCGCCGACCTGTGGTCCGTGGCACAGCGAGGTGCGCCGGATGGCGTTCGACATCCGCGATCAGCTGCTCGCGCTCGACGAGCGGGCGCGGCAAGAAGGCGTCTATCCGGGCACCCGCCGCGACGCGCGGCGCCGCTATCGACTCGACTACGCCGGGTGGGATCGCTAACCCTTCCTGCCTTGATATCATGCCGAGCGTGCGGATCGGCATCGACGCCCGCAAGCTGCACGACTTCGGCATCGGCACCTACATCCGGAACCTGCTGCGGCAGCTGGCCCGCCTCGACCGGCAGACGGAGTTCGTGGTCCTCTGCCGCCCCGAAGATCGTGAGACGCTCTCGTCGCTCGGCGAGAACTTTCGCGTCGTCACCGAGACGTCGGGCAATTATTCGGTCGCCGAGCAGCTGAAGATTCCGATCGCGCTCCGGCGCGAAGGGGTCACGCTGTTTCATGCGCCGCATTACGTGCTCCCGCCGCTCGTGCACTGCCGCTCGGTCGTCACGATCCACGACTGCATCCACCTGATGTTTCCGCAGTACCTGCCGAATCGCGTGGCGCTGGCGTACGCGCGGACGTCGATCCGGCTCGCGGCAAGGCGCGCAACGCGCGTGCTCACCGTTTCGGAAAGCTCGAAGCGCGACATCCTGCGCTTCGTCGACATCGAGCCCGACAAGATCGACGTCATTTACAACGCGTTCGACGATCGCTTCGGCGTCGAGCCGCGCGAAGAGGACGTCGTGCGGGTCCGCGAGCGCTACCAGCTCGGCGACGAGTTCGTGCTCTACGCCGGCAACGTGAAGCCGCACAAGAACCTCGAACGGCTGATCCAGGCGTTCAACACCGTCCGCAAGCGCGGTCTCGATCATCTCAAGCTCGTGCTCATCGGCGACGAGATCTCGAAGTACGCGGCGCTGCGTCGAGCGGTCCACCACCATCAGCTGCACAAGTACGTGAGGTTCCTCGGGTACCTGCCGGAGGAAACGCTCGCGGTCATGTACCGCCTCGCCGCGGTATTCGTGTTTCCATCGCTCTACGAGGGATTCGGCCTTCCGCCGCTCGAGGCGATGGCCAGCGGTACGCCCGTCGTCACCTCGAATCTCTCGTCGCTGCCGGAAGTCGCCGGCGACGCGGCAATGCTCGTCGATCCTTACGATCCGCAGGCGATCGCCGACGGGATGCAGCGAGTGCTGACCGACGAGCGTCTCAGGCGCGAGCTGAGGACGAAAGGGCTCGCCCGCGCGAGGCAGTTCTCATGGGAAACATCGGTCCGCCGCGTGCGCGAGATCTACGGCGAGGTCAACAACGGCAACTAAAATCGCCTTCGTACATGATTGGCTGACGGGGATGCGCGGCGGCGAGAAGGCGCTCGAAGTCTTGTGCGAGCGCTTTCCCGACGCGGAGCTGTTCACGCTCGTGCACGTTCCCGGGTCGGTGTCGCCGACCATCGAGCGGCTGGCGCCGCACACGTCGTTCGTCCAGCGGCTTCCGTTCGTCAAGACGCTGTACCGCCATTACCTGCCGCTCTTCCCGACGGCAATCGAGCAATTCAACTTCGATCGCTTCGACCTCGTCTTCAGCGTGAGCCACTGCTGCGCGAAATCGATCGTCCATCCGGGCGCCGTGCCGCACGTGTGCTACTGCCTGACGCCGATGCGCTACGCGTGGGATCAGTTCGACGCGTACTTCGGGCCGGCACGGCTCGGGCGCCCGGCGAGCGCCGTCATGCGGCGCGTGATGACGCGGCTCGCGCGGTGGGACCGTGACACGGCCGACCGCGCGGACCGCTATGTCGCTATCTCTCATTATGTTGCCGGCAGGATCGCCCGATACTATAATCGCGAGGCGACTGTGGTCTATCCGCCCGTCGACACCGACTTTTTCCAGCCCGACGCCGCCTCTCCCGGAGTCCCCTTCGCGCTCGTCGTTTCCGCGCTCGTGCCGTACAAGCGCGTCGACCTCGCGCTCGACGCGTGCCGCATCGCGCGCGTTCCGCTGACGATCGTCGGCGAGGGACCGGAACGCGCGCGGCTCGAGGCGTCGGCAGGAGCGGACGTAAGATTTCTCGGCCGGCGGTCGAACGAGGAGATTCGCGAGCTGTACCGCGCGGCGGCGGTCACGCTGCTGCCGGGCGAGGAAGACTTCGGCATCGTGCCGCTCGAAGCGCAGGCCTGCGGGCGGCCGGTCGTCGCGCTCGCGCGGGGCGGCGCGCTCGAAACCGTCGTTCCGAACACGACGGGCGTCCTCGTCGACGGGGCAACACCGGAAGCATTCGCCGATGCGATCGATCGGGCCATCACCGCACGATTCGATCGATCAGTGATTCGGCAGCATGCCGAGCGGTTCAGCCGCAAGCGGTTTGGGGATGAGATGGAAGCTTTGATTCGCGATGGTCAATAGACATAATCGGTTGCTCGTCGCGTTCCACGTCATCTCGGACGCGCTGCTCGGGGTGACGGCGTTCATCATCGCCTACGCGCTGAGATTTCATACTCCGATCGTCACCGCGCTGATCCCAATTACGCGCGGCGTGCCGCCGCTGCAGCAGTACATCCAGGACCTTCCGTTCGTCGCGACGCTCGTACCTCTCGGCTTTCAGCTGCAGGGCCTCTACCGGCTGCGGCGCGGCCGATCGCGCGTCGACGATTTCTTCGCCGTCTTCGTCGGCAGCATTCTCGCCGTCGTGTTCGGCATCGTCGCGACGTTGTACGTCCAGACCTATTTCGCGAGCCCCGAGACGAAGAGCCGCGGCGCGTTCGAGGTCTCGCAGGCCGTCTGGGCGATCTTCCTCGTCCTCAACGTGGCGCTCGCCTATGCCTCGCGCGAGCTCGTCAGAGAAGTTCTGGAGCGACGCTGGCGCGCCGGCATCGGCCTCAAGCGCATTCTCATCGCGGGCGCCGGCGAGCTGGGGCGTCTGGTCGCCGACAAGATTCTGGAGCATCGCGAGCTCGGGTATCAGATCGTCGGCTTCGTCGACGACAGGGCGGCGGGCGATCATCTCGGCTACCGCGGACTGCCGCTGCTCGGCACGATCCGCGAGGCGGCCGAGATCTCGTCGCGCGAGGGAATCGATCACCTTTACGTCGCGCTGCCGCCCGAACAGCACGTGCAGATGCTCGAGCTGATCGAAACGACGAGCCGGGAGTGCGTCGACGTGAAGGTGGTGCCCGATCTGCTGCAGGTCATCGCGCTCCGGGCGCGGCTCGAGGATCTCGACGGCGTCCCGGTCATCAACATCAACGACGTTCCGCTGCAGGGCTTCAATACAATCGTGAAGCGCGGAATCGACGTGGTCATCTCGAGCGGCGCGCTCGCGCTGCTGTCGATTCCGATCGGCTCCATCGCGCTGCTGGTGAAGGCGACGTCGCGCGGTCCGGTGTTCTACCGCCAGGAGCGCATGGGGCTCGACGGCAAGACGATCAACATCGTGAAGTTCCGCTCGATGCACCACGAGGCCGAGAGAGACACGGGGCCGGTGTGGGCGCGCGAGAACGATCCGCGCGTGACGGTGCTCGGAAAGTTCCTCCGCAGGTCGAATCTCGACGAGCTGCCGCAGCTCTGGAACGTGCTGCGCGGCGACATGTCGATCGTCGGGCCGCGGCCCGAGCGTCCTCACTTCGTCGAGCAGTTCAAGCATCGCATCCCGCAGTACATGCTGCGCCACAAGGTGAAGGCCGGCCTGACGGGTTGGGCGCAGGTGAACGGATGGCGCGGCAACACCTCGATCGAGAAGCGCATCGAATACGACCTCTATTACATCGAGAACTGGTCGGTGCGCCTCGATCTCAAGATCATGTGGCTGACCCTCCTGCGCGGCTTCTTTCACAAGCATGCCTACTGATAGCTCTCGGCTGATAGCTCTCGGCTGTCAGCTATCGGCTCTCAGCTGGCGCCTGTCGGCTGGCGGCTGTCGGCTCGCCGCTAATCAGCCATGAAACAGCGCGTCGTCATCACCGGAGCAGCCGGTTTCATCGGCTCGCACCTCGCCGAAGCTCTTCTCGATCGCGGCTACTCGGTCATCGGCATCGACAATCTCCTCACCGGCGATACGGCGAACATCTCCCACCTGCAGAACCGCGACTTCCTGTTCATCAAGCACGACGTCACCAACTATATCTACATCGACGGTCCGGTCGACTTCGTACTGCATTGGGCGAGTCCGGCGAGCCCGATCGACTATCTCGAGCTGCCGATACCGACGCTGAAGGTCGGCGCGCTCGGCACACACAAGGCGCTCGGCCTCGCTAAAGCGAAGGGCGCGCGGTTCGTGCTGGCGTCGACCTCCGAGGTGTACGGCGATCCGCTCGAGCACCCGCAGAAAGAGACCTACTGGGGCAACGTGAACCCGGTCGGACCGCGCGGCGTGTACGACGAAGCCAAACGCTTCGCCGAAGCCATGACGATGGCGTACCACCGCTACCACGGAGTGGATACGAAGATCGTCCGCATCTTCAACACGTACGGCCCGCGGATGCGCGTCAACGATGGCCGCGCCGTGCCGGCCTTCATGTCGCAGGCGCTTCGCAACGAAGACGTCACGGTGTTCGGCGACGGAACGCAGACCCGCAGCTTCACCTACATCGCCGATCTCGTCGACGGCATCGTCCGGCTGATGCTGTCGAACGAGAACGATCCGGTCAACATCGGGAATCCGCGCGAGATGACGATCAAGGAGATCGCGGAAACCATCATCCGCATGACGCGATCGAACAGCCGGATCGTCTACAAGCCGCTGCCGACTGACGACCCGAAGCAGCGCAAGCCGGACATCACGCGCGCGCGGACGCTGTTGAACTGGGAGCCGAGGGTGGAGCTGGAAGAAGGTCTGGTGAAAACGATCGAGTATTTCCGGACGAAAGTGTCGCCGTCGTAGTCGTGCGTTTCACTTCCACTTGAGCATCATGAAGCCGCGCAGGATCGGGCCGACGCTGTTCGCGAATCGGCCCCACTGAGGCGCGCCCACGACGGCGTACACGTCGCGCGGGTTGAAGTGATTCGTCGCGTTGAACAGCTGAATGCCGAGGTCCGCCGATCGCTTGCGCACGGTGAACGTCTTGTAGACCACCAGATCGGTGGCCATAAACGCCGGAAACGAGCGCAGGTTGGTTTCGACCGCGACGTATCGCTGATCGACGACGGTGTACGGGAATCCCGAGCGCCATTCCACGACCGGCGACACGACGACGCGTGCGGGCAGATCGACCGTTCCCCAGGCGACGATGCGATCGCGGGCGTCGGTCGGGAGCCGCGTCATCCCGGCGCGCTGCAGCAGCGGCACCGCGAGCGACTGGAACAGCGTCGCGAAATCGTTGAACTCGCCGCGGCCCGACGACCGGACGTAGCTGACGAACAGCTGCTGATCGTGCTTCCAGCGCTGACGAACCGACACCGCGAGCTCGCGGTAATCGGTTGCGCCGTCGCTGCGGACCGGAAGCGCCCCGCCTTCCGCCGTCACCCGCAGCGTCGCGATCCTCGTCGTCCGACGATCGGTGACGCCAACCTGTACGTCGAGGCTCGACGTCAGCTGACGTTCGAGCGACGCCGTCGCCGTCAGGGCGCGCGGCAGCTGGAGCTGCTGAACGCTGGGACCGTAGACGAGCGTCCGTTCGATCTCGCCGGACTCGGAATCGATGTCGTGCTCGATGCGCCTGGGATAGCCGGCGTACGCTTCGACGGCGAGCGGCAGGTGCGCGACGAACGTACCGTATCCGCCCTTGACGACCGTCGCGCCGCGCTCGTCGAGCGCGTACCTCGCGCCCGCGCGGAACGACGGTGCGGCGCCGGCGTGGCCGCTGCCGCCGTCGATGCGCGCGCCTGCGTCGATCGTCAGCCGCCCTGATGCCTGCCACACGTCGCGCGCCGCCGCGCCGACGGGCATATCGCGCGCGCCGATCAACGTGCGCGGGTCGAACTCCACCCACCGGACGAGTCGGCCCGCCGCGTTCGAAACCAGGATCGGCGTCTCTTCCACCGTTCCGGTGAGACGGCGCGCCGCGATTTCGCCGGCAACCGTGACGTCGTGCGATGTCCTGCCGAGAATCGCCGTACGCTCCCACACCGCCTTCACGGCGTAGCGCGCCGATTTGCGCGTCACGGTCGCGAACCAGTTGTCATGCCACCCCGACGGCGTGAGATGCGACACGCCAGCGCCGTTCGGAATCGACGAGGTGTCGTGCCTGAGCGCGGAGAGCTGCAGCGTGAGCACGCTCGTGTCGGCAATCACGAGATGGTTCGTGAATCCGGCGAAGGCGTCGTGCGACGCGAAGTCGGCCGTCGCGCTCTGATCGCGTCGCGGGCTGAGTCCCTTCGATCGCGTGGCGCTCGGGAACAGGAATCCCTCGACGCTGGCGCTGTCCCGCGGCGTCGCCTGCAGATCGACGCGCCAGAACGCAACAGAGCTCTTCTCGACGACGTCCGGTCCCGTGCGTGTGGTCACCTCCGGCACCGGAATTCGCTCGTAGTCGTGCTCAGCGGCTGCGAAATAGCGCAGCCGGCCGGCAAGTCGTGCGCCGCCTCCGTAGATGCGCGGAAAGATTCCTTCGATGCGGCCGAAGCCCGGCATCGTGAACCGCGGGCGCGGCACGACGCCCTGCACGCCGAACTTGAACCGATCGCCGCCCGAAATGGTGCGGATCTGCACGACGCCGCCGACGAGATCGCCGTACGTGGCGCCCATCGGATCGCGGAGCACGTCGACAGCCTGCACGGCCTCGAAGGGCAGGTTGATCGACGAGATGCCCGTCGCGGGATTGGTGACGTTGAAGCCATCGATGAGGAGCGGCGTGTCGGACGCGCGCGCGCCGCCCACTTGAAGCAGGCCGTCGGGTCCGCGAACGACCGACGGCAGCAGCGGCAGCGACTCCCGCGCCTTCAGGTGCGATGACGGCAGGCGCGCCACCGTGTCGGCGGTGATCGAGCTGCCGAGCGTTGCGTTCGTAGGAGCGGCGACGGTCGCCGGTTCGGCGCTGCCGACGACGGTCGTCGTTTCGGTCGCGCCGGCGAGCGCCAGAACGATGCGCGCCGCGTCGGCGCGTGAAACCGTCATCGTCTGAAAGCCATCGAGCGTCACGACGATCGTGCCGCCGAGCGCCGCTTCGAAGGAGAAGGTGCCGTCGGGATGGGTGGCCATCGTGGCGACGATGACGTCGCCATCGCGCAATTGAACGTTCGCGCCGGGAAGCGGCAGACCCGTCTGATCGACGACCACTCCCTGCGCCGGCTGCGCGAGAACCGGCGCGCTGATTCCGCTGACGGCGATGATCGTCAGCAGCGCGCGAACGCAGCGATACATCGATCCATCCTCAATCTTGCAATGATCTTGCGGCGGGAAAAGTATACCGGGCGTCAGCGGCGCCGCAAAGTGAATCGAAGGTGGTCCCCGCGCGTTTGCGGCGATGGCGCGGCGGCCGTCAGGTGGAACCCGATTCCGGCGACCTTGGTCTGACCCTGGAGTGACAAAGTGCCAACATCAGCGGGCACCAAAGCGCTCCACCGCGCGCGCGCGCGCCTGCGCCGCCATCTCTTCGCGGTTCCTCGGCGACGTCGTCGTGGTCAGCGAATCGATCAATCGCCTGGCGATCTTCGCCACGTCCTCGATCGCGCGGTTGAACGCTGCCTCGTTCGCCTTCGACGGCGCGTTGAACCCACTGAGCTTCCGGACGAACTGCAGCGAAGCGGCGCGGATCTCCTCGTCAGTGGCGGGAGGATCGAAATTGAAAAGAGTTTTGATATTTCTGCACATATCTGACGCTCGCCTGAAAGGCTCGCGCTACGACGGGGCGCGTCCAAAGCCTCGGCCACGACTAGCGCGTGAGTCTTCGATATTTTATCCGGTGCGGCTGATCGGCTTCGGCGCCGAGGCGGCGTCTGCGATCGGCTTCGTAATCCTGATAGTTGCCCTCGAACCATTCGACCTGGCTGTCGCCTTCGAAGGCGAGCATGAGGGTCGCGATGCGATCGAGGAACCAGCGGTCGTGGCTGATGACGACGGCGCAGCCCGCAAAGTTGAGGAGCGCCTCCTCGAGCGCGCGCAGCGTGTCCACGTCGAGATCGTTGGTCGGCTCGTCGAGCAGCAGCAGGTTGCTGCCCTTCTTGAGCAGTTTGGCGAGATGGACGCGGTTGCGCTCGCCGCCCGACAGCGTGCCGACGCGGCGCTGCTGCGCCGCACCCTTGAAATTGAACCAGGAGACGTAGGCGCGCGACGCGATTTTTCGTTTTCCCAGCTCGACCTCGTCGTGGCCGCCGGAGATCTCCTCCCACACGGTCTTGTTGCCGTCGAGCGCATCGCGGCTCTGATCGACATACCCGATCTGCACCGTCTCGCCGATCTTCAGAGTACCTGAATCCGGTTTTTCCTGACCGGTGATCATTCGGAACAGCGTCGTCTTTCCCGCGCCGTTCGGGCCGATGACACCGACGATGCCGCCGCGCGGCAGCGTGAAGTCGAGATCCTCGATGAGCAGCTTGTCGCCGTAGCCCTTCTTCAGATGACGCGCTTCGACGACCACGTCGCCCAGCCGCGGACCGGGTGCGATGTAGATTTCAGCGCTCTCGATCTTCTGCGCCGTCTCCTGCCTGAGCAGGTCCTCGTAGGCACTCAGGCGCGCCTTGCCCTTCGCCTGGCGCGCGCGCGGCGACATCCGGATCCATTCGAGCTCGCGCTCGAGCGTCTTCTGCCGCCGCGTCTCGGCCTTCTCTTCCTGCGCGAGCCGGTTCTGTTTCTGTTCGAGCCACGACGAGTAGTTGCCTTCCCACGGGATGCCGTGCCCGCGATCGAGCTCGAGAATCCAGCCGGCGACGTTGTCGAGAAAGTAGCGATCGTGCGTCACGGCGACGACCGTTCCGGGATAGTCCTTCAGGAAGCGCTCGAGCCACGCGACCGATTCGGCGTCGAGGTGGTTGGTCGGCTCGTCGAGCAGCAGCAGGTCCGGCGACTGGAGGAGCAGGCGGCACAACGCTACGCGGCGCCGCTCGCCGCCCGACAACGTCGTAACGTCGGCGTCGGCCGGCGGCAGTCGCAGCGCGTCCATCGCGAGCTCGAGCCGCGACTCGAGATCCCACGCGTTGGTCGCGTCGATCCTGTCCTGAATGCGCGACTGCTCCTCGAGCACTTTCTCCATTTCATCCGGCGACAGATCCTCGCCAAGCTTCGCGTTCACCTCGTCGTACTGCTCGAGCAGCGCCTTCACTTCCGCGACGCCTTCTTCGACGTTGCCGAGCACGCTTTTCCCGGGATCGAGCTTCGGCTCCTGCTGCAGGAACCCGACCGAGATGCCGTCGGCCGGAAACGCGTCGCCGATGAACTCGTGATCCTGGCCCGCCATGATCTTCAGCAGCGAGCTCTTCCCGGCACCGTTGAGCCCGAGGACGCCGATCTTCGCGCCGAAGTAAAACGACAGCCAGATGTCTTCGAGAACCTTCGCATCGGGAGGATGGACCTTCCCGAGACCTTTCATGGTGTAGATGAATTGAGGCATTCGTTGTTCGAGATTGCTGATTTCAGATTGATTGCTGATTGCCGATTCGCTGCCCGACCGCGCACTGATGACCAGCGACATTCCCGTGTCGCGTAGTCGGCAGCACTCTCGACCGGCGAACTCGAAACAATATCGTACAATTTCCCGATCGACAATGACCCCAATCAGGCAACTCAATCAGCAGTCAATCAGCAATCAGAAATCTGCAATCAGCAATCTCATGATCCGCCGCATCGTCCACATCGACATGGACGCCTTCTACGCCTCCGTCGAACAGCGCGACGACGCGTCGCTGCGCGGTAAGCCGCTCGCGGTCGGGGGACAGCCCGACAAACGCGGCGTCGTGGCGGCGGCGAGCTATGAAGCGCGCGCGTTCGGCGTGCACTCGGCGATGTCGATGGCCAAGGCAGTCCGGCTGTGCCCGTCGCTCATGATCGTCCCGCCCGATTTCGCGCGGTACAAAGCGGCGTCGACCGCCGTGTTCTCGATCTTCCGCGAGGTGACGCCGCTCGTCGAGCCGCTGTCGCTCGACGAGGCGTACCTCGACGTCACCGAAAATGCGTGGGGCGAAACGCTCGGCACCGCCGTCGCGAAGCGGATCAAACAGCGCATCCGCGACGAGACGCAGCTGACGGCGTCCGCGGGTGTCGCGCCGAACAAATTCCTCGCGAAGATCGCGTCGGGCTGGAAGAAGCCGGACGGGCTGACCGTCATCAGTCCCGATCGCGTCGAACCGTTCCTGCAGAAGCTGCCGGTCGACGCCTTGTGGGGCGTCGGGCCGGTGACGGCGCAAAAGCTGCGCGCGCGCGGCATCGAACGGCTCGTCGACGTGCGGACGGCCGACGTTCGGCTGCTGCGCGAGACGGTCGGCAGCCTGGCCGCCTGGCTGCGGCAGCTTGCGGGCGGCGTCGACGATCGACCGGTCGTGCCGAATCGCGAGGTGAAATCGTCGGGATCGGAGAACACGTATCCGGAAGACCTTGTCGAATTCGAAACGATCCAGCGCGAGATCGCCGAAATGGCCTCGCACGCGATTCGGTGGCTGGCCCGAAAGGATCTGCTCGCGCGGACCGTGACGATCAAGGTTCGTTACAGCGACTTTACGACGATCACCCGCAGCCACACAGCTCCGGCGACGCGCGATGAAGCCGACTTGGCGGCTCGGGCGGTACGGCTGCTCGAAAAGACCGACGCGGGCCGGCGCCCGATCCGCCTGCTCGGCGTCAGCGTCCATAATTTCTGTACCGAAGCGGACGAGGCCGAACTTCGGCTATTCTGAGGGTTGCACGATGGCAGCCCTGAAGGGGCAGCCCCGAAGGGCTGCGCTACACGCGACGCACCGAAAAACATGCTGAAGGGGACGCGCGACGGCATTCTGAAAAAGGTTCAGCCGGTGAGCATCCACGGACAGGTGACGTGGGATGTGTTCTTCACCGACATCGAGGATCCGGACGGACAGGTGACGGTGGCGCGCATAGGGCCCGAGGCGGTCATCGGCACCAACCTCGAACCCGGCGACCGCATTCAGGTGGAGTACGTGCTCGGCGCCGCGGTCAAAGTCACGCGCGTCGTCCCGACGACGACAAGCTGAGCGAGCTTCGTACTTCGCTTCGTACTTCGTACTTTTTTTACTTCTTCTCAATCCGTACCGTCTTCAACTCGACGCGGCTGTTCGGCGTTTCACCGGTGCGCGGCGTCGCCTCGATCGTCTCGACCGCGGCCATTCCATCAACGACCCTGCCGAACGCGGTGTACTGACCGTCGAGCGCCGTCGACGTGCCTGTGCAGATAAAAAATGATGTCTGCGCGCTGTCCGGCGCGTCCGCCCGCGCCATCGAGACGATGCCTTTGACGTGCTTCGTGTCGTTGAACTCCGGCGGCAGATTGTGCACCAGCGCCTGCTGCTTCTCCGTCAGCGGCGCGGTACGGCTCGAGAGCGCGCCGGTCTGGATGACGAAACCGGATGCGACGCGATGAAACGCCATCCCGTTGTAGACACCTGATGCCGCCAGCCGCATGAACTGGCGCACCGTGTTCGGCGCCTTGTCCACGAAGAACTCGACGGCG
>Ga0209577_10004175_pt1 | contig 13599 bp, 11 predicted proteins | sample GraSoiAngelo_109_FD_185874 | JGI IMG/M metagenome (GOLD analysis project Ga0209577, IMG submission 185874) | Grasslands soil microbial communities from the Angelo Coastal Reserve, California, USA - 14_0903_12_20cm (SPAdes) (version 2) | ecosystem: Environmental > Terrestrial > Soil > Grasslands... | reverse complement strand
CCTCCGCGCCGTCGCGGGAGGAAGAGTGCTCCTCGGAAGTCTGCATTTGCGACGCCGAAGCTAGTGCCCGGACCAGGATGCGCTCTGCTTGGGTAACCTGTGCCTCCGCCGGCGCCTTCAGAGTGGCGGCGGAGCGGCTGGTAGCAGCATGTTTCAGCTCCTGCCGCAACACGGCCGAATCAATGCCGAGTTTTTGCGCAATTTCATGTGCAAGTTCGTCGCGAACAATACGGCTGGGTACCCGTTGAATGTGGGGCAGAAGATAGTTCACCGCCTTGACTTTGCCTTCGGCGCTGCGGACCGGGAACTGCGTCCGTGCCCGTTCGATCGGATAGTCGAAATAAGATTGGGAATGGCGGAGAGCTTCGGCGTACGCCTCTTTGCCCTTACGGCAAATGAACAAGTCAGGATCAAACCCTGCTTCCAGCGTAAGTACCTTGATTTGAAATTCCTCTTGCACCAGCAAACCAAGCGTCCGCTCGGTAGCCTTGGCCCCAGCAGCGTCAGGATCGAAATTAACCACTACGTTCTTGCTGAACCGCCCCAACAGCTTGGCCTGGATTTCCGTAAACGCCGTGCCCGAACTCGCAATCACGTTCTGAAATCCCGCGGCAAACACAGAGATGCAATCCATCTGGCCTTCGACCAGGATGGCATAGTCCAGCTTGCGAATGGCCTCCTTGGCCCGATCCAGGTTGAACAGCACCCGCGACTTCGAATAAATCGCGGTCTCCGGCGAGTTCAGATACTTTGGCCCAGCCTTCTCATCCCGCGACAACGTGCGCCCGGTAAAGGCAATAATTTTTCCCGACTCATTAGCAATTGGGAAGATGACGCGGTTGCGGAATTTGGAATACATGGAGAGGAGACCGGCTTGCGGCTTCGGGCTACCGGCCTCCGGCTCGTTGTCATTTCGGGCGGAGTCGAAGGGCCTTACATTTTCCGAATCGCTAATTGATGCCTGAGGTCTGGTTTCTTGCGGTCTGCCTGCCGCTACCCGCGACCCGTCTTCCGGAAGCCGGGCGCTTTCCCCTTTCTTCCACGAAAACAATCCCGACTCTCTCAGCAACTCTTCATCGAAGTCCCCGCGCAACCGGTCCCGCAGCAGAAAGCCCGAGTCCGGAGCGTAGCCAATGCGGAAGCAGGTGATCATCTCTGCATTCAGCCCGCGTCCGGCAAGGTACTCGCGTGCATGTGCCCCCTCCGGCCGCCGCAAGCAGTCCTGGAAAAATGCAGAGGCTCGCTCGTGCATTTCCACGAGTGCCGTACGAACGTTGGCTTCCTTCGCCTCAGCCGGGCTCGAGTAGCTGACCTTCGGCAGTGGAATGCCCAGCTTTTGCGCCACCGCCCGCACCGCTTCCGGAAACGTAATGTTTTCAATTTTTTGCATGAAGGAAAACACGTCCCCCGATGTCCCGCAGCCGAAGCAGTGAAAGAACTGCCGCGTGGCATGCACCGAAAACGACGCCGTTTTCTCGCTGTGGAATGGGCAGAGGCCGGAATAGTTCTGCGCCCCGGCCTTCTTCAGCTTGACGTACTCGCCCACAACACGGACGATGTCCGCCTGCTGCTTGAGTGTGTACGCGAAGTCGCCAGGGTTGGCCATGAATTCAGAGACGGGCCAATAGAATGCCTCAAATAGTAGCGAATAAATAGCGAAAATAAAAGCTGGAGCTGTGAGGAAGCTGTTGATTTCGCTGCAATGCGGTGGACTCCTTCGGAAAACTGGAGAAAAACTATACGCGCAGCTCCACCACCGTCGCCCCCGCTCCACCCTCGTTCTGGGGAGGCTCGGCAATCGTAGCCACGTGCGGATGGTTCTGCAGATACTGCCGGAGGGCTTTGCGCAAAATTCCCATGCCGCTGCCGTGCACCACGCTCACCCGCGGCAGGCCTGCCAGGAAAGCGCGATCAACGAACTTTTCTACTTCGCGGGTGGCGTCGTCGACGGTCTGCCCAATGACGTTGATTTCTGATGCCACATTCGCGTCGTCACTATGTAGTGAGACAGAGATTCCTTTCGCCCGGGCTGCCTTCACCGGCGAGTCGGACGCGCGCACGATTACCGCTGCGATGTCGTCGCGCGCAATCTTCATCTTCATGGCGCCGACTTCGACCTCGAACTGATCGCCATCCAGCTTGCGCGTGACCAATGCCGGCCGGCCCACGGATTTGAGCTTGACCGTGTCGCCCTCGGATACCTGCTTCACTACTTGCGGTTGGGCATGAGGATCGCCCACGTCCGCACCCGTGGTATGTGCCACGACCGTCGAATCGAACTGCTCGCGAAATTCACGCCGCAACTTGGCGATTCGCCGTTCAGCATCTTTGGAAACTTTCTGGGCAGCCGCCCGGTCCTGGATTGCGGTTACTGCCTCGCGCGCGTGATATTCGAAATCGCGCAAAACACTTTCCAGTTTCTTCTCCATTTCCCTGACTTTGGCCTGCTGCTCCTTCCGTCCTTCAGTTGCCAGGCGCACCTTTTCGCGCTCCACCTCTTCTTCGCGCGTTCGTAGCTTCAGGCGCTCTCCTTCGGCCTGGCGCAACTCAGCGTGCAGGCGATCCAGGAAGCGGCCCACGTCCTGCGTCTGCCTGCCGATACGCGAGCGCGCGGATTCAATAATCGAAGGATCCAGCCCTAGCCGCCGTGCAATGTTGATTCCTGCCGAGGCGCCGGGCACACCAATCTTCAATTCGTAGGTGGGCTGCAGCGTGCGCTCATCAAATCCAACCGCCGCGTTGACCACCCCTGCGGTGTTCGCGGCATAGACTTTCAGGGAAGTGTGGTGTGTCGAGATCACCGAAATACACCCGGTCTGGCGAAAGTGGTCGGCAATAGCGACAGCCAGCGCGGCGCCTTCTTCCGGATCAGTAGCTGAACCTAATTCGTCGAGTAGAACGAGCGAGTTCGCGGTCGCCGTACGGGAAATAAAGTCAATGTTCGTGACATGCGCCGAGAAAGTCGAAAGGTTCTGCTCGATGGATTGGTAATCGCCTATATCGGCCAGAACGGCATCGAAGATGGGCAGTTCAGCCCGATCCGCGGGCACGGGAATGCCGGCTTGTGCCATTAGCGCCAGCAGCCCAATTGTCTTCAATGCAACCGTCTTGCCACCGGTGTTGGGTCCCGTGATGATGAGCTGCTTCCGCTCGTCCTCCAGTTCCACGCTGATGGGAACAACCTCCCCACCCTTAGACTTGAAATTGCGCTCCAAAAGTGGGTGGCGAGCGTTGGTCAGGACCAGCCGAACTTGGCTGCTATTCTGCGCGTCACTAAGCGTGACTGCGGTACAACGATAATCCTCAGCAAACCGCGCCTTGGCAAACTGCAGTTCAAGTTCTGCCAAGGTGTCGCTAGCCCCCAGAATCGCGTCCGCATGCTCCCCAATACGCCGCGTCATCTCCAGCAGAATGCGATGGACTTCCGCCTGCTCGTCATCCAGCAGGCGCACCAACTCGTTGTTCTGCTCGATGGTTTCGAGCGGCTCCACGAAAACCGTCTGTCCACTCGAACTGGCTCCGTGAACCACGCCTTGCACCCGCCGCTTCTGCTCAACCTTTACCGGGATCACAAAGCGTTCGCCACGAATTGTGACCAGTTCGTCCTGTACCGTACCGCCTTCCGCCAGTCGTCGCAGGTAGCCGCGCAGCGATTCCTGAATCGCGCGCTTCTGCTTTTCAATTTCCCGACGAATGCGCGCCAGTTCGGGCGAGGCACGATCATCCAGTGTGCCGTCGGGGAGAATCTTGTTGCGGAAGGAACGCAGGAACTCGGTGAAATCCTCAATGCTGCCGGAGAGCTCAGTAACTCGTTTCCACTCCCCTTTCATTGCAGCTGGCGGCCTGAGCGCGATTTCACGCCACTCCGCGGCGCGATCGACCACCAGCACCACATCGCGGATTTCCGCGGTTTCCAGGGCCGCCCCGGCAATGCACGCCTTCTCGACCAGCTTGTCGATTTCCACTAAGCCGGCAAACTCAAAACGTCCGCCAACTCTGCGAAACTCGCGAATTTCGCTGGTCAACTCCTGCTGGCGCTCGATCCAATCGCGCTCAGACGAAGAAACCAGGCTCCCAAGCCGTGTTTGCCCCAGCGGAGAAGAAGCGTACCCACGCAGCAGGTCGCGCAGCCATTCGAACTCCAGCACACGAGCGCTGGTATGGGTAAGGGGATTAGGGGACATCACAGGGGTATGTTACAACGGGCTCGGGTGAGAACAGGAAGCTGGCTCGTTGCGGGGATTTCCAATTGTCAGTTGCCCATGGCAAACCTGGTGGCACTCGATTTGTTCGCCATCAAATCGGCAATCGCCAATTGAAAATTGTAAATTTGTTCAAGCTTTCGCGGCTGCGGTTGCCTTCACGCTCGCCATCGGCAGCCTCAGTACAAATACCGCGCCGCCTTCGGGCTTGTTGTAGCAGATGATTTGCCCGTCATGGTCCTGGATCACGCCATAGGTTGCGCTCAGACCCAATCCCGTACCTTTCCCAATCGGTTTGGTGGTGTAAAAAGGATCGAAGACGCGCTCCGGATTGCGGATACCCGGCCCAGTGTCAGCAAATTCCGCCACCACTTCCTTGCCTTCACGTTTGACGGTGATCAGCAGCTTGCCTCCACCGACGTCAGCTAGGGCGTCCATCGCGTTCTCGATGATGTGCAACGAGGCCTGGAATAGCTGGTTCGCATTCCCCTGCACGCGCGGAAGGTCAGACTGAACCTTGACTTCGATGCTGATCTTCTTGGCCTCGGGCAGCACATCCATCTTCGCGGCTCGCTGCAGAAGTGCGCCCATATCCACCAGAGTTTTTTCTCCCGGAGCTTGCTGGGCAAAGCTGAGCAGGTCCGAAACCAAATCGCGCGTGCGCCGCGCCTGCTGGGCAATTTTTTGGGTCATCGCAAGCTGGTCAGCAGCTAAGCTGGAATTCGCTGCCAAAAGATCTGAATAACCCAGGATAGCGGTCAGCGGGTTATTAATCTCGTGGGCTGCTCCCGCCACCAGCTGCCCGAGCGAAGCCAGTTTCTCTTTTTGTATCAAATGGCTCTGCAGACGCTGCAGGTTCTCATAACCTCGCTGCGACTTTTCCAGCAAACGCATCAGCTCGCGGTCGAGTCCGTATTGTTTAACAAAAATGAAGAACCCGATGACCAGCATTGCCGTCAGGTCAACCAAAAGCCGGAAGTTACGCACGACGAGGGGCGATTTATCCAAAAACAGTGCCCAAACTCCCATCAGCGGAAGAGAAAGAATAGCCAACATCGCCAATCGCGGCGCTACTGTTATCCATCTGCCGATACCGACTTTAGATGGTTCACATTCCAGTTTCGTTCGCCATGCCGTCAGTGCTGCCCAAATAAACCAGCACATGGAAGCGACGAAAAGTATGTCATAAGGGCTACCCGTGTAGTACTGGTTCCGGGCGATTGCTCGATTTATGCATTCCGAACCTGCTACATACAAAGTGCAGGCGATAAGCAGGTTGGCGTAGATCTTTCGCCAGGATCCCTTCGTAGTAATACAGACAACAACCAAGCTCCCTATTAACAATAGATTTTCAATGAGATACAGCCGATCCCAGTTCCGGCTGTACACAGGTACGTTCAGCAACACATACTCATCGGGAAAAACAATGAACAGGTAAAGAAAGACCCACCACAGCAGCAGCATCACAAAATTCAGCGTGGTGAAATAAAGCTTGGTTTCTCCATGGGGACGGTGTGGTCGCAATGCCACAGCCGCGATGAACGGCACAATGTGAATGAACAGCACTACGTCGCCGAGAAACGGGTCGGGCAGTGATCTACGGCAAATGACCTCAATCCAGATCCATCCGCCCTGGGTGATGAGCCACAGAAAAGCACCCCCCGACAGAAGCGCAAAGAAGGTTCGTGTCTGCCCCCGCGTGGCGATGGCGTTTGCCGCCATTAACGCTGTCAGTAGTCCTATAAGAACGAAGGCCGTCAAATCGCCGAACGTGGTGAGCGCAAAGCTCTGGTGAGCAGTCAAGGACACAAGCGCGTACACCAAGACAAACGCGCCGCTGCACGCGAGCCACCAATTTCTCCCCACGGACATAATTCGCCTTGCCATAAATTCTAGTGATTCAAAGACACAGCTCCCTACGAGAAACGCAAGACGCGGATTACTTCGGTAAGCGTTACCTTGTTTTGCTTAACAACGGGAAGTCAGTTTGCCGAATTAGCGGCAATCGTACCCCCAGTTTGGTGATCTATGTCACAACTGGATGTAACGCTCTGGGTTACCCAATTAGGGGCATCCCTGGCCGATGCGCTCTGCTAAAATCACGTTATGGCGTTCCCCATCACACGTTTGCGACGTCTTCGCCGCAGCGAGTCGTTGCGCTCACTGGTACGCGAAACTCGCCTGACGCCTGAATCCCTCGTATATCCCATGTTCGTCTGCCCCGGCGAGGGAGTTCGCAAAGAAGTTCGTTCCATGCCGGGGGTCTTTAATCTCTCGGTGGACGAAGCGGTTAAAGAAGCGCACCAGACCCACTCGTTGGGCGTACCTGCGATGATCCTGTTCGGCCTTCCGGAAACAAAAGACGAGGTCGCGACCGGTGCCTGGGCCAGCGATGGCATAGTGCAACAGGCTGCCCGCGCCATTAAGCACGAAGTTCCGGAAGTCCTCCTGATGGGCGACGTTTGCCTCTGTGAATACATGTCGCACGGGCATTGCGGGATCGTGCGCGCCGCGCCTCAGTCGCTGGGCGCAGCCGTGGCCGCACCGCCAGCTGCTGCCACCGAATACGAAATTGTGAACGATGCAACGCTCGAACTTCTGGCCCGCACCTCGGTTTCGCTCGCCCGCGCCGGCATCGATATCATCGCGCCCTCCGACATGATGGACGGTCGGGTAGCTGCAATCCGCAAAGCGCTGGACCAGGCCAGCTTCGCCAACACGCCCATTCTGTCGTACGCCGCAAAATTCGCCTCCGGCTTTTATGGCCCCTTCCGCGAAGCAGCTGATTCCGCTCCGCAGTTCGGCGACCGTCGCTCCTACCAGATGGATCCGGCCAACGTGCGCGAAGCTATGCGCGAGATCGAACTCGATCTCGAAGAAGGCGCGGATATGATCATGATCAAGCCCGCGCTCCCCTACCTGGACGTGATCGCGGCCGCCCGCGAGCGCTTTGACGCCCCCCTCGCCGCCTACCAGGTTTCCGGTGAATACGCCATGATCGAAGCCGCCGCGCGCAATAACTGGATTGATCGCGACCGCGTCATGATGGAATCGCTTCTCTCCATCCGCCGCGCCGGAGCCAGCATTATCCTTACTTACTTCGCCAAAGATGCCGCCCGCCTGCTGGCATGATCTGCTTTTGGGCGAGCCCAAAATATGTTTCTCTGTCTCTCCGTGCCTCCTTGGTGAAATAATTTAAATAAGGCTTGTGATCTCCATTCTCCAACTCGGAACCATCGATTACGCCACCGGCCTGCGCCTGCAGCAGTCGCTCGTCGAGATGCGAAAAGAAAACCGCATTGGCGATGTACTCTTGCTGCTCGAGCACACCCCCGTGATCACGCTGGGACGAAACGCGAACAACGCGAACGTGCTGGCCTCGCCGGAGCAACTGAGAAATCGCGGAGTCGAAGTGTTCGAGTGCGACCGCGGAGGCGATGTTACTTTTCACGGCCCCGGACAGCTCGTCGGTTATCCAATCTTCGATCTACGTGCATTTACCTCGGCCGAAGCTAAGCGCAAGACGTTAGGAGCCATCGAGTACGTTCGACGCCTGGAAGAAGTCTTAATTCGTACCTGCGCTGACTTCGGAATTGAGACTCAGCGCATCCCGGGACTAACAGGAGTGTGGACCGCACCTGTTTCGTCATCCTCAGGAAATGTTGTGTTCTCGGAGGCGAAAATTGCGGCTATCGGAGTCCACATTTCTCGCGGTGTCACCTCCCACGGCTTCGCCCTGAATGTGAACACCGATCTCGACTTCTTCAACCTGATTGTCCCTTGCGGCATCAACGCCAAACCGGTTACGTCTATGACAAAACAATTAGGGAGACCAGTTTCTCTCGACGAAGTCGCCCAATGCGTGTCCCACAACTTTGGCATAGCCTTCAATAGCGAGATCCGGCGACTTGAAACACTCGATGCGCTCACGGGCACGGTCGGTATCCCGATGAAACCGCCTGCTGAGTTCCGCCAATTGCACCAGGAAGAGGACACGTTCTGGGCCTGAGCACAACAGCACCGCCCTTCCCGCGCGGGTTAGGAAGTTTTCGGCAAGGCTGTTCTTCGCGCCCTTCGCGCCAACTTAGCGTCCTTTGCGGTTAAGAGTTTTGGCCGGGCATTGGTCAAAACCATCGGTCCGGGTTAGCATTCTGCGTGGGGTAGATTTCCGGAAGGCACCATTACATGGCGCGGAAGAACAACAAAACCAAGAATTCCCGCAACGGCTCCAACCACAAGGGCCGCCGCTCACCACAAGAGCCCGCCTCCAATCCCGCTGCAGCCCAGCGCAGCTACACCATCCCCGACTACCGCCTAGAGAAACCGAACTTTCAAGTCAAACAAATCCGATCCGGCGATGAAGTGCGCTACGAAGTCACCGGAGACCTGAGCGCCCCCGTCCCGCCCATTCGTGACTCGAAATATCTCGATAAACAGCAATGCCTCGAGATCTACCGCTGGATGCTCCTCAACCGCAAAATGGAGCAGGCCCTCGAGAATCTCTACAAGCAAGGCAAGGTGGTTGGAGGAGTGTATTTCGGCCTCGGTCAGGAAGCCTGCTCCTGCGCCTCCGCCTACGCGCTTGGCCCCGACGATTGGATGGGCCCGATGATCCGCAACCAGGGCTCGCTCCTGGTCCGAGGCTTTTCTGCCCGCGACATCATGATGCAGTACATGGCCAAAGCCGGGTCGCCGACCAAAGGCCGCGATGCCTCCTCGCACTTCGGAGACATCGAGCGGCGCAATGTAGTCGCACCCATCTCCACCCTCGGAGATCTCATTCCTGTACTCAGCGGAGTTGCTCTCGGAGCACGCCTCCAAGGACGGAACATCGCCGTCATGACCTACATCGGCGACGGAGGCCAGTCCACCGGAGTGACCTACGAAGGCCTCAACTTCGCCGCGGTACAAAAACTAGGCTTGGTGCTCGTAGTCGAAAACAATTTGTGGGCTTATTCCACTCCGGCTGAAATGCAATTCCCCATAAAAGATCTCGCCGAGCGCGCCATCGGCTACGGAATTCCCGGAGTAATCGTAGACGGCACCGACCCCTGCCAGGTCTACGACGCCGCCCACGAAGCCTGCGAACGAGCCCGCCGCGGAGAAGGCCCCACCCTCATTGAAGCCAAGATGATGCGCATGAAAGGCCACGCCATCCACGACGCCGCTGACTACGTTCCTAAGCCGCTGTTCGATTACTGGCGGAAGCGCGATCCGATTAGCCGATTTGAAAATTATTTGCTCAGCAAGAAATGGCTTACTTCGCAAGACAATCAGAAGCTGATCGCCGATGTAGACCGCGAACTCGAAGCCGACCGCAACGCCGCCGTAGCCAGTCCAATGCCCGAACCGGAATCGGCAGCCGGCGGAGTGTATTGCGAAGAAGGCTGTCACGAAATCAAGCCGAAGTACGGAATACCGAAAGCAGGCGTAACCAAATCGAAGCCGGCGACTCCAAAGGAGAGAGAAACCGCGGTGCATTTGAAGTGAGAGTCACCTGCTAACTAGACATGCCTCCCCTCACTTATCTCGAAGCCATCCGCCAGGGAATCTGGGAAGAAATGGAGCGCGATCCCGCGGTCTTCTGCATAGGCGAAGACATCGGAATCTACGGAGGCGCGTTCAAGGTGACGGACGGCTTCATCGACCATTTCGGCCCCGAACGCGTCATCGACACGCCCATAGCCGAGTCCGCCATCGTAGGTGCCGCACTCGGAGCCGCCTTCACCGGAATGCGTCCCGTAGCCGAATTCCAGTTCATGGATTTCATCGGCTGCGCCTTCAACCAGATCACCAACATGGTCGCCAAGGCCCATTACCGGTGGGGCGCCCCAGCACCGTTGGTCATTCGCGGTCCCAGCGGCGGCAATGTTCACGGAGGCCCGTTTCATTCGCAGAATCCCGAGATGTGGTTTGTCCACGCGCCCGGGCTCAAAGTCGTCTGCCCGGCAAGCGCCTACGACGCCAAGGGTCTCATCAAGGCTTCCATTCGCGACAACAATCCCGTCATTTTTTTCGAGCACAAGTATCTGTACCGCCGCATCAAAGAAGAAGTACCTGCAGACGACTACATCGTTCCGCTAGGCAAAGCCCGTACTGCCCGCGAAGGCCATGATCTCAGCATCATTACTTATGCTGCCATGGTGCACACCGCGCTTGAGGCCGCCGAAATGTTGGCCAAAGATGGGATCGATATAGAAGTAATCGACCTGCGCACCGTTTCGCCGCTCGACCGCGAAGCGATCGTCCAGACCGTACGTAAGACGAACAAAGTAATCCTGCTGCACGAAGACGTTCGCACCGGAGGCATCGCCGGAGAAATTGCCGCCATCATTAATGAAGAAGCGTTTGACGATCTCGACGGCCCCATCATTCGCATCACCGCGCAAGACAGCCCGGTGCCGTTTTCGCCGCCGCAGGAGGAATACTTTCTGCCTAAGGTGAGCGACGTGGTGCGCGAGGCGCGCCGCCTCAAAGCCTATTAGTCCCTGTTCACGATGATCGAAGAAAAACTAGTCACGGTAGCCACGTTCCACAACGAAATGGAATTCCTCCTGGCCCGCACCCGTCTGGAATCCGCCGATATAGAATGTTTTGCCCAGGATGAAAACATGCTGCGCATCGCGGCGTGGCATTCGCACATTTTTGGAGGCATCAAGTTGCAGGTGCGTGAGTCGGAAGCCGATGCCGCGTCCGCCATTCTGCAGCACACCGCACCGATTGGGGAAGAATAGTTAACACACCGCGCCGGAAATCAAGATTCAGGAGGCGAAATGCGCGCTTTCATTCTCGGAGTTATCGTTACTCTGGTTGTGCTCGTACTCATCGGATTAGGCATTGCCCTGTTGGGCTTTGCGCCGAGCAGCGCCGATGCGGTTCCACCTGCTTTCGAAGCACGCATCGCCAACGCCGCGCTCGATGCCTCCATGGAGCGCCGCGCCCCCCGCGTAAACAATCCCCTGCCGCCCACCGACGACAATCTAATAGATGGCATCAAGCTCTATACGATGAACTGCGCTCTCTGTCATGGCGGTCTCGATAAAAAGGAGAGTGTCGTCGGAAGGTCGTTCTACCCCCGCGCCCCGCAACTCATCCGCGAGCCGCTCGACGATCCCGAATGGCACATCAACTACGCCATCCGCACCGGAGTTCGCTACACCGGCATGCCCGCCTGGCAAAAGATTTTGAGCGAGCAGGACATCTGGAAAATCACGGCCTTCCTCTCCCGTGTGCAGAAGCTGCCGCCAGGGGCGCAGGATTATTGGAAGAAAAGCTTCGGCGTGGAGCCGCCTGCCGCAGAGGGTGGCCGAGAACACGAGCACCATCACGATTAATGATCTGCAGACGTGATCTGGGCCAGGCGGTGCAGAACGGCGATCTACTTGGTGCAGCCGATATGCTTGAAACCCAGGTGTTCAGTCCCGGAGGACGTCTGCCAGTAGCCCGGCGCTTCAGCGCTGGGTGACGCTTTGAAGACGTAAGCACCTTCCCATCCTGACTCTGCCACCTTATATATAATGTGAGGTTTGCGTTCGGCCCCACCTGCCAATCCGGGGGCCAAGGGAAGGATCTATGCCGACTGACATCGTCATGCCTCAGATGGGTGAATCCATCTTCGAAGGCACCATCACCAAATGGCTAAAAAAGCCCGGCGATAAAGTGCAGCGGGATGAGCCGTTGTTCGAAATCTCCACCGATAAAGTTGACGCAGAAATTCCCGCTCCGGCCTCCGGAGTCTTGCAGGAAATCAAGGTAGCCGAAGGCAATACCGTCCAGGTAAACACGGTGGTAGGCACTATCTCCGCCGATGGCGAAGCCGCCGCTGCCCCGTCCAAGCCTGCCGCCTCCGCCCAGCCCGCCGAGCGCAAGCCGCCCGCGCAAGCCAAACAGCCTGCCGAGGCCAGACCACCTCAGCCCTCTGAGCAAAAGGAAGTCATCCAATTCCCCGGAGAAGCGACCGGTGAGGCGGAAGACGAGCATGTCCGTTCCTCGCCACTAGTGCGCAAGATCGCCCGCGAGCACAACCTAGATCTCTCCCGCGTTCCCGGCACCGGCACCGGCGGGCGCATCACCAAGCAAGACATCACGGCCTTCCTGGAAAAACAAACTCCCCCGGGTCAGCCTGCAGTTTCCGCCGGGGCCACCGCGCCTGCTATTTCCGCGCCCGTCCCCGCTGCCAAGCCCTCGACCGCTCCCGCCCCAGCCGCAATTCCCGGCGAATTCGTTCCGCTGACCCAGATGCGCAAGATCATTGCGCAGCGCATGATCGAGTCCCGCCGCACCAGCGCCCACGTCCACAACCTGTTTGAAGTGGACGTCACCCGCATCGTCAACCTGCGCAATAAATCGAAGAATGCCTTTGAACAGCGTTACGGAGTCCGCCTCACCTTCATGCCGTTTTTCGTTCGCGCCACGATCATCGGCCTGCAGCAGTTCCCCATTATCAACGCGTCGCTCGAAGGCGAGACCATCCACTACCACCGACACATCAACATGGGAATCGCCGTCGCCCTCGATTGGGGCCTGATTGTGCCCGTGCTCAAGAATGCCGAAGAGCTCAATTTCCTCGGCCTGCAGCGCGGAATCACCGACCTCGGAGAGCGCGCCCGCACCAAGAAGCTTACGCCCGACGAAGTGCAAGGCTCGACCTTCACCGTCACCAATCCCGGCACCTTCGGAGCAGTCTTCGGCCTGCCTATCATCAACCAGCCAAACGTCGCCATCCTGGGCGTAGGAGGAATCGCGAAAGCCCCCGTCGTAGTCACCGACGCCCAAGGCAGCGATTCCATCGCCATCCGCTCCCTCGTCCACCTAACTCTCGGCTACGACCACCGCATCATCGATGGCGCCGTCGCCGACCAGTTCATGGCGTTGGTGAAGAAGATGCTCGAGAATTGGAACGAAGAAGTTGGTTAGAAGTTACTCATCCGCTTCGAGCTGGGTTTGAGAACCTGGGTTGAGTCTTATAGGAAATTTTGAAAAGGCCTATTTTGAAGACGCACTGTTTTGAAAGGGCGCGCCTTCTAAGCGCGCCGCAATGCCCGGCTTGGTGATATCACCAGCGGGCTTCAGCCCGCGAGTTAATCCGCGATGAGTCTTAGCCTGTAGACTTTACAGCCCCACCTGCTGTTTCCACGCCTCGACCGCCGCAATCGTCTCCGCATCCGCTGCCAGCCCCGCCTTGATCGCCGCTACCACATTCGCCTGCTCGTCAGGCCCCAGGTGCAGCAACGATTGCAGCTTCAGATAAAGCTCCACCCCTAGCGGCCCAACCGCCGAAATGGCCGCCAGCAGTTCTTCCACCAACAGGGCAATTGCCTGTGCACTAAGATTCGCCATGTTATTTCCCCTCCGCCAGTTGGTAGTCAGCCAAAACAATCTGCGCCAGGTTCACAAT
>Ga0209577_10004174_pt1 | contig 13601 bp, 15 predicted proteins | sample GraSoiAngelo_109_FD_185874 | JGI IMG/M metagenome (GOLD analysis project Ga0209577, IMG submission 185874) | Grasslands soil microbial communities from the Angelo Coastal Reserve, California, USA - 14_0903_12_20cm (SPAdes) (version 2) | ecosystem: Environmental > Terrestrial > Soil > Grasslands... | reverse complement strand
CTCGCCAAGCAAAAAAAATAGGGACAGTCCCTATTTTTCGGCAAATTCCAATACGGCGCGCGTCATGACGCGCACGCCGAGCGGGATCGCCGCCTCGTTGCAATCGTAGTTCGCGCGGTGGATCGCCGTGTCGAGCCCGGCGATTTTCGAGCCGATGCGCAGGTGCGCCGCCGGCACGCGCTCGGCAAACCAGGCGAAATCCTCGCTGCCCATCGACGCCTCGGGGAGCTCCACCACGTTCTCGGCGCCGAGCGCCTCGCGCGCCGCTCTTAGCACGCGCTCGAGGGTCGGCTTGTGATTGCGAAGCGCCGGCGCGACGCGCTTCCAGTCGAGCGTGTATTCGACGCGCATGCTGGCCTTGATGCCTTCGAGCATGCGGCGCATCGCCGCCTCGATCTGCGCCGAGACCGCGGCTTCCATGGTGCGCACGATGCCTTTCAGCTGCGCGGCTCCCGCGATGATGTTGCGTGCCGTGCCGGCGTGGAATTCGCCGACGGTGAGCACGGCCGGCGAGAGCGGCTTTACCTCCCGGCTGACGATCGTCTGGAGCTGCGCGACCAGATAGGCGCCGGCGGCGAGCGCATCGATACCCATGTGCGGATGCGCGCCGTGGCCCTCGCGGCCCTTGAGCGTGATGTCGAAGGCATCCGCCGACGACATCACGGCCTCCGTGTTGTAGCCGACCTTGCCCGCTTCCACCGCCGGCCAGTTGTGGTAGCCGAGCACGACGTCCATCTTCGGATCCTCGAGCGCGCCGTCGGCGATCATCGCCTGCGCGCCCGAGAGCGTCTCCTCGGCCGGCTGGAAAATCAGCTTCACTCGACCGCGCAACTCGCTCTTCATCCCGGCGAGCGTCGCCGCGACGCCGAGCGCGATCACCGTGTGCACGTCATGACCGCAGGCGTGCATCTTCCCCGGGACCTTCGACGCGAACGGCAGCCCCGTCTGCTCGTTGATCGGCAGCGCGTCCATGTCGGCGCGGATGCCGACCGTCGGCCCGGGCTTGCCGCCATCGATCAGCGCGACGATGCCGGTCTTGCCAACGGCCTTACGAAAAGGAATGCCGAGCTTCTCGAGAAAGCCCGCGACTGCCTTGGCGGTCTCGTGCTCCTCGAACGCGAGCTCCGGGTGTTCATGCAGCTTGCGACGCAGCGCGATCAGCTCGGCGGCAAGCTTCTCGACACTCGCGGCGATGCGGCGGTTGATATCCATGCGGCATAATCGTAAGGCAGATGACGCTCACGATCCGCCCCATTCGCGGCGAGTTTTGCGCCGAGGTGATCGGCGCCGATCTCGCGAAACCGATGGACGCCCCCGCCTTCGCCGCGATCGAAGCAGCGTGGACGCGCCACAGCATCCTCGTGTTGCGCGATGTGCGCATGACGCCCGAGCAGCAGATCGCCTTCACCCGCCGCTTCGGGGCGCTGCACATCATGGAACCCGTGCAGTACAACCTGCCCGGCCATCCGGAGATCTTCGTCGTCTCCAGCGTCGAGGAAGGCGGCAAGGCGCTCGGCATGAAGCGCGCCGGCTGGGGCTGGCATTCGGACGGCGAGGACAAGGCGATTCCCAACGCGGGGTCCTTTCTCTATGCGCTCGAGCTGCCGCCCGAGGGCGGCGACACGCTCTTCGCCGACATGTACGGGGCGTTCGAGGCGCTGCCGGCGGAGGTACGCGCGACGATCATGGGCCGGCGCGCCTGCTTCAGCCGCGTGCGGCTGCATCACGTGCACTATCCGCACCTGCCGGCGCTCACCGAGGAAGACAAGCGCCAGCGACCCGATGTCTGGCATCCGATCGCGCGCGAGCACCCGAAGTCGGGCTGGACGGCGCTCTATGTCGGGCGCTGGGCCTGCAAGGTGGAGGGACTCGCCGCCGCCGAAGGCGCCGAGCTCATCCGCTACCTGCAGGAATTCGCGGTGCGCCCGGAATTCGTCTACCGGCACCAGTGGCGCCCGGGCGACGCGGTGCTCTGGGACAACCGCTGCGCGCAGCACTGCGCCACGCCGTTCGACGATACGAAGTACCGGCGGCACATGCACCGCACGACGCTCGAGGGCGAGACGCCGCTCATGGCCGCCGCGCCGGTATTTCGTAGCAGCTCTCTCGCGCTGCACTGAACCACAGGTTGCTGCCGGCGGCATGGCGCGGCAGCGCCGCGTCGTTCGGCGCTTCGACGGTGGCGCGCTCGCCGTTCTCGAGCTCCAGGCGGTATTCCAGCGTCGCGCCGAGATAGAGCACCTGCCGCACGGTGCCGCGGCGCGCGAAGCCCCCGCGCGGCTCATCGATCGAAAGTCGCGCGCGTTCCGGCCGGATGGCGATGGTGCTCGCGCCGCGCGCGAAGAAGTTCATGCGGCCGATGAACTCGGCGACGAAGCGCGTCGCCGGCCGCTCGTAGATTTCCGCCGGTGCGCCCACCTGCTCGATGCGCCCGGCGTTCATCACCGCGATGCGATCGGACATGACGAGCGCCTCGCCCTGGTCGTGTGTCACGAACACCGTGGTGATGGCGAGGCGCCGCTGCAGGCCGGCAATCTCGACCCGCATCTCTTCGCGCAGCTTGAGGTCGAGGTTCGAGAGCGGCTCGTCCAGCAGCAGCACCCGCGGCCGGATCACGAGCGCGCGCGCTAGCGCGATGCGCTGGCGCTGCCCGCCGGAGAGCTCGAGCGGGCGGCGCTCGCCGAGCCCCGCGAGCTGCACGAGCGCGAGCGCTTCGCGCACCCGCTCCGCGGTTTGCGCGGCGGGGAGGTTGCGCATGCGCAGCCCGAACGCGACGTTCTCCGCCGCCGTGAGATGCGGAAAGAGTGCGTAGTCCTGGAACACCACGCCGATGTCGCGCTTGAACGGCGGCAGGTCGGCGACAGCGCGGGCGCCGATGTAGACCTCGCCCCGCGTCGGCGGAAAGAACCCCGCGATGAGGCCGAGCGTCGTCGTCTTGCCGCAGCCCGAGGGACCGAGCAGCGTCATAAACTCGCCCTCGCGCACCGCGAGATCGATGCCCGCGACGGCAGCGGTCGAGCCGTAGCGCTTCTCCAGGGCGGCGAGGCACAGCTCAGCCACGGCTGCGGCTCGCATAGATGAAGTCGCCGAGGCCGCTCACGCGCTCGACGATCGCCACGAGCACTAGCGGCAGCGCGAGCGTGATCACCGACACTGCCGCCAGCGTCGGCGCGAAGCCGTACTCGAGGAAGCCGAGGATCTTCACCGTGATCGGCTGCTCGCCCGGGCGCACGAGGAAGAGCGAGAGATTCACGTCGGTGAACGAGTGCACGAAGGCAAACACGGCGCCCGCAACGATGCCGGTCTTGATGAGCGGGAGGACCACATGCCGCAGCGTCGCGAGCCGCGAGGCGCCAAGGCTTGCCGCGGCAAGCTCGAGGCTCGGTGGCAGCGCCTGCAGGCTGATCGCGATCGTGCGCACGCCGAACGGCACGCAGATCACCACGTGGCCGATGAGGAGCGCGCTGAAGCCGAGGTAGTCGCGCAGGCCCACATACTGGAAAAGCTGCAGCAGCCCGACGCCGGTCACCAGCGCCGGCAGCATCAGCGGCCCGAGCGTGAGCGCGGCGATCGCCGCGCGTCCGGGAAAGCGGTGCCGCGAAAGACCAAAGGCAAGCGGCAGCGCGAGCGCCGTGCTGATGAGCGCGGCAAGCGCCGCGAGCTTGAAGCTGAAGACGAGCGGCTCGACCCATTCGGCGGAGAACGCCCGCTGCCACCACTGCGGCGAGAAGCCGCGCGGCGGGAATTGCGAGCGGTTGGAAGCGTTGAACGACACCGCCGCGGTGATGAGGATCGGCCCGAGCATGAAGACATAGACAAAGATGACAACTGCGCGAAGTGCAGCCCAGGGACTCATCGCGGAAAACAAATGGTGACGGTCACCATTTTCATAGCGCTGCCTGCCGGGCACCGAGCCGCGCCGCCGCGTAGGCAAGGGTCACGGCGCAGACGACGAGGATCACCGCGAGCGCTGCACCGATCGACCAGTCGAGGAGCTGCGTCATGAAGCCGTAGATCGCGGTCGCCATCACCTGCGTTGCCGGGCCGCCGAGGATCGCCGGCGTGGCGTACGCGCTGATGGCGATGGAGAACGCGAGGATGAAGCCGCCGGCAATGCCGGGGAAGCTCAGCGGCAGGACGACATGGAAAAAGGTCCTAGTGCGGCTCGCGCCCAGGCTCATCGCCGCCGCTTCCAGGTTCGGGTTGATGCCCTGGAGCGAGCCCATGATGGTGAGCACGGTGTAGGGAAGCAGGGCGTGCGCGAGCCCGACGATGATCGCCCCGGTGCTCGGCATGAAGGCGATGCGCTCGTCGAGCAGGCCGAGCGAGACCAGCAGGTCATTCGCGACGCCGTAGCGGTTGAGAAGGATGTACCAGCCGTAGGTCCGCACCACCACGCTCGCGAGGAGCGGCGCGAGCGCCAGGGCGATGAGCAGGCCTTTCCAGCGGCTGCGCGTGCGCACCAGAAAATAAGCGAGCGGAAAGCCGAGCAGCACATCGATCGCGCCCACTGCGGTGCCGACGATGAAGGTGCGAATGAACGCCCAGATGTACAGCGGCCGCGTGAAGAGGAACTGATAATTCTCGAGCGTAAGCTCGTTGGTGAGCTGCTGCGCCTCGGATTTGACGAAGCTCGCCGAGAGCAGCAGCGCATTGGGCAGGGCGAAAAACAAAAGCAGCACCGCCGTGGGTGCTGCGATGAGGAGCCAGGGAACGCGCCCGCTTTGCCGCGCGGCCGCTGGCGCGGCGGACCCTATCACCCCATGATCTCTTGCCATTTCACCGTCCAGTCCTTGCGCCGGGCGCCGATCACGTCGGAGTCCGGGAACTGGGTCTTGGCGATCTGCTCCTTCGTCGTGATCTGGTTCGCCGCGAACTTCGCCGGCAGCTCGACGCCCGGCCGTGTCGGGCTACTGAAATAGGCGAGCGCCCATTCGCGCTGGATGGCCGGGTCCAGGCGCCAGTTGAGGAACTCGTAGGCCAATTTCTTGTTCTTCGCGCCGACCGGCACGCAGGCGACGTCGAAGAGGCCGCTCGCGCCTTCGTCGGGAATCACCATGTCGAACGGCAGCCCACGGTCGATGTAGTAACCCGAGCGTGCGCTCCAGTACGGCGAGATCCACACCTCGCCGTTCTCGAAATGCGGCACCGCTTCCGCGGAACCGGTGACGACCACGCCGACGTAGGGCTTCTGCGCCTTGAGGCGCTGCCAGGCCGGCTCCATGTTGTCCACGCCGCCGCCGCCGAGCTGCGCCGCGTGGATGAGTGCATACACCGAGAGGAGGTTCGCGGGGTTGTACTGGATCACGTGGCCTTTGACCTTCGCCGCGTACTTCTTTTGCGGCTCCCAGTAATCGGCCCACGAGCGCGGGCGATCGAGCTTTTCCTTGTTGTAGACGAGCGCGGCGTACTGCAGCGTGTGCGGCGCGCCGGAGCCCGGCGGGATCACCTGCCAGGTCTTGTCCCAGAGGTGGCGCAGGTTCGGCACCTCGCGCTCACTCAGCTTTTCCAGCAGCCCTTCTTTCACGCCCAGGATCACCTCGGGCGGCGTCAGCAGCCCGGCGACGTCGAAGCCCGGCGCGCCGCGCGAGGCGCGGATCTTGGCGTAGTCCTGCGACGCGGTGCCGGTCGGGTCATGAACCACTCTTACGCCGTACTTCTTCTCGAACGGGCGGATCACCACGCGCTCGATGAGCTCCTGGTATTCCCCGCCCTGCGTGTTGACGATCAGCGTTTCCTGCGCCCGCGCCGTGATGACGTAGGGTGCCGCCACCGCCACGGCGGCCTGCTGCAGGAACCGGCGGCGTAAGTTCCGGCTCATGGGACGCGACAATAGCTCATTTCCGGGGCACGATTGCACATCGTGGCCGCAGACTACGAGATCAGTTTCGAGCCGAGCCGGCGCCGCGTGCGCGTGGAGTTCAATGGCGCCTGGGTGGCCGACTCGACGCGCGCGCTGATCCTGCACGAGACTCGCCAGCCGCCCGCCTACTATTTCCCGCGCGAGGACGTGCAGATGGCGCTGCTCGAGAAGACCTCGCAGGTCACGCACTGCCCGTTCCGGGGCAACGCGACTTACTGGACACTGCGCGCCGGCGGCACGGTGGCCGAGAACGCCGCCTGGTCCTACGACGAGCCCTATGCGGAGGGTGCGCCGATCAAGACGCACGTTTCCTTCCACCCCGAGCGCGTGAGCGCCATCTACGAGGGCGACGACGAGATTCCGCATCTCGCTCGCAGCCAAGGGAGCGCGCACCCGAACAGCATCGCCGGCTGGCTGCTCGCCGAAGCGTGGCAGCTAGCGACGCCCGACCAGCTGGTCGACGGCTTCTGCCGCTGCCTGCGGCGCCAGGGGGTGCCGCTCGCGCGCATGACGGTGATCATTCCGACACTGCATCCGCAGGTGTTCGCCGCCGTCTACGTCTGGCGCGAAGAGAGCGGCGTGCGGACCGTCTACGAGCCGCACGACATCCTGCAGCAGCTCAAATTCCAGGCGAGCCCCTTTGCGCCCATCCTGCGCGGCGCGGGCGGCGTGCGCCGGCGCCTGGAAGCGCCGAGCTGCAAGCTCGACTACCCGGTGGTGCGCGAGCTGCGCGCGGAGGGCGCGACCGATTACGTCGCGATGCCGTTCCGCTTCGCCGACGGGCAACTGAACGTCCTGTCGATGACGTCCTTCGCCAAGGGCGGCTTCTCCACTGGGCATCTCGGCGAGATCTACGAAGTGCTGCCAGTGTTGGGGCGGCTGCTGGAGGTCCATGCGCAGCGGCGCACGGCAGTGGCGCTGCTCGAGACTTTTCTCGGCCGGCGCACGGGCGCGCGTGTGCTCGACGGCCTCGTGAAGCAGGGCGACGGCGAGCACATCGCGGCGGTGGTGTGGTTCAGCGACCTGCGCGACTCCACCGCGCTCTCGCAGTCGATGCCGCGCGAGGAATATCTCGCCTATCTCAACGGCTACTTCCATTGCCTCGCGGGCGCGGTCCTCAAGAAAGGCGGCGAGGTCCTGCGCTTCATCGGCGACGCGGCGCTCGCCATCTTTCCCGTCGGCGGCGATTCGCAGGCGGCATGCCGCCAGGCTCTCGCCGCGGCGCGTCTCGCGGGGGAGCGTATTGCCGCGGATAACGCCGCGCACCCGGCGCGCGTGCCGATCCGCTACGGCATCGGCCTACATCTGGGCGAAGTCACCTACGGCAACATCGGCGTGCCCGAGCGCCTGGAGTTCACTGTCATCGGCTCGGCCGCCAATGCGGCGGCGCGCGTGGAAAGCATGTCCAAGACGCTTGGTAAGACCGTGGTCATCTCGAGCGCGTTCGCACAGGCCTATGCCAAACCGCTGGAACCGCTCGGCCGCTTTCGCCTCAAAGACGTGGAAGGCGAACAGGAGCTGTACACCCTTCCGGCATGAACGACGTCGTTCCCGCGCAAGCTTTCGCGGGGGCGACGATGAATGCGTTACTCCCCGAGCGTGACGACGGTGCCGCGCAGGCCCACGGCCGTCATGAGGAAACCCGCGGCGCACAGGTATTCGCTGGCGCTCTCCAGCCGGTCGGTCTTGAAGTAGCTCGTGATATTGACTACCGCGTTACCGCCTGTGCGCCGCGCGTACTGCTGCAGCGATATCGCGGCGCTGAGGAACGCAATGTCGCAGGCCTCCTGTTCGGGCTTGTTGAACGCATTGGTCCGCTTGTGGCCGGAATCGGCCGGGAGGATGGTCTTCGCAGCGGGCGTTGGCTGCCCGGCGAAATAGAGCTTGATCGCCGGATCGAGCTTGCTGTGGTACGACTGCCCTTTGGCAAGGGCAGCGTCCACCGGGTACTTGGCGAGCTTGTCTTCCGCGAGCGCCGGCGATGCACAAACAAGGGCGGCGCAGAACAACGCGACGGATCTCATGCCTTGCCGCTGAGCCGCGCTACTTCGGCAGCGTCACTACCGTGCCGCGCAGTGCCACGCCGGCCATGGTGGATCCGGCACCGCACAGGTACTCGGTCGGGCTCTCGAACTTGTCGTTCTTGTACACGCTGTGGATGTTGATTACGGCGTTGCCGCCTTCGCGCTTCGCCCGGTCCTGCAGCGACACCGCGGCGCTGATGAAGGCGATGTTGCAGGCTTCCTGGTCGGACTTGTTGAACGCGTTGGTCTTCTTGTTCGAGGTCCATTCACCGATGGTCTTCGCCACCTTCAGCTTCGACGGTTTGCCGAAATAGAGCTTGATCTGCGGGTCGAGCTTTTCCTTGTAGTTCTGGCCTTTGGCGAGCGCCGCGTCGACCGGGAACTTCAGCCGGTCATCACGCGCGGCCGCGGGTATTGCGATGCTGAGCGCCACGAGCGACAGGAGACCCATTACCGTCTGCTTCATACATCCTCCCTTTATGTTGTTGGTTAGGACAACGCTTCGCGATAAAACCCCAGCGCCTCCAGCACCGGCCGGTCGCTGATCGAGAAAAGGATCGCATCCTCGCCGCCGGTATTGGCGAAGTCGTGCTCGGCCCAGGAGGGCAGCGCGATGATGTCGCCCTTCTCCCAGTCGAAGGTCTTGCCGTCGATCACGCTGCGCCCGCGGCCCTGCACGACGTGGAAGACGCTCGAGCCCGTGACGCGCTTCGCTTTCGTCTTCTCGCCTTTGCGGATCAGCTGCACGCGGCAGGACATCGTCGGCAGCACCGGTCCGCCGGTCTGCGCGTGCGTATATTCGAGCGAGATGCCGTCGTGCGGGCTGCCGTCGTGGTTGCGCAGGTCGTGCAGCGCTTCCAGCGTCTGCTCCCAGGAGTAGAGCATGAGCGGCGAGAACAGCGGCCGCTCCTTCGTCCAGGTCGGCGTGAGCTTGCCATGGCCGTAGAGCGCCTGCGAGCCGTTCACCGGTTTCCCGTGCGAGGCCTTCAGGTCCTTGTGCATTTCGAAGAACATCGCGTTCAGCGACTTGGTGAGCGGCACGTCGAGGCCGTCCATCCACACCACCGTCTCGTTCGTCTCGTTGCCGTGGTCGTGCCACTGCCAGCTCGGCGTGAGGATGAAGTCACCCGGGCGCATGATCACCTTCTCGCCTTCCACCGCCGTGTAGGCGCCGTCGCCTTCGATGATGAAGCGGATGGCGGCCGGCGAATGGCGGTGCGCCCGGGCCACCTCGCCCGGCAGGAGCACCTGCACCGCGGCGATCAGTGTGTTGGTGGTGGCCCATTGGCCATTCAGGCCCGGGTTGAAGAGCTGCATGGCGCGCCGCTCGTCGCCCACCGGCACGGCGCTCGCCGACTGCTTCACCACCTCCTTGAGAAGCGACCATTTCCACTGGTAGGGAATGGCTTCCGGCCGCGGCTGCGGCGTCATCTGGCTCGCGATCTCCCACAGCCCCCACATGTGATTCTGGTGGATGAGCTGGTGGAATCCGTCTTCCGTCTTGATCGGCGCGTTCATCCTGCGATTTTACTCTCGGGCCGGTTGCCGGCGCGGATCTTCGCCCACGCGGGATCATGCACTTCGAGCATGCCGAGCGCCACCCGGTCGCCGCGCGCGGCGGCGATGCGCAGCGCCACGAGCGGCGCGAGCAGCCTGGTGAAGCGCGCAACCGCGAACAGGTTGACGCCGATCAGCGCGGCCGGCAGCAGTACACGCTTATAGGTAAGCCAGGGCGCGAGCCCGAGCGCGGTGAGGCCGATGGCGGCGAGGATCGAGGACCCGTGGCGCGCGAGCGCCGGATAGGTGAAGTAGAACCGGTAGCGCTGCACGAGCGCCGCCTCCTCTTCGGTGAAGCGGTACGGTGGCTCCTCCGGCGCCACCGGGCCGGACCCCGCCTGCCTCACTCGGCGCACCAGCCAGAGCTCGAAAAGCGCCACCACGCCGATGTAGATCCATGCCATCGGCTCGGGGCTGAGCGCCGCCCAGCCGGCGAAAAGCAGCACCGCGATGCTGCCGAGCGCGCCCAGACTATCCGCTAGCGAGACCGCAGCACCCGGACCTCGGTCCAGGCCGCTTCCTGCTCGCCGAGCGACTCGACGAGCGTGCGCCGCTGCAGGCTCGGCAGCAGGAACGGCAACCAGCCGAGCGACGGATGGCGAAACGAGAGCAGCGTGCCGCCGGAGAACGGGTGCAGCTCGCTCGCGTAGCGCGGGTCGTGCAGCGGCTCGAGCTCCTGCAGCCGCGGCGGCTCCTGCGATACCGGCGGATTCATCGCCTCGCGGATCTCCGCGAGCGCATGCATCAGCGCATCGATGTGCTCGGCGCGCCACTCCTCGCGTCCCGGCAGGCTGAAGCGCGCGCGCGTCTTCGCCTCATCGAGCCACTCGACCGAGATCAGAAACATACCGGCTCCTCGCTTTACCTCGGGCGGGAAATCTCGCACCATTCGCGGCGCCGGGTCAATCGCCGAAACGATGACAAGACTGCTCGCACTCCTCGCACTGTGCTGCTTGCCGTTCGCCGGTGGGGCGCAGTCCTATCCGGCGAAGCCGGTGACCCTCATCGTGCCGTTCCCGCCCGGCGGCTCGACCGACATCATCGGCCGCATCGCCGCCGACGGACTGGCGCACGAGCTAGGGGCAGCTTTCGTGGTCGACAACCGCGGCGGCGCCGGCGGTGCGATCGGCGCCAAGGCAATCGCCGATGCCGCGCCCGACGGCTACACGCTCGGCATCGCCACCATCTCGACGCACGTCGTGAATCCGATCGTCCACCGCGACCTGCGCTACGACCCGCTCGCCGATTTCAGCTTCGTGAGCGAGATCGCCTCCGTGCCCAACGTCGTCGCGGTGCATCCCTCCGTGCCTGCGCGCACCTTGGCCGAGCTCATCGCCTACGCAAGACAGCACCCGGGCAAGCTCAACTTCGGCACGCCCGGCGTCGGCAGCCTCGGCCACCTGATCGGCGAAACGTTCAAGTACTCCGCCAAGGTGGACATGACCCATGTGCCCTATCGCGGCGCCGGCCCAGCGCTCAACGACGCGCTCGCCGGCCAGGTGCAGGTGCTCTTCGATAACCTGCCCTCGTCGCTGCCGCACATCCAGGCCGGCAAGCTGCGCGCGCTCGCGGTCGCCGCCGAGAAGCGCGTCGCGAGCCTGCCCGAGGTGCCGACCTTCGCCGAGACCGGTCATCCGCTCGTCAACGATCCGTCGTGGTTCGGGCTCATCGGTCCGGCGCGGCTGGCGCCCGACATCGTCGCGCGCCTTCATGCCGCGCTCGCCGCGACGTTGACGCAGCCCGAGGTGGCGAAGCGCCTCGACGCCGCCGCCTCCACGCCGGTAGGCAACTCGCCCGAGGCTTTCCGCAAGGTGGTCGCCGACGCGCTCGCCAATACGCGCAAGGTCGTGCGCGAGGCGAACCTGAAGTTCGAATAGGGGCGTGCGCCTTACCGCTGCCGCGCTGGCGGTCCTCATCGCGGGTTGCGCGAGTTCGCCGGGCGCCGACTTTTCGTTCGCCCTGATCGGCGATCTCGGTTACAGGCCCGCGCAGGAGCCGATGGTCGACAACGTGATGCGCGCGCTCAACGCCGAGCCGCTCGCCTTCGTCGTGCACGACGGCGACCTCGGCTCGCCGCCGAACGGCTCGTGCACGGACGAGCTGTGGGCGCGCCGGCTCCGCCAGTTCCAGGCCTCCCTTCATCCGCTCATCTACACGCCCGGCGACAACGAGTGGACCGACTGCCACGCGGCGGAGGGCGCGCCGGGCTACGAGCCGCTCGAGCGGCTGCGCGCGCTTCGAGCGACCTTCTTCGGCGGTGAGCGCAGCCTAGGCCAGCGCCCGATACCGCTCGTGCGCCAGGCGGGCTACCCCGAGAACGCGCGCTGGACCTACGGCGAGATCACGTTCGTCACGCTGCACGTCGTCGGCAGCAACAACAACCGCGGCCGCACGCCCGAGGGCGACGCCGAGTACGCGGCGCGTAACGCGGCGGATATCGCCTGGCTGCGCGAAGGCTTCGCCGCCGCGCGCGCCAGCCGCGCCATCATGATCATCCAGCAGGCGAACATCTTTCCCGACTTCCCGCCGTTCCCCGGCGGCAAGCCGCAGGAGCCGAATGGCTACGCGGAGCTACGCGCCGCGCTCGAGGAGGAAGCGAGCGCCTATCGCAAGCCGGTGGTGCTCGTGCATGGCGACAGCCACTATTTCCGCATCGACCAGCCGCTCGGCCGGCGCACCGGCCGCGGCGGTGCCGGCGTGCCGTCGCTCGAGAACTTCACGCGCGTCGAGACCTACGGTGCGCCGAGCCATCACTGGGTGCAGGCGTTCGTGCGCCGCGACGATCCGAACGTATTCAGCTTTCGCCAGCGCATCGTCGCGCCGAATGTCGTTCCCCGGAACTGAGTGACCGACGACATCCGCGCCGCGGCAGCTCGCTATTACGATCTCACGCCGCAATTTCCAAACGACGTTCGGTATTACCGGGCGCTGATACCGTCGCCGGAGGCGTCGGTTCTGGAGCTCGGTTGCGGCACGGGCCGCGTGTTGATGCAACTCGCGCCGCGCTGTGCCTTCATCCACGGCATCGATCGGTCCGAATCCATGCTGGCGATTTGCCGGCAAAAGCTGCGCGACGCGAGGCTGCTGCCGAGCAAGGTAACGATCAGCGTAGATGACATCTGCGACTTCCAGCTAGGCCGCACGTTCGATCTAATCATTGCGCCGTGGCGCGTGCTCCAGAATCTCGAGACCGACGCTCAAGTGGACGGCGTGTTCGCTTGCATACGCCGGCATTTGGCCCCGAGCGGCAGCTGCGTCCTCAACGTGTTCAAGCCCAAATGGCCGCGCGACGAATTGCTCCGCCGCTGGCTTACCGATGACGAAACGTTCGCCTGGGAAGTCCCGCTGCAAGGAGGCCGGTTGACCTGCCACGACCGGCGACAGCGGCTCAATCGCGATCCGCTCGTGCTCTATCCCGAGCTGGTGTGGCGGCGCTATGAAGGCGAAGCGCGAGTGGATGAGGTAACGCTGCAGATTCCTATGCGCTGCTACTACCCGGCTGAGTTCGCGTCGCTCGTTAGTTCGCAAGGTTTCCGCATTGTCGAGCGCTGCGGCGGGTATGCCGGCGAGCCCTACGGCGAAGGCCCGGAGCTCGTGATCCAGTTCGCCCGTTAGGCCGGCACCACCGTGCTATCGGCCGGCATCGCCGCGATCTTGCCCCCTGGCGCTGGCTGGTGGCCGTATTTGCGTCGCTTGAGCTCGTCCCACTTCGCGAGCTCGCCCGGCGCAGCGGCGGCGAGCTCGCGCCAGGTGTCCGGCTCCTCGGTGCGTACGGTGATCTCGAGGCGATGGCCGTCCGGGTCCATGAAGTAGATCGACTGGCAGAAGTCGTGGTCCTTCGGGCCGAGCACCTGCACGCCGTGCGCCTCGAGCCGCGCCTTGGCGGCGACGAGCTTCTCCATGCTGTCCGTCTCGAACGCGATGTGCTTTACCCACCATGGCGTGGCCGGATCCTCCTGCTCTAGCGGCGACGAAGCGACGTCGAAGAAGGCGAGATAGCTGCCGTCGCCTAGCTCGAAGAAGATGTGGATCGAATCGGACGCCCCGTCCACCACCTTGCGCGGCGGCTTGCCGGCCTCGTTGAGCGGCCAGCTGAGCCGCGTGTTCTCCGGCGGCATGAGGCCGGCGACGTACTTCAAGCCCACGACCTCCGTGTA
>Ga0209577_10004172_pt1 | contig 13603 bp, 21 predicted proteins | sample GraSoiAngelo_109_FD_185874 | JGI IMG/M metagenome (GOLD analysis project Ga0209577, IMG submission 185874) | Grasslands soil microbial communities from the Angelo Coastal Reserve, California, USA - 14_0903_12_20cm (SPAdes) (version 2) | ecosystem: Environmental > Terrestrial > Soil > Grasslands... | reverse complement strand
GACGACGGCTGGTGCAGGGTCGGTCTCGGGGTACCCCTGCCGGTGGTAGCTGAGGGCGCGGACGCACTTGCCGGCCGAGCTCAAACGCGCCTGATAGGGACGGCGCAGGGTGCGGCCGCGGCCGATGATCCGGAAGTCGCGCAGGATGCGCTCCCGGATGATGTGCGCGGGCATGAGGCGGGTGGTCATGGTGTGTTCCTCGGGGTCAATCTGCGAGCATCTCTCAATTGGCCGCTCCGTCGCCGAAGGCGACGCCCGACGACGTGGGTTTTGAGTCACATAGAAGACTTCAACTCGGTGCGCTCGAAGAGAGCAGAGGTTTTGACTTTGCGGCTTGGTTGGGGCATATTGGAGGGCAGCAGATGCAGGATTTGGAGCGCCTGGCTGACCTGATCCGGCAGCGGAACGCCATCGAGGTAGAGATCACCAAGATCACGGGCCGGCCAGCATTGCTGGGGCCGATTGGAGAGTATGTAGCAGCGCGGGTCTTTCGGATCGAATTGCCGACTTCGGCAAACGAGAAAGGCGTCGATGGGCGTTTTCAGGAAGGGGCGCTTGGGGGGGCGACCGTCAACATTAAGTGGTACGCGAAACGGGAGGGTGTGCTGGATTTAGTAACCACAGAACCACTCCCAGACTACTACTTGGTACTGACCGGGCCCGAAGGGGCTGCGATGTCATCGCGAGGCCAGACGCGGCCATGGCGCCTGACGGCCGTGTACCTATTCAACGCACGGGATCTTGCAGCGGCCCAGAGGGCTCGTGGCGTGGCGGTCGGAATCTCAAGCAGCGTGCCGCAGCATTTCTGGGAAGCGGCCGAGATCTACCCCAGGTTGCAGAGCTCTTTAATTGCGCTGTCCGAGGAGCAGAAGCGCCTCCTCGCGCTCTTCGCTTGAAAGGCACCGTCGCGTCGATCACGTCTTTGCCTCGAGCAGCTTGAATGCGGTGGAGTGCCGATATCTACACTCCTTTCGGGAATCGAGGCTTAGCGATCATTCTCCGATAGAGGTTCATTTCGTCCCTACTCGGGCCCGATGGGGTTGAAACAGCGAGAGGAGACAGGCGAGAACGGTAGAAGTTCAAAGGTGTAAAATGGCTATTCACGTTTTTACCCGAAGAACCAAAAATTAGGTCACCGAGGTCTTAGAGCGGTTGATCTTTCTGGGGTTGTGAGCGGCGCGGGACACTTGTTATTTATGTGTTCCTCTTATGTGTTCTTCTCGGTCACCTCACCGTTTGTCGCGTAAAATACCTCTCTACCCCGAGAATCTTCGGGAATAATCCAAACAGCCAGGCACGATGGGCACCGCTGCTGCTCAATTGGCCGTGGTTTGCGCAGACGTTCCCATAGTGGAGGCCATCCTGGTTCGGGTTCGAGCGCGACATGGCAGCACGGGCAGAACATTCCTTTGGTCGGTTCATATGGTTGCGATGCAGCGCCCTCCGTCACGACGTCCGTGCCCTGGTGCCCTGCGATGAGCAGCATCATCACCCCAAGATACTTGAGCAGTTTGGCGATGGCTCCTATGAAGTTTGTTGGTCGGTATGTCCGTTCCAATTCGGCCACGCGCTGTCCAGTGAGACTGTTCCAAGCGCTGCCCCCGACGAAGGTGATGTTAGCGCGCTTTTCTTCTGGAATTGTGTGTTTGATCTTCTCCCACTGGACGGTCCATCGCTCGACCTCATCGGCGGTGGTAACATGATACGCGTCCTTATCCAGACCCTGGATCGCCTGCCAAATGAGGTCGGTTTCCAATGACTGTTGATAGAGGCCGATCTCCAGCGAACTCTCGCCGAGAGATGGTTCTACGGAAAACGGGGAAGGCGGAGACTGAAACATCAGGGCGTCGAGAATCTTCCGCCATCCGTTCCTGAGACGGTCGAGCTCGTCGTCGTTAACATCCCGGAGAAATGATTTCAGGTCGGCTGCGGCGAGCTTTCCCTTGCCCATCCAAAATGCACTGATCTTATTCGCCTGGGCAGAGGGCGTCACTCCCACCCACGAATGGATTCTATGCGTGAACAGGATGAAGCGCCATACACTTTCAACCTCCCAGGCCCTGCGAGGGCGTCTCTGGTTTGGATCATCTCTCACCCCGGTCGGTTTGTACACTCTTGCCGAGGCGTAGAGCCATCTTGCGAGATCACTGAGGATGAATCGCCTCGTGAGGAGTTGGCCGAATTGATCGATCACTGAGTCAAAGGTTTCTCGGATAAGAGTCGACTCGTAACCCCACCCACGGATCCATAAACCGATGCGTAACGCCGCGTGAGAGCTCGCAGGGGTCTGTCTGAACCCCGGATTCGATTGTCCTCGCATATGCAGACTCTGGCTCATATTGTGAGCATCCATGAGGAATGACTCGACCTCGGGCGGCCAAAGGACAATAAACCCGCCACGGCCTTTCGGCTTTCTCCAAACCGCCGGCTTGATTCCAGGAGGGACAAGCCGACACTCACGCCACAACTCGAATGTTCTCTTGGGAACTCCGGCGCGCTTCAACATGTTCAGCAAGGGAGCCCATCCGTGCTGGAGAGCGAGGTCAGGAGTCTCCCACGGACTGGGTTGGAAGATAGCTTCTTTTCCGTCTTTTATAGGCTTGCCCATGTCCTGGTAAATTGTAAAGCAAACGTGAATCCCTCACAATGGGCGAGAATTCGGGTGGTTTCACGTGCCGACCATGGCCAAGTGGGAGCGGCTCGTTGCGACCACGTTAAATCTGCCACCTGCCTTGACATGAAGGGAGATGACAACCGGCTGTAGATTGGGAGTGCGGTTCCTGGGGTTGCCGGTAGTGACATCGAGTCGGTAATCTCTTTAGCCGACCGAGTGCCTAATGGCGACATGGGCATGGGCTGGCGACCTTCCGCACTCCCAATAAGTAACTCGTCCTCCACGGGACACTTGCACTCATTTTGCACTTACTGGCTGATTGGGTAAGATAGGTGCAGAGGAGGAATATGCGATACCAGGTAGTTGCAGTGGGGCTGGTCGCGGTTGCGGTCGTCATGACTTCCCCGCCGGCGCGGCTCATTGCAACGACAGCGCTAAACCTACACATCGCCGGATCACCCGCGGACATCGGTTCTGTCACCTGCCTTTCCGGTGCGCCGGATGGCAGTATGTGGCTAGCGATTGAAATCAGAAGGGACTTGTCAGTCTATGCTGGATCCCGCTCTGTGCTCTACAAAGTGCCTTCTGCCACGGACCGGTTCGAGAAAGTGTTGGACATCTCTGGTCACGGCCCGATCAGGCGGCTCTGGTTCTTCGGGCCGGGCCGCGCGCTGGCCTGGCTCGGGGGCGACTTCGAGCGCCCAACTCCGTCCTCGATCATGCGCACTGTGGACGGAGGCGTTCGATGGAGTTCCTCCCCAACGCCCAATCCGAAGATGGACATTACGGGCGATCTCCCCGTTGTCATCGGCGTGAGCTTTACCACCCCGGCCGAAGGATGGGCGCTGGTCTCGACTGGAGTGGCGGCACACAGCCACGGGAGCGCACTGTACCACACGCTGGACGGCGGCGACCACTGGACGGAGATCACGCGGGTCGAACCTGGCCAGCTCCACGCCAACGGACTTAGCACGTGGTTAAAGACAGGCATCGAGTTCCGCGATGCCCAGCATGGCTGGATGGGGACAGATTCGGAATATATGGTTTCCCGCATGCCGTCCCTGTTTATGAGCAAAGACGCAGGCGCAAAGTGGGAACAGGAGGAATTGCCTCCGCCGCCGCCCGCGGGGGCGCCCGCGCCCTGGACAGGCAAGGTTATGGCACCCAGGTTCTTCGGAACCCAGACGGGGATCGTCATAGCGCTGCTGAGCCCTGAAATCGACGAGAAAACACCGTTTGTGTACCAGACCGCGGACGGAGGGCGCACATGGGGAGATCCGCGCCCCTTCCCCATCTCGGCGAAGATTTTTCCGGACGATTTCCCGCAATTGGATATCCTCAGCCCGACTATCTGGGCGGCCGCTTCAAATCAGACTCTCTGGTTAACCTCGAATGCAGGGCGGACCTGGTCGGAGCATTCGGTACCACTGCCACCGACGTACAAGGTCGACAGAATCGCACTCGCAGGCTCCACCCAGGTTTGGGTGGTGGGTTCGGAAGGGTCACCGGGCGTCAAGCCAATTGCCGGCTACATAATTCTTGAGACCGAGGACGCTGGTCTTCACTGGACACGTGTTGTCTTTCCGCAAGTGCCTTGAGATCGGTGTGTTCCGACTGCTTCAGGCTGGTAGAAACACCAGGGACGTAAAGTAGAGCGGGAGAAATTGTCCTGCCGAATTGGCCAGATTCGGTCTGATGCTCCCTAAGTGATAATCCCGCGCGCTCGCAGACTGACGTGGACTCCATCGCCGACAATGATGTGGTCAAGGACGGGGACGCCGAGGAGTTTTCCCGCCTCGGCCAGCTTGCGGGTGACATGAATGTCATTCTGGCTGGGTTCAGGGTCACCTGAAGGGTGGTTGTGGCCCAGAATGACGGCCTTGACGTTAGCAAGGATTGCTGCTTTGAAGATCTCGCGCGGGTGCACGGGGGCGCTGTCGAGTGAGCCGATGCTGGCGACGTGGACAGCGACTACGCGGTTCTTGGTGTCCAGGAGCAGGACAGTAAATGTTTCTCGGTCGCGGTCTCCGATCACCTCCCGCAGGATCAGCGCCGCGTCTTCAGGGGAGCGGATGACGCGAAGCGAGCTGGCAATAGTGCGTTCGCGGACAAGCGCGATACGGACGGCGGGGATTCGATACACGGTGCTCTCGATGTGAAGGGTCGGGAAGGGGGAAAGAACAATTGCTTCCTAGGGCATCATTCCTATCTCGGGCTGGCTTGGTCCCGGGACAGCCCAGGATGCCCAAGCTCGTTGAGATGCTGCTGGAACCCTATGACATCGCCCCGGAGCAGCTTCCGGCTCGGCGCGCGCCGTCTTTTTCCCGTGGCAACTGCCGCACCTGCTCATCAGATTCGCCGGGTCGTCGGCCTCGGAGGGATCGGTGAACCACCGTCGAGGGAGGATGTGGTCGACGCTAAGTTTCCGCCCGTTCTCTTTCTGCGTCTTCCCACAATTCTGGCACCCGTAGCCATCGCGGGCTCGGATCCGTTCCGCGCGTTCCTCCCAATCCGCTGGCAGCGGCAGGAGGGGCTGATCACGATACTGTGGATGCTGAACGCCGGAGAGGCGGGAAGGACGCCGTGCGTGTGATGCTTTCCGCCTTCGTCTTAGGGGGACTCTGCGGGCCAACCAGCGTCGGCGGTTCCGCAGCGGGGTTCGCCGCCGGAGCAGGACTCGTTGGATCATGCGGCTCAACTGGGGGGCGTTCCGTCCGCTGAAGGTGGAAACCCGTCTTCGGGTACGCTGCTCACCGGACCTTTGTCTTGCGGCGTCCTCCGCGCCGTAGGCGCGCGAACATGTGGACAATAGGTACGTGAACGATTCCCGGTGAAATGGCTGGCTTCGCTATCTCTCCCTTGGTCAGGGGCCTCGCACCCGAGGATGTCCTCATTTTCGGGGAGACCACTTTCATGAGGCGGCCAAGCCAATGGCATTCGAGTAATCGGGCGCAAACTCGCGAAAATCGAAGATCCGAATCGAACTTCGCCTACAGCCGGACCGCTCCCAAAACGGTAAATTCCGGTCCAAATCCGGCAAATCGGGACCGCCTTACAATTGGAAGCTCTGGCCCCGGAGATACATACTGGTTGAGTAAGACTAGAACCGCTCAAGAGGGTGCCGCCGTTGATGCTCGTATACGAACGAAAGAGAGTGAGTCGCCAAGGTCGCTACATCGTCTTCACTCCTGAGGAGAATCAACGTGTCTACGGCGATTTATGGCTCCCGATAGGCGAAGCTGGCGCGTGGGAGAAGATCATTGTCAACGCTGCGCCCATCAACGATATCATTTCTGCGGTCGTCGAGCGTGTGCTGGAGGTCGAAGAGCTTCGTAAAGAATGCGAGCGCCTTCGGCGGGAGAAAGAACACCTTCGCCAGGAGAACGAGCGCTTTCGCTATGAGTATCGTAGCAGTGTGGAGCAGCGGGCACTGCAAAAAGCGGCAGTCGTGTACTCAGAGTAAAGGGTTACCTCTAGCCGTCCTTGGTCATTGTAGGGTGGGGAGTCCTGTCAAGGAGTTTACCAGCGCAAGGGATTCAGAAACCCAGAGCGGAAATCCCAGACTGGCCCGCTGTTACTTAACAATGATGAACCTATCTGTAACAGATGCGATGAAACTCTTGGCCGACGGTCTCGCACTTGTCTATCACGAGGCCCGGCACGTGCGACATCTCATTGAGAAAAGATTCCTATCAAATACTGGTTGGGAGCGTCTTCTATCGGGCCTTCCACGAGACAGGATTCAAGCGTGGGAGGCCGTTCGGCCCGTCCGGGAGGAAGCGGCGAATGCACAAACGGCTGGCGGAGCAACAGGTAGTTTCGAACGCCGATTTGCGAGAACCCTCGCAGACCTTGAGGACCTCTACGCCAATGACCATTGGAAACATGCACAAGCCATAGGTGGACACGCGTGGCGCCGCGTTACTGCTGCCGTCATAGCAATTCGCGATGCTATCAACCACGGTGACGCCAGCGAGGTCGCGAGCGCGGCTTATGCACTGGTGTGTGCGCGCCACAACAATGGTGCGGTGCGAGACAAGATAACTGGGCTGGATACTGCGCTTGAGATTCCGACCGGCTATTGGTGGCATCAGCGGAAGAGAGTACTCTTCGTCTGCGAGGGTAATACCTGCCGAAGCCCCATGGCTGAAGCCATGGCGCAGCGGATTCTCGGCAATAAGTTCTGCGTAGAGAGCGCAGGCATCAACGCTCACTATGGCGCTCCTGCGAGTCCGGACGCGATTGAAGTGATGGATGAGAAAGGCCTGGATATCCGCGGTCACTCGGCTCGCGGAATTGATTCAGTGGATACCTCGGCGTTCGAGTCTGTAGTGGCGATGGATGCAGCGATTGCACAGTCCATTCGGTCGCGCGGTGCGGATCCAACGATCATTGTTAAACTCGACATCCCAGACCCCATTGGAAAGGGCATTGAACGTTACCGTGCGACTGCTGAGTCGATTGCGCTTGAGCTTCAACGGATCTTTCCGGTAGACCGGTAAGAAAAGAGAAAACCAGCGGCGGAATGACTTTCAGTAGGTCGGATCGGAGAGCACGGGCGCCGGTCCCGAACGGTTCTCGTGCTCTCCTTGTGATTACACCGCGCCGGCAGCGGTCTTGCCGGAGCGAAGAGCGGGGCGCCGCGGCCTGTCGTAGACCGGTCGGAGAGCCCCGCGCATGGCCTGGGCCAGGTATCTGGTCCAGAAAGTGACGAGGGCCTTCGAGGCAACCGGATAGTCCGGGTGATTCCCGAACTCCAGTGTGCCCGCGGTGCGTTTCCCGCAGAACGCGGTAACGTACGCGCGCCGGATGATGCGGCGCGCCAGGCCCCGTGAGTCCTGATAGACCGCGAGCGCGATGGCGCGCGCGCGGGCGTCCCGGCGGGCCCGCTCGTGGGGCCGGAAGAGGAGGTCGAACGCGTCCCCGTCTGGGGCGGGCACGTTCAACCCCGCTTCCTGCCCCGCTTCGAGCGATGCCGACGGAGTGTTGCGGGCCGCGGCGTCCTGCCGCCGGATCAGATCGATCAGGCGGTGGCGGACCGCAGTCGCCACCCGTCGGTCAAGCCGGGCAGCGAACCGATCGAGATCCTCCCCACGATACGGGGAGAATTGAACGGTCTGCCGGATGGCTGTAGCCATGCCTTCCTGGAACAGGTCCTCCCATCCGCCCGCTACCCGCGGGGGATGGGTGACCGTACGGAAGAGCACCCGCTCGACAACGGGAGCGAGGACATCCACGGCGCCATCCGTCGCGCCGGCGGCAAGACCGGCCAGGAACTGCGCACGGACCTCCATGTGCGCGCCCTCAAAAGCGCGAGGGTCCTCCTTTAAGTGCAAGAGACCCTCCTGCGGATCCTCGTTCCAGACGATCCTCTGGGGATCGCCGTGTTCGTCCGGCCACTCTCCAAATCCGCCGTCGTACTCCCCACTTTCGGTCCGGAGATCCAGGCGGGAGTAAAGTTCTCGCTCCAGGTCCCAGAGGGCCTCAGGCGGGAGCCGGCGCTCTACGTGCTGGCGCAGCGCCTTGAGTTTGTCGGCGGCGAGAGCCGTGTGGTCGGCCACCCCGCAGGTGCAGCGCGGATGTTCTCCGAGGTAGACGACCTCGGTAAACAAGACCGAGGTTCCGTCGGGGCTCAGGACCCGCCGGAACGTCTGCGAGCCGTCCGGCGCGAACCGGTAATGAACCACCGGGCTGGGGTGGCCCGGAACGTAGTAGCATAGCGTTTCGTTGGGACCGTCAAAGTACACCGCACGGTGCCCCGGGCCTGTAGGTACGACACTGACCGGTTGTTTCGCCATTCCTCCCTCCTTGTGAGGAGGGGAGGTGCGCCGCGGCCGTTCCCCGGCAGGGGAGGCGTTGGGCGTCTCCCCTCCGGTGTTGGGGCTATGTTGTCAAGGTGCTCGCACGGACCTGGGACCGGCGCCGTGCTCGCAGGCCATACTATTGCTTATGGGCTGGTTGGGTTGGCAACCCCCCTGGGAGGGCGACAGAGACCGCGACCTGGGTGAAGCCTATGCGTTCTGATTTATGGGAAGGCTTTCGAAGCGATGCCAAGTGCAGAGCCGGCGGGTACTCTTTAAGCCAGACTTATAAGGGTAAGCTCTATTCTGATCGACCCGCAACTCATGTTTGGATTTGGCGTTCCCCATCCCTGCCACCAAACAGAAGCATAGAACGGCGCCTTCCCAGGCGTGTGGGCATGGTCAGGAGAGACCCGTTCAGAGGGCACACATAAGAGGTGAGGATGAGCGATCTGAAAGGGGGCAAAATCCATGCGGGAACTTCCCAAGCAAGCCCGGCGTGGCAAGAGAATGAAACCAGGCAAGGGGTGGAGGTTGGTTACGAAATTGGGCAGGGTCCTGCCGGCCAGGTTGGTGACGCTTTTCTATGGGTCCAGGAGGGTTCGCTTCGCCATATTCAGGATCTATGATCGTTCGGGTTAGCTTTTTCTCTCGTAGCGCGGGATGATAACCTTTGACCATAACAGTAGTGTCGGCACTGAAGATACGTGGTGGGGAAAAATGTCAGCAGCTCCCCAAAGACCGCAAGCGTTGCGGGAATGTCGTTCCCGAGCGGACGACCGACCAAAAGCGGCCGAATGCTCCGAGAGCGTGAAAGCCAGCAGCGTAGCCGGATTTCCAGAGGGAAAGAGATTAGAGAGCGGAGCCGTGACTGGTGAGCCCCGGTATCATAGAGCGAGCCGAATACGTTTCTGGGGACGGGGCGCAATGACACGACTTGTTACGGTATGTTTCCTGTTACTAGCAATTGGAGGTACGCCGGCGGCCGCATCTAGTATAGACGGATGGTACGTGGTAGCCGATCTGTGGAAAGGAGAAGGCGGGACTCTGTACGCAGGCCCTTCCAGGACTCAATCTGAATGTGAAAATAACGCTCCGTCGCTTTCTGATGTAGTCGGTTGCCGGTACTTGTCAATCTACCCAAATGACGGACAGTGGTGGATATTTCGGTCATCGAAAGAGACGATCCTTATACAGGGACCGTTCAATTCGGCTCAGAGTTGTGATGAATCCAACGATAGGTCCAGAGCAAAGTGTCTACATGTCCGCATAGATGAGGAGTAAAATGGCGTCCCCACAATGGACGGAAGAACATGAGTAATCGGGAATTCGGAGTGGGCTGCACAACGCCTCAGCGACCGCTACGTGGAGGACGTAGCTCGAGCCGGGTAAGGCCTATTCGCAATGGGTCTATGGGAAGGCTCTTAAAGCAATGCGAAGTGCAAAGCCCGCGGGAACTCTTAGTCGGCGAGCCGATGAACGTAGGCAATCAGGTGCATGTACCTCGGAAGCGCGAGGGCGACCAGAATGCCTATGATTACCAACACGGCGACTAGCTCTATTAGAGAGTGGCCTCGCTCCCGCTTCAAAACCTTCCGGATCCTGGTGAGCATCGATACTCCATATTCTCCTGCCCCAGCAGGCGCCCTTCGTTCATTCGCATGGATCACCCCATCATAAAGAACGAGAGACAAGTCCCAGACTTCCGAGTACTTTCCACCGAATTTACATTGACACGGGTGCTTGGCTGGTCTAGAAGGGGAAGAGAGTAGCGGGTGAGTGAGATCTGTGACTCCGCCGAGCTTGTTCCCTCAATTTTACTGGCGCAGTCACAATGGCCGCACGGCTCAACACGAATACTGGCGGCGCATCAGCGCAGGGAACCTGAATGAAGACGCCAACGCGCTCTGGGGTGCCTCCCCATTCAAGCATGGGGTTGTCACCTTTAATGTCTACGAGTGAGGGAGATAAGATGCGACATTGGATGATCTGCCTGATGGCCGTAGTGATGATGTATGCGGTGAACACGCGCACCGGGGAGAAACGGATCGTTGCAGGGCCGTTCCCCACATACGCGGATTGCATGAAGGTTTTGCCGATGCCACAGAATCCATGGATTTACTCCTGCGAGTCCAGCTAGGGGAAATGAGAAAACCATGAGCCGCGTCTACATCGTCTTGGAAGTCCCGGAACCACAGATCCATTGGAATTGGGAACTTTTGGCGGAAACGCCCTCTATTAGCAAGGGAGTCGGTCGCTCAAGGCGCGGGCGGAACGACTACTCAGAATGACCAGCGCAAGCCCGCGTCAGCGGGGACGCGGTATCTGCTCATCGAGGCCCGCGTGACCAACCGGAGCGGCCTGCCCTTTGGGCTTGAGAACACGAAATGTGATCCCGATCTTGGAGATCGTTGTTCGGCCGTCGGCCCCGAAGGCGTCAAATTTGCGACCCAATGGGGAAGCTCCGCGCTCCAAGAGCAGATGCCGAAATGGGCCTGTCCGAATCAGGTGGAGCTACAACCAGGCGCAACGTTCACCTGCGGGATGGGGTTCATAATTCCCGTCCGGTTGGCATGTCGCGACACTTCGATATGTACCGTTCGGTTCGTTTAGTGCTTTCAGGGAGTCCATTCGCATCGGGCAATACACGTTCCGGTTCGGGTCCGCCGCCGGAGAGAATTATTAGAATATGGCGCAACCCGGCGATGTGCACACAGCAAGAGACGCGAGGGACGGACCCAGCCGTGAAGGGACTGACGAACCCGCTGTTGGTAGCGGTACTGTGGTGGCCGTCGTTTGCTACCGGGATGCTTGTGCATGTACCTGGGCGCGGGAGGGGCATGGCCGACCCAAGAGCAACTAGCTGAGGCGCCTCAGATAGCGAATCCGAACCTGGATACAATGCGGGCCAAGTAAAAGGGAGGGATGACGGATGTGGTGGATGGTGCTGTTGGTGGGCGTGATCGTGGTGGCGTTCTTGGCCGCGCCCGGTGGTCGGCTGGACCGCTGGATGTGCCAGCACTCTTCAGGCTGGCGAAACGCGGCTGAGCGGGACGCGAAGCGGGCGGCGCAGCCGACGATGCCGGATTGGATGCCGTGCCCGCGTTGCGGGTCGAAGCGGGTGCGTTACGAGAAGCTGGTGAGCGGTGGGCAGCGGGCGGGGATGACGATGGCGGGCTTCTTCTTCCCCGTGTACTGGATCGCCGCCTTGGCGGCTGGTGCGCGCAGGAAGGAATTCAACTGCGACGATTGTCGGTTCGAGTGGAACCGGGCCGAGGCCCCGGCGGACGCCGGAAGGATAGCATGAGGAACTGCGAGATCGTTAACAGTCGTAACATCCGGACGTGCCGCGCTTGATCGTCATTTCCTGATCCCGGGCGGGTAGATTCGATAGCAAGCTACTCTAACTACAACAGTATATCGAGGAGGTTACGCACGGCGGATTGAGGTTGTAGTTTTCTCTTGTGCCTGGTAATACTCCATCGTGCGCTGATTCCCGCAGACAACTCCCAGAGCTTGTTCCAGCTCCGCAGTCAGCTCCTCACAGCGCGGCCCGCCGATCCCTTCGACTGTTACTGTGGCGCGCCCTTCGGGCGTAATTGTGACGATGATCTCCTCGCGTCGCATCAGACACCTCCGAAAGATCCAGGATCAGAAATCGAGGCAGGCTAAGGTCGCTGACCGAGCGGAAGCTCACGGCCTGCGCGGTGGTCTGGAGAAGCCCCTGCACCCGGAGTCCACGCAGGTGCTTGCACTCCTGGCCGCGCCGCCGCCGGCGGTACAGGAAATCGGGACAGGTGCAGAAGAGAGCTCCCCCGCGCTGCTCGTAGACCGTGTACCAGACATCCGGGGCGGACTCGCTCGCGACCTCGCAGACGGCGCGGCTTCCGTCGCGGCCGGGCCGGGCCGCGGTGGTGCGGACTCGGGCGGTGGGCCGCACGTACCTCCGGGTTTCCGGGCCCGGATCGCTGTTGAGGTCGACGTGCGGGACGGCGAGGGGTCTCACGGGAGCGCCCCGTCCGCGATCATGTCCACGTAGTGCGCGTACTCGTCCCGCAGCACAGTCTCTCGGGACCGGCCGCGGGCGACGATCTCCCCAGTGCGCACGTCGCGGGCCACCCATTCCTGAACCGTGGCGTCCCATTCCACGCGGCTCGCGCGCGGCATCGCGGTGATCCGGCCGAGGGTCTCGAAGGGCACGGCGTCCGAGTAGACGGCGATCGCGTGCCCGTCGGGCCTGATGGCGATCACGATGCACTCGGCCGACCGCTCAGGAGACATAGCGGCTGGCCACGACGAGCACCGTCCCATCGGCCTGCCGGGTGAGCTGGACGTTCCGGCAGCCGAGCTTCCTGAGCTGGCGCTGTGCCACATGGACGCCATGCGCCTGGAGCAGCCTGGTGTGCCAGTTCGGTTGGACCTCACGGTCGTACTCGGAGACGTAGGCCAGGTACGTCCCGTCCTGCTGGCGCGCGAACCCGATGTCGTTCGCGGCGGCCCAGAGGTGCCGGCGGCGGACGACGATCTCCGCCCGCACTTCTTGGTCGTGCAGGGTCCGTGGACGATTGTCGTATCCGTAGAGGGTCACCGGCGTGTCGTGCACCTCGACTTTGCCTTCGTACCCCATCTCGTCACCGCCAAGGTGATCTCCGTAAAGTGCGACAAATTCAACACCTCCCCATGTAGGTTGTTACGAGAGGTCGAGCGTCCGCCGAAGCAGGGTGGTCCCGACTGGTGCGCTCTCCCCTTCTGGGGCGGCGCGAAGCGCGGTGTCCTGCGCGATCCCGCCAAGGCTCTCGCGGGCCCGCTGTAACCGGTCGCCCTGAGTCGACTTAATCGGTTCTGCCTGATGAAGCGCCTGGAGGAGATCGTCCGTGCAGGGCTCGCGGCGGCCGTCAAGATACGCGTGCCGCAGCGCCTGCTTCGTCGCCTTTTCGATCTCGGCGCCCGTGTAACGGTCGCTCTCCGCCACAAGTCGGTCGAGGTCGAACGCCGCCGGGTCTCGGCGACGCTTTTTGAGGTGGATCGTCCAGATTTGACGGCGCTCCGCGGCGGTGGGGGCGTCGAACCACCACACGCTGTCGAAACGCCGGAGGAACTCCGGCGGCAGGAGCGACGGGTCGTTCGCGGTCGCGATCAAGAAGAACGGCGCCTTCGACTCCTGGACCCAGGTGAGTAGGTGTCCGAA
>Ga0209577_10004171_pt1 | contig 13604 bp, 14 predicted proteins | sample GraSoiAngelo_109_FD_185874 | JGI IMG/M metagenome (GOLD analysis project Ga0209577, IMG submission 185874) | Grasslands soil microbial communities from the Angelo Coastal Reserve, California, USA - 14_0903_12_20cm (SPAdes) (version 2) | ecosystem: Environmental > Terrestrial > Soil > Grasslands... | reverse complement strand
TCGCGGGAGAGGGACCTCACCTACGGAGTTTGCATCACGCTGTTTTTCGAGTGTGATCAGCCAAGCCTGTGTGACGTCCTTCGCTCCGCTCAGAATGACCCAGGTAGAGAACTTGTAAAATCGGCGTCTCATAATGGGAGCGTCCGGTAATTTCGGCAAAGAAAGACTTGCCACGTGCGAATTATTTTCCCGTAACGCGAGACCTCGATCGTTCCCACGGGCTCGATCGATTGAAACGCAGCTTGAATGCTATGCGGCACGCGGTCCTTCTCTCCGTTTCGAATGAACAGCGCGTCGCGGCCCATGAAAAGATTAATGCCATTTTCTTCAGTGTAAACTTCGCCCTCCGGCTGCGGCGTGCCCGGTTTTATCTCAACAAATTCATCGTAGCGCGGCCAAAAAGAAAACTGATTCACCATGTCCTGCGATTCGGGGATGTAAACCGGCGGATGACCCGGCCCTTCCACCCGTTTATCGCGCAGATAAAACGAAATCTCTGACGCGCGGTCGCGAGCGTCCGCAATCAAAAAAAGTTTCTCGCCCAATTTAGTTTCCAGATCATTACGCATTTCTTCCAGCGCGCTCGTAGCGCTTTTCCATCCCCGCATCCGGTCGCTTGGGTCAGGTCGCTCCAAATTGTATCCCGCCGAGCGCACCACGTCTGTGTCAAGAGCGATCACACTCATAATGAGCCCGACCAGTATCGCTACCACCGCGCCCAGGCGTAACGTGACGCTGGCTTCGAGTCGTTCCCACCAGAAATAGACCGCCAAAAGGCCAAAGCCCAGAAACGCGAGCGCGTCCCAATTCGGCGCAGCGCTCTTGTTCACTGAAAGAAGCAGATAAAAGAGAAACACAGGCAGCCCAAACCACATCAGGAACAGGACCTTGAATTGCTGATTGGCGCGCCGCCAACTTGCGATGACGCCCCAAGCCAGAGCGAGGAAGAGAAATGGCGAATAGGCCAGAAAATGCTGGCCGAGAAACGATAGGACTTCGACCGGATGAAAACCAAATCCGTGCTCCAGATTTCCCCGCGAACGCAGATGTACAAGAGTTATCCAGGCATGTTGGGCGTTCCACACTATGGGCGGCACCGTGCAAACGGCGAAAAGCGCGATCAATGAATACAAGCCGGGACGTTTAAACTCCTGTCTGAGCCGCGGAGCGAGGGCAAGCACCAACACAATCGAAGCGAGCTCAAATGCATTTGTGTACTTGGAAAGAAACCCAAGCCCGATCAGCAATCCGGTAAACGGCCAGTACCAGGAGAAACGCGGACTTTTTTCCAACGCCAGCCAGAACGTGAACATCGTCGCCAGCCAGAAAAAAACCGACAACGCATCAATTGTCATCAGGAACGCACCGATATTGAAGATCGGGGTAACATTCAGCGCGACGACCGCCCACGACGCTGTGGTGGCATTGAACAAGCGCCGCGCGAAGTAGAACAGGAGCACACTCGTTCCTGCTGCCAGGATCGGACTGAAGAAGCGAACGCCGAACTCATTGGCGCCGAAAACCGCGGTGCTGGCACGCATGACAAATGCTATGGCTGGCCCTTTGCTGAAATATGCCGGCGCGAGCCGCTCCGACCACATCCAGTAATGCGCCTCGTCGAACTCTAGATCGGTCGTTGCCAGCAATGACAATCGAATCGCAGTCAGCGCGAGGATGAAAAACCAAACCGCACGCGTGGTGCTCATACGGCGGTGTGCAGCGGGCTCTGCACTCGCACGATACCGCCCAACGCAGTCAAACTTGGATGGCGCGCAAAAAGCCGGGGGATCCATTTGCGGGCTGCGTTCCTCCAGATCAATTCAAACAAGCCAAGCAGAAGGAGAGCTTCACCAATGCCAAGAAAAAGCGTCGCGATCACATCACTGGGCCAATGCGCGCCCAGATAAATTCGCGAATAACCAACCGCTGCAGCGACAAACCAGTAAAGCCAGCCGCGGCGTCGATAAAACAGCATGAAGTATGTCGCGATAATCGTGTTGGTTACCACGTGACCCGATGGAAATGACGGCCCGGCACGGTTTCGGTCGGATTGATCGGAAAAACGGATGACCGGGGTTTTGAAAAGTGTGAGAAACGCCGGGCGCGTTCTTTGCAGTTGGACCATGCGAACGCTTTCCACCTGTTTGGGCCTATGGCGATCAAATGCTGCCTTCAATGTTGCCGTAACCGGCTCCGTTACCGCCAGGGCCAGAAGCAAGCAGACAATGAATGCCCGTCCCCTGAATCCACCAAAGAGAAGCGCCGCCAGCGCGATCGCGATGAACAGCGGCTTCCAAATTTCGCCGTTGCTGAGCGCGGCCATGAACAAGTCGAGCGCCGGACTCGTCCATTCCTCGTTGATGAGATGAAAGAGAGACTGGTCCATGCAAATGGAAATGAAGCGACGCTTAAGTTTTAGTCGCTACATTGTAATAAACAAATGCGGAACAATGACGAAGCACAAATGTCGAATGACGAAGGAATGACGAAGCTCGAATCCCGAATGGTCAAAACGGCGTGTCGTCGCGCGCATTCGTCATTAGAGCATTCGGGCTTGTTTCGTCATTCGTCATTCGTCATTCGTCATTCCGCTATGGCCGCCTTTTTCGCTCTTGGGTTTTCCCTTGAGGGTCAGCCCCCGCCATCAGCCAAAGAAATCCTCGCCTCGGTCCGTATGGTCGAGTCAAAACAGCAACTCGATCTGCAGGGACAGCTTCGCCAAAACGACGTCGTAGTCGCATTTCGGCTGGTCCAAAACGGGCCGCTTATTCGTTATTCATTCACAAATCCGGACGAGGTCTTGCAATTGCGTCTGGGCGAAAATAGTTCGCGGCTGGATGTTGTGACCGACGCCGGAACGGAAAGATTCGTGGGCTCAAAGCTTAATGAAAAAATCCGCGATACTAGCGTGACATACGAAGATCTGGCCTTCAAATTTCTCTATTGGCCGAGTGCGCGCGTGCTGGGCGAGGAAAATGTCCGCACTCGGAAGTGCTGGAAACTGCAACTGCGCGCGCCTTCGCGCGAATCGCAGTATTCGAATGTGTTGCTGTGGATCGACAAGGCTAGCGGCGCCCTAATGCGCATGGAAGGCTACGATTGGAACGCGCAACTCGCGAAACGCTTCGAAGTCGTGTCAGCGCAAAAGATCGAGGGTCGCTGGTTCCTGAAACAAATGCGGGTAGAAGAATTCCAGCCGGGCACTAATCACGTGCAGGCGAGGACATATCTGGAGATTAAGCGGTAGGGAACGCCGCGCTGCGGCGTCCACCCCAGTTGTTAGCTGCAGAAATGCGCTCAGCGCACGTGCTGATCGGATTTTGCCCCGCTCACAACCAGCCTGCGACCGAGGAATTCCTTGTCGTGCAATTCCTCCACCGCGCGCTTCGCTTCGTCGATGGTTTGCATTTGCACAAAAGCAAAACCTTTCGACCGCTGGTTGTGCCGGTAGCTTACGACCTCCGCGTTTTGCACGTGCCCCACGCCGTTGAACAATTCAAATAGATCGCTTTCGGTGGCGTCGAAGGACAAGTTGCCAACGTAAAGGCGCGGCGAAGTGACTTCAATCCGCTCGGGCTTGCGCGCCGGTCGCGAAGGCTGCGCGCCATTGCGCCGCTGCGGTGCGCTTTTCTTCGTCTCCCCGCCGTTTCCGAAAAATTCGGCAACCCGTTGCCAGAATGTCTTTTTTTGCGTCTTCACCTCCGCCTGCTGGGTCGGAAAGCGTTCGTGATTTCCTCTGCGTCGGCCCCCACCGCGCGGGCGGCGTGAGCGTCTTCCGGATGAATAAGAGTTCATGTTGATTCTTAGGTTTAGTCCAATTGTTAAAAGGGCGGAGCGCCCCGAAAAGGCTCGGGACACCGTCCGCGGCGTGCGAATCATCAAGAGTCCAGTCAAACTTTTCGCAAGTCCCGCCATCGCGGGACGACGCCGATGGAAACTCCGCCTCTGTGTGTCGGAAATGATCTTGTCTCGAACCGCAAGCCGGCGCACTCAACCAACGAAGCAGTGATGCCACAAATAATTGCCGCATCCCTTCAAGAAAACTGAATCGTCGTAGAAACCGGACGTTCGGAATATCGAAGAAGATTCCCGACATCTCGGCCGGATTATGCCTTAGGTAGCGGCTGATTGCAAGTGCAAGGATCAGAATGACGAATTCCGAATGACAAATGACGAATTAAGCCCGAATGCCGAATGACGAAACCATTGCGTCGAATTGGTCCGTCAAGCGGATTTCGTCATTCCTTCGTCATTAGTCATTCGGAATTCGTCATTGAGTCGCGGAGCGAATAGATCCGCGACTTTACATATTCTCGCGGACGCTCGCCGCGAATCGGGCGCACAAAATATCGCAGGTTGCGTTGGCTGAGCTTTGGCTCGTAGCCGAACTCCGGCATGAGATCGCGGCAATGCCATTCTATCCATCCGACTTCGTCATCCGAGAGTTCACGTTGCCAGCGCGTTACAGGTTCGGTGCTGATTTGTGAAAAGTTAATGCGCGCCGCGGAGTTGCCGCTCCAGAGCTGGCCCACTTTCGTCGGGGTCAGCACAGTGTCCGGATCGAACTCGATCTCCAGGTAGTTGCAAACTTCCTTCATTGTGTTGGCAGGTTCGCACACCAATTTTTCATAGGGCACGACAAGGCCGGGCACTTGACCGTCGCGCACCTGCATGGCTAGTCGCGCGGCTACCCGCCAATGCGCGATCACGTAATAAGTCGAGAACCTTCCCGTTCGCCTCGTTTTCTCCAGAGCGATTTGCGCCCCGAGAATGGCGCGCGGATCGCGCATGGTAACCAGCATCTTGGCATGTTGAAAACAAGTGAAGATAGCGCCGACGTAATTACGATTGGCAGGGGTTTTTTCCACCCAGCGCGCAATCGTGTCGAGCGAGCGTCCCAGCGTCGCGGCGTACGCTTTGACCATGAGAACCAGCAAATCCTCCTGCGCATTCGCGCGATCAAAGGCCGCATCCTCAAAAGTCTTCAGAAATTTCTCGCGTGGAAACGTAGAGTAATTGCGTTTGCCCCACTTGCACGGGCCGCCGAACAGTACGTTGGAGAGCGATTCTTTGGTCAGATAATCAAACTGCGCGCGGCGACCGCGTGGCGCATACTTGGTGAGGACTGTCGGAAAATAAGCAGTCTCTTCCGGCAACACGAGCAGCTCGGGATGGTTATCGAGCAACGCGACCAGCAGTGTCGTGCCCGACTTTGCTTGGCCGGCGATGAAGCAAGCGCGCTGCTCGAAAGGCAAATTCGGAATCACAGTCTTTGCGAACTAAGAAACCACTTTACGAACCGGGGCAGGCCTTCACTGAACTTCATCGTGGGGTTGTAACCGAGCAATTTTCTTGCTTTGGAAATGTCCGCACAAGTCAACGGCATGTCCCCGGGCTGTTCGGACAGACGATTGATCTTCGCCTTTTTTCCAAGCGCGTTTTCGAGCATCGAAATCAGTTCTTTCAGCTGAATGGTTTCGCTCTCACCAAGATTAAAGATGTCGTAACGCGGGCCTTCGTATTTAAGCGCAGCCATTGTTCCCTGGATCACGTCATCAATGTAAGTGTAATCGCGGCGCGTGCTGCCATCTCCAAATTGATCGATAGCTTGGCCGGCATAAATGCGCCGGGTGAATTGATGAATAGCGAGATCGGGGCGTTGCCGTGGACCGTACACAGTGAAATAACGAAGCGCCACGACACGCATTTGGTATAGATGCGAGTAGGTCGAGCAAAGGAATTCGCTCGCCACTTTTGTCGCGCCGTACGGGCTGAGTGTCTGAGTGAGATGTTGATCCTCTGAAAAGGGGACCGTTTTCGAAGCTCCGTAAACCGATGAGCTGGATGCAAAGACGAACCGTTCAACACCGGTTACGCGCGCCGCCTCCAGAAGGTGTAGTGTCCCGGTGACATTTGTGTCGTAATAGAGTTGCGGGAGTTGAATCGAGGGACGAACACCGGCGCGCGCAGCCAGATGCGCGATCGCATCAACTTTCTCCCGATGAAACAAATTACGCACCGCCGCGCCGTCGCGAAGATCGACGCGGCAGACGGTTACGTTTTTCGCAAAACCGGCAATGTTCGCGCGCTTGATCTGTGGATCGTAAAAATCATTGAAGTCATCGACGATGACGACTTCATGTCCGGCCGCCAGCAGCTTCTCGACAAGATGCGACCCGATAAAGCCCGCGCCGCCTGTGACCAAGATTCGCATTAAGGCCAAATTAGCCACAGATGCACACGGATGGACACAGATTTTGCGCCGAAGTTCATGGAACGACGGCTTGGGCAACTCTCGATTCAGATTTTGACGGCTCGGAAGCCGTCACACCTTGATCCCTAGAAATCGCGCCAGTGCGAAAGCAGATAAATCCAGTTCAACGCGAACGCTAAGATGATTGAGATACGCACGAATGTTTTCGCTCGTTGCATGGAAAAGGAGATTCGTAAACGCGGTGCGTGCATTGTGAGTGTCGCAAACGCGTAAAGGTCAAACGCCACTATGCCGCACAGCGTCGCGAACACGAGTGGATTCCATTTCAAGGCAGTGAGCAAGTTGCCATGAAAGAATTGAATCGCGCATCGCGTCATTCCACACGTCATACACGGCAGGCCGGTGACCTCGTGAAAGGCACACCGCGGCCAAGGCAAACCGAGGGCAAACCAAACTGCCGCCAAGGCAAGCGATCCGACGGAAACAGCTAACCAAATCAGTTCGTGGTCAATTTCGCCGGGCTCAAGCTGGTGGCGGCAAAGCTGCATTGAGCAATGTAATTAATGGTGTGCGGCGCTCCAAGCGCCGAAAACACCGAACATTGCAAGGGTGAATACGCCACCACAGCAAACGATTAGCGGAAGAAACACTGCAAGCACGGCCCGGCCGGTGTCGGTCTCATGGGCACGCGCCAATCCGATGCAGTTGCAAACGAGCGCCCAAACGCCAGCAATCAGCCCGCCACAAATCGGTATTATCTGCAAAGGACCAGTGGAGCCTTGGGAAAACGCGAGGACGCGGAAGGTAGTCTCAAATGATTGGTTTGCGCCGCCAACGATCATCAAACAGAGATGCACGACCGCGCTGCCAATGAACAGACAGATGACGATGAGCACAGGCAGGAGAATGACAATCGCGGCGGAGCGGATGCCCATCCCGGCCATTGCTGTGAGGGCGTTGTGCCGATCGGCGAAGAAGCCAACGGAGTGTAAGCCGAGTGAGAATAGAAACGAAATGATGCCGCCAACCCATCCGCCGATGATCGCGTAAATTAACGGCTCACCAAAGCCGCCCTCACGCTTCATCGCCGTGAAGGCCTCGCTCGGTTTGGTAAGGACCATGACGAGCGTCTCGATAAACGCGTTGAAGAAGCCCCGCTCTTGCCGATGATCCCAGGGCAAACCGCCGCGCGGGCCCGAAGATCCCCATACCGAGGGCGCGTCTGTTTGCAACGGCGGTGCGGCAGGTGTGACGCCCGCAAACTCCGCAAAGTGCGATAATGGCTGCCAGTTCGCCATTCCTTCGCGCCACCCTATGTCTGTAGGAGCAAAGCGGCCCGTGCGCAGACCTTCGCGGACTTCTTCTTCGGAAAATACCCCCAAACTTGTTGCGCCCCGGTTAACGTGGATCATGGCCATAATGCGCTCGTTCTAATTAAGCGCCGCGCGGAGCACAAGGTTTAAATGCGTGCGCTCTGCGCTCGTTAAACCGTTGAAATGTTGAGGGGTTAAAGCGGCGGGTTCATCCTTGTCATTCTGAGCAAAGCGAAGAACCTCTGATCATTTCTTTGAGTCTCACCTGCCGCAAGCCGATAGCCCGAGATGTTTCGCTCCGCTCAACATAACAGAGGGGGACCCTTCAACGATTTAGTGCTTCAGCGATCATTGTCCAGCGCTCGCCAGAAATACCACGCCGCAACTGAACGGTGCGGTCGCCATTTCTCCCCAAACTTTAAAAGCTGCTTCGGCGTCGGCAGTTTTCGCCGGCTAAATGTTTTGGCGAACCCTTTGCGCACGCCGTAGTCGTCAACCGGCCAGACATCCGGGCGTCCTAGATCGAAAAGAAGAATCATTTCAACGGTCCACCGACCAATCCCGCGGACCTGTGTCAGAATCGCGATGATTTCGTCGTCGCTCATCTTCAAAAGAGCGCGACCGGATGGCAACGTGCCGTCCATCGTTTTCGCAGCGAGATCCTTTATCGCTGCGATTTTTGCACGCGAAAGCCCAGAGGCACGAAGCGTTTGATCCGGCGTAGCGAGAACCTTTGCGGGATCGAGCCGTTTTCTTTTGGGATACAACGCGCGGACGCGATTCCAAATCGCAGCAGCGGCTTTGCCATGTAGTTGCTGGTAAACAATGGATTCCGCCAGAGCGTCAAATGGGCGGATGGATGCGGCCGGCTGAATCTCGTACCGCCGGGAACGCGCGACGAGCGCAGCCATGCGCGGGTGGCTACCGCTGAGGAGTTGATGGGCGTGACGGTGATTCATGATGCGAATCTTGTAGAATGACGAAGCTCGAATGTCGAATGACGAATTAATGACGAAGCTCGAAAATCATCGGCGCGAGCGCTATCCTCTTCTCGTCATTCGGATTTCGACATTCCTTCGTCATTTGCCCGAGCCATTACCCAGACTTGCCGAACCAACACTTTTCAGTTTGGTGACTTTCATGGATACCCAGCTCACCTGGTACGGGCAGTCGGCTTTCAAGATCGTTACGCCGAACGGCAAAGTTCTGCTCGTCGATCCATGGTTAACGAATCCTGTTTTCGAAAACGCGAAGGACGAGCTCGCTGCTCTTAATCGTGTCGATCTTATTCTGGTTACGCACGGCCATTCCGATCATGTCGGCAACGCCGTTGAAATCGGGAAACGCACACGGGCGAAACTAGTAGCGACGTTCGATTTAGCTGATGCAATAGTGAAACACCTCGGTTATCCGGCCGAGCTGGCGCAAGCGGATACGATCGGTCATTTTGGCGGCGAACTGACGCTGCTCGATGGAGATGTAAAAGTTCTCTTCGTTCGAGCTCATCACGGCTCGGGCGTCTCGGCTGATGAGCAATCCGGCGCGAGACACGGCGGCGCGCCGGGAGGTTTTGTAATTACGATCCGCGGTGGGCCCGCTATTTATCACACGGGCGACACAGATTTGTTTTCCGACATGGCGTTGGTGTCGCGGTTCCACAAAATCGACGTCATGCTGGTTTGCATCGGCGACCATTATACAATGGGACCTGCTCGTGCGGCGGAAGCAGTCAGACTGGTCAATCCGCGCGAAGTAATTCCCATGCACTACGGAACGTTTCCACTGCTTACGGGCACGCCTGAAGCGTTCGAACGCGAATTGAAACAGCGCAAGTTAGAGACGCAGCTGCGGGTGATGAAAATCGGCGAGACGATCGCGCTGCTGTAGGCGCTTCGCTGCCTGCCACGCCATAGCTTTAGCGAAGGCGGGTGCGAAGCGCCGGGTTACGGTGTTTTTACAGGCGGTGCGTTGCGTCGCCCACAGGGCGACGGCTACATTCATACGGTCGCAAAGGCCAATGAGATCGAATAGAACATCAACAATGCCAACTCGGGAAAATGGGATAAGTCTGGCAGAGCAACTTACAAATCATATACCTCAAGCTCTGAGCAACGCCGCGGCGAGATTTGTCGATTCGCTAAAGATTAATTCGGTCTCCGAGAAGGTCCGTCGCGGACGGCGCGTGGTAATCAAGCGCCGCAACGGCTACGGGGAACAATTGGCTGATCTGGCGAATTTGTATTTTCGCATGGCCGGCATACCAGTTCGTTTCTGGGCGAAAGCCGAGGATTGGCGACGCTGGGAAGTGGAGTGTTTCAAACTACTTAATGGCGATCGTTTCGGTGCCTGGGTATCCGGTGACAAAACAGTCTGCGCCGACAAGTTGCCAGGCAAAAGCCTGTGGGAGCGTTTGGAACACGGGACGCTCACGCGGCGAATGGTCGAGGCGGCTGGCCACGAATTCCGGCGCGCTCATCAGTTCAGGAGCGATGTGTTTCGTGGGCCATGGTCACACGGCGACGCCGGAGCGAACAATGTGATTTATGATGAGAAGATCGGCCGGGCTCGGTTAATCGACTTTGAGATTGTGCACGACAAATCGTTGCCCGCGAAAGCGCGACAGGCGGACGATTTGCTAGTTTTCCTGCTGGACTTGATCGCAGTGGCGCCCAACCCGCAGTGGCTCACTTTGGCGTTGTCCTTTCTCAATGCTTATGGAAATACCGTCGTGATTTGCGAACTGGAAGATGAACTCGCTCTTCCAAACGGCATGGCGTGGATCTGGTGGGGCGTGCGGACAAGTTTCGCAAACCCCGCGAAGGTGAAACGGCGTCTCGAAAAACTTCGAGACGTAATCGCTAATCTGGAATTCTACCGTGCGTTTGCAGCCAGGCGCGCGCGCCAGAGGCGGCGGCCTTCAATCAGTTGCCAGGTAATTAGGCCGGGGATACCGAGCCCGAGTTCGCGTACTCTCGCGATCAAGGAGAGAGCCAAAGCGGTCGTTCCGTCTATTCCAAGAAGACCGCCGATCAGAACGTAGCCGCCTTCCTGCACGCCCAGCCCGCTCGGAACCGCAAACGCGACGTTGCGAACCGTTAACACCGTGCTTTGCAGAATCACCGCGTTCAGGATTGTCGCATGCAGATTCAGCGCGTGAAGTGCAATCCAAATTTCTCCTGAATTCAAAATCAGGGAGAGCATTGTCCACACGCAGCATCCGATCACTGCGCCGCGCCTGGCGTAGAGTGTGCGAACTGTCGCATCCAGATTCTCCCCGCTTTGCACGAGCGATTCCCATTCGGGCGAATTCGCCAGTTTCGCGATCATTTTGGCCAGGAAGCGAAACATTCCGAGGCGTTGGACAAAATAAAATCCGCCGACAGCCACTACTCCGACCAGAGTCCCAATCACCGTTGGGCCGACAAAACTTCTTTGCCCGGTTGCCAGCACCAGGAGCGCGACGCCGAGCAATGTGAAGGCGGCTTGCGTGAACACGCCGAGTGTTAGATCGACAAGCACGGTACCGGCTGCCACTGGCATACGCACACCGTGAATCGCCGCCAGGCGCGCGCGGACAATGTCGCCTCCAACAGCAGCAGAAGGCACCAGCGTGCTTACTGATTCGCCGATCCAGCGCATCCAAAGCAGTTGCCACAGAGGCAAACGGTCCGGCTTCGGAAAAAGCACCCACCATGCAAGCGCGTCGAGGAAGACCGGCACGGCGAAGTGATAAATCACCACTGCGGCAATCGCCCACCCTGCGGACGCGAAGGCCGCGCCGACCTGCGATGCGCCCTGCCGAATAAGCAGGAATGTAAATAGAGCGGCCCCGATAAGGCCGAGCAACCACATGGTGATATGGATTTTTCCGGGCGCTTTCATGGCATTTGAGAGCAATTCGGGCGCAAGTAGCGAAATGCGCCCATTTTCGAGCCGAAAAGCAACTGTAATAGGGCGCGACCCGAAGCGGACGCGCCGTCTGGAGACTTAGGCTTCGAGAGTCGGACCGCGATGGGTCTCTGCTACCACCGGCGCAAGGAGTGCTTCACCGGGACTAGCGAGCGGGATAATTATCTCCGGCTGCAGGTTTCGTCGCCGTATCGGCTTGCGAAGAACCATGCACAACATCAGCCAAACAATCCCGAAAATGATTGCCGCGAGCACATCAGTTAGAAAGTGCGCGCCCAACGCGATACGACTGAAACCCACTAAGAGCACTAGGAACACAGCACTGAAAATAGACAGCAGCCGCAAATGGCGCGTTTTAAGCGCAGGCAGGACAAAAAGGAGCAGTTGTCCGTAAAGCAGAGTCGCTCCGATGGTGTGGCCGCTGGCAAAACTGTAACCAGACCAATCCACGTATGGGCCATCAACGAAAGGGCGATGCCGATGCACAAGAATCTTCACCCACTCGTTCAGCAGCATGCCGCCCGGAACAGCAATGATCAATGTCACCAGCGATGGCCACCATTTTTTCCACACAAAATACAGCGCCACGAAAAATAAAACGACTCCGATCCACTCGCCTGAACCGAACTCGGTAAATGCGCGCAGCACGCTCACGAATGTGCGCGTCAGATGCGCGTGGAACCATCCCGCCACTTCGTGGTCGGGTCCGGTAAGGGGGTTCGCCATGGCGAGGACCACGCTTTTTTGGAAGAGAATGAGGGAATTTGTCACAAAAAAAAGAGCTAGTGAACCTAGTGCCGATTAAACACATGTCAAACGGGAAAACAGCGAACTCCGCCACCGAACTGAGCTTCTTGGCCACCATTCAGACAACGTGCGGTTGGAAGGATTGAGGGGACAGACCTTGACGAGAATGTTTGGCTGGCGGCACAAGCTGGCGAGCGTTATCTATCGACTTCTCCAATATCAAAAGTTCGCTGCCGAATTAACTGGCCTTCCAGATGAATAGGACGAGAATGGTGTCACGAACGCGCTAAAAAAACGCATTGAAGAACGTCTTCGTAGCAGACAGTCCTGCACGATTCTTGAACACGATTTGGCGGTTATTTGGCCGCGAGACGAACGAGATCAACTGAAACGCGAAAAGGAAATTCATGCGTTTGCAGCCAGCCACGGTTGGATCGCCACAATTCTGGACCCGGGCATTCGGGTTACGTTCAGGCAAGCCGGCGTTTAAACCCTACCGCTACCGAATCGGTTGATGGCGTGCGCCCAAAACTCCTTCCACCGATCAGGCCGTGTCGCGCCCTTGACGCGACATTCAGTCACCCGCCGTATTTGACATCTTACATAGAGGTTAGGCTTCTATTTATTAGGGAAGCTTCGCCGCGAGAACATCGACCTTTTCGATGAGCGGAGGTTGCGCGAGAAGCTCTGAGGCTTTTGCCATCAGCGCTGCCGCGACTTTTCCCGAGAGGTGCGCCTGCCGCCCTGCCTCATCTGGAAAAGCGTCGAAGATGCCGAACGTCGTCGGCCCAAGGCGAATTCCGAACCACGCCACCGTCGCGGGCTCTTCCTCGACAATCGGAAGCCCGCCGCGCAAAAAGCTTTCAACCTCCGCTTCTTTTCCCGGTTTCGCTTCTAACCGAACGAATAATGCTGTTTTGACCATATGTTCTCTCCTCTGAATATAATGACATTATTATGACTGCGCCGATCGCCGGCAAGCTCTAAAGCCTAACGAGAATTCGGCGGAAAATCCCGCCTTTGATTACGGGTTTTTCCGGCCTAACTCGCTTGCCTTGGAGCATGAGGCTGGCAAAAAATGCCGAACATGGCGCTGAGTTTACCGGTCCAGGCAACTCGGAACAAGCCGAAATTGCTCGATCAGGTGCCGCCTGAAGCGAGTGGCGCGACTGCCAACCTTGCGATAAACATTTTGACTGAATGAATCGCCCCTATTTTGGGGACAACCTGAAATGGCTCGCGGATCGGAGAGAATTTCCGGATGCCAGTGTCGATCTCGTTTATCTCGATCCACCGTTTAACTCGAACGCCGATTACAACGTCCTCTTTCGCGAGCCGAGCGGGCAAGTGAGCCAGGCGCAATTCCACGCCTTCACGGACACATGGAGCTGGGCCGACGCTGCCGACACTTATCATCAGTT